>Ga0153915_10003316_pt1 | contig 14764 bp, 8 predicted proteins | sample Opewatmetagenome_2_FD_107003 | JGI IMG/M metagenome (GOLD analysis project Ga0153915, IMG submission 107003) | Freshwater wetland microbial communities from Ohio, USA - Open water 3 Core 3 Depth 3 metaG | ecosystem: Environmental > Aquatic > Freshwater > Wetlands | place: USA: Ohio, Lake Erie...
AGGAAACCGTTCCACACGCGGTCCACGATCCGGCCGTAGGCGCTCCCCTGCGGCAACCACGAGAGGAGCTTGCCGCTCCCGTCCAGAACCACGGTATGGCCGTTGATCGTCTGGGCCCTGCATACCGGGGGGAGAAGGAGCATCGCGAGCAAGGCGACCGCGGCGGCAACACGAGTCGCCACCACACGCGACTCACCACGAGCGCACCCCCGACGCGGGCCCCGGTTCGCCGCCTCTTCACCCGGCGGTCCGGTGGGCTCGGCCGAACGCGGCTCGTCGAGGGTCTCGTCCACGTCAGTTAGGCTACACTCCTCGCCCCTGTGTGTCGACGCGACGGAAGGCATGGCCATCCGCGAGAGCCGCTGGACCGAACCCTCTGTACTTTTCCTTGTCGCCCGCTACGGCACCGTGTTGGGCGTGCCGGCGTCGTACCTGGCCTTGGCCGGCAGCGTGAACGTGGTGCCGGTGGTGGGGTCGACCCAGGGCCAGGTGTTCGCGCCGAAGAAGGCCGGCTTGCCGGTCAGGTAGAAGGAAGGCGGGATGGTGCGCGGGCCGCTGGCCCAGACCACTCCGTTGGTGACGTTGTCCCAGTTGCCATCCCGGTAGAGGTGGTTCAGCGCGTATCCGTTGTCCCAGTTGCCGCCGACGCCACCGTAGTTGTTGCCGAGCTGGTAGATGGGGGTCCCGCTCTGGGAGGAGGGCGTGGTCTGGTAGACGCTGCCTCCCCGCAGGATGTTCCCGATGTAGGCGTGGTAGTGCGTCCAGCCGTCCATGCCCACGGCGCGCCGATTGCCGCTCGTGCCCCCTCCCAGGAGGTTCTGCCCGTTGGCGTAATTGCGGAGATGCGTGTGCCAGCCCGAGTTCCCGTGCGTGGTGTCGCCGCCGAGGTTCGGCGTCCAGTTGCCCTCGATGAGGTCGTTGTGGGTGAAATTGGCGTGGCAGTCGTCGATGCCGTTCTCCTGCCACCCGGGGGTGTTCCAGATGACCGCCTCGTCGACGTAGTTGTAGGCAATGACGTTTCCGCCACCCGTCGAATTGAGGGCGATAGGCTTGTTGTTGTTGACCGAGACGTTATTCTCGACGAGACAGGCGGAGGAGCCGGCGCCGACCACGATTCCGTACGCCTGCCCGCCTGGGTTCTCGTCCGTCGACCCGTGCGCGTAGGAGTCGCGCACCACCACCCGGTAGCTGCGCCCGATACCGATGTTGTAGCCGTACTTGCCGGGGTGGTTCACCGGATCGCTCGACCATCGCTCGCCATCCGCCTCGATGTTCTTCGCCCAGGAGTAGGCCATGTAGCTGAAGATGACGGTGCCGCCCGGGAAGCCCCACTGGTTGTTGCCGCCGGCGACGCCGATGTTCTCGATTCCGCACCAGCGGTTGCCCACCGGGACGGATCCGGTGTTGATGGGGACGGTGCGCCAGACCTGAGGGCTCGTCGAGAGCGGGAAGTCGATGTTCAGCGGATCCTTGAGGGTGAGCACGTTCCCGTTGATGGCGGTGATCTCGGTTGCTTGCATCGTCGAGCGCCACTGTGGCACGGCGTTCTGGGCGGCCGTGTTGGCGGTGGAGAGATTCGTGACGCCCCCGACGCCGGGAGCCCCAGTGCTCGGGCCGGACCAGCCGTAGGTCGGCTGGCGTTTGAAGTACACGCCGTCGTAGAACCAGATGTACCCGCCGTTGAGGTAGGCGGGCCCGTTGGCCGCCGCCGCACCGTCGAGGTGATCGATGGTGATCACGTCACCGACCGCATAGGCACTCGCGCTGCCGACCTGGATGGTGGTGGCACCCTTCAACGCGTCGGCCGTGACGTTCTGAACCGCGAAGCTGGCGTCGGACGATCCCGTCCGGTGACCGAAGAGGATCACCGTGCCGTAGTTGTTGATGGTCCCGCTGGCCACGATGCGCGTCGTGTCCGCGCCCTCGCCGCGGATGGTGACGTTGTCCACCGTGACGTAGATGCCCACCTGGCCGCCGTTCCAGGTCTGGGGGTTGACGAAGTAGGTGCCCGCCTTGAGGAGCACAATCTTCCGGCCCGTGGGCGTGGCCGCAGCTCCGGCCGCGTTGATGGCGGCCTGGAAGGCGGCGGTGAAGGATGCGGCGTTGGCGGTTCCGGTGAGCGAGGGGTTCACGGAGTAACCGCCGTAGGGATTCCCGGAGGGTAGCCAGACGGTGGCGGGCCGCACCGGGTCGTTGTCGCCGGGGATGCCGCCCGGGATGCCCGGGTTCCAGTCGGTCTGGTAGATGGCGGGCAGGATGGACTCGTCGATGGTGCCGGCGGCGGTGACCGTGATGCCCAGGCTCGCGGTCGCGGTATGCGACGCCGAGTCGGTCACCTGCACGGTGAAGCTCGATCCCCCCGCCGTCGTCGGGGCGCCAGAGACGGCCCCGGTCGATGGAGCCAGGGTGAGCCCCGGGGGAAGGGATCCGGCGGTGACGGCCCAGGTATACGGGGTCGTCCCTCCGGTTGCGTTCAGGGTCGCGGAGTAGGCGCTTCCCACCACGCCGTCGAGCAACGCCGCGGTCGTCACCGCGAGCGCCGGCGCGGGAGTGACCGTCACGCTGGCGGTTCCCCGGACCGAGGTGTCGGCATGGGAGGTAGCGACGACGTGAAACGTCCCGGTGGTGGCCGGAGCGGTGTAGAGGCCACCGGCGGTCACCGACCCGCCGGGCGCGCCCTCCTGGATCGACCAGGTGACCGCGGTGTCCGCGGTGCCTGCCACCGTGGCTTGGTAGGAGACCGTACCGCTGGGCGCCACCTGCGCGTTCTGGGGCGCCACCCTCACGGTCGGCGCGCTGCCGGCGCTGGTGGTGGTGCTGCCGCCGCAGGCGCCGAGGGAAGCGGCGGCCAGCGCGAAGACCGCGAAGCGAGCTTTACCATTCGTCATCTTCGTTACCTCTGCGGGCGTGGGGCGCAGCGTGCGGTGGGGATCGCGACCCGAGGAGCGGTGTCGCGCGAGCACGGGACATCCGGCGCAGATGTATCTCACTCGCGAGGAGTGCGGCAACCCGCCAAACGGGCGTGAGACATCGTGCGGAACGCTCCTACACCGTGAACGCTTGCTTGCCTTGCGCGGTCGGCGAGATGGTGCTGACGCTCCGTCCCTTCCCTCTTCGCGCAATCTCAGGATGAGGAGACGAGTTGCGAGTTCGGCGCGGCAACGAATGAGAGTGCAGGCCCGAGGGCACTCCTGGCTTGGCCTCTACTCCTCGCCTGAGCCTGTCTCACCGCGCGGTCCCCGAAGGTGCGATGCGCATCCAAACCAGCAGCCGTCGAATGGGGCGAGGCACGCGCTCCACCGAGACCAGGCGGACCAGGGCGCGAGCGGAATACACGGCGCTGAGCAGCATGGCCAGGGTTCCTACTGTCGTCGCGAGCCAGAAGGGAAGGAGCTCGAAGCACCAGAACACCGCGCCGATCATCGCGAGGAAGCCGACGCCGAGTCGCCTGTTCCCGGCGGACCACCGGAACCCGGTGAGCCACCGGACGACCCCGTAGACCATGAAGCCGTGGAACACGTACGAGGCGAAGAACGCCATGCCGGCGCCGTTCAGGCCTCGGTATCGCACGAACAGCCACGCCACGCCGAGATGAACCACGGTATAGGCGAACTCGCTCCAGAAGAAGATGGCGCGCTTCCCCTCCGCGACGATGATGAAGCCCATGGGCCAGCTGATCACCTGCAGCGTCGCTCCAAGGCAGATCCAGCGAAGGAGCTCCACCGCTCCACCGAAGGCGGTCGAGTAAAACAGGGCGACGACGAGCGGCGCGAAGGTGAGCGTGGCGATCACGCCGGGTCCCGCCAGCAACAAGCTGACGTGCGCCTGCTCATTGACCAGGCGATTGCAGTCCTCGCGGTCCCCGACGACGGCGGTCAGACGGGGGTAGAAGTCGGTCCCCATGGCCTGCAGGATGAACCCCACGTAGAGCCCGCCGATGGTCCAAGCAGATTGATAGAGGCCGGCGGCCTCGTAGCCGATCTGCCGCACGATGATGAGGCGCACCACGTACGCGGCCCCCATCATGAGCATCCCGCTCGCCATGAAGGCGAACCCGAGCTTCAGCAGGGCCCCAGCCTCCTGTCCGACCTGGGAGGCCGACAACGTCGGGACCTCGAAAGCCACCTTCCTGCTGTACCACCAGGAGAACAGGAGGGAAGCGCCGGCGATCGCGACGAGAGAGGGAGCCATTCCCCGTTCCCGGAAGACGTAGACGAGCGCCACGCTGACGACGGTGCCGAGCAGGCCACTCAGCACCCCTATCTTGGCCATGTCGGGGACGCGCCGAAGCCCCTGGATCAAGGCTCCCTGGCCGTCGCTCACGACGCGGAACAGCACGGCCAGCGAGAGGAGGGCCACGGGGAACACGTGCTCGTAGCTGTCGAAGGTGATCTTCGAGACCTGCCTGGAGAGCGCGAGAAGCGCGACCGCGCCAGACAGGCCGAGGGCGACCGACGCCCGGCGCAGGACGACGGCGGTTCGCGCGATCCGCTGGGTGTCGCCGGAGCCAACGGCGGCGGCAATTTGGCGCACGCCGCTGCCGTTCACTCCCATGGTGGCGATGCTCTGCGCGAGGTTGGCGATTGACGCGTACAGACCCATGAGTCCGAAGCCGGCGGGGCCGAGCAGCAGGGCGTTGGCCTTGCTGCGGAGGATGCCGGCGGCGACGTTGACCACCGACGAGCCACCGATCAGCACCGACGACTTCAGGATCTGGCCGTAGCTGTGACGGTGAGTCGCGTGCGGAGCCGACTGAGCCGCGGCGGATCCGGGAATGTCAGGAGCAGAGGGGGCCATGTCTAGGCGACCGCAGCCGCCACCGGTGCCGATGATGCGCGGCCAGCGAACCTAACCCGCCCCGCTACCGCAGGCAAAGCATAAGCCTTCCAAAGGGCGTGCGAGCCGGCAGGGGCGTCGACCTACGGTCCGCTTCGACCCGCGGGTCCCTGGGGCGAGCGTCACCGGCCCGTGGGATGCCTGGCGCAGTCGCGAAAGTTGCGGTGGCAAGTCCTGCCCGTCCGCAGGGGACGTGCTTGCTGGTGCTCGCGGGCGCCCTGTAGATGCGGACGCCGGTGACGTCAGTGCTCGAGTCCGGTCCAGCATGGCGACCACTTCCGGCGGAGAGTATATTGCGATGATTGGGAGGGCGCGCTCCGAAGTGTACGCGTTGTCTCCCCTATCCCGGAGACGGGGTTCCTGGGAGTGACGTGGTGACAAGGGCCAGCACTACCGAGTCCGAGGGGGTGGCTCACCTGCCCGAGCCCGTGGTGAGCGTAGTCATCGTGAACTACAACTACGCTCGGTTTCTCCGCCAGTCGATCGAGTCCGCCCTCGGCCAGGCCTACAGGTCCGTCGAGGTGATCGTCGTCGACGATGGCTCGACCGACGGGTCGGTCGAGATCATCCGAGGCTACGGCGAGCGCATCCGACCCGTGTTCAAAGTGAATGGCGGTCATGGCTCCTGCGTGAACGCCGGCTTCGCGGCTAGTCGCGGCGATCTGGTGATGTTCATGGATGCCGACGACTGCTACTTGCCAGGAGCGATCCGGGAGGTCGTCGAGGCCTCTCGGGGGGGGGCCGCGCTCATCCACTTCCGGCTGAACATCATCGACGGGCATGGCCGCTTCATCGCCGAGTACCCTTGGCCGCGTGTACGGCTGGATTCGGGTGACGTCACGCCGATCCTGGCGTCGAGGGGTACCTTCAACTGCATGGTCAGCACCGGCAACGCCTTTCGCCGCGACGTCCTGAAGAGGTTGCTCCCACTGGATGAGAAGGAATTCGTGCGGGCGCCAGACGGCTACCTCGTACACACCGTTCCCTTCTACGGGGTTGTCGCGGCCATCGAGAAGCCGCTCGGCTGCTACCGCATGCACGGCGGTAACGACTCGGCGCTGCACCTCCCGGGCTCGTCAGTGGACGTCGGCAAGATTCGGGACATGCTGGGCTTCAGCACCAGGGAACTGCGTCTCGTCGCCACCCACTCGGCGGCCCGCGGACTCCGGGTGTCCACCCACTTGCCGATGAGGCACATGGTCCATGTGCAGCAGCGCCTCGTCTCCCGTAAGCTCGAGCCGGAGAAGCACCCCTTCCCGGGGGACTCTTGCTGGCGACTGGGCCTGTGGGGCGTGCTCGCGGCACTTCGGAACAGGGGCCTGCCCCTGGAGCGTCGCCTTCTCATGGCCGGGTGGTTTGCGGGAGTCGCCGTCCTACCGCGTCGCGGCGCGCAGGTTCTCATCTCGCTGCTCCTGCTTCCCAGCTGGCGGCAGCGACTCCGCGACGCGATGTTCTGGAGGCGACGCCCTTCCGCCGCCGACTGACAGCGAGGGTGTAGCCCCGCTGGACCTCATCACCTCGAACCGGCCGGTCGCTCCGAGACCGGCCAATCACCTGGCAGCGGCCCCAGGAGGCGTCTCCACCTCACCGCGACGCGCTGCCCGCTTCAGTGACTCGTACAACCCCGGAGCCGCCATGAAGAAGGGAAATGAGAAGAGGAATCGATTGCGCCTCCCGCCGAACGGAGGCTCGCGGAACCGGGCCTCGGCCTGCATCCGGAGGATTTCCAGATAGAACCGGGCCGCCAGCAGCGGACGCCCGCGGCGCCGGTATTGAGCCGCGAAGTACATGAGCTGGCGCGTGAGCACGCCCCTCCGGACGAAGGCGGCCTCTGCATCCCCCGGGTACACCCCAGCACGCTCGCGCCGGATCACCTCCGACAGGCCCCGGTACGATTTCTCGGTGTGCTCGCCCAGGCTCCCGTCGTGCACCTCGCGCACGAAGGTGGCCGGCCTGTCCACGAGGACGAAACCCGGGATGACCCCGATGCGGAACCAGAGGTCGATGTCTTCTGGTCCGTGCAGGGCCTCGTGGAAGCCGCCGGCGCGGAGAAAGACTTCGCGGTCGATGGCGACACCCGTGGGCAACGGCAAGACGCCGTCCCGGGATGCGCCGTCAATGTAGTGCAGGAACCGCGTGGCCATGGGATCGCCAGCCGATTTCACGTCGCTCTGGGCCTGGTTGGCGTAAACGAACCCCCGAGAATAGAGCCATGCGGGCCGCGCGTGCTCCCGAATGAGCGAGGCGTAGTGCTCCAGCGTCCAGGGTAGCCACGCATCGTCCGAGTCGAGGAACGCGAGGTAGTCCCCGGTCGCCGCGCGGGCACCGGCGTTTCGCGCCGCGGCCGGCCCTTGGTTCCGCTGCGTCAGGATCCGGATGCCCTGGCTCAGCCCGCGAAGGGCCGCCGCGCTCCCGTCCGTGGATCCGTCATCGACGACGATGATCTCGTAGTCCCTGAAGCTCTGCGACAAGACGGACCCGACGGCGCGCAGGAGGCGGTCGCGTCGGTTGAAGGTGGGAATCACGACGGAAAAGATCGGCATCGACTCCTCGCACCTGCGGGGGGGGGGCCCGCCCTTTCCTTCGCAAGGACCGGCTCTCGAGGCGGATACAGTGTAGCGCCGCGCGGAGCTGTAGGAAACCGTCTGCCCGAGTTGCGCAAGGAGGACTCGAGATGCCCCCTCCATGGGCGCTCGAAGGCGTCCGCCCTCGGGAAGCGCCGGTAGATGGGTTGGATGTACGGGCGCAACTACTGGACGCGTCCAGGGCGCTTTACGGACCGTGAGAAGCACCACGCGACTTCTCGCACACGAATGACCAGACCCCTGGCCCCGGCGCTCCCTTGATGGTCGCGTCTGGCCGGGCGGGCGCGAGAACGAGCCCCGACTCAAGCCCGTCCGCGAGCGAGGGCTCGACGACCCCGGGCACGGCGGCCATCAGTGGGCGCCGCGTCAGCTGCGAATCCAACGACGGCCGCGGCGCTGCGGCGGCCTCACGGCTGGACGAAGGGAGTCCCCGCGTCGTAGCGGGCCTTCGCCGGAAGCGTGTAGACCTTGGTGGCCCCGGTCGGGTCGATCCAGGGCCAGGTATATCCGCTTCCCGCGTTGAAGAATGGCGGGGTGCTCGACAGGTAAAGCGAGTTGGGGAGTGTGCTGGCCGCAGGGGGCGTGAGGCCATTCCCCTGGCCGCTGCCACCGAGGCCGTGCCAGTGGACCTGATTCGTCAAGTAGTCGTAGTTGCCATCGCGGATCGTGGTCGAGGTTGACAACGGGTCGTGTGGATAAGGAGACCAGTCGTCCCAGCCCATCTTCCAGATCCCAGGTCCCTGAGACGGCGAGGAGCCTGACTCGTAAACGAAACCACTCATCTGGCCGGAAGCCCCCAGGACGTTTCCAACGAAGCTCATGTAGTAGGTGGAGTCGGTGACGCCGGCGCAGCGTGCAATTCCCTGGCCGTTGTCGTTGTAACTGCTCCTCGTCCCACGCAGGAGGTTGCGGAAGTAGGTGTGGGTATTGGAGTTGCCGTGAGTCTTGTCGTTATCGCCGTTGTAGGCCCAGTTCCCTTCGAAGAGGACGTGGTGCGGGCCGACGAAGTGAGAGGCACCGAGGCCCATCTCCTGCCAGGTTGGGCTCGACCCGATGTGGCCGTCGTCCATGTAGTTGTAGGCGACGACGCTCCCCGCCCCCGCGGTGCGCGACACGAGGACCTTGTCGGCGTCCCGAGAGATGGAGTTCTCGATGAGGAGTTCCGAGGACCCCCATTCCATGCTGATGTTGTAGCTGGCGCCGCCTGGCTCGAAGTAGACCGGGGTGTGAACGTAGGACTCCCGAAGCTCGCAACGGAAGCACCGAATCCACCGGACTCCCTCGTTGAGCCACTTCGTCACTTCAACACTCTTCACCCAGGAGTAGGTCACGTCCTGAAAGGTGATGTTGCTCTTGTCACCACGAGAGATGGTCAGGTTCTCGACGCCGATCCCGGTGAGGAAGGCGCCGCTGGCATAGACGGCTACCTGGGCGGTGTGCGATGTCCGGTAGGCGGTATGAAGGGGCGAGGTGAAGGTGAGGGTCATTGTGCCCGCATCCCAGCTAGCCACCTCCTTGATGTCCTGGGTGGGGCGGTCCTGCCGCTGGTAGAGGGAGTATTCTCCGCAGTTGTCGCCGGTGATGGTTGGGTTGTGGCACATATAGGTGATCTTGCCGTCGTCCGACATGAGCACCTGTCCGCGTCCGTTCGGATCGGTCTGGAAGGACGCGCCGCTGAGCTCATCCACGTGGACGATCTGCCCAGCCGTGAAGCCGCCCGCTGGCGCGGAGGTAAGGACCACGGAGAAGGAACCATCGGCGCCATCCGAAGCAAGGTTGTAGCTCGTCGAAGGGGTGCCACCGCCGCCCACATAGAAGATGGGGGCTGCTGCGTTGGGCACGTAGGACCCGTCCACAGCGCCGTCCGAGCGGGTGACCGTGGTCACCCCGGCACCGGAACCACGGATCGTGATGTTGCTCTTGCTGATGTTGATGCTCTGACCCGACCCCGAGATGGTGAAGGTACCAGGGCCGAGGAGAACGTAGTGCCCTGCGGTACAGGCCGAGATGGCGGCGTTGATCTGGGAGAGGTCGTTCCCACCACTCGGGGTCAGCGTGGCGCCACACTGGGTCCGGTTCGTGGGGATGCCGCCACCGCCGTAGGTCACGCCTGCATGAGTCCAGTCAGTCATGCGATCGGCGGGAAGGGTATAGACGCTACCGGCGGGCACGACGGTGACGACGGCGGTCGCGCTCTTCGTCGAATCGGCAGCGCTCGTCGCGACGACGTGGAAGGTGCCCGTGCTGGAGGGGGCCGTGTACCCACCGCTCGCGTTCACCGTGCCCCCACCGGACTCGGTCACACTCCAGGCAACGCTGGTGTTGGCGGTCCCCGTCACGGTTGCGGTGAAGTCCGCCACGCCGCCAGACCCGACTTGCGCCTGGGTGGGCGAGATCCGGACGGCGACGCTCTGTCCTGCGCCGCCTCCTCCGCCGCCGCCTCCGCCCTGCCCTACCGCAGCCCCTTCGCAGCCGACCGCCAAGGTGAGCACCGCCAAGGCCCAGAGGCCGGCATTGCGTGTCGAGGTCATACGCTGGGTTCTCCCTTGGTTCGGTGGTCGAGCACGGGGGGCATGCGTCCCCAAAGCGCGGGACAATGAACCACGTCGCGACGAGGCGCGTCAAGGCACCAAAGTGGCAGAATGCCTTACACTTCGACAACTTAGATTATCGGGGGCGATCCGCCGTCAAGACGGAGCGATACCGGACGATATCGTCCCGCCGGGGTACTCCGCTACCGAGCAGCCTCGAACAGTCGCTTGAGAGACAGGAAGCGCTTTTCGAGGACGTGATAGCTCAGATAGGCCGCACCGACGGATATCGAGATTCCCGCTATGGCCTGCAAGGCGACGGCCGCCCCGTGCGAGCCAAGCCACCGGGCCAACGCAAACTCGGTCCGGTGACCGACCATGTAGAAGGAGAGGAAGTGGTGGTAGACGTACAGGCCGTAGCTGTACACCCCCAGGAAGACCATCGGGCGGCTGCAGAAGAAGCGGGATACGGCCGACCGCGGCGCGGCGGTGAGCGCCCAGAGGAGCAGGGCGCCCAGCAGCACGATCACGAGCGACGCGCGGATGGCAAGCAAGGCCTGCAGTCCCCCCCTGCCCGCGAGCCGGGTCCACGCGAAGGACGCAACGAGCATGGCCCCGGCGAGCCCGGCGACGCGGGGAAAGTTCCGGACTATTCTCTCGGTTCCCCCGGGCTGCCGAGCCGCGACCGCCAGGAAGCCACCGAGCGCCAGACAGTCGAGCCGGAAGGGCGTCAGGACGTACATCGCCCACCAGTTCACGCCGAGGGCGGAGCCCGCCAAGCGGGAAAGCATCGCGCCGATGGACAGCGAGAGGCTCAGCGCCATGAGCATCCGCGGCTTGCGGCGCAGTGTCCAGACCAGGAGCGGCCATACGAAGTAGAAATGTTCCTCGACGGCCAGCGACCAGAAGTGGTCGAGGTAGGTGAGGCACCACTCGCCCCTCATGGCGATGTAGATGTTCACCCCGTAGAGCCAGGCCCAGGCCTGGCGATCGCGAACGTAGTCGAGCGCGGGCCCGCGCAGGAAGGGAAGGAGGGGCGCAACGAAGAACACTGCGCCCAGGACCGAGTAGTAAAGTGGAAAGATGCGCAGGAACCGCCGCATGTAGAAGTTGCGAAAGTAGTTCGGCTTGTCGCGGGCATCGTAGAGGATGCCCGTGATCAGGAAGCCCGACAGAACGAAGAAGAGCTCGACGCCGTATGCGCCGTATCCGGTCACCCGAACGACGGCACGCTCAAATCCGTTCTGCGGATCCATGCCGCCGACGAAGTGGAGCAGGAGCACCATGAGGACGGCGAGCCCGCGCACGCCGTCGAGCGCCGGCACGTGCCCCGCGATCTTTGGCGCCGTGGCGCCGGCGCCTCGGGCGTGGCCCTCGTTGCGCTCGCCTGCCGGGTAGACTGGCTCAACCTCAGGACCGGACTGCGTCGCAGCCGACGTCGGGCGCGCCATAGGCATGCAGCGTAGTCACGTCTTCCAACGTGCACAACACCATGCGAGCCACACTCCGCGAGCCGCGTCGCCAGGTTTCGGGACAGCCGGCGTCGGCCCCGCCTGGCCCGCGACGCGCAATCCGGGCGTCGCTTGATCTTGGGACAGCGCTCCCGGCAGAGGTCGCGCAAGATGCCCTCCCGGAGCGAGCGCCGGGGGAGGCCGCGATCGTCACGAGACCGGGGAGCCGGGCATGCTAACAATCTCTACTGGCCAACCCGATCCACGACACGAATGACTCCGAGGCGACTCCGGATCCTCTGCCTGTCCCAGCTCCCGCCGAGCCCACCCGGCTTCGGCGCGCAGGCACGGATCCACGGGTTGATGACACAGGTGGCGAAGCGCCACGACATCACGGCCGTCGCGCTCGTCGACGAGGAGTTCGACGCTTCCGAATGCGAACGAGCGATGCGTGAGTACTGCAGCGACGTCGCCCTGGTCGAGAACCCCGGAGGAAGAGGGGGAGCCGCGAAACGTGCGCTGCAGGTGCGCTCCCTCGCGTCGCTGCACAGCTTCGAGCGGCTCCTTTACTCCGTCCCGGGACTTCAGGAGACCCTCGACCGGATTCTGTGCAACGAGCCTTTCGACGTGGTGATGGTCGAGTTCCACTACCTGGCCCACTACCGGCTACGCCAATCCCCTCCCGGCAGCCAAGCTCCGGTTCTCGTGCTGGACACGCACGAGATCGCCTACGACCTCGCTCGCCAGATGTCCGGGAGCGGCTCCAGCCTGGCCCGACGCCTCTACGGATCGCTGAACTGGCGGAAGCTCCGAGATGAGGAGCGCGCCGCCTTCCGTGCTGCGGATGGCCTGTGCGTGTGCAGCCTGGCCGACGAGGGGCGGCTCCTGGCAGACGTGCCCTCCGCGCGCACAGTCGTGATCCCCAACGCGGCGGACGTCGAGTACCTCCAGCCGCGCCCGTCCGACCCGCCTCCGGACGGTCGGACCGTGGTCTTCTTCGGTCACCTGTCGACGTTTCCCAACGTCGACGGGGTGTCGTTCTTCCTGCGGGATATCTGGCCGCGCATTGCCGCAGCTCGACCCGGGGCGCGCTGCAGGATCATCGGGGCTCGCCCTCCTTCCGCCCTGCGCGAGCTCGCAGGACCCGGGGTCGAGATCGTCGGCTTCGTCGACGACCTCCGGCCCGACCTGGCGGTGGCCACAGCGATTGTCGTCCCCCTTCGCGTGGGCAGCGGCACGCGGCTCAAGATCGTGGAGGGAATGGCCATGGGCAAGGCCATCGTTTCCACGACCCTCGGCGCTGAAGGCATCGACGCCGTACCGGATCGCGACATCCTCATCGCCGACGACCCGGCGAGCTTCGCGGCGTCGGTGATCCGGCTGCTCGATGCACCCGCGCTCGCCGAGAAGCTCGGGCGATCGGCTCGCCAGCTCGCCGTCGACCACTACTCCTGGAACGCAGCGGCCGTGGCGCTGGAGGCCTTCCTGCTTCGCATCCTCGCCACCAGGGACGCCCCGGGGTGACGACCCTCGTCCATCCGGGTCTAGGCGCGCGCCGGGTCGGCGGCGAAGGTCCCTCCGAGCAGGCGCATGCCGAGGAGGCTGGCGCCGGCGCACGAACCCCTGGGGCAGACATGCGCGCGTCTAGGGAGGCCGCGGCTTGAAGGCAGCTCTGATAGGAGCGGGGCAGATCGCACGCCAGCACCTCGCGTGCCTCCGGACGCTGCCGGGTGTCGACCTGGCTGCGGTGTGCGACCTGTCCCCTGCCACGGCCGAGTGCGCCGCGGAGCGGTTCGGAATCCGCTCCTGGTTCACAGACTACCGGGCCATGTTGCAGGAGGTTCGCCCCGACGTCGTGCACGTCACGACGCCGCCGACGCCCCATTACCGCGTTGCCAGGGACGCGCTCGAGGCCGGGGCCCGCGTCATCATCGAGAAGCCTGCCACTACGACCTTGGCCGAGCTCGAAGACCTCCTGGAGCACTCGCGGCGGCTGGGGCTCGCCGTGACCGAGGACTACAACTACGTCTTCAACAGCGCCCCGCAGGAGATCCTCCGGCGGGTGGACCGTGGCAACGCCGGCTCCGTGACGCATGTGGAGGTGTTGATCTGCCTCGACCTCTTCGGCCCTGGCGGCTTCGCCGACCCGAACGCGCCGCAACCGATCCTCTCGATCCCCGGCGGAGCGATCGCCGATTTCCTTCCGCACCTGGCGTCCCTGGCCCACCTCTTCGTGGGACCGCACCGGACCGCGCATGCCGTGTGGACGAAGCGAAGGCCCTCCATCCTTCCCTACGACGAGTTTCGAGCCGTCGTCGAGGCCGAGCGAGGGACCGCGTCCTTGGGGTTCAGCGCCTGCTCGCAGCCCGACGCGTTCTGGCTGCGGGTATACGGGGAGCGGCTGCACGCCAGCGCCAACCTCTTCGAGACGCGCCTCACGTTCGATGGGCTGCGGCTCGGACCCAAGCCACTCCGCCCGTTCTTCAACGGGCTGGACGAGGGGCGGGCGATCCGCCGGGCTGCGTTCACGACGTTGCTCCGCAAGTTCAGGGGTCCCGGAGCTTATGAGGGCCTGTGGGAGTACCTGCGCCGAACCTACCAAGCGCTCGCCGTCGGCACGGAGCTTCCCGTCCCGGAGCGGCAGGTCCTCGAGGTGAACCGCCTGGTCGAGGCCCTCAAGCCGAAGGAGCCGCGGCGGTGAGAGCTCTGGTCACCGGCGCGAGCGGGTTCCTCGGCCGCCATGTCGTCACCGCGCTCCTGGCGCGAGGCCACGGCGTCCGCGCGATGATTCGTCCGGCTGCGTCGCTCGAGGGGCTCGGGTGGCCGGCGTCGGTGGAGGCCTTTCGCGCCGACCTGCGCGCGACCCGCGATCTCGAGCCTGCCTTCGACGGGGTCGACGTGCTCCTGCACCTGGCGGCCGTCGTCAGCGGCGGGGAGGACCTGCAATTTGCCGTGGCGGTAGCCGGCACCGAGCGGTTGCTCGACGCCATGGCGAACTCGGCTTGCAGGCGGCTGGTCCTGGCGAGCAGCTTCTCGGTGTACGACTTCAGCGCCGCGCACGGAACTCTCGACGAGACCTCCCCGCTCCATCGCGTCCCGGAGGTCTACGGGCGCGACGGCTATACCGTCGCCAAGTGGTGGCAGGAACGCGTCACGCGCCAGCATGCCGAGAAGCACGGCTGGGACCTCACCGTGCTGCGGCCGGGATTCATCTGGGGGCGCGACCACGCCTACCTCGCGGCCCTCGGGCAACGTCTCGGGAGGCACCACTTAGTGATCGGGCCGCTCACGCGCCTGCCCCTCACGCACGTCGAGAACTGCGCGGACGTGTTCGCGGTCGCGGCCTCCGACCCGCGCGCGC
>Ga0153915_10003317_pt1 | contig 14762 bp, 27 predicted proteins | sample Opewatmetagenome_2_FD_107003 | JGI IMG/M metagenome (GOLD analysis project Ga0153915, IMG submission 107003) | Freshwater wetland microbial communities from Ohio, USA - Open water 3 Core 3 Depth 3 metaG | ecosystem: Environmental > Aquatic > Freshwater > Wetlands | place: USA: Ohio, Lake Erie...
CGAAGCCGATAGTCGTTACGACCAGACCAGGGACTGCGACGCCGTGCATCTTGAGCTGGCTAATGTAGTTGCCGTAGGAAGTCAGGGACGCCGGAGGAATTGACAGGCCGAACGCCTTCTCCGTGACTACACCTTCCGGACTAATAGGAGCGACGACAATAAGCTTCCGCTCTTTACATGCCTTGCCTTTAGATGGAGAACCATCTGCCTGTTTGCCAGTGCCCCAAGCGTTCTGTGCGCAACCTTCGCAGCAAGAGTTCTGTTTGCATACCACCCCGGGGTCCGGAGTTACGCCGTTCAGGGAGGAGCAGTCCGGAGACTTCTCTTCGTCCGGGTTGAACGCGCCCATGTAAAAGACCCTCTCCGGCTTTTCTTTCGCTCGGAGAATCGCTACTTGAATCTCGGTAGTCTTCAGCACTTGGTCCATGTCACCGTCAACGATACGGAACCGGGTTCCTTTCAACTTAATCTGCGGATATGTCGGACCACTAGACGTTCCTGTAGCCAACTCCTGCATCAATCCTGCGAGTTCAGGATGCTCTTTTAGCAAAGCGAGCATATTCTCCGGTACTTCAATTTTCATCAGTTCATTTGCCATTCTTATTTCTCCTCGGTTTGTTTAGCTTCTTCTCACTCCCACAGTTTCAAAGGCCACGTATGACACTCCGTTAGGCGGAGGGTTCGGCCTTCCTTTTCCTTTAACTCGTTCTCCCATAACTTCAAGGCAAGCGGTCTTGTTTGCTGCGCGGTTGAGAAACTCCGTTCCTCCTGCTTCTTTCATTAGCTGCAGAGCATAATCTGCATCAATCTCCGTATAGGCTTCCCCGACGAACCCCGCCGCTACTTTCTCAGCCAACGGCTTGTAAATCACCTCTTCCACGAAGGCGTCCCAGTCTGCCATTTTGATAGACTCTTTGACGCTCCGGTATACTGTCCCTTCATCCGTTCGTACTGATTCCTGTTCTCCTTTCTTTAATTCGTTGAGCATCCACTGTTCACGCGCTGCTTGAACCTTCTTAATCTCTTTCAGTTCTTCGGCTAGGTCCGCTTCTCGCTGTTCAATCTCGTCCCGAGACTTCACGTACTCTCGTACTACGTCTTTGATGGTTATTTGTTTCATTCCTTGCTTCCTTTCGGTTTGTCGTCATTCTTCAGCGTCTTTTTGAAGTAAAGGTTCCCGGCAGTATGATAGATAATTATCCCTTCAGGGTCCATAAATCCTGGAGCGGCTACGCTTCCATAATCTTCTAAATTATCAAGCACTTCGTATACCGCAAATTCAGCAAGCGCCCCCCTATATAAAACGGGAACCACCGAACAACAAGCAGGGCGAACTGAATCGTCACTCCACTTTGCCACGTTAAATAGTCTAAATCTTTTTTCGTTTAGCCCGTACCCTCGTTGGATTCCTTTACCCCACCACTCCCCAAAGTGACGGCCTGGACCAAGTTTTAGCAGTTCTACTGCGTTTTCTTCTACCCATCGGGCGAAGCCGTAGTTGTCGTCTCCGGGGGTTATCCATCGCTTGCGAGACCCTACCTGCATGTTTCCTTCGTCGTCAATGCAAATCTGCGCGTTCGTCCCGTCAAGCTTCTCAGTGATAACGATTTCCCGGCTCAACCTTGGTATCTTTCCGAACCCTTCAAAGTCCATATCTTCCTCCCATGATTCTAAGTCTACCCTATCGTTTACATCTTGTCAAGCTTTATTCATCACCCCACACAACCCCAGTACCAAGGCAAGTCTGACATATATCTAAAGCCGTTGACGAACTACTCCACTGCCCTGAAGTTTGCAAATAAAACCCTTGCGGTACTTTTCCACTGCCCCCGCATACTGGGCACGTAAATGGTATTTTCATTTAGGCTCTTCTTCCTTCGGCGCGTGAACTTTGCAATAATAAGGATGATAAATTACTTCCCTTACCTCTGAACCATATACGTGCCATATGGTTTCAGTTCGTATCTCCCCTTTACCTTTAATAGCAACCCATTTACGCAGCAAACAACCACAAACCGAACACTCTACTAAGTCTCTTTTCGACACAGCCTCACATGCCGTATTCGTTACTATAGTCAATTCTGTTTCGATGTTTGCGCACCTTTCACGCAATCTTTTAGACCTGCTTTTAAATCCAAACATCATCTATTCTCCTTTAATGAGACGTAATACTACGTCTTGCATCCTGCCCGCTGTCTGTAACGCGGCGTACACTCTTTTGTCCGTCGGTGTACCCTGCACGTGAATCAGATTCATCTTGTTCTTCTGCCCCGGTCTCCGCATCCTTGCGTTAAACTGCATATATGTCTCATTCCTATAAATGGGCGCATACCATATCGTCATTGATGCCGCCGTTAGGTTTACCCCATGACTGACCGTTGCAGGATTCAGAAGCAAGACCCGAGGATTCGCCTCGTTTTGGAACATCCTGATTATGTCTCCTCGCTTGGAAGCTGAAGTCGCACCTTCTATTATCTCACAAGTAAAACTCTTTTGCAACTTTTCTTTTACGCAGTGCAAAGCTCCGGTGAACGGCACGGCGAGGAGCACTTTTTCCTTGCATGAATCTATTAGTTCTTCCACGACCCCGAGGCGCGGGCCGAAGTCAAGTTCCGCTATCGCTCCGTCTGCGCCGTAAATCACTCCGCACCCTGCTTGGATAAGCTTGCCTATAAGCACTGCGGCATTAACCGCTGTTATCTCAGTATCTCCAACCGAAGTAACTGCTTGCTTCACCAGTTCATCATAATGTTTCTGCTGCTGAGAGGATAGAGGCGCGTCCCGGTATTGAATGATTGTATCTGGAATACGTACGTCACTGCAATCTTCCATCGCATGTCTTATCGAAGGCGAGAGAAGTCTAGCCGCGAATTCTTCGGCCCCAGGGCGAGGCATCCATTTGAACATCCCGGACTTATACATCATCTGGTCACGGAGTCTGGAGAAGCTACCATTGTAATTCTCAGGCGTAACGAGTTTCATTATTCCAAAGGCGTCCGTCGGAGCTTGAGGAGTAGGCGAACCAGTCAACCCCCATACCCACTTATCGGGAGTGATGACTTTCTTCAAGGCTTTCCATAAGCCAGTCTGCGCGTTCCGGTACACTGCGATTTCGTCGATGATTATCAGGTCGATGTCCGGTCTCTGATTCAAAACTTCTTCGACTATCTCTACACCATGATGATTTATGATGTAGTAGTCGTACTTCTCCGCAAGAAGTTTCTTCCGCTTCTTCGCGTCTCCGTGGAGCACCGTCCATGTCCGGTGCGGGAAGTCAAGAAAGAGGGTGTCCGCCCATACGCAGTGAAGCGTGGAGAGAGGCGAGAGAATAAGGACGCGACGAATCGCCCCGACAGATTTCAGGTAGTCCGAGGACCAACAGGCGGAAAGTGTTTTCCCAGTGCCGAGCCCCGAGATGTCATACGCCCGCTTATTAAGGGTCAAGAACTCCATCGTCTCAAGTTGATGCTTGTAAGGCGGATATCGGCCTGGAGTGTCGTGATACACGATAGGAGAAGGAGGGTTATACCCGAGGTTCTTCAGAAGTATTGCGTTCTTCAGATTGAACGGAACCCCGACGTACCCGCCTCCGACTCGCGCTTCTGGAATAGAAGCTAAGACTCTTTCAGGCTTTTCACAGGGAAAACAGAGATGATTCGAGATGATGGAAAAACTCATTTAGAATCTACCCAAAGCGCGGCAAGTAAAAGGTACGTTGCAAGAGGATAGTCTCCAGTCGTGCAGACTATCGCGGAGAACCACGCGAGAACGTAAGTCGAAATCTTTTTTACGTTTTCCATGTCCATTCTTTCTTTCATCAGTAAGGTTTCCTCCCCAGTCCTTCTATTGTCGCTCCTAAATCTATTCGTTCGATTACTTTGCGCAGCGCCCACCAATCATCTTCTTCTCCGTCAAAGAGAAATCCGGTGCTTCCTGTACGGTCTATGTACTTCATCTCTTTAACCTGGAGCGCAGACGCGCCCTGGTTCTCTTCCTCTCGTCGTCCTGGAGCCTTGCATTCAACCGAAAAGAAAATGCTTTTGTAAGCAACTTGGCAGTCAAGAACCCCCGACCTGCCCATCCCATTAGGAACGGCCCAAAGTTGCCATGCATTCTTTTCGGTCAAATATTTTTTAAGGTCTTTTTTCACCTTCCCTTCGGGGGTGCTCACTCTCTCCCCTCCCAGTAGCAGTTCTCGTACCCGCAAAGGTCGCAGAACTCTTCATATTCGTTATGTACGCAGGTATCGCACCCGCACCACTTCCTGTCGTCACATTCTTCGCAAGCATATTCTCTCATTCCTTCGCCTCCCATAAGCAGTCTTCGGTTCCCGGTTCGCAGATGTAACAGAGGTCTTCAGTTGAAGGTACGTGCTCGAACTTACAATTTGAACAGGAGATGCAGTCCTCCCGTTGGATGCAATCTTTGCATCCGTCGTCTTCTCTCATCTTTACCTCCTGTACCAGACTCGGTAGTATTCGTCACCGCTTGTTTCCATTGTTTCTACATTTATTACTTGTTCTGGTGAAATGCCGTGCTCGTCGGTCATGTGCCGCAAATCTCGTATAGTGTAGAAATCTTCATAGTCCATTATCTCTTCTCCTTCCAATGTTCGCAGTCCGTTACGTATATTAGTAGTGCCTAATGATGTCGTCGGGATTGAACCCAAACGCTTGCCACCTATTGTCGCTCCCCGTGCTGGCATCCCACTGATATCGGCACCCATGATATTTCCCGCATTCAGTACAACGAAAAACCTGGTATCCCTGCCTTGCTCCGTTATTGCAGAAATCTTCAGTATTCGCGGGGTGGTCCACCCTCCGCATGTTACGCTCATCATCGCAACTTACACACTCGTCATCCCCCTCATCTCTTCTCCTTCCAATGTTCGCAGTCCGTTATTGAACACCAACCATTACAAATCCCGGAAGTCTTCTTGGAGAAGACTCTACACTTCACGGCTTCTTCCATCCTCTTGATTCTAACAAGGATTTTCATCCATGCTTCCATAACTTCTTTTCTGCTTTTCGTTCCTAACGGAACGACAGCCTTACTCGGGTCTTTCTCCTTCAAGAAGATGTACGCCGAGTCGAATTTCTGAATCTGTGGGTAGTTCAAGGCGATGAAGAAGTTGAATATTTCTAGTTCCGTAGGGTCTTCCCGCCTCTTTCCGGTTTTCCAATCAAAAGTTTTGCACCAATCCATTTTAATTATAGACGTATCTACTATCCCTCTTCCCCACACGTTCTTTCCGAACCACTCAGCCGGTTTGTAATCTTTCGTTATGGCGAACTGCTTTTCTACTAGAAAATTGTCCTTTGCGCATTGAACCAAGAAATCAGTCCATGCGGCGTATGGCTTAACCAGCGGAGTTTCCGGGCCTCCCTTCAGGCGGGCGGCGAGCGCGTCATGAACTTCAATCCCCCAGTTCGCCTCTTGAGAGTAGACCCGCTTGACCCGTTTGTAAATCCTTTCTTCTGCAAAGGAGTAAGGGCAGGACTCGAATGAATTCAGAGCGGAACACGACCATGTGAACGGCTTGTCTTTCACCATCTCTTCTCGAACCTTATCCGTTGGAGCCCAGTCAATCTTTATCCCATAGTTATTCAGAACGAGCGTGTAGTCAAGCTCTTTCACGGTAGGCGGACGAGTGAAGTCTTTCGCCTTGGAATAATAGTCTTTCACGTAGAGAGGGATAGCAGTGAATCCCGATACAAGTTGCGCAGCCACGGCTTTTTTCCATGCGTTCCATGAGTCAATAGGAGAAGGAGCATCCGGCCCGGTTCGACCGACGCCTCCCCACTGCACCCCGTCGGAGTCAAAAATCGCTTCCTGCGAAACTTCCAGTTCTGGGTAAATCAGTTGATAGAGGAGCATTTCATTTCTCCGTTAAAATCTTATTAAGTTCAGCTACAATTATTTCTATGCTCTTCGTATTTTCTTCTGTTTTGTCTGCGAATATAACAAAGTCATCTATGTTACCTGCTACTTCATCGTAAATTCGATACATATAAGGCTCGAAGTACCATTTTATATTCTCTTCTTCCGCCCCTATTTTTTCTCTAGACGTTATTATTTCGTTCGCTGCTAATTCCGCGAACAGTGCAGCGCATTCTTCTTTCATTTTTCTAACTCCTTTACCCTCTTTTCCAATTCTTCAATCATATCGAGCAGGTCGTCGCATATCTCGTACATCGGAGGGTACGGAGACCCGAGCTTCGCCCTTAATTCTTTTACTTTCATTACGCCCTCCGCATTTCGGCCAAAGCCCTTGTCAGGTCCATACTTGCACGACGAAGCGTAGCGCTTCTTTTACTGTAATTATATTCTTTAGTGTCCAATACTTCTTCCGCTAGTTCCGCGAATCTATCTGCTAAATCTTTTGCCTGTTCGATTTCTGCTTTCCTCACTCCTCTTCCTCCTTTGGTTCATTAGCCTTTACCGCTTCATCCGTGAAACTCTTATTCCGCCCCGTCAATATTTCAAATCCTTCATCAATCGTGTTCACCGCGAAAATCTCAAAAAGTCCAAACTTCACCGCCGAAACTACCTCATCCTTCAGGACTAAATCCTTTACGTTCGCCGCAGGTATCATTACTCCCTGCTTGCCGGTCAGCCCTCTTGCGTTGCAAAGGTCAAAGAACCCTTCAATCTTCTGGTTGACCCCGCCTATCGCCTGGACTTCGCCTTTCTGGTTTACACTGCCGGTTACGGCGATTCCCTGATTTATTCCTATTTCTGACATGGAAGAGAGAAGAGCGTACAGCTCAGTAGAAGACGCGCTATCCCCATCAATCCCGCCCATGTGTTGCTCCATGCAGATTGAAACGCCGAGAGACAAAGGCTTCGTCTTCCCGAACCTAGCCTTCAAGTAACTTGTAAGGATGAATACGCCCTTATCGTAAGACCCCCCGGAGTTCTTCACTTCTCGTTCGATGTTTACTACTTCACCCTTACCGGAATACGTGTTGGCCGTTACACGAAGGATAGTTCCGAAGGAAGCACCGGATACTGACGCGACCGCAAGAGCATTTACCTGACCTACGGTGAAGCCTTCCGTCTGAATCAACGTCGTGTTCTCAAGCATTCTTTTTTCAATCTCGTTCTTTACTTTGCCATTCCTTTTTTCTTTCGCCTCTATTGCTTTTTTCACGTTCCCAAGGAACTTAACTTCCGGAAGTAAGGCGTGGAGTGCTGCAAGGTTAATCTTTTCTTTGGTTCCTGCTCCTTTAACGGCGTAGTTAATAAGTTCCGCTGTCTCTCCTGGAGAGAGACCAAGCGACAAACTTGCATCAATCCTATTCTTTTCATTATTCTCTATCTGCCGGTCAAAGACTACATTCACCGGGAACAGCTTCTTAAATTCCGGTTCCTTCTCAAGCAGAAGAGAGAAAAGATGGTCTTGCCCTACAAGGATAATCGTCACGTCGAGAGGAACCCCCGCAGGAGAAGGAATAACGAAATGCGTAGTCCTGAAGGGTTCCATTACATCGTGTAGCTTGATTTCTTTCGCCTGAAGCGCCCGGACAAGGTACGTCCATGAATGAGCAGCAGTAAGAACGTCGTAGACGTTGAGGATAAGAACTCCTCCGTTCGCCCGGTGAAGACTGCCCGGCTTAATCATGGTAAGGTCTGTTGCTGGGATGCCTCCAGGGAGAAAGACGTGCTCTACGCTGCCGAACATGTTCGCATACGTCGGGTTACGCTCGAAGATTACCGGGCGTTCTTCTCCTTCTACGAACAGGTTAACCTTGTACGCTTTCACGAAGTCTATACTTTGCCCTGGATACAGGAGCCGGTCAACGTGAGAAGCAAAATCGTTTACCATGTCGTTAAAATAAGCGTACAAAGAAGGAATCTCGGTTCGCAAATATCCTAACTGATTCTCCACTGTTAGTCTTGCGTAGAAGTTTTTTACTTCTTCAAGGCGCTTTTTTGCCTTCGCTTCTTCTTCTCGAATTGCTTCAAGTACCGCCTCTGCCGGAGGAACTTCGCCTTGGGTGCACGAAGCGCAAAAAGATTCAAACTCATCCCTAACCTTCTTCTCTTCAGGTTCGAACGCCTTGTTAAATTCAGAAGCGAAAGACGTAAGCAGGAAGTCGTAGAAACTGTCCATCCCTTCCTTGAACTTCTTCCCCTGCCCAAGCGGGAGCGCCTTTGCCTTCGGCTTTCCGGGATTCTCAAAGTCGTGAACATGCACCCAGTCGAAGACATCTTTCTCCTTCGCTTTCTCTCGGCAAATCTTCACGAGGTCCGTTACAAATTCCTCTCCTTGCTGGTTGATATACATATTACTGCCACTCTGAAGGCCATAAGTCAAGGCCGTAGTTGCCCGCTCCTGCCCGAAGAATGTCTCAGCGCAGAACAGAGCAACATCAAAGGCAAACGTATCTTTGTCGCACTTCCAGCAAAGTTTCTCTGTCGGCACTGTAAAGTCTTTCACAATTCTTACCCCCTTAATTCCCGCCCTTCTTCCAAGGCTTTTACCATCCGCTCCGCGCAACTAAATCCGTACATATCTGCCAACCAATCCGCAGCAGGTAACGGTATGAACTCTCCATTTACATACAGAAGACCTCCGTATGTACTGATTTCGCTTGGTTTGGGTTTTTTCACTTGGTTATCCTCCCTATCTTCCTCCGGCCCCAAAATAAGAAACCGGAAATGTCGATTACTACATACACTGCCTGTAAAAACGCTCTGGTATAGTCTCCCCGCATGAAGTCCATAACTCCGAAAGAGAAGTCGCTGAAGAACCAACACAGGAACCCCCACCGAAGGCCGCGAGCATTACATGCGGCCCCGGAAAGAGCAACAGCTAAAACTATCCAGCGAAAAACGTCCATTACATCAATCTGAACATCAGAAGAACAAAGACTAAAGCGAAAACTGCAAAAAGAAAAATGTCGTATCCTGAAACGTCTTTCATACTACACCTCGAAAAGCCAACCTGCCGTACCCCGCTTAACCTTTATCAACTCATGATTCAAAAAACCGTCAGGTACGCAGTTCATGCTCTCGCTAGATATAAGGTCTATGAACCCTGTTTTCCGGTTTACTAAGGCAAAGAATGTCATATCACATACTCCCGCGTTCCGCTCCATTCCCTCGCCTTCGGCGCGACGGGCGGAACAGGCTTCGCCTTTTCTCTTTTCTTCTTGTTAATCTCTTCGAGCCGGATGCCGCACTGCTTGATGAATTGCATATAAAGCGAGAAATTCTCGGAGTAGTACCCGACGCCTACGTAAATGTAAGCTTTCGGCACTTTAAACTCGTTTTCCCCTACCCGATTGAACCTAAGATATTCCCCGTCTTTCCAAACCGAATCTCCTGCTAAGTATTCTTCCGGGAGGTCTTTCTTTTCAAGCGCGTCGATTTCAAGGATTCGGATGAATCTTCTCCCGTAATTTTCATATTTCTCCGTCTTAATTCGGATTCCTCGCTTTGCCGGAGTTCCGGCCTTCTTCTTTTCTTCGACTTTCTTGTACTCGCTGAGCCTCTTCTGCCCTACGTACCATATTCCGTCTCCAGTTACCTTTTGTCCTGGAAGATTAAAATCAGCTTGTACTTCAGTGGCACTTCCGGGGTAAAAACCGACGACTTTAGCCTTATCTCCTACTTTGAAATAACGTTCGATTGCTTTCGTCACTTCAATCATATCTCCTACTTTTATGTCACTCATTCCCGCACCTCCAGCACGGCCCCACCGTGCAAAGCACGGCCTGACATTTTTTACACGTCTGAACTTCACAATCGGAGTAATACGATTCCCAGTCAAGAGATTCAATCTCTTTGACCATCTCCGCTACTTCTGCTTTACTTCTTGGTTTATTTTGGTACATGATTAATCTCCCTTATTTAAGAAGACTTAGCAGCGTACTCCATTGTTTCGTTATTTCCGGGTCTTCTCCTCCTAACTCAGTTTTGATACATGCTCTTATCGCGTCATCGTCTACCCCATTTGGTATCAGTAACTCGTCTGCTATTTTTCGGTTGTTAAAAAGAACTTGAACCGCGGCTACTTCATCCATAGTTTCGAAAGTCAGTTCGATGGTTACCGGATTAAATTTATTTGCGCTGCTTGTCTTCCCTTGTACTTTCATCTCTTCCTCTCTAATCTGAACTGTCTATCCTGTGAGTTGCGCCGCACCGAGAACAGGTGAAAAGGTTGTAGCAGCGACCTATCTCTCTCGTCCATTCCCACTTGTGCAGAAACCCGCACCGGCATGTTTCCGTGTACGCCTTTGAGTTGTTCGTTCCGAAGTCTTTCATAATAAGAAGTACGTTACTAAGGCAGCGCACAAAATACCAATCAACAGCCCGTACGAGGAAACTGACTCACTCAACGCACATGCTCCCGCAAACAACCACGCTCCTGCTATCGCTATTCCCACTCCGATTGTCATTTTTAGCTCCTTGTTTTTGCGTTTTTTGATTTAAGAATATCAGACGCTTTACCCTTTGTCAAGAAGATTTTTACTCCCCACTCAACAAATGTATTAATTCCGCTTTAACTTCCCTGGAAACACAGACTTCAAGGTGCCCCGAAACGTAAGACAAGACGAATGGATTGTCTTTATACTCCCCCGAAAGGCGGGAATACTCGTCAAGAAATTCTACCTGAACGCCGTGCCTAATCAACGTAAGAGCAAAATCAATCAGCATTTGCCGCTCCGCCTTGACTTCTTCCGTTTCGTTTTCAAAAAGGACTTTCATGGACCTCTCCCGGATATAAAACTGAATTTATGTACTCATTCGTAACGTCATCGTCCGCCATTAAGTTGAAATTCGAAAACGGAACTTGGCCAAACGGCAAAAACGCTCCATTCTTCCATGTATTACATAAATCATTCCAGTTTTGCCCTTTTTGGAAACACATCTCGTGCAATTCTGCCTGATTCTTGCGGTGTAATTCCGTCTGAGAATATAATGATTGCGCCAACATTTGTATGCTGTTCCTGCGCCAATCTAAATATCTCCACCGAAAATAATTAATAACTTCATCCTTTGGAATATTGAACGCTCTGGAATCAAAGTATCCTGTTTTTCCGTATGACCTTGTAAATTCTACAGAAGCTATTGACGCGGATACAGAAGTCATTTTTTGTAGGTTATAATCAAACCACGCATCTGTAGTTAATTTATCAAAATCCGTTACTAGAATGCTTATCTCGTCTGATTGCACGTAGGCGCATTTTGCCCCTTGAACCTCTTTAATTAATTTACTAGCTGCACTATACATTGCGGAAGCTAACACAGCGTCAAACGGTTTTTCCGCTCCTCTCGTTAATGTATGAAATGCTTTACCGTCCAACCGGATAATTACTGGGGCGCGTCTTGTCAACGAAATACGATACCTATCTTCGTAGTTATGTTTTATTCTGTCTCCTAGACTGTCTTTTTGTGGTGTTTTCATTTCACGTACCTCCGGTCGTATCCTCCCTCGCTAGCAATCGGCAAATCGGGAGCCCAATCCTTACGGATTTTTATTATCCTTCCCATCTCCTTTAGTGTTTCGTCTGCTTCTGCTTCTTTGCAAACGACCAAGATTTCATCATAAACCATGTGAACCACGCGCATCCCTACTTTTTTCATCTCAAGCATGGCGTCTGTAGCGATTATGCGGCTAAGTCCCTGGTCAATATTCTCAGTACAAAGCCCGGAATATACTTTCTTTCTCTCCTTCTTTTGCCTATCTTTTAGAATCGTGAACTCCGGGCGTTTCTTTTCCCGGTTAACTTGCAGGTCCGTGTACTGAATCACAAACCCGTTAGGAAGCCGGAAACCTTCAGGGATAACTTCAACGACTCCGTTCCTTCCTATCCGGTCGCGCCCTCCTGCAATCATAGTTTCAAGCGCGTTCTGGCACGTAGCCCAAAAATCGACCACTTGCTTGTTTTCGTCCCGGAAAGAATTAATAATTCGATTGCAACAAGCGACGTGCGTAGCGTGAACCATTTCGTCAATCTTCTTCGGCTTCGTTTCCCGTACAAGTTTCGCATTGGTAAGCAAGAAGTTCTCTCCGCTTACCCCGAGAGCGTTAGCAATCTCTTCTCCGAGTATCATCCCCGGCATCCCGAGTATGCCCATGCGAACCCGCTCTTGGAACGTTCTAGTCCACAAACCATATCCGCAACCGAGGCGCTTAACTTTACCTAGCGCGTACTCCATGAAATCAGCTTTGGTAATTGTTCTCCCAAACAGCTCCGCCGCGTCATGGCAATATACGTTCTCCCCCCGCGCAAACGCGGCCAGCACGTCTTCCTGTTCCGCTAACCATACAAGCATAACCGCTTCAATGGCTTTCAAGTCGCGAACGACTATCACATACCCTTTCGGAGCCGTTAACGCAAGACGTAACTGCGACTTGCCCGTACCTAAGCATTTCGGACACCCTCCGTCTTTGCCTAAGCAGTACGCACAGAACTTGGTAAGATTCATAGGATTCCATTCCATACCCCCCGGTCTCCCAGTGTGCGCGGCGAACGGCTTCAAGCCTACAGGTACGGTTCCGGTCTTCTGAATATTAATAAGCTTCAGGCTCCTAGTCGTCTTTATAGTGCTCTTGGCGTTCACCCGCAGTTCGCAGAGCATAGCGAGGTCTTCGTTCTCGTGCTCAAGAAGGTCTTTGAACTCTTCGTCGGCACGACTAAAAGCGTAGGTCCACGTCTTCTCCTTCGGAGGTAAGATGCCGATAGGCTTATCCCCTACATCTTCAGGCTTAATCCTCCCGCTCTTCACCCCGGACGGTGACAACTTCTTAGGCGGGTCAACGCCATACTCCATGAGCAGTTTCGCAAACTGCGGGTTCGAAGAGAGCGAAGTCTTTAATGCTTTCCATGCCGGTTCGTCGCCGGTAAAGATTGCACTTCTCGCTTGAGATTCCAAGGCGGGATAGACCTTCGAGAAGAGGGATACCGTTTTTTCCCTTTCATCGTCGTAGAGCGCCTGGAGAATTACAGGGTCAAGTTCAAGGACTGGTTCCGTGTACATGCGGAGAATAAGGTCGATAAGCTGTAATTCTTTCAGCGGGACTCTGGACTTCATCTTTTGGAATGCCTCGAAACAAATCCGGACATCCGTCATGCAGTACGACGCGAAGGCCCGGAGTTCATCCGGTGAAAAGTCTTCCAAGTGCTTACCCTTCGCATTTACAAGTTCATGGCCTTTTTCCCCGAGACCCAAAACCGGGCCTATATTCTCAAGTTTGGCCCTCTCCGCCGGGAAGCAATACCTGAACATTGACATTGAATCTACGACGAATGCAGGATTAAAACCGTACTTCCAACAAAGAATCGAAACGTCGAAGTATCCGTTCTGACAAGCGACTACTGTTTCTTTCGGATTGAATTTAGCAAACTCTGCCGCTACGCTAGGACCAGGCACCCAGTAAATAGGGCCGTCATCGACTTTAAACCCACAAATGAGCACTTTGAAGCGAGGGTCACGGATATATTCGCAAACCGTGTACTTGCTCAGGGTGTAATCTTTATCGAAGAAGGTTTCGAAATCTAATGAGAGGAGTCTCATCTCTTCACCCATTCCTGATAACCAGATTCAAAAGCTGGTAAATACTTCTCGTCAATCCGAGCCAAGATTAAAAGAAGCCTTTTGTACCTCTTGATGATAATCAAGTCTCCCGGCCTCTTTTTCTTAGCGTAGGTCGTTTCCTTCCTGTGCATCCTCCGCCTGATTTCAAAGTCTATTTCTTCTCGGGTCATGCTTCTCCCTCGTTGTAATATTTTTTATACGCCCAACATCTTTTGCACTTGTTCCTGTCTTTATTAGCGCAACTACTAGCGCAGGACCATTTTTTTCTTGTCACCTCTCCTCCCATTGACAACCATCCCCCCGACGGCAAGGACTGCAAAAAGCTTCATCCCCTTCATGCTTGCAATTAAAACAGGCAAGGCACGCAGAATTGAATTCACAGGTTCCACAGCAATCGTCTTCTCTCATTCTACCTCCTTAGAAATCCAAGGATACATCCCGCATCTTGGGCAAGCATACCGCTCATACTTGCCTTCCAAATATTCAACCTGGTGCACGTCTCCTTCGAAGTTATTGCAATCGCACTCTACTATTTTACCTTTGTATATTTTGGGCGCTTCGTGACGTTTCTTCATTCTTCTACCTCCTCGATTGTGACTCTACACATCTTGCCTTGGATAACCGACATTTCTTCTGGGGTAAGCCAAAGCGTAGGGTGCGTGACGACGTATTCAAACTGGACTTTTGTTTTTGGCGTGGGCCGCGACCTTCTTCCTTTCGGTTCCCAGCAACAAGTTTCCCCCATGCATTCAATGCAGGGTTCGTCTGCTTGCTTCACGTCCTCGTGCTTGCAGTTCCTACAAACCTTGCATCTGGTAAATTCTTCGCAGTTCGTGCAATCATTTTCTCTTTTCATATCTCCTCCTGGAACAGCCCGCAAGCGGGATTGTCCGTCGCCTTGTTTGTAAAATGACCTTTACGGTAGTAATTCTTGCACTCTCCGCACGTCGCAATTTGTTGATTCTTTTTTATCGGCTTAAATATCATCTGTCGTTGCCCACACTTGGAACATTTGAAAAACGTCATTTTTCCCCTTGAGGGCGCATCTACTTCTCCCTCCCGGTCTAGCAGGATGTTACAAGCCGCACAAACCGGCGCGTCGTCTGTTCTTCCGTTCGTCAAGATGAATGGTTTCATTTTCTGACCCTCGCTTGAATCTCCGCTTCTGTTTCTCCTGAAAAAATCAAGAAACCACAGCACCAACAACGAAG
>Ga0153915_10003318_pt1 | contig 14758 bp, 11 predicted proteins | sample Opewatmetagenome_2_FD_107003 | JGI IMG/M metagenome (GOLD analysis project Ga0153915, IMG submission 107003) | Freshwater wetland microbial communities from Ohio, USA - Open water 3 Core 3 Depth 3 metaG | ecosystem: Environmental > Aquatic > Freshwater > Wetlands | place: USA: Ohio, Lake Erie...
GCACGAAGCGCGGCGCGCGCTGCTCGCGCGCCAGGGTCGAGCGGTGCCGTTGCGCGATGGCGAAACGGCGCTCGGGGAGGCGGTGGTCATCGGTGCCAACGGTGGCCCCGCAACACTGGCCGAGCAGGAGCGCCAGGCGATCCTCGAGGCACTCGCGGCAACGGGTGGCCGGCTGGCGGAAGCGGCTCGGCGGCTGGGAATCAGCCGAACCACGCTGTGGCGCCGCCTGCGGACCTACGGCGAGGTCCCGCGTCCTGGCGCTGCTTCCTAGGCCTCTCTAGTTTCTCGGGGCGATGCCCTCCGTCGCCCCCACGCCTTACATCATTGAGGAGTATGTCCGCTGGTCCGACGTGGACTTTGCGGGCATCATCTTCTACGGCTCCTACGTGCGGTTCTTCGAGATCGCCGAAACGGAGCTGTTCCGGTCCTGTGGCCTCGCCTACAAATAGTTATTCGACCGCTACGACATCTTCCTGCCGCGGAAAGCGGTGCACAGCGAGTTCTTCCATCCGCCCCGGCTGGACGACCGGCTGCGGGTGGCGACCTACGTCGGTCGAGTCGGCACGACCTCGATGACCCTCAACTTCGATGTGCTGCGCGACGGCACCCCGATGCTCGCCGCCGCGGGCTGGATGGTGCTCGTCTGCGTCGACCGCGCCGCGCTGCGACCACGCCCGCTGCCGCCCGGCTTGCTCGAGGCGCTCCGCCCCCACACGCTCTCGATGGCGGAAGCACGCCGGACCCTGGGAGTGCCGGTGCCGTGACGCGCCGCTCCCTCGCCGTTCTGAGCGCCGCGTTCGCCGTGTGCTGCGGAGGCCCCACGACGCCACAGGGGACCGGACGGGTGCGCCTGGCGCATGCGGGAGCGCCGGACACGATTCGGTTCGAGCTGCCCGTCCGAGCGCAGCGCTGCGCCGACGGCCGCGGGCTGCTGCTGACCGGGGCGCGCCAGGGACAGGGGGTGCTCGTGTGGCTGCGCGCGGAGCGCGCCGCCCCCGATACCGGGAGCTACCCGCTGCTCGCCCGTGCCGACAGCGGCGCGGTGCGCGGCGTCATCGCGGCGGTCCGGTTCGTGAACGGGCCGGTTACGCACGGGTTGACCGTGGACGACGGCACCGCGACGGTCTCGCAGTCATCCCCATCGCTCACGCTGCAGGTGCACGGGCACGGAGTCGAGGCGGGGCTCGGGGGACCGCTCTCGGCGGAGCTCGCGCTCGACCGCGTGCCGCTCGGCGCGGACACCGTTTCCTGCCAGGTGCAGCAATGACCGTGCGCATCGGGATCATCGGCACCGGGTTCGCACGACGCGTGCAACTCCCCGGGTTGCGTCTGGTGCCGGGGGCGCAGGTCACGGCGATCGCGAGCGGCCGCCGCGCCAATGCGGACGCGGTTGCCGCGGAGTTCGACATTCCGCGCGTCTATGAGGACGGCGCGGAGCTGGCGCAGTCGTCCGACGTGGATCTCGTCGTCATTTCCTCGACACCCCCCAGCCACGCTCGCTGCGCCATCGCGGGTCTCGAGGCGGGGAAACACGTCCTGTGTGAGAAGCCGATGGCACTCGACGCTACGGAGGCGCACGGCATGGTGCTCGCGGCCGAGCGGAGGCCGCGCCAGGTGGCGTGGCTCGACCACGAGCTGCGCTACGAGCCGAATCGCCGCCGGGTGCGCGAGCTGATTCGGGCCGGCGCGATCGGTGCGGTGCGACACATCGAGCTGTCGCTCAAACCGTACCTCCGTGGTGACGGGCGTCCGCAGACGTCGAGCGCTCCGTGGACGTGGTGGTTCGACGCGACCCAGGGCGGCGGCATCCTGGGCGCGGTCGGCTCGCATTTGATCGACTTGTGTCGCTTCTGGACTGACGGCGAAGTCACACGCGTGGCTGGCCGCGTCGGAACGTTCATCCGGGAGCGCGCCGATGCCGCGGGGGTGGTGCGCCCGGTGACGGCCGACGAGTTCGCGAGCGGCGTACTCACGCTGTCCGGGGGCGCGGTGGCGACGCTGACGCTCTCCGCCGTGGCCCACCATGGGCCCGGGCACCTCGCGCAGATCACCGGCGCGGAGGGCTCGCTCGTGCTCACGGGCGAAGGACGTCTGGAAATCGGCCGGGCCGGGGGGCCGCTCGAGGACATCAGCGTCGCCGACGATCTCTCCGGACGCACGACGGTCAACAACATGTGGGCCCGCTCGTTCGTGCGTCTCGTCCGCGATCTCGTGGCGACGATCGGTGGTGGGTCACCCGCCGGGCATCCGGCCGGCTTCCGCGACGGCTGGCAGGTCCAGCGCGTGCTCGACGCCCTGCGCGCCGGTGGCGGCACGCCGCTAGATTGACCCACGTGGAGCGGACGTACTTCCGGAAGGGCTTCGGGCTCAAGGACGCCATCGAAGGCGCGCTGACGGCCGACTATCACAGCCGGCTGGTCGACGCGATTCGCGCGAACGGGAATACCCTCGTGGTGGGGGACCTGACGTTCCGGCTGGCCCAGGAATTCGGGTTTTGTTACGGCGTGGACCGGGCCGTCGAGTACGCGTACGAGACCCGCACCAAGTTCCCCGAGCGCCGCACGTTCCTCGTCGGCGAAATCATCCACAATCCGCATGTCAATTCCAAGCTGCGGGCGATGGGGGTGGCCTTCCTGTTCCGTGGGGCGGATGGGGAGTTCGATTTCAGCGCGGTGACGGCGTCCGACGTCGTCATCCTCCCCGCCTTCGGGGTCACGGTGCAGGACTTCGCGCGCCTGCGCGCGATCGGGTGCGTGCTGGTGGACACGACCTGCGGCTCGGTCCTGAACGTCTGGAAGCGCGTCGAGGCGTACGCGCGCGACGGCTACACGGCGGTGATCCACGGCAAGTCTTTCCACGAAGAGACCAAAGCCACCGCGAGCCAGGTCACGAATTTCCCGCGCGGGAAGTACATCATCGTCCGGCACATGGATGAGGCCAAGGCGGTGTGCGCATTCATCGAGGGAGCCGAGAGCAAGGAGCAGCTGCTGCGCGACTTTGCCCACGCCGTGTCGCCGGGCTTCGATCCGGACACCGACCTGGTGAAGGTCGGGGTCGCGAATCAGACGACGATGCTTTCCAACGAATCCCTCGCCATCGCGGGTGAACTCCGTGCGAGCATGGCGCGGCGCTGGGGCGAGGCGGCGCTCGCCGACCATTTCCGCACCTTCGACACCATCTGCTCGGCGACCCAGGATCGCCAGGACGCGGTGCTCAAGCTGATCGAGGAGCCGCTCGACGTGATGGTCGTGATCGGCGGCTACAATTCGAGCAACACCACTCACCTTGCCGCGATCTGCGCGCCCCGCGTTCCGACCTACCACATCGAAGACGCGCTGTGCATCGACCCGCAGTCGGGACGTATCCGCCATCTGCCCGTGGGGACGCGCGAGGAGGTCGGGCGGGCGGACTGGCTGCCGCCGGGGCCGGCCTGCATCGGCATCACGGCCGGCGCTTCGACTCCGAACAACAAGATCGGGGAAACCGTCGAGCGGATCGCGGCGATGCGCGGGCGGTCGCTTGCCGCCGCCGCCTCCCTGGGCTAGCCGACGGCCGACTGCTCCGCGAAGACGCGGTAGCGCACCGCGTTCTTCCCGCCGCGCTTCACCTCGTACATCAGCTCGTCGGCCCGCGCGATCAGCTCATCCACCGTCGCGGGCGGCGTGAGAAACACCGCCACGCCCATACTGAAGGTCGCCGAGTAGCGCGCGCCGTCCATCGCCAGCGCCACCTCGGCCAGGACGCGCTGGACCACCCGCCGGGCCTCCGCCTCGTTTGCGTCGGTTACCAGAAGCGCGAACTCGTCGCCACCCATTCGGGCCACGTGGTCGGTCTCCCGGACGCCGCGCGACAGCGCCGCGGCGACCGTCTGCAGCATCGCGTTGCCGGCGGAATGCCCGAGCGCATCGTTGATCTGCTTGAATTCGTCCACGTCGAGGTAGGCCAGGGCAAACGGCGTGGCGTAGCGACGGGCGCGGCGGATCTCCAGGTCGGCGAGCTCGGTGAAGGCGCGAGTGTTCGCCGTCCCGGTCAGCGCGTCGGTGCGGGCGAGGGACTGCTCGCGCAGCAACGCGTCACGCAACGCGGCGAGCACGAGCGGCACGGTGATGAAGAACGCGGTTCCGACGAACCCGTTCCACAGCCGGATGGGCCAGGGGGATTCCGGGTGCCCGGCGACGAGGTCGGCGAGGATCCAGACCACCGCACTCAGCGCCGCGACCGCGCAGCCGCGTGCCTTTCCCCCGAACCACGTGACGGCCGCGATGGGCGCGAGGTAGAACACCAGCCAGCTCCACTCTGGGCCCGTGGCATAATCCACGACGCCGATCCCGGCGACCGCCGCCGCTCCGGCCGACAGCAGTACGGCCGGTGAGCGCCGGGTGAGCCAGCGGCGGACCTGGGCGAGACCGGCGAAGCGCGGCGCTGGTTGCATGGGAGGGATAAAGTACCGCCAACCGTCCCTACGCGAATCGCCGCGTCCGTCGCATATTTCGCGACATGAGCGGGCCGCGCTTTCACCCGGTCGTGGATCGCTGGTTCTCGAATCGCTTTCCGGAACCCACCGAGCCGCAGCAGCGCGCCTGGCCGTTGATCCAGGCCGGACGGGACGTGTTGATCGCCGCCCCGACCGGCTCGGGGAAGACATTTGCCGCGTTTCTCGCGGCGATCGACGACCTGTTGCGCCAGGGGTTGGACGGTGCGCTGCCCGATGACGTTCAGGTCGTCTACGTCTCGCCGCTCAAGGCCCTGTCGAACGACATCCAGAAGAATCTCTCGCAGCCGCTGGAAGAGATTCGCGGCGCGCTCGCGGCCGATGGATTGCCGGACGCGAATATTCGCGTCCTGCTGCGCACCGGCGACACGGCGCCCGCCGAGCGGCAGGCGATGGTGAAGCAGCCGCCTCACATCCTCGTGACCACCCCCGAGTCGCTCTACCTCATCCTCACCTCCGAACGGGCGCGCGAGACGCTGCGCAACGTGCGCACCGTGATTGTGGACGAGATCCATGCCGTCGCGCGGGACAAGCGGGGCAGTCACCTCGCCCTGTCGCTCGAGCGCCTGGCCGCCCTGTCAGGCCATCCGCTGCAGCGCATCGGCCTGTCGGCGACGCAGAAGCCCATCGAGGAGATCGCGCAGTTCCTCGTGGGAGCGGGGCGGCCGTTGCCGGCCATCGTGGATTCGGGGCACGCGCGCGTGCTCGACCTGGCGCTCGAAATACCGCCCTCGCCGCTCGAGGCGGTGATGTCGGCCGAGGTCTGGGAGGAGGTCGACGAGCGGCTCGCGCAGCTGATTGGCGAGCACAGGACCACCCTCGTGTTCGTCAACACGCGACGGCTGTGCGAGCGGCTCACGATGCAGCTCTCCGAGCGTCTCGGCGCCGACCAGGTGACTTCCCACCACGGCAGCCTGTCGCGTGAGAAGCGGCTCGAGGCCGAGACGCGCCTCAAGAACGGCGAGCTGAAGGCGCTGGTGGCGACGGCGTCGCTCGAGCTGGGCATCGACATCGGGTCGGTCGATCTCGTCTGCCAGGTCAGCACACCGCGCTCGATCGCCACGCTGTTGCAGCGGGTGGGCCGCTCCGGCCATCGCCTGGGGGCGGTCCCCAAGGGTCGCATCTTCCCCCTGTCGCGCGACGAGCTGATCGAATGTGCGGCGCTGGTGCGCGCGGCCCGCGAGGGGCAGCTGGACCGGCTCATCATTCCCCGGCAGCCGCTCGACATCCTGGCGCAGCAGGTGGTCGCCGCGGTCGCATGCGAAGAGTGGGATGAGGACGCCCTGTACGATCTCGTGCGCCGGGCCTACCCGTATCGGGACCTGGCCCGCACGGATTACGACGACGTCGTACGGATGCTCTCGGAGGGGTTCACCACGAGGCGCGGGCGGCGGGCGGCCTACATCCACTACGACGGCGTGAACCGAAGGCTGCGCGCCCGGCGCGGCGCGCGCCTCGCGGCTCTCACCTCCGGTGGCGCCATTCCCGACCTCGGCGACTACCGGGTCGTGCTCGAGCCGACCGAGACGTTCGTCGGGACGCTGAACGAGGACTTCGCGATCGAGAGCGCGCCTGGCGACATCTTCCAGCTCGGCAACGCGTCCTATTTGATCCTCAAGGTCGAATCGGGGAAGGTCCGCGTGGCCGATGCGCGCGGCCAGCCCCCGTCGCTCCCCTTTTGGCTGGGGGAGGCGCCGGCGCGCACCGACGAGCTGTCGGCGGAAGTCTCGCGCCTGCGGCGCGACATCGAGCAGCGGCTGGGCGACGTCGCGGGAGCGATTGGATGGCTGGTGGAGACCGGCGTTCCCGAGCCGGCCGCGCGACAAATGGTGGAATACCTCGCAGCGACGCGCGCCGTGCTCGGGGTGGTGCCCAGTCAGGAGACGCTCGTGCTCGAGCGGTTCTTCGATGAGGCCGGGGGGATGCAGCTCGTGCTGCACGCCCCGTTCGGCGCGCGCATCAACAAGGCCTGGGGCCTCGCCCTGCGCAAACGGTTCTGCCGTTCGTTCAATTTCGAGCTGCAGGCAGCGGCGAACGACGAGGCGATCTGCATTTCGCTGGGGCCGCACCACAGCTTCCCGCTGGAGAGCGTGTTCCAGTACCTCAACGCGGCCAGCGTCAGGGACATCCTGATCCAGGCGATGCTCGACGCGCCGATGTTTCAGAGCCGGTGGCGCTGGAACGCGACGCGGGCGCTCGCGGTGCTGCGGTTCCGCGGCGGCCGCCAGGTGCCGACGCCACTGCAGCGGATGGAAGCGGAGGACCTCTCGGCCGCCGTCTTCCCGGATCAGCTCGCCTGCCCCGAGAACCTGGTGGGTGATCGCGAGATTCCGGACCACCCGCTGATCCACCAGACGATCGAGGATTGCCTCACCGAGGCGATGGATCTCGCGGGACTGACGCGCGTGCTTGAGGGCATCGCGGCCGGCCGGTTCACGCTCGTCTCGCGCGATACGACGGAGCCTTCGCCCATCGCGCACGAGATTCTCAACGCCAAGCCATACGCCTTCCTGGATGACGCGCCGCTCGAAGAGCGCCGTACCCAGGCGGTGGCGACGCGGCGTTCGCTCGATGTGAAGACCGCCGAGGAGTTCGGGAAGCTCGACACGGAGGCGATCGAGCGGGTGAAGGAGGAGGCGTGGCCGGACGTTGAGCACGCGGACGAGCTGCATGACGCGTTGCTGGTCGCGGGGGGGATTCCGGCGGGGGAAGGAGGAAGCGGGAAGGGGGAAGAGTGGACTCGGTTCTTCGACGAGCTGCGGAGCGCCGGGCGCGCGGGGGTGCTCCAGACCGCCCCGCCGCTCTGGGTCGCGGTGGAGCGGCTGCCGATGCTCGCCGCCATCTATCCGGAGGCGACGTGCGCACCGGGCTTGGTGGCGCCCGAGCGTGAACGAGCGAAGCTGTGGACGCGCGAAGACGCGATTCGCGAGCTGGTACGCGGGCGGCTCGAGGTCGTCGGGCCGACCACGGCGGTCGCGATCGCCGCCGCGCTCGGATTGCCGCAGACCGACGTCGAGTTCGGCCTGGGAGGCCTGGAGCACGAAGGGTTTGTACTGCGTGGTCATTTTACACCTGGCGTGACGGAGCTCGAGTGGTGCGAGCGGCGCCTGTTGGCCCGGATCCACCGCTACACGCTCGACCGGCTGCGGCGCGAGATCGAGCCCGTATCGGCCGCCGATTTCATGCGGTTCCTGTTCCGCTGGCAACGGCTCACCGCGGACACGCGGGCGGAGGGGCCCGAGGGGCTCGCCGCGGTGCTCGACATCCTGGACGGCTTCGAGCTCCCGGCGGGAGCGTGGGAGAGCGACGTGCTTCCCGCCCGGGTCGAGGATTATGACCCGCTGTGGCTCGACGGCCTGTGCCTCTCGGGCGAAATCGCATGGGGTCGCCTCAGCCCGGCGGCGCCGGCGGGCAACGGCGGACACAAGTCAGGCCCGATTCGCACCACGCCGCTGGCCCTGTTCCGGCGCGAGCGCGGCGAGGTTTGGCGCGCGATTCCACCGGAGACCGAGGCGACACAGCTGTCGTTGTCACACGCGGCGCGTGCCGTGTTCGATTGTCTCGAGAGCCGCGGGGCGTCGTTCTTTGGCGACCTCGTGAACGCCACCGGCTTGCTCCGCACCGAGGTGGAGAAAGGGCTGGGGGAGCTCGTCGCCTGGGGGCTCGTCGTTTCCGACAGCTTCGCGGGGCTGCGGGCCCTGCTCGTGCCGTCGGAGCGGCGCAAACCGATCGGACGCCTGCGGCGCCGCGGTCGCAGCGCGCCGTTCGGAGTGGAGACAGCGGGGCGGTGGGCGCGCACCGGCCGGCGCTCGCTGCTGCCCGCGGAGCAGCAGGCCGAAGCGGTGGCGTGGATGCTGTTGCGACGCTATGGCGTCGTGTTCCGCAGGCTCCTGGAGCGAGAGACGGTGCTCGTACCGTGGCGTGATGTGCTGCGCGTGTACCGACGGCTCGAGGCGCGCGGCGAAATCCGTGGCGGCCGGTTCGTGGGCGGGTTCTCGGGTGAGCAATACGCGCTCGCCGAGGCCGTGGGCACGTTGCGGGCGGTGCGGCGGGAAGCGGCCTCGGGAGCGCTCGTCGCCGTGAGCGGCGCCGATCCATTGAACCTGGTCGGCATCATCGTGCCCGGGGACCCGCTCCCCGCGCTCACCGGCAACCGGGTTCTCTACCGGGACGGGGTCGCCGTGGCGGTGCGAGAGAGCAACAGGACGCGGCTCCTGGTGGAGACGAGTGCCGAGGAGACGAACGTCTTGCAGACCGCGCTCGTGCGGCAGCGGGTGGCGCCGCTCGTGCGGGCCTACCTGGGAAAGCGCTGAGCGAAGGAGTCTCATGTCTTCGATCGATCGGCCGTTGTCGGGCGCCACGCTGCGCTTCAAGCTCGCGGAGGAGCGGGAGCGGGCGAACGACCAGGAGCTATTGGAGCGAAACGGACGCAATGCCCGCACGCTCGTCAAAGAAGGCTCGCTGCGCGTCACGCTGGTCGTGGTGAAGGCCGGGGGGCGCATCGCCCCGCATCACGCGGACGGGCCGATCACCGTCCAGGTGCTGGACGGGGCGATCCGCTTCCGGGCGGCCGGCAAGGACCACGCGCTCGGTGTCGGAGACTTACTGGTGGTCGATGCCGGGGTCGAGCACGCGGTGGAGACGGAGTCGGGGGGCACTTTCCTGCTGACGGTGGTCCAACCACAACGATAACACTGTCACATCATCTACAAGACATAACACCGCGTTTCCTCGACAATCTGTCTGCTTGACTTTCGGCTTTTCTTCGGGCACGTTCTCTCTCCCAGTAGCCCGGCGACCCGATGGACCGCGTCATTCTGTACGTCAATCCGCTCACCTTCCCGATCGCGGTCGAGCGCGTGGCGCAGCGGAGCGCACGGTTTCTGGGACGCCCGTTGGCGATCGCTCCGGGCGGAACCGACCGCGCGATCATCTGGTCGGCGTCGCCCGAGGCGACCCTCGCGGGCGTCACGGCCGGCATGCCCATCTACCAGGCCCTGCGGCGCTGCCCCGACCTCCTGCTCCTGCCGCCGCGCTACGGCCTCTACCGGCGTGCCGCGCAGGCCCTCGAGCGCATCCTCCACCCCTACGTGCCGATCATCGAGCCACACACGCTGGGCCACGCCTACGGCGACCTGTCCGGGACCCGCAAGCTGTTCGGCCCGGCGACCGACGTTGCCGTCCGGATCCGGCGCGAGATCTGGGGGCGCCTCGGCCTGCCAGTGACCGTGGGCCTCGCCGCCAGCAAGGTGGTGAGCGAGGTGGCGGCGCACGTGCTCAAGCCCGAGCCAGTGGTGGATGTCCGCCCCGGCGACGAGCCGGCGTTCCTCGCGCCGCACCCGCTGGCCACACTTCCCGGCGCGCTCCCCAAAGTTCGCGAGCAGCTCGAGCGCTATAACGTCGACCGAATTGGGACGCTGGCGGCGCTCACCCGCATTCAGGTCGAAGGTGTGCTCGGCCGCCGCGGCGTGGTGCTGCATGCGCGCGCCCGCGGCATCGATCCGCGGCCCGTTCTCCCACCCGCGCGGCGTGACACGATCCGCGCCCAGGCCGCGCTGCGGCTCGAAACAAACGACCGTGACCTGCTGCACATGGAGCTCCGTCGCCACGCCGAGCAGCTCGGGCGGAGCCTGCGGCTGCGTCACGTCACCGCCGATCGCCTGGAGCTCGTGGTGCGCTACGCCGATCACCGGGATGCCGTGGGCGCCACGCCGCTCGAGCCCGCCACCGACCTGGACGTCGAGCTCACCGCCGCCGCCCGCGCCCTCGCCGACCGGGTCATCACCCGGCGCATCGCGCTCGCCGCGCTCGGGCTCACGGTGAGCCTCGGCGCGGGCAGCGACATCCAGCTCTCGTTCTTCGATCCGGCTCCGCCCATGGTACGGCGCCACGCGCTCAACACCGCCCTCGACTGCGTCCGGCGGCGATACGGGACGGCGAGCATTCGCTATGCCAGATAAGGGGACGAGGGACGAGGGACGGGGGACGGGTGGCACCGTGCCTACACGTCCCTCGTCCCCCGTCCCTCGTCCCTCATTCGTGCATCTCCACGTCCATTCCGCGTTCTCGCTGATCGGTGGCGGCGCCGGGGCGTCGTCGCTCGAGGCGCTGGCCGAGGCGACGCTCGAGCGCGGCATGACCTCGCTCGCCCTCACCGACACCAACGGTGTGTACGGCGCGATGGATTTTCGGCGCGTGACGCGCGCGTATGGGCTCCGGCCTGTGTACGGCGTGTCACTCGAGACGGTCACGCAGCGGGCGGTGTTGCTGCCGCTCGATGCGACGGGCTGGGCGACGATGTGCCGGGCGATAACCGCGAAACATTGCGAGCCGGACTTCGTCCTCGGTCATCGGTTGTCGGTTGATCGTGCAGGGCTGGCGGTGCTGTCGAGCGACACGGGTCTTCTGGACCGAATCGCACGGGAGTCGGGGATCGAGCATCTCTACGTCGAGCTCGTGCCTGGCCGCGGGCGCGAGCGGGCGCTCGCCTTCGCCCGCGCGCACGGGCTGCCGCCGGTCGCGACCAACGCCGTGTGCTTCGCGCAGCCGCACGATCACGCGCGCCACCGGTTGCTCGCCGCCATCACGGCGAACGCCACGCTGTCGACACTCCCCGCCGACCTGGTGGCGCCCCGGGACGCGTGGCTCAAGCCGGCGTCCGAGATGGCGCGGCTGTTCCCCGACTGCCCCGCGGCGCTCGACAACGCGGTGGCGCTGGCCGAGCGGTGCCGCGGCGAGCCGCCGGAGGGCCGGGTGATCCTCCCCGCGAGCCACGGCCCCGACGCGCTCGCCCGGCTGCGGGTGCTCACGGAGCAGGGCGCGAAGCGTCGTTATGGTGGCGAGACGTTGGCGCCCGTGGTGCGGGAGCGCATCGAGCGCGAGCTCTCGATCATCGCGTTGAAGGGATTCGCCGACTACTTCCTTGTCGTCGCCGACATCGTGGATCACGCGCCCACCCACTGCGGCCGCGGCAGCGTCGCCAACTCGATCGTGAGCTACTGCCTGGGACTCACCCACGTCGATCCCCTCGAACAGGGGCTCGTCTTCGAGCGGTTTCTCAACCCCGGCCGCAAGGACCCGCCGGATGCCGACCTCGACTTTCCCTGGGACGAGCGCGACGCGACGCTGCAGTACGTGTTCCGCACATACGACGGCGGCCGCTCGGCGATGGTGGCGAATCACGTGACGTTCCAGCGCCGGGCGGCGCTGCGCGAGGTGGCAAAGGTGTACGGCCGGCCCGCCACCGAGATCACGACGATCACCAAACGCCTCCCCTGGGCGGACGGCGGCCCGCTTCCCGATTTGCTCGCCTCGCATCCCAACTTCCAGGCGCTTGCGCTGGGCGGGGCGTGGCCCGAGATCGCGCGGGCGGCGGAGGCGCTCGTGGGGCTGCCGCGCAATCTGTCGCTGCACCCGGGGGGCGTCGTGATCGTGCCCGATGTGCTCACCAACCACGTCCCGGTCGAATACGCGGCGAAACAGATCGACACGGGCGAGGGAGTCCTCGCCGTGCCCACGATCCAGTTCGAGAAGGACGGCACCGAGGATGCCGGTCTCGTGAAGATCGATCTGCTCGGCAACCGCTCGCTCGCCGTGATCCGCGACGCGATCGCGGCGGTGCGCGAGCACGAAGGCGTGACGATCGACTACACGACGAGTGCCCCGGTGGCCGACGAAGCGACGCGGCGGGTATTCCGGACCGGCGACACGATGGGCGTCTTCTACACCGAGTCGCCCGCGTCGCGGCTGCTGTGTCAGAAGAGCAAGTCCGACACGTTCGACCTGCTGGTGCTCAACACCAGCATCATCCGCCCCGCGTCGAATCGCTACATCAATACGTATCTCGAGCGGCTGCACGGGGCGTCGTGGGAGCCGCCGCACCCGGTGCTGCGCGACGTGCTGGCCGAGACGTTCGGGGTGATGGTGTACCAGGAAGACGTGGTCAACGTGTGCGTGGCGCTCGCGGGGATGGACGTGGCGGAAGCGGACGGTGTGCGCAAGGCCCTGACCAAGAAGCGTCCGATGAAGGAGCTGCGTGCCTACGAGGAGCAGTTCCGCACCGGTGCCGGCGCGCGCGGCGTCGACCCGAAGGTCGTGGACGAGGTGTGGTCGATGATCCTTTCGTTTTCCGGCTACTCGTTCTGCAAGGGGCACTCGGCGTCCTACATCCAGGTGGCGCTGCAGTCGGGCTACCTGCGGGCGCATCATCCGGCGGAGTTCATCGCGGGCGTGCTCTCGAACGAGGGAGGGTATTACGCCCCCTTCGCCTACATCGCCGAAGCGCGGCGCATGGGGCTCGAGATTCTGCCGCCCGACGTCAACGCGAGCAACCTCCCCTATACCGGGCGGGGCCGGACGCTCCGCATCGGGTTGATGGCGCTGAAGGGACTCTCGGCCACGGGACTGGCGGCGTTCGTGGCCGAGCGGCAGCGGGGCGGGCCGTACCACTCGGTGAACGACCTGCGGCAGCGCGCCGGTCTCGCCCCGGGCGACCTCCGGGTCCTCGTGCAGGCCGGCGCGTGCGATTGCCTGGCGCAGGGGCGGACCCGCCCCCAGCTGATGTGGCAGGTGGATGCCGATCCCCGGCGCGGCGTCGGGGCGCAAGGCGGATTCGATCTCGAGGATGCCGGCACGGCCGCGCTCCCCCCGCTCCCCGAATACGACGCCGATCGGCAGCTGCGGGACGAATACGCGGTGCTCGGCTATCTCGCCTCGTGTCACCCCATGGCGCTCGTCGACGACACCGTGCGCGCCATCCACGCGGTGCCGGCGACGGCGCTCGGGGAGTACGTGGGCACGCTCGTCACCTGCGTCGGCATGCTCACGACGGGGAAACCGGTCCACACGATCAAGGACGAGCCGATGGAGTTCGTCACCTTCGACGATGGCCACGGACTGATCGAGACGGTGATCTTCCCGGACGTCTATCGCAAGGTCGTGCCGCTCCTCTTCGGAGCGGGACCGTACGTGATGCGCGGCAAGGTCGAGGAATCCTATGGCGCGCTGACACTGACGGTCACCGCGCTGGACCGGTTGGATCGTTACGCACAGCGGCGCCGTCTACCGTGGCGTGCCTTGAGCGTCGCGTGACGAGGCCTGTAGACTACAGCATGCAACCCGACCTCTTCGGCGCCGTTCCCCTTCCCGAGCCACCTGCCGATCTCAACGCCCTCGCGCAACGCATTCCACCGAACATCCATTTCGGCACTTCCACGTGGACCTATGACGGCTGGGCGGGGGAGGTCTATCATCGCAACTACAAGGGCGCCCAACCCGCCAAGCGACTCGAGGAATACGCGCGGTATCCGATGTTCCGGACGGTGGGCATCGACAGCGCGTTCTACGACCCACCGTCCGAGGAGACGCTGGCGGCGTATGCGAAAGCGCTGCCACCCGGATTCCCTTGCGTGAGCAAGGTCTGGGACCGGATCACCGCCCGCCGCTTCAATCAGGATCGGCGCTGGGGTCACCTGGCCGGTCTTCGGAATCCGGACTTCCTGAACGCCCAGCTCTTCAAGGACGCGGTGTTGCTCCCCTACGCGCGCGTATTTCGGGACCACGCCGGCTGCTTCGTGTTCGAATTCCAGGCGATGCGCGGTAAAGACCTACCAGATATCGGCGCGTGGGCCGACGAACTCCACGGGTTTCTGGAACAGCTGCCCACCGACTACCGCTACGCCGTGGAGCTGCGCAACCCGGAGCTGTTGCACGATCTGCACGGCGCGGTCCTGAAGCAGCACGGTGTGGCGCACGTGTTCAATTCGTGGACGGAAATGCCGTCGATCGGTGCGCAGCTCGATCTGCCGTGGACGTTCCCCGCGGATTTCACCGTCGCGCGGGCACTGCTCAAGCCGGGGCGCAAGTACGAGGACGCGGTCCGGCTGTTCCAGCCCTACGAGCGGATCCGTGAGCCGCTTCCCGATCTGCGGCGCGACCTGCTGCGGCTGATGGCGGAAGCCGTGCGGCGGCGGATCGAGGCGCTCATCGTGGTGAACAATCGGGCGGAGGGCAATGCGCCGGGGACGATCCGGGCGCTGGCGACGACTTTCACCCATCCCGACGAGTACGGCGATGCCAGGTAGTGGAGGCGACGGCACTCCGTCGCCTATGGCGGCAGCGGCGTGTTCAACGCCATTCGCCGCTCACCCACCTCGCCCTGGCCGGGTGAGGAATTCTTCAGGTGCCGTTCAGGGCGGCTGTCATCGGACGACGCCACACTTTGTGGCTGCAGGAGTGGGGAAGCGCAGTTGTATCCCCTGGCTCCGA
>Ga0153915_10003319_pt1 | contig 14756 bp, 14 predicted proteins | sample Opewatmetagenome_2_FD_107003 | JGI IMG/M metagenome (GOLD analysis project Ga0153915, IMG submission 107003) | Freshwater wetland microbial communities from Ohio, USA - Open water 3 Core 3 Depth 3 metaG | ecosystem: Environmental > Aquatic > Freshwater > Wetlands | place: USA: Ohio, Lake Erie...
CTCCCATCTGATGAATTCCTTTATTCAGTGGAAGAACGTGGGAAATTCCTCCGGGTTCGATCACCGGAGATGAGATCTCTTCCATTTCTGCATACCCTTCAATATGGCCGTCGTCCAGCCGGCGGTATTTTCTCTCCAGTACCTGGTTGGTTAGACAACCGACTACTCCCCAGGACCCGTGATCATGAACGGGACTCGGATGGTGGGGTTCCCAGATGTAGGCCAGAACGGAAAGGGACCGATCGGGACTGCGATGGAGCGTAATCTCATTCGGAAACACCGAGGCCGGCTGCCGGTTTAAGAAATCTGGGTCGAGGATCAATTTTTTTAAGAACTCCTGACACCAGCCCGGATCGCTCACCAGATGGCCTAAAAGTTCCCCGCCAACTTCGAACACCCGGGATACGCTCGGCTTTTCTTCGAGAAAAGCCTGGAAGCGAAGACAGAACTCTTCCAAATTCATATGGCCCATGGGTTTCAGTCCTTTGTTTTTTTCGGAGTAAGAACTCCATATTTGCGGATGTGGCTCCAAGACTTATATTCCGGGTCGTCCGGGTTTGTGGCGAGCGCCTCGGTCTCCTTCAGATATTTTTTCATAATCCCTTTCTGCGGATACAGCCCGCGATCTTTCCCGACCGGGCAGACTTTCGTGCAGATTCCGCAGGGATAACATCGACGGCGAGTTAATTCCTCAGCCATTTCTAAACAGGCCGTCTTATCATAATCCCCGATCACTCGGTCTTTGCGCATCGCGATGGCCTTTTTGGGACAACACTTGGCGCAGGCCTCGCACTTGATGCAGAGCTCCTTCTCCACCATCTTATCAGGGGACAGCGAGACTGAAGTAAAGACCGAGACCAGCCGAACCCTGGGCCCAAATTCCGGAGTCAGTAGATTATGGCTGGCACCAATAGTACCCAGGCCGGCATATTTGGCGGCCATTACATGACTGAAGGCGGCTAGGTTGTTCTCTCTCAGGGCCTTGAGGCTGCCATACCCGTCGCGGGGAAAGAAAAAGGAGGCATGACCCAGGCGGTTTAGATAGCGGGTCAAGTCATAAGCCAGTTGGTCCAGAGCTCGGTTGCTGGTGTCATAAAGCTCCTTGTGCAAAATCGAAGGCGTGGTCTCGACGATGGGAAGGGGCATTTCCATCCCCATTACAATGACAGTGCGAGCGGGGGGCCAGATCGCCCGAGGACGAAAGTCGGGAGGTACTTCCCCGGCCTCATCCCAGCGTTCTACCGGGGCAAAGCCAACCAGGTCCGCCCCACGATCTTTGCAAAACTTCACGATAAGACCTTTTAGGTCGGAGTTTTGCTTGGTTGTCCGTCTCTTCGCATCAGGATATAAATCCGGATTCTTTGACCGGCCGCTCATACAGATGTTCTTTTCCAATGACAGGTTGACATATATATAATCATTCCACACCCAATTATTCAACAACGACTATGGCCTAAATCATATTGCCTTTCACCCGATAGCCCCCCATAATAAATTAAGTATAAATCCTATTTAGCAATGAATGGTCGAACAAGCATCATCTTTGGCCAAATTTCTGGAGGTATCCTATGCTGAAGATTAAGAGAGTCTATGACCCCGTCTCTCCGGATGATGGCAAAAGAGTCCTCGTCGACCGGTTGTGGCCGAGGGGAATCAAAAAAGAGAAAGCTCAGATCGATGAATGGCTGAAGGAGATTTCTCCCAGTAACGAGCTGCGCAAATGGTATTCCCACGATCCCGCAAAATGGGCAGAATTCAAGAAAAGATACAAGAAGGAACTCGTCGAAAAATCAGAACTGCTAAAAAGAATCAAGGCGGAGGCCAAAAAGCAAACGGTCACGCTGCTATTTTCGACCAAGGAATTGGAACTGAACAACGCCGTGGCCTTAAAAGAAATCCTCAATCCATAGCCTTCACCACCTATAGTGGCGTCTCAGAAATAAATGGCCTAAATAACTCAGGCATTTTTACTGTCAAATTCCGCTCAGACTGGAAATGCGAACCGCTTTGTCGTGGCCCGGGGGTCAGGGCGATTCGCGCCGGCAGCCTCGGCAGGGAAAGAAGTGGCCGAAAAGATACAATTTTCTTCCGCCGAAGGAGGCGGGGTGGTCCTTCCCGCCCCATCCACGAAGAAATCAGCGCCTCAGGATGCCAAGCGAAGCGCCATGAGCCTCGGGCCCTCTGACAAACTTGAATTATGATAGGAATTTCCGAGAGGCGACACTAGGGGTTAAATGACTGCTTCCTTTTCTCTCCTGCAGGAGTATTCTTTCATCACCCGGATAGCACTTGCGACCAGGGGCAAAATAATTTCAGAGCATTAAAACCAAAGGGTTCAATCCATACCCATTTTTCGATAAGTGTAATCCTTATACAAGGGGAGCAGGTCAAAGAAGTGGGGATCGAAGGCCGGCTTTTTGTCCGCTCCCATGGTGATATTCCCACTCTGCCCCAAAGGCCAGCGGCTGTAGCCCATTGCGCCCTCCGGGCGAAGTTCCACGATCTGGACGTAAGAGCCGATGTTATTGTCCCACATCTCCGCCACCTGGCCGAAAAGAGCGTGCCGGAAGATAATCTTTGTCCGGGGGCCTTTCCAGGTAACCGGGTCGTCGCGATTAAACACCTTCTTCAAGTGAGCGGCGGTCTCCCGGAGGGTTTGAAGGAAAATGTCTTCTGCTTTTTCTCCGTTTTGGGTTCGGACATTGTTGAAATAGTTCCGGGAGACCGGCAGGGTAGAGGTTGGGCCGTCCAGACAGCGAAAGAAGAGACCTAAAAGCTGATTATGAATAACCTCGAAATTCTCGATCCCTTCAAGCTCATCGACGAAGGTGGCCTTCACTACCCGGGGAAACCAGTCAATAAAAATGGTATGGCCGGCCTGAAATCGCTCGTCCATGATCACATCCCGCACGGATCGGCCATCCCATAAGGCCAGAACGGCCAGAACTTTGTTGAAGAGTGGCTTTTCATCCTCTCTGGCCCTGTCCACGGCCCGGGCCACGAGGGGAAGTAAATCTTTTCCAGCCCCCCCAAAGGCATTGATCTGGTTGTTCTGCAATGCGCCCGCTCCGCCCACAAAACGGATGATCTCCCGGTTTGCTTCCAGGTTAAGATCCCTGCGGCCAGCCAGAGTCCGTTCCAGCCAGAGACACCGATGATACCGGCCGAACGAATGATAGTCGCCTCTTTCGTCAAAAGGGTTGCGAGTGTCTTTGGAAGCCTTGTTGTTCCACCCGGCCACGAATCCTTTGGGGGGGTTTAAAACATGGGCATTAGGCAGATAGCGCCCGGTCCATTCGGCCTCACCCGTGCCGGGCAATGGCAATCGTGGATCAAAACCCTCCGGCCGTTCGGGGTTCAACCCGGTGTGCCAATATCCAATATTTCCCTCTGTGTCCGCGTAGGTTGTATGCAAGGAAGTCATGATGAAGGACATGGCGGCACCAAAATCTTTGGCATTCTTCGCAATCATGATTTTCCACCAGCCTGCCAGGGATAACGGCTCCTTTTGCCAGTGAGCCAGTTTTTTTGTGTACACCAGATTTATTTTTGTCTTGGAAGGATCAAACGGGAAAGGAGAAAAAACAGGGCCATGAATGGTACGGTAAATAATGACCTCCTTGGCCTCTCCGCCGGCGACTGATATTTTCTCCGTCCTTTTGCTCATCTTGCGCCAGGCGCCTTTGTATAAATACTCTTCTTTGTTAAGGGGGTTCAGCACCTCCTGGTAAACGTCTACGTTGTCGCACATCCCCACCATATGGGACCAGGCCAGGTTGCGATTATGGCCGATGGAAATGGTGGGGTTTAAGGGGAAGGCCATTCCTACGACGTCAAAACCCGCGCCTTTGAGCTGTACTTCAAAGATGATCGAAGGTACAGGATGCTCCATCTGGGGTTGTCCCATCAGGATGGGGTAGCCGGTTCCGGTCACCTGCGGGGAAAGGGTCCAGGAATAGCTCCCCATTCTGACAGGCGCCCCAACCCGCAAGGCCTCCTCCTCAGCCCGGGCGGAAAGCTTCTCCGTTGCCCGCACCAGTTCAGTCACCTCTTGATCCGCCCGGAGATAAGAGGGCCGCCGGGAAATCAGGGTGCTTCCCGGAACAAAGTCTCCGTTGATCTTTTCCTGGATGTAGGTGGGTGCCGAGGGATCGTTAAGCCAGCACCAGTCGTTGAAAACAGCCCAGCCCTCCCGCTGGCCGAAACGTTCGGTCAGCGTCTGCAGGGCAGCCAGATTTTTAAGTTCGCCGCCGCCGATCATGCCGAAACGACGCAACAGGGCGGTGGTAAAGGCAAAGCTGTCGCCTACCGTGAAATGCTGGGGGCTTAACTTCAGGGCCTGGTACTCCAAGGGCAGGAGGCTCGGGTTTGCCACTACCTCATCCACCCTTCGATTGACTCCCTTCAGGTAGGCCAGGATGAACTTTTGGTAATCGGGAGGGTATTTCTCGAATGCGGCTCGGTATTCTTCTTCAGTATAACCCATGAGCCGGCTCTGAATATCCGCCGGCACCAGCCTTGGCCCGAATATCTCGGCCATGGTCCCCCGTCCCCACCTTTTATTCACCTCCATCTGCCACAGACGGTCTACTGCTGCTGTATACCCAAATTCTTCAAAAAGCTCTTCTTCCGTATCTGCCTGGATGGAAGGGATACCATATTGATCCCGTAACACCGTGACCTTCCCCCAGGTCGGGCCGACCGCCAAGGTCAGGCACAGGGCCAGCAGCAAACTGCTGACAAATCGCTTCATCTCCCGCCTCCTTCTGAAATCATGGTCAAAAAAATCCTTTTTCCCGTCTTTGACTCCACTTGTTTCATCTGGCCATTTATCGAGGGTCCCAATACATCCAAAGGGGCTTTATCAATGGGCAGGCGAACCATGAATCAGGTCGATTCAAGTTCCTCCTGTGGCCAGGCATTGTTCCCCATGAACGGTTGCGTTTGTGCCCCGTGCGTATGATTAAGGATGGATTGTAAAAAGCCTGCTTTAAAATATTTTTGTTGTCAAGGGAAAAAGCGATTGTGAGCGGTTGTACTTGACAGCACCTTCTTCTTCCCGTAATATTTCTTAGAACGGTCTCAACGGATTTGAAAGGTTTCAGGTCATCAAAAAGGGAAAGGAGGTAACGATGAGGGTACGGCTGAAAAAATGGATTACCTGGTATCTCGTTATAGCGATGTTTGTGATCGGCATAACTCCCAGGGTTTATGCCGGGTTTTCCCCATCTGAGGTGATAGGCCTTTCGCAGGTTGATCGTTCCTCTGACCTGCAGAAGATTCAGAAGTTCTTGGAAATAAAGATGGTCAGGGAGAGGCTCAAGGAATTCGGTCTGACCCCAGATGAAATCCAGACCAGGCTAAGTCAGTTCAACGACCAGCAGATTCATCAACTTGCCCTGCGGCTGGATGACCTGAAGATGGGAGCAGACGATGGTCTGGGGATTGTCATATTCCTTCTGTTGGTCGCCATCCTGGTTATCGTAATTATCCAGCTTACGGGGCACAAGGTGATCGTGAAATAATCAAGGGCCCTAAAATTTCCATCGCCAAGCGAAATCTCTCTTGGAAAAGGAGGAAATTTCTATGAAGATTCCCTTCCGGAAATGGATCACCTGGTATCTTGTGGTGGCGATGTTTGTGATCGGGATTACCCCCCGGGTTTATGCCGGGTTTTCCCCCTCCGAGGTGATCGGACTTTCACCGGCTGACCGGTCTTCCGGCCTGCAGAAGATTCAAAAGTTCCTGGAGATGAAGATGGTCGGGGAAAGGCTCAAAGACTTCGGCTTTACCCCGGATGAGATTCAATCCCGGCTGAATCAGCTCAGCGACCCCCAGGTTCATCAACTTGCGCTGCAAATTGATAACCTGAATGTCGGGGGTAACGACGCCCTGGGAATTTTGGTTGCCCTTCTGGTAATCGCCATCCTGGTTGTAATTCTGGTCTGGCTTCTGGGACACAGGATCGTCATAAAATAAAGAATCGAGCGATTTATCTTTGCCTAAAGAAACTAAAAGAAGAGGGGCTCGCTTAGCCCGGCGCCCCTCTTTATTTTTCCTGATTCTTCTTCTCCTTCTTTCTTGTACTGAACTCTCCAAGAACAGGGAATCCAGAACCCCCCGCCTTATAGAAGGCGTTCCCTTCTACCCCCAAGAAGCATTCCAATGCGGCCCGGCATCACTAGCCGGAGTTTTAAATTATTGGGGAGGACATGTTTCTCCTGCGGAAATTGCCGCCGATATTTACAGCCCAAAAGCCGGAGGCACATTGGATGTGGACATGGGTTTATACGCCGAAAAGAAAGGCCTAAAGGCCATTCAATATGCGGGAAGCCTGGAGGATTTGAAAAGGAATATCGATTCTAACTATCCCCTCATCGTCTTGGTCGATTACGGATTTTGGGTTTATCAGAAGAATCATTTTATGGTCGTGGTTGGCTACAGTGAAAATGGCCTCATCGCGAATTCAGAAAAGGAGCAGCATAAGGTCATCCCTCTGGGGAGTTTCTTAAAGTCCTGGGAAAGGACAAAATTCTGGACTCTGCGGATCACGCCGAACTGATGGATGCCCGATGCATGAAAAATAGAATTACCTTTTCCCTAATCGTCGCTCTTTGCTTCCTGCCGCTTTTCTCCGGTTGTTCGCTTCCCAGGATTATCATTCTCAAAGACCCGCTCACTCCGGAGGAACATTTGAATCTCGGAGTGGCCTATGAAAAGCAAGGAGAACTGGACGCCGCCATAAAAGAGTATAAGCTGGGGGCTAAAAAACTCCCCCTGGGTTTCCTTTACCTCGGAAATGCCCATTTTCAGAAGCAGGAGTATGATAAAGCGGAAGAATATTACAATAAGGCCATAAAGGGAGAGCCCGGGAATGCCGATGCCCATAACAACCTTGCCTGGCTCTACTATACAAAAAAGGAGAATCTGGATCAGGCCGAAACCCTGGCCCTGAAAGCGCTGGAACTGAACCCGGCCAAAGAGAATGTCTACCGGGATACGCTGGAAAAGATAAGGGAGATGAAGAGCGGTCTGGCGAATAAAGGAGACCGAAAATGAAATGGCTTAAGATCGGGCTGGCCCTCGTGATTATCGTAATAATTGCGATAGTAGTCATCTTCCCCCGCCTCAATCAATTCCAGCGGGAGGGGCAGATGGTCTTAACCGGGTTGAAGGCACCCGTAAAGGTGATTCGAGACGAGAAGGGCATGGCCTACATTTATGGTGAAAATGAGGATGACGTTTTAAAGGCGCAAGGATTTGTTACTGCTCAGGATAGGATCTTTCAGATGCAGTTGATCCGCCTGTTGGCGACCGGGAGGATTTCCGAATTGGTCGGGGAGAAGGGCAAGAACACTGATATCACCATGAGGACTATCGGTTTTTACCGCCAGGCCCAAAGGCACGGAAAGATCCTTAATGACCAAAACAGACGCCTCTTCCAGTCTTATCTCGACGGCGTCAATGCCTTTGTCAAAAAGGGCTCCGATCTGCCGTTGGAATTCAAACTGGGTGGGATCAAACCCGAAACCTGGACCATCGCCGATTCTTTGGCCGTCGCCTATTTTATGGGCTGGAACTCTGCCGCCAATTTGCAAACCGAGATCATCGCCCAGATGTTGGTCGAAAAGCTGGGCCCGGACAGGGCCCGGGAAATCTTTCCCCTGAATATCAATCCCGATGACCCGATAACCACAGGGGGGGCTTCGAAAAGTTCTACGAGGCCAGAGAGATTAAATCTCAATCTTATGGGCGATCAAAAGCTGATGGCCTTACTGGGCCCAGAAAATCAAACGCTCCGGGCAGGTAGCAATAACTGGGTCGTGGGGCCGACCCTCTCCCCCAGTGGCAAACCGATTGTGGCCAACGATCCCCATTTAGATACCAGGATTCTTCCCGGCCCCTGGTATCCCACCGGCCTCATCACCCCGGCCTGGCGAGCCGTGGGAGTCACGATTCCGGGCCTTCCGGGCATGACCATCGGCCGGACCGACCGGATTGCTTTGGGGGTCACCAATTCGTACGGAGATGCCCAGGATTTATACGTCGAAACCATCGACCCGAAAAATCCGGGAAACTACCTGGAAGGACAGAGGTCCGTCCCTTTCCAGACGATGGAAGAGACCCTGCGGATTAAAGATAAAAAGGCTCCCCAGGGCTTCAGGGAAGAACGCCTGATGATCCGCTTGACCAAAAGAGGCCCTGTGGTGTCCGATGTCCTCCCGGGGCTTAAGACCGACAAGGTGATCACTGTCCGTTGGTCTCCTTTTGAGGCTATGGGCCCTTCCATGGGGCTGGATCAGGTTCTCAAAGCCCGGTCCGCTTCGGAGGTACAGGAGGCTTTACGAGAGACAACAGCCGTCATGCTCAACTTTGTATTTGCCGATGTAGATGGTCATTTCGGCTGGCAAACCTCCGGGCGGCTGCCCATCCGTTCCCGCGGGGACGGGACTGTACCCGTCCTCGTCACCGACGACCGGGATAATTGGACCGGCTGGATTCCCCTTGAAAAAATGCCCCAGCTGTACGATCCGCCGAGGGGCTGGGTGGGAACCTGCAATCACAAAACCGTTTTGGACGCTTATCCGTATTATTACTCTTCCTACTTTTCGCCATCCTACCGCTACCGCCGGTTGATGCAACTACTGGACAAGCCTGGCAAGAAGTCTGTGGATGACCACTGGCAATTCCAGAGAGATACTTTAGATCTGATGGCCCGGGAGGTCGCTCCCGTCATGGCTAAGGCGCTTCTGGCCCATAAAGATACGGAGGCAATGGGTAAGATTTTAGGCAAATGGGACTACCAGGATTCAGCTGACCAACCAGCGCCCGCGATCTTCCAGGCCGTATACCGAAAATTTGCCCTGGCTGTTTTCCAGGACGAACTGGGAGAGGACCTGGCGCAGCTCATGCTGGACGACTGGTATTTCTGGCAGGAGCGCCTGGCAAAAATGGTGAGGGAAGGCGATTCACCCTGGTTTGACGACCAAGGCACCCCCACAAAGCGGGAGACCATGAATGATCTATTCTACCGGGCGGCCCTGGAAGCAGGCCAGGAACTGAGCTCGCAGTACGGAACGAGTCCGGAAGATTGGCGATGGAGCAAAATACATCAGCTGGAATTTCTTTCTCCCATCAGGCAAGAAGGTGCCGGCAAGGGCCTGCTGGGGGGTGGCTCCCACCCCATGGGTGGATCGGGGGAAACCCTCTACCGGGCGGCCTTTGATTTTAAGAAACCTTTTGGGGTCAAGTGGTCGGCCTCCCTGCGGATGGTCGCTGACCTCAGTGATGACGATAAGGTTTTGGCGGTTTTACCCAGCGGGGTCTCCGGCCGCTTATTTGACCGTCATTACAAAGATCAAATTGAGCCCTTCATGAAAGGTGAAAAACGCTACTGGTGGTTCAGCGACCGGGAAATAAAGAACCATGCCCAAACTCAACTTTTGTTAACGCCCCACTAGAGTCCTGAGTCAGAAATAAATGTCATAAATATTTCTTTCGCTGATCCATGACGCCTTTACACAGTCGTCCCCACCGTGACGTGGCTCGGGGGGCAGGATGATGCGCGCCGGCAGCCTCGGCTGGGAAAGAAGTCATCAAAGAGATACAAGTTTTTTCCGTCGCAGGAGGGGGGGTGCTTCTTCCCGCCCCCTCGGCGGAGAAATCAGCGCCTCAGGATGCCAAGCGCAGCGCCCTGCCCCCCGAGCCTTCTGAGATGCTATGAATTATGAAGCGAATTTCTGACTCAGGACAGGCCTCTGAGCTTTAGGGAAAAGGCAGAACACCCGCAGAGCGATAGACCCATGATTCAAGACGAATGGATTTGATCCGGGTAAACTTCGTACCTGACCGAATCTTTGCCGGCGGCTTTCACAGAGTACATTAAATGGTCCGCTGCGGTCACCAGGGTATGGATAGAATCAGGAATTTTTACACAGGTAAGCACGCCGATGCTGGAAGTGAGGGGCCATCGATTCTCCTGAATAACTTTTAGAAGCCCTTTTTGAATCCTCTCGATAACCGCATTTGCCGTATCCGCCCCGGTCTCGGGAAAGAGCATCACGAATTCGTCGCCTCCAACACGCCCCAGCAGGTCGATGCCCCGGATATTGCTGCGAATGGTTTCGGCAACCTTTTTTAGGACCACATCTCCGGCCGCATGTCCCAGCCGGTCATTCACTAACTTAAAATTGTCAAGGTCCAAATAGGCCAGGGTGAGGGGCCGGCCATAACGACGCGCCCGGCTGAGTTCGGTATCGGCCAGTTCGGAGAAATGACGCAAATTGGCAACGCCCGTCAGATAATCCGTTCGGGCCCGTTCGGCCTCGCGATCTGTAGATTGTTTTAGCGCGGAAAGAATATAGGTGATGATCAAAAAGAAACCCACCCGCATGATGGCATTCCAATAAGGAACCAAAGGGGATATGTAGGATTCCCTGGAAAAGAGATCCGCAAATAACCAGACAATAGCACTGGCCATGGAAATAAGAACTCCCGCCCGTCGATTCACTAGCCAGGCAGCGAGCATAATCGGCAGTAAATAAAATATGGAGAAGGCTAATTCCGGGCCGATTGCGTAATCGATTATTCCCAATCCAGCAGTAAGAACAAAAGCGATAAACAGCAATGTGGGCTTTTGCAGCTTGCCAAAATACTGCATAATATTGTTAATCATCGTGCTCATGAAATTTACAGGGGGAGAATCGAATTTTGCTGCCGTAGGTATTTTAGGGGTTTCAAACGGAGATTTCAACATTTTTATGGTGGTCAGGAGGTAGGAGATCGGAAAGTGTCACCCAAGCCTGCTCACAATATGGCAAATCATTCCAACCGATTGACATCCGGCTGTTCTTATACTAACTTTCGGTCTTAGCGTTTTCATTCTTTGGAGTAAGCCAGGGCATGAATTACAAACGCCTTTTACCCATTTACCTGGGGGCTGTGATTGGTCCCATGGGCGGGGTAGGAGTGATTACTCTCCTGCCCGTACTGGCCGGAGCTTGGAACATCGGCCTCCAGTGGATCTCCCTGACCATAACCCTCTACATGATTCCCTACATAGTTTTTCAGCTATTCTCCGGCTCTATCGCCCATATCTTTAACACGCGCAAGACGCTTCTTTTCGGCTTTTCAGTCTATGCCCTGGGTGGGCTTCTTTCCGGGTTTTCCCCGAGCTTTGAGACTCTGGTGGCTGCACGGGTCATTCAAGGGTTTGGGGCGGCCTTCATTGCGCCCATCGTCATGGCCCTGGTGGGCGAGATGGTGGACCCAAAACACCTGGGAAGGGCGATGGGTTTACTGGGCGTCGTGTATACGATTGGGGTTACCATGGGGCCCTTGATCTCTGGGATTTTGGAGGTGTCTCTCGGGCGGCCCTGGTTCTTTTTCTTCCTGATGGCTTTGGCCCTGGTTATCGGGACTCTTTACTGGGTAACAAGCACAGAGGACAAGGAAAAGGAATCGGAAACGAGACCCGGGAAGATTTTAGATGCCCTGGTCCTGATCAAAAAATCCTATTCTTATTCTGATTTAAGATTTGTAAGTTTTGCTGCCTTCTTTTTGTTCTTGGCGTATATTGGCCTGATGACCTTCACCGCGGATCACTTAAAAGTTTCCTTCTCCCTTCCCTCGGACCAGATCGGGCTCATTCTTTCCACGACCGGGTTTTTAGGGATTGGGTCTTCCTTCATCGCGGGGATCCTGGGAGATCGCTTGGGCCGAAAGCCGGTTTCGTATGCGGGCATGATGATCATGGTCGCATCCATCTTGGGGCTGAGGGCGGTCGATTATACCTACGGGAAATACATCGCCATATTCGCCCTGTTCGGTACGGGCTCGGCCACGGCCTGGGCTTCTCTGAACACCCTGGCGGTTCAGGCGGTTCCCGACTTACGCAAACCGGCAACGTCAGTCTACAACAGCTTCAAATTTACAGGGTATGCCCTTGCTCCCTTGGCCCTTTCTTTTTTATACCTTCCCTTTTCTATCCCCGCCGTGCACTGGGCCTGCATTGTCTGCATACTCCTTAGCCTATTTTTCACTTCCCGCATGAGTAGGCAAATAGGGTAAGAAATGGCCGCAGAACAAAATTTTATTGACAGGGAAACGGGGTTGTGTAAAATAGGACTAAAACATTCTGGAAGAAGGGTATGAGCGATGAGTACGTTAATCCGAGAAGGTAAAAAGGTGGGCCAGAAGCAGGAAGTCAAGAAGGTGGGCGTGCCCATCGCTTTTGGGATGTCTTGACTGACCCCGACCTCCGACCATCCTAAAAGCCATGGGCAAACATCCCATGGCTTTTTTGTTTGTTGGGTTGCCGCCAATACAAACCGATATCTAAGGAAACGTGTTGAAACTTTTAGATAAAAAGAAAGGAGGAGTTATGCAACCGAAAACCTGGGCAGGATGTCACATCCCGCTGATTACCCCCTTCAAAGACGACTATTCTCTGGATGAATCGGGCCTCAGAAAGCTGATCAATTATTTCATCGAGGAAGAGAAGTGCGACGGGTTGGTCCCCTGCGGGACGACCGGGGAATCGCCCACCCTGACGAACGAGGAGCATGATAAAGTCATCGAAATCGTAGTCAAGGAGGCTAAGGGGCGAGTGCCAGTTATGGCTGGAACGGGGTCCAACAGCACCCAGGAGGCCATTGAGAGGACGAAACATGCCGAACACGTCGGCGCCGCCGCCAGTCTCCAGGTTTGCCCCTACTACAACCGGCCCACTCAGGACGGGATCATCGCCCACTTTGAGGCTATCGCCAAAGCCACCAAGCTGCCCCTCTTCATCTACAACATACCCTCGCGTACCGGGAGGCTCATCGAAGCCAAGACCATGATCGCTCTTTCCAAGATCGGCAACATCATCGGGATGAAGGATGCCTGCGGGGACATGATGGTCACCATGGATATTATGAAGGGCACCCGGGAAGGGTCCAAAAAATTCTATGTCCTTTGCGGGGAAGATGCCCTGACCTTCGCCATGATGGCCCTGGGGGGGGATGGAGGGATCATGGCCGTGGCCAATGTCATCGGGAAGGAGTACCGGGAAATGATTCACCTGATGCTGGCCGGAAAGATTGACCAGGCCCGCGAGATTCACTATAAGACCCTTCCCGTGGTTCGGGCGCTGTTCATCGAATCCAACCCGGCTCCAGCCAAGGAGGCGATGAACATGATGGGGGTACCTGCGGGCAAGCTCCGTCTGCCGCTGGTCCCGCTCAGACCCGAGAATCGCGAGACCCTGAGGAAGGCTTTAGTTCAAATCGGCCGGCTGAAGGGATGAGGGAGAAGTTGAAGGACTCCAAGGTCCAGGTGCGGTCGAAGGTTTGGCTGGAGGTTCATGGGCGGCCGATTTTAGGCCCCGGCCGCCAGGAGCTCCTGCGGGCTGTGGAGGAACAGGGCTCCATCTCCAAGGCTTCCCGTCTGTTACACCTTACCTATCGGAAAGCCTGGGGGCAGATCAAAGCCATGGAAGAGCAGCTGGGGGTGCCTCTGGTTCGGAAGCAAACCGGGGGACAAGGGGGAGGAGGGGCTCGCCTTACCCCCGAAGCCAAGGATCTCCTTTCCAAGTATGCCCGTCTGGCCCAGGGGCTGGAGGAGGAGGTCGATGAAAAGTTCCGGGGGATTTTTTTATGAATAGCGTTAGGCGGGTTCTGCATAGCGTGTTTCCCATCTTTCTCCTGATCCTATTCATCCCTTCCCCTTTGCTGGCCTCGTCGGGGAGCCTGATGATATTCGCCGGGGCGGCAAGCAAGCCTCCCACGGAAGAGGTGGCAAAAACTTATAAGCAGAAGAGAGGCGTGGAGGTGCAGGTCACCTTCGGAGGTTCGGGTTTTGTCCTCTCCCAGATGAAATTGACGCGCAAAGGAGACGTTTATTTCCCGGGTTCCTCCGACTTCATGGAGAAGGCCAAGCGGGAAGGGTTGGTTTTCCCGGACACGGAAAGAATTGTCGCCTATCTGATTCCGGCAATCAACGTCCAGAAAGGAAACCCGCGCAGTATCCATTCGCTGAAAGATTTACTCAAGCCGGGGATTCGCCTGGCCATTGCCGACCCAGACCGCGTTTGTGTGGGAGCTTATGCCGTGGAGGTGATCGAGAAAAATCTAAACTCGGAAGAGCGAGCCCTTTTTCGCAAAAATCTGGTGACAACGGTAGAGAGCTGTGAGAAGACGGCGAATATCATCTCCCTGAAGGGGGTCGATGCCGTGATCGGTTGGGAGGTTTTTCGGCACTGGGACTCAGAGCGGATTGAAACGGTTTTCCTGAAACCCGAAGAAGTGCCGCGGATCGGCTATATCCCGGCTGCCGTCTCCAGGTTAACAGCGAACCGGTCCCAGGCAGAACAGTTTGTTAGTTTCTTAATTTCCTCGGAAGCCAAGGGCATATTCAAGAGACATGGATACTTGATGACAATTGAGGAAGCTCGGAAATATACTCTCCCCGGAACTCCCGTGGGCGGGGAATACTCACTTCCCAAGGAGTGGAGACGGGGTAAAAGATGATGGGGAGAGGGGGAGACGCGGGGACGCGGGGATGGGGTAATGGGGAGAAAGAAAGATAGGGAGGGAATAACAATTCTCTTAACTCCCTGAAAATGGATAATTTCTCTGTACTACTAATGTTCAAAATCTCTAAATTTTGTAAAGAGTCTGAAAGAGTCTGGAGGACCAGCTTATATAACTTTTTGATTTTTTTAACTTTAGGCACTCTAGGCGCTTTTGGTTGCGGCTCTGCCGCGCTGTGTTCTC
>Ga0153915_10003320_pt1 | contig 14755 bp, 13 predicted proteins | sample Opewatmetagenome_2_FD_107003 | JGI IMG/M metagenome (GOLD analysis project Ga0153915, IMG submission 107003) | Freshwater wetland microbial communities from Ohio, USA - Open water 3 Core 3 Depth 3 metaG | ecosystem: Environmental > Aquatic > Freshwater > Wetlands | place: USA: Ohio, Lake Erie...
ACTCGGCCCAGCTGCGCCTCAGGCGCCCAGACCTGACCAACGGCCCCTTCATCGGCGACGAAGAGTGGATGCGGACCAGGCTCCAGGCCTCCAAAAAACCGCCCGCCGACCCGGCCGGATAGAGCCGTTCCACCCCCCAAGCAAGACGACGACGCGCGCCTCGGCTGGCGTCGGGGACGTTTTGCCTGAGAACGGCGCACGGGGCGCCAACCCCAGCTCCACGTCATAACCGGGGCCCTCGCATGCTCCAGGGCGTGCTCACCAGCCGCCTTGCCAGCGGCGCCGCCGCGAACCCCTTCCTCAGTGACGCGAGGAATCCGTATTCGGCTGTTGGATGAAGGGGATGGTACCCGGCACCGGGGTGCCATTGCGAGCGACGATGGCGGCGAGTTCGTCGCCCGTCAGGGTCTCCTGGGCAAGGAGCACCCGCGCCGCCTCACGGAGCAACGACGCGCGCGCCGCGAGGATCTCGTGCGCCCGGGCGTGCTGCGTCTCCACGATCCGCCGTACCTCGGCGTCGATTTGCCGGAGCACATCCTCGCTCGTGTCCGGCCGCTCCGGCAGCTGGCCGGTCCGGAGGAAGAGCGGCCGGCCGTCTCGCTCGAAGGACAGGGGACCGAGCTTCTGGCTCATGCCGTAGGCCCTCACCATGCTGCGCGCGATGTCGCTCGCCTTGAGGAGGTCGTCCTGCGCGCCGGTGGAGACATCGCCGAAGACGATCTCCTCTGCCACGCGGCCGCCCAGCAGCACCGCGATCTTGGACTCGAGCTCGCTCTCCGTCATCAGGAAGCGGTCCTCGGTTGGGAGCTGGAGCGTGTACCCCAGCGCGGCGATGCCGCGCGGGATGATGGAGATCTTCTGCACCGCGTCCTGCCCCGGGAGTGCCATGGCCACGAGGGCGTGACCGATCTCGTGGTGCGCGACCCGCTCCTTCTCCATCCGGTTCAGCACCCGGTTGCGCTTCTCCAGGCCGGCGATGATCCGCTCCACCGCTTCCTGGAGATCTGCGAGCTCGACGCGCTCCCTGCCGCGCCGGACCGCCAGCAGCGCCGCCTCGTTCACAACGTTCGCGAGGTCGGCGCCGACGAGCCCCGCCGTCATCGCGGCGATGGTCTCGAGGTCGGCTTCGTTCGCGAGCTTCACGTTCTTCGCGTGTACCTTGAGGATGGCGAGCCGCCCGATCTTGTCGGGCCGGTCCACCAGCACATGCCGGTCGAACCGCCCGGCGCGAAGCAGCGCCGGGTCCAGGATCTCGGGCCGGTTCGTGGCCGCCATGATGATGACGCCGACCCGCGGGTCGAAGCCGTCCATCTCCACGAGCAGCTGGTTCAGCGTCTGCTCCCGCTCCTCGTGCGCCATCGGCCCCATCCCGCGCGCCTTCCCGAGCGCGTCCAGCTCGTCGATGAGGATGATGCACGGCGCCCGCTGCTTCGCCTGCGTGAAGAGGTCGCGGACGCGCGCCGCGCCCACGCCGACGAACATCTCCACGAACTCGGAGCCGCTGATGGAGAAGAACGGCGCCCTGGCCTCGCCGGCCACCGCCCGCGCGAGCAGGGTCTTCCCGGTCCCCGGCGGGCCGACCAGCAGGATGCCCTTCGGGATCTTGCCCCCGAGCCGGCGAAACTTCTCCGGCGTCCTCAGGAACTCGATCACCTCGGCGAGCTCCTCCTTGGCCTCGTCCACGCCAGCGACGTCGGCGAAGGTCACCTTGATGTCGGTCTCCGCGTAGATGCGTGCCTTGCTGCGCCCCACCGTCATGAAGCCCTGGCTGGCGCCACCCGCCCTGCGCATGAGTGCGACGAGGAGCACCGCCGAGAAGGCGGCGGGGAGGAGCCACATCAGCATGGACCACCACGGGGCGGCGTGATCGGCCGATCCCGTTGTCTTCACGCCGGCCTTGCCGAGGTCGCGGACGAGATCGGGGTCGTCCACGCGCGTCGTGACGAAGGCCCGGCCCTGACCGTCCTTCGCGTCCGGCTCCGGCTTCAGCTTGCCGCGGACCTCGGCGGCCGAGACCACGACCTCCCCCACCTTCCCCTCCGCGACCGCGGTCTTGAAGTCGCTGTAGGCGAGCGTCTCGGTGCGCCCCGGCTGGACCCAGGTCGAATAGAGGAGGACGGCCAGCCACAGGGCGCCGATGAGCCACCAGGTAAAGCGGCGCGCCTTCTTCGGGTCCAGGGCCATCGCCCACCTCCAGACGAATCGGAACGATCGTACCGCCTGAATCTGGCGGCGGCGCGTCCTTCCTCGCCGGGCAACCTTTCCGGGGCGGGTGGCTCTAGCCCGCGTCGGCCGTTTCCGGCCTCGCCTGACGCGGGGAGAAGGCGTTGTACGCCACCGTGAGCGCCAGCGCGAAGAGCGCGGAGGCCACGCCGAGGAGCGCGCTCGCGTAGGGTGGCGCGGCGAGGGCGAGGCGCAGGAGCACGGTGGAGACCGCCAGGCCCGAGTTCCGGAACACGACCGGATAGGTGGAACTGTAGCGCAGCGAGATGAGAACGACGAGGATGTCGGCGAAGACGAGCAGCGTGTAGAAGATCTCGAAGAACGGGTGGCTCTCCCCGAGGAAGGCCTGTCCCGCCGCCGCGCGCAGCCCCACCACGGCGAACACCGCGAGGAGCAGGAGGGCGATGACCTTCTTCGCGGCGATGAAGCTGGTGCGGTCCTTCGAGTCGGTCGAGAGAGGCCGATGCCGCTGCAGGCGGTAGTAGAGGCCGAGGACGACGAAGATGAGGAGGGCTCCGGCGCTGGCGCCGAGCATCTGCAGCACCGTGTCGCGCGCCTGGTCCCAGGCGATGGGCTCGTCGAGGTGGCCGAAGGACTCGAACGACTGCCTGAGCAGGATGAGGGAGAAGATCTCGAACTGCTTGCCGGCGGCATTGGAGACGGACCGCGCGATGCCGAAGACGAGGCCCAGCACCTCGTACGCGAGGAGCAGGTAGAAGGCCACCTGCACGGCGTGGAAGTGGCCGCGCGGCAGGGCTTCCGAGAGCCGCGCCGGGAGCAGACCTCGCCGCCCGAGCTCGATGAGCGCGAGCGTCGCGGCGAACGCGACCACGAGCGCAGCGGACACGACTCGCCGCGTGGCGGCGCCCTGCCAGAGGACCTCGAGGCGGTCGAAGAGGCGGGGCAGCACGGCGTGGACTCTACCGCAATCGCCGGGCGGGGTCGGCTAGACTCCGGCCATGCCCACCTCGCTCGAGATCGCGCAGGCCGCGGGGCTCCGGCCCATCGCGGACGTCGCCCAGGACCTCGGCCTGTCCACCGCGGAGATCGAGCCGTATGGCGCTCGCGCGGCGAAGCTCCCGCTCTCGCCTCCCGCCCGGCTGCGCGCCCGTCCGCCCGGACGCCTGGTGGTCGTCACCGCCGTCACGCCGACCGCGGTCGGCGAGGGCAAGACCACCACGGCGGTGGGCCTCACGGACGCCCTGCGCCGGCTTGGCCGGCGGGCCGCCCTCACGGTGCGCCAGCCCTCGCTCGGTCCCGTCTTCGGCATCAAGGGCGGCGGGAACGGCGGCGGGCGGGCCCAGGTCGTTCCCATGGAGGTGTTCAACCTCCACCTCACCGGCGACTTCCACGCCATCGGCGCGGCCCACAACCTCGGCGCGGCCATGGTGGACAACCACCTGAACCATGGCAACGCGCTCGGGCTCGAGCCCGGCTCCATCAGCTGGCCGCGCACCGCGGACGTGAGCGATCGCGTTCTCCGGGACGTGGTGGTGGGGCTCGGGGGAAGATCCAACGGCCCGGTGCGGGAGACCGAGTGGATCATCACCGCCGCCTCCGAGGTGATGGCGGCCCTCTCCCTCGCCTCGGACCTGCAGGACCTCCGCGGCCGGCTCGGGCGCATGGTGGTGGGCCGGCGCCGCGACGGGAACCCGGTGACGTTCGAGGACCTCCACGCCGCCGGCGCCATGGCGGCGCTGCTGCGCGACGCGGTGAAGCCCAATCTCATGCAGACGCTGGAGGGGTCGCCGGTCCTGGTGCACACGGGCCCGTTCGGCAATATCGCCCAGGGCACGAGCTCGGTCATCGCCGATCGCCTGGCACTCGGTCTCGCCGACTGGACGGTCACCGAGGCGGGGTTCGGAGCCGACCTCGGGGCGGAGAAGTTCTTCGACATCAAGTGCCGGCAGAGCGGCATCGTCCCGACGGCGGCGGTGCTCGTCGCCACCGTGCGCGCGCTCAAGGCGCACGGTGGCGCCGGCCGCCGCGAGGGCGCCAAGCTCGACGAGAAGGCGCTCGCCGCGCCCGACCTCGCCGCGGTCGGCCGCGGGTGCGAGAATCTGGCGCGCCAGATCGGGAACGTGCGGATCTTCGGCGTGCCGGTGGTGGTGGCGCTGAACGCACGCCCCGAGGACACGCCCGGCGAGGTCGAGGCCGTGCTCGCGGCGGGGCGAGCCGCGGGGGCCCGGGCGGCCGTCACCGCCACCCATTACGCCGACGGCGGGGCCGGGGCGCTCGACCTGGCGCGCGCGGTCCTCGAGGCGGGCGAGGAAGGCGCGCCCGGCTTCCGCCTCCTCTACCCGGACGACGTGCCCCTCTCTCAGAAGCTCGAGACGGTCGCCACCCGGGTCTACGGGGCGAACGGCGTGGAGCCGACGCGCGCCGCGGCCTCCCAGATGGCCGAGCTCGAGCATCTCGGCCACGGCCGGCTGCCGGTGTGCGTCGCGAAGACGCCTTACTCGTTCTCCCACGACCCGCTTCTCGGCCCTAATCCGAGCGGGTTCCGGCTTCCGGTGCGGGAGGTGCGGCTCGCGGCCGGGGCCGGCTTCGTCACCGCCGTGGCGGGCGACGTCCAGCTCATGCCGGGGCTTCCGGCGCGGCCGGCGGCCGAGGACATCGACATCGACGGCGGCGGGCGCGTCGTGGGCCTGCGTTAGCCCGGCGCGCCCGGGGCCGGCGCCGGTGGACGGCGCGCGAGTTGTCAGGGCAGGAGCGGCGGCGTGAGGAGGGCGCGGAAGAGTTGCCCGATCGCGTGGCTGTCAGATCCCGGCGGTAGGGTATTCGTGCAGGTCCGTGCCGGCAGGCGTCAGCCGACGAGGAGGTCCTTGGATGGCGGTGAAGGTCATGGTCGCCCCCGTGATCGCAGCGGGGGAGCGCAAGGCTCGCGATCCCGCGGCGCCATCGAGGCCGCGCCGGCGCCGGTCGTCGGTCTACGACGCGGACGGCAACGAGGTGTTCATCACTCTCATGTGTCTCAAGTGCCACAAGATGCGCCCTCTCTCGCAGTTCGGCCTGCGCAGGATGGCGGACGGCGCGATCCGCAACCAGCCCTGGTGCCGGGCCTGCCGCTCGAGCGCCGGCGCCGAGAGGCCGCGCAAGACGGAGGAGGCTGCAGTCGCTGCAGACCCCTCTGCTGCGGCGGAGTCCACAACCGCGGTGCCGGCGGAGTCGAAGCCCGTGCCGGCGAGCCAGCTCGCTGCCCAGGTCGCGGCCGCGATCGTCTGGGGAAAGTAGGAAGAGGCCTCGGGTCACCCGAGGGAAACGGCGCTCGAGAGAGCCGAAGCCGCCCCGCAACCCTGCGCGGCGGCTTCTTTTTTTGTCCAAACCTGAATTGTCCGGCACCATGAGCCATGAGCGGCTCCAATAGAGAACCAGAGGACCCTGCCTGGTTCTCGAGGATTTCACTCTCCGCCCTGCCGGTGGCGGGCGGGGGACCGAAGGTGCGTAGCCATTCCGCCGCCGGAGATCCCCGGCGGCGGGAACGGCGCCCGCCGCGGGCGGCGCCACGGGAGACGTCGATGCTCGAGATCATGCACGAATCCGGATTCGGGGCGGTCCTCACGCTGCTGCTCGCCATCGCCGGCGTCGCCGCCACGGTGACGGTGGGCCGCCGCTCCGGCCACCCCGGAAGCGTCGCCGCGGCCTTCACCGCGGCGATCCTCGCCTCCGGCCAACTCGGTGTCGGGACGGGACAGCGCAAGGTGGACCGCGCCGTCCTGGCGCTCCCGGAGGCCGACCTCGCGTCGCGCGTGGCGATCCTGAGCGCCGGCACGCGTGAGGCGTCGGCCAATCTGCTCTTCAGCGGCGCGTGCGGCCTCGCCGTCGCCGCGCTGGGTGGAGCGCTCGCGATCGGCGCCGGCCAGAAGCGCGTTTGATGCCCGTCAATGTTGACCGAGAAGTCGATCGCCTCGGCGGCGATCTCGGTTCTTCGTCATTGCGCGATCGCTCGCGGCACGGGTAGGATTCCCCGTCCTCACGCTCCACGCGCTCGCAGATACCCACTCCACTCCGCCGTCAGGGGGTCCTCGAATGGCCAAGATGAGCACACTCAAGACGAAGCTCCTCGAGAAGATCGAGGCGTTCCGTCCACGCATCACGCGGCTCAACAAGGAGTTCGGCAACGTCGTCATCGACAAGGTCAACATCGGCCAGGCGATCGGCGGCGCACGCGATGTCCGCAGCCTGGTCACGGACATCTCGTACCTCGATCCCTTCGAGGGCATCCGCTTCCGCGGGAAGACCATTCCCGAGACCTTCGCCGCGCTCCAGAAGGTGCCGGGGCGCGACCAGCCGTACGTGGAGGGCTTCTTCTACTTCCTCCTCACCGGCGACATCCCGACGGCGGCGCAGACGCAGGAGGTCGTCGAGGAGTGGAAGGCGCGCTCCCAGGTGCCCGCCTACGTCATCGACGTGCTTCGCGCCCTGCCGCGCGACACGCACCCGATGACGATGCTCTCGGCGGCGGTCCTCTCGATGCAGCGCGATGCGGTCTTCGTCAAGCGCTACAACGAGGGCATGAAGAAGACCGAGATGTGGGATCCGATGTACGAGGACGCGATGAACCTGCTCGCGAAGCTGCCGAGCATCGCCGCGTACATCTACCGGATGAAGTACAAGGGGGACGTCTTCATCGCCCCGGATCCCAAGCTCGACTGGGGCGGGAACTTCGCGCACATGATGGGCGTCCCGCCGCCGTACGACGACGTGGCCCGCATGTACTTCATCCTCCACTCGGACCACGAGTCGGGCAACGTCTCGGCCCACACCACCCACCTCGTGGCCTCGGCACTGTCCGACGCCTACTACGCGTTCTCGGCCGGCCTGAACGGCCTCGCCGGCCCGCTCCACGGCCTCGCCAACCAGGAGGTGCTCTCCTGGACCCAGAACGTGATGAAGAAGATGAACAACAAGCTCCCGACCGAGGAGGAGCTGAAGAAGTTCCTGTGGGACACCCTCAACGCCGGCCAGGTCATCCCGGGATACGGCCACGCCGTCCTCCGCAAGACCGACCCGCGCTACGTCGCGCAGATGGAATACTGCCAGAAGCACCTCCCGGAGGACCCGCTCTTCAAGCTGGTCAACATGATCTACAAGGTCGCCCCGGGCGTGCTCACCGAGCACGGCAAGACCAAGAACCCCTGGCCGAACGTCGACGCGCAGTCGGGCGTGATCCAGTGGTACTACGGCATCCGCGAGTGGGACTTCTACACGGTCCTCTTCGGCGTCGGCCGCTCGCTGGGCGTGCTCGCCAACATCATCTGGGACCGCGGCCTCGGATACGCTTTTTTGCGTACGGATTCGGCGACCACCGAGATGCTCGAGAAGTGGGCGAAGGAGGGCGGCCGCAAGGAGGCGAAGGACGACTGACGTCCATCCCGGTCCGCCATCTTCGGGGAGCCGCCTCGCGAGGGGCGGCTCCCTTCCTTTCAGAAGAAGAAGCGATCCACCACGCCCCGCGACCACTCGATGACCGTGGGCCAGCCCACCACCGCGTCGAGCGCCCGCTCGGCCTCGCCCGGCTCCACCCTCTCCTCGACGAGGCTGGCGCTGCAGCCGAGGAGTCGGCAGGTCCCCGCCTTCCGCGCCTGGTGGAGGAGCCGTGCCGCCCCTTCGGCCTCGTCGCGGGCCGCCACCACCGCCGGCAGCGCCGGCCCGAAGAGGAACACGTCCACCCGGTCCCCCATGGCGGCGGCGGCGAGGGCGCACGAGCCCGCGAGGCGCAACGAGGTCTCGTCAGCGTGCGAGAGGAAGACGGCCACTCGGCGCTCCGGCATGGCCACCCCTATAGCGCAGCCGCGCCTGCTGCGAAACGGCGCCGCGCTGTGCTATGAAGCAGCCCCCGCATGACCGAGGACAAGAAGCCCGATTCCCACGGCCCCGTCGTCGTCCGCAAGGGGCACGTCAAGCCTCCGCCTCCCGGCGCGAAGATCGAGGCGCCGGTGGTGGAGACGATCGCGCCCGCGCCGGAGCCCGGCGGGAAGCCCGCCGACAGAAGGCCGCTCTGGCAGCGCCTGGCCGAGGAGAAGGCCGGCGCCGGCGTTCCCGCACCGAGCGCCCCGGCGGCGAGGGGGAAAGGCGCCTCCCGGGGTGGCCGCCCGCCGGGCGCCCCTCCGCACGGCGGACGCCCCCCCCGCCGCGAGCGGGTGGAGCGCGTTCCCTCCGAGCGCGCGGCGCGCCCTCCCGCCCAGCCTGCCGCCGCCCCGCCGCCCGCCCCCGAGGCGCCGGCGCCGGACGAGGGCTCCTTCGCCGACATGCTGGCCGGGGCCCAGGCCGCGCCGCGGCGCCGCTTCGAGGTGGGCGAGAAGGTCGCGGGCAAGATCCTCCACCTCGGCCAGGACGTCGCCTTCTTGGAGCTGGGCTCCGGCGCCGCCGACGGCCTCATCGAGGTCGCCGAGCTGAAGGATGCGGAGGGCAACGTCGCCTTCCGCGAGGGCGACATCGTGGACGGCGTGGTGACGAAGGGCGGGGAGCGCGGCGTCACCGTCTCGCGCGGCTTGTCGCGCGCCCACCACGATCGGCACGCCCTCGCCGAGCACGTCCGCACCGGGCTCCCGGTGGAGGGCGTCGTCAAGGCCGCCAACAAGGGCGGGCTCGAGGTCGAGGTCATGGGCCAGCGGGCCTTCTGCCCGATGTCCCAGATCGACGTTCGCTTCGTCGGCGACCCGGCCGCCTTCGTCGGCCAGAGGCTGCGCTTCCGCGTGCAGAAGGTGGACGAGCGGGACGCGGTGGTCTCCCGCCGCGCGCTCCTCGAGGAGGAGCGGGCCGAGCAAGCGAGGGCCACGCGCGAGAGGCTCGCCCCCGGCGCCGTCTTCGAGGGGTCGGTCACGAGCGTGCAGGACTACGGCGCCTTCGTGGACATCGGCGGCCTCGAGGGGCTGGTGCACGTCTCCGAGCTCTCCTGGGACCGGGTCTCGAAGCCGAAGGACCTGCTCGCAGCCGGCGACAAGGTGCAGGTGCAGGTCCTGGAGATCCGGGAGGACCCGAAGAAGGGCGAGCGCATCGCCCTCTCGGTGCGGGCGCTCAGCCCCAGGCCCGCGCCGGAGGCCGGAATCGAGGCCGCGCCCCGCCCTCAGCCGCCGGCGCCGCCCAAGGTGGGCGACGTGGTCGAGGCTGCGGTGGACAAGATCGAGCCCTTCGGCCTCTTCGTCCGCTTCGCCGGCGGCCGCGGCCTCGTCCCCTCGGCCGAGACCGGCACGCCGCGCGGCGCGGACCTGCGCCGGGCGTTCAAGGCCGGCGACGCCCTCACTTGCCTCGTCACCGAGATCGACGAGCGCGGGCGCTTCCGGCTCTCCAGGACCCAGGCCGAGGCGGCGGCGGAACGCAAGGAAGCGAGCGAGTACATGTCCCGGTCGGCCCCCAGGGGCGGCGGCAAGGGATTCGGGACCCTCGGGGATCTGCTGCGGGACAAGCTCAAGCGATAGTGCCCGCCCGCTCGGCCGTGCTAAGTATCCCCTCTTTCGCCACCCGCCCAGGAAGGCCCAGCATGCCCGCGAACGCTTCCGCCCCGACCCGGAATCCCCACCTCCTCGCCTGGGTCGAGGAGATGGCCAGGCTCTGCAAGCCGGACCGCATCCAGTGGTGCGACGGGTCCGAGGCGGAGCAGAAGCGGCTCATCGGGGAGGCGGTCGCGCAGAAGGTGCTCATTCCCCTCGACCAGAAGAAGTGGCCAGGCTGCCACTACCACCACTCGAACGTCAACGACGTGGCGCGCGTCGAGCACCTCACCTTCATCTGCACGCCCACCCAGGACGAGGCCGGCCCGACCAACAACTGGATGGACCCGAAGGAGGCCTACCGGAAGCTCGGCGCCCTCTACGAGGGCTGCATGAAGGGGCGCACCATGTTCGTCGTGCCCTACGTCATGGGACCGGCCGACGCGCCCGCCGCCAAGGTCGGCATCGAGCTCACCGACTCCATCTACGTGGTCCTCAACATGGGGATCATGACGCGGATGGGGAGCGTCGCCCTCGAGCGGCTGGGCGACAAGAACGACTTCAACAAGGGCGTGCACTCGGTCAGGGACTGCGACCCCGACAAGCGCTTCATCTGCCACTTCCCGCAGGACAACACCATCTGGTCGGTGGGGTCGGGCTACGGCGGGAACGCGCTCCTCGGCAAGAAGTGCCTCGCGCTCCGCATCGGCTCCTACCTGGCGAAGCGCGAGGGGTGGCTGGCCGAGCACATGCTCATCCTCGAGGCCGAGAGCCCGGAGGGCGAGATCACCTACGTGGCCGCCGCCTTCCCGTCGGCGTGCGGCAAGACCAACTTCGCGATGCTCATCCCGCCCGCCGCCTTCGAGGGCTGGAAGATCCGCACCGTGGGGGACGACATCGCCTGGATGCGCGTGGGCGGCGACGGGCGGCTCTGGGCGGTGAACCCGGAGTACGGGTATTTCGGCGTGGTCCCGGGAACGAACCACCAGACCAACCCCAACGCCATGAAGAGCATCGAGAAGAACACGATCTTCACCAACGTGGCGCGCACGGCCGACGGCGACGTGTGGTGGGAAGGCAAGGACAACCCGGCGCCCGACACGCTCATCGACTGGAAGGGCCAGCCGTGGAAGAAGGGGTCGAGCGAGAAGGCGGCCCACCCCAACAGCCGTTTCACCGCCCCGATGGCCAACAACCCGGCGCTGTCCCGCTTCTGCCACGACCCGAAGGGCGTGCCCATCTCCGCCATCATCTTCGGCGGCCGCCGCTCCAACACCGTCCCCCTGGTGATGCAGTCCTTCAACTGGGTGCACGGCACCTACCTCGGCGCGACCCTCGGCTCCGAGACCACCGCCGCGGCGACCGGGGAGGTAGGCGTCGTGCGGCGCGACCCGATGGCCATGTTGCCCTTCCTGGGCTACGACGCGGGCTCCTACTTCCAGCACTGGCTCGACATGCAGTCGCGCATCCCCAGCCCGCCCAAGATGTTCCTCGTGAACTGGTTCCGGAAGGGCTCCGGCGGCAAGTTCCTGTGGCCGGGCTACGGCGACAACATGCGCGTCCTCAAGTGGATCATCGACCGCTGCCACGGGCGCGTCGGGGCCCAGGAGACGGCCCTGGGCTGGGTCCCGGGCGCCGGACACCTCGACCTGCGCGGCCTCGGCTCCCCGCCCGAGGACGTGGCGGCCGCGACCCGCATCGACCTCGGCGAGTGGGAGTTCGAGCTCGAGTCACAGAAGGAGTGGTTCGACAAGGTCGGCAAGACGCTCCCAGCCGGGCTCGAGCTTCAGCGCCGGCTCCTCCTCGAGAAAGTGAAGAACGCGCGCCGCGTCGAGAAGGGCGGCCGCTAGCGGCGCGCGCTATAGAGTAGGGCGTGTGCACGCTCGCCGTCGCCATCCGATCCGACCCGCGCTGGCCGCTCGTGGTCGCGGCGAACCGGGACGAGCGGCTGGGCCGGCCCGCCGAGGGCTGGGGTCTGCGCGCCGGCGCGAACGGCATCCGCCTCGCCGCGCCGCGCGACCTCCAGGCCGGGGGCACCTGGATCGGCGTGTCCTCGCGGGGCATCTTCGCCGCGGTGACGAACTACCGGCTTCCATCCGACCACTACCCCGATCCCCGCAAGCGCTCCCGGGGGGAGCTCGTGGGCCTCGCGCTGGCGCACCCGTCGGCGGAGGCGGCGCGCGAGGCGCTGGGCGCAGTGGACACGGGCCACTTCAACCCGTTCCACCTCTTCGTCGGCGACGGGGAGAGCGCCTTTCTGTGGTGGTACGACGGCGAGGCCTTCGCCTTCGAGGGGCTGGGGCCCGGGCTGCACGTCGTCACCGAGACCTCCCCGCACGGCCAGTGCCCGCGCGCCGACTCGGTGCGCACCCGCTGGCCGGTGGACCTCGATGTCGGAGCGCTCCGGGAGCTGCTCTCCTCCCATTCGGCGGCGCCGTGGTCGAGCGCCTGCATCCACCTCGACCCGCACTACGGCACGCGGTCCACCGCCGTGCTCCGGCTCGCCCCGTCGCTCGGCCACTCGGAGCTCTACGCCACCACGGGGCCGCCCTGCACGACCCCGCTCGAGGACCGCTCGGGGCTGCTCGCCGCCCTCGGTCGATCGGCTTGACAGCGGCGCGGGCCGCCTCCATCTTCCGCGCCATGGGCCTTCTCGACCGCGTCACCTTCCAGGCCAAGCCGGCCTCGCCGCCCGATGCCATCGACGTCACGCCCCGGGGCGAGATCCGCATCACCTGGCCGGGCGCCCCGGAGGCGACCATCCCGCCCCTCGCGCTGCGCGATGCCTGCCCTTGCGCCGAGTGCATCGAGGAGGGAACCGGCCGCAAGGTCCTCGACCCGGCCACGATCCCCGCCGACATTCGCCCGCTCGCGATCGAGGGGGTGGGCAACTACGCCATCCGCATCCAGTGGTCGGACGGTCACGACCACGGCATCTACACCTGGCAGACGCTGCGCGAGGTCTCGGAGGCCGTCGGGTCGCGGCTTCCCTAGACCGTACTCCGCTCCGGCGCGGCGATCGGCGTGTGGCGGTTCACCACCGGAGCGTGGCCATTGCGCTCCCGTCCGAAGCGGATGGTCCGGGCCTCGCCCAGCCCGCCGCGCAGCGCGTGGACGAGGAGCTTCACGGTGTTCGCGTCGGCGTGGCCGGCCGACGCCTCCGCGATGAGCAGGTCGGTCGCTCCGCGGGCGTCGTAGGGATCGGAGCGGAAGGGGCGCGTCTGGGTGAGCGCCGCGAAGGCGCTCGCCACCCCCACCACCTCGATGGATCGCGACGGCGGGCTCTCGATCCGCGGGTAGCCCTGGCCCTGCCTCCAGTGGTGTGACAGCGCCGCATCGACCGCCGGGTGTGGCCCGAGCACGCAGGCGAGGTGGAAGGCGCCCAGGAGCGGATGGGTGGAGATCTCGCGGTTGTCGTCCGGCCCGAGCGCGTCGCCATGGCGGAGGAGCCGCTGCGGCAGGTGACGCATCCCGAGGTCGTGGAGCAGCCCCGCCGCCGCCAGGTCGGGCAGCACGCGCGCCTCGCCCACCGCGGCGCCGAGCATCCGGGTCGCCACCGCGGCGGTGGTGAGCCCGTGGCGGTACCGGGACGGGTCGGCGAACTTGAGGGCGAGCAGCTCGTCGTAGAGCGACGATGGCAGCCGGACGGAGAGCAGGGCGCGCGCCACCGACGACTGGACGCCGGGGCCGCGGAAGAGGTGGCGGTAGGGGGCGTCGGCCAGGGGGACGTGCAGGTCCTCGGCGACGAACGTCTCGGAGAGGAGCCGGCGCGGCACCTGGGGTGCCCGGCCGGCGGCCTCCGCGATCGCCTGGCGCGAAACAACGAGTCCCCTCCTGCCGAGCAGCGTGCCGCGGCAGTCGAGGAGGTCCTGGGCCAGGGTGACGCGGTCGAACATGCTCCTGTCCCCCCTCCTCTTGTAAGGGTAACAAAGGCGTCCGACGCTCCAAAGAGACCTCCCCTCCAGGGCAGGTGGGAGAAGGTGCGAGTGCTAGCGGCGCCTGCGGGAAAGCGCCCGCTGCATCTCGCGCTTCTGCTCGCGCTCGGCGATCGAGCCACGCCGATCCTCGTGGGTCTTGCCGCGAGCGAGGCCGAGCTCGACCTTGGCCCATCCACCCTTGAAGTAGATGGACAGGGGCACGAGGGTGTAGCCGCGCTGCTCCACCTTGCCGCGGATCTTCTCGATCTCGGAGCGCTTCAGGAGGAGCTTGCGGTCGCGCAGCGGCAGGTGGCCGAAGAAGGCGGCCGGCTGGTACTCGCCGATGCGGCAGTTCACGAGGAAGAGCTCGTCGCCGCGTGGCTGGGCGTAGGCGTCGGAGAGGGCGACGTTGCCGGCGCGAAGCGACTTCACCTCGCTGCCGCCGAGAGCCAACCCGGCCTCGACCCGGTCCTCGACGTGGTAGTCGAAGCGGGCCCGCTTGTTCCTGGCGACGACCTGGACGCCGGGCGCGGCCTTCTCCCCTCCCTTCCTCATGGAAACCGCACGTTGTCGATGAGCCGCGTGCGCCCCACGAAGGCCGCGAGGAGCATGACGCTGCCCGGCTCGGCGCGCGCCACCGGCCGGAGCGTCTCCGGGTGGACCACCTCCACGTAGTCCACGCGTGCCTGCGCCTCCGCGAGGCGCCGGAGGGCCCCGGCGGCGAGCGCCGCCGCGTCCCGCTCCCCACCCGCGGCCCGATCCCGCGCCTCGAAGAGCGCGCGCGACAGGGCGAGTGCCCGCGCCCGCTCCTCGGGCGAGAGGTAGGCGTTGCGGGAGGACATTGCGAGGCCGTCCGGCTCCCGCACGATGGGCATTCCGACGATCTCGACGCCGAAGTCGAGATCGCGCGCGAGCGCGCGGACGACCTGGAGCTGCTGCCAGTCCTTCTCGCCGAAGAGGGCCACGTGCGGGCGCGTGAGGTTGAGGAGCTTCGCCACCACGGTGGCGACGCCCTTGAAGTGGCCGGGCCGCCTCGCTCCGCACAGCCCCTGCGACGCCTCGGCCACCTCGACCCAGGTCTGGAAGCCCGGCGGGAACACCAGCTCCGGCCGCTCGGGGGCGAGGACCCAGTCCACGCCGGCGGAGGCGCACTTCGCGAGGTCGCCATCGAGGTCGCGAGGG
>Ga0153915_10003321_pt1 | contig 14755 bp, 14 predicted proteins | sample Opewatmetagenome_2_FD_107003 | JGI IMG/M metagenome (GOLD analysis project Ga0153915, IMG submission 107003) | Freshwater wetland microbial communities from Ohio, USA - Open water 3 Core 3 Depth 3 metaG | ecosystem: Environmental > Aquatic > Freshwater > Wetlands | place: USA: Ohio, Lake Erie...
GTGGAATCGGCGAGCAGGATGGGGACGTCCGAGGGCCGGAGCCTCGCGGGGTCCACCTCCACCCGGACTTTGACCTTGCTCAGGGACAGGAGAGTATCCAGGACATCGTGGATGGGGCGGGCAACGCCCGAGCCGATATTGTAGACTTCGCCGGGCTCGCCCTTCTCCAGGCTCAGCCAGTAGGCTTCGACGATATCGCGGACGTCGTTGAAATCCCGCTGGGCGTCGAGGTTGCCGACATGGATGACCGGTTCCTTCTTGCCCTTCTCGATCTCGGCGATCTGCTTGGCGAAAGTGGAAGTGACAAAGACTTCTCCCCGCCGGGGTCCGGTGTGGTTGAAGCCCCGGGTCCGGACGATGGGCAGGCCGTAGCTCTGGAAGTATTGATACCCCAGGAGGTCCTGGGCAACCTTGCTGACAGCATAGGGACTCAAGGGGCGGAGAGGGTTGGTCTCCTTCATCGGGATCTCATCGGGAAAGACCCGGCCGTACTCTTCGCTCGACCCCGCCACCTGGATGAGGGGGGACTGCTTGAGGCTGAGGAGGGCCTCGAAAAGGTTGATCTCGCCGGTGGCGTTGATGGCGAAGGTCTCAGCGGGACATTTCCAGGAGGTGGGGACAAAGCTCTGGGCGGCCAGATGAAAGATACGGTCCGGCTGGATGTGGGCCAGGCATCCCTGGAGCGAGACCATGTCCTTGAGGTCCGCTTCGCAGAGTTCAACTTTATGGCGGAAGGACAGGACGTTCTCCATCCGGCTCCGCCAGCGGACGAGGCCAAAGACCTCGACCCCGGGGTGCCGGGCGATGATGTGCTCGGCCAGGTGGCTCCCGGCGAAGCCGGTGATTCCGGTGATCAAAACTCTCATTGGCCCTCCCTTGAGCTCATTTTTTGTCGCGATAATAAGTATCGGTAAAGGCCCGATAGTCGGGGCTGCGGTCTTTGATCTTGCGCCACCAGGTCTCATGGTCGCGGTACCAGAGGACGGTGGAAGCGAGCACCTGGTCGAACTTGGCTTCGGGCTTCCAGCCAAGGCTGTGGATCTTCGCGCAGTCGAGGGCATAGCGGCGGTCGTGGCCGAGGCGGTCGGGGACGAACTTGATCAGGCTTCGCGGCTTATCCAGCAGGTCGCAGATCCTTTCCGCCACGTCGATATTGCGGACCTCGTTCCCGGCACCGATATTGTAGACCTCCCCGATCTTTCCCCGGACCGTCAGGAAGTCCACCGCCCGGCAGCAGTCCTCGACGTACAGCCAGTCGCGGACATTGGTCCCTCTGCCGTAAAGAGGAAGGGTCCGGCCTTCAAGAGCGTGAGTGGCGAACAGCGGGATGAACTTCTCTGGGTATTGATAGGGCCCGAAGTTGTTGCTCGGCCGGACGATGACAACCGGGAGGCCGAAGGTAACATGATAAGCATAGGCAAGACGGTCCGCGCCCGCCTTGCTGGCGGAGTAAGGCGAAGAGGGATGGAGCGGGTCTTCTTCCTTGAAGAAGCCCTCCTCGCGGCTACCGTAGACTTCATCCGTGGAGACATGGAGAAAGAACTTGACCTGGGGAGCCGCCTTCAAGGAATCGAGGAGGATAAAAGTCCCGTGCACATCGGTCAGGACGAATTCGCCGGCGTCCAGGATGGAGCGGTCCACATGGGTCTCGGCGGCGAAATGGACGACGCCCTGGACCCTTTCATAGAGGCGGCGCACGAGCTCCCGGTCGCGGATATCGCCGCGGACAAACTCGTAGCGCGCCTCGTCCTCCAGGTCCTTGAGATTGTCGAGGTTCCCTGCGTAGGTGAGCTTATCGAGGTTGATGAGGCGGACCCCCGGATACTTCCGCAGAAGGTAATGGATAAAGTTACTGCCGATGAATCCCGCCCCGCCGGTGATGAGGAGCGTCTTGCCGTCAACCGGCCTGTGGTCAATTCCTGCTCTTTCCATGGGATGGCCTCGTTTTGCCCGCCCGCACAATCAGCTCGTCCTCCCTACCCGTCCTTTCTCGTCCAGAGGTAAGGGATGTCGTTTTCATGCGGGTCGAGGCGCTGTTCGTCGGGGTGCTCCCGGTCATAGGGCTCAGTGGGGATATTGATGATGACAGCCTCCTCCTGGCTCACCCCCATCCAGCCGTGGAGAATGCCCGGCGGCACGTGGACGAGCGAAGGGTTGTGGACACCGAGATAGAACTCGTCGATTTCCTTGAATGTCGGTGAGCCGGGCCGGCCGTCATACAAAGCCATCTTAATCATCCCGCCGACACAGGCGATATTGTCGGCCTGCTTCTCGTGCTTGTGCCAGGCTTTCACGACGCCGGGATATGTCGTCGTCATGTACACCTGGCCGAATTTCTGGAAGAACTCGTCGTCCCGCCGCAGGATCTCCATAAGCCGCCCCCGCTCGTCAGGGATGACTCTCAGTTTTTTGACCTTCACGCCATCGATCATGCCGGTCTCCTTATTTCAACCCGATCTCGCTCTTATCCCCGACCATGAACCGGTAGGCCAGGGGCTGGGGCGGGCATTTATAGATGCGCACTTCGCGGCCGATCAGGCTCTCGTCGATCCGGGCTCCGACCTCAATGATCTCGCTCCCCTCGAGGACGATGCTGTGCTCGATCTCGGTTTTGACGATCCGGCAGTTCTTCTGGATGGACGTGAACGGGCCGATGTAGGAATCGGCGACCTCGGTCCCGGCGCCGATGATGGCCGGGCCGCGAATGGTGCTCGCCCGCACCGAGACGCCCTTTTCGATGATCACCTGGCCGCTGAGCCGCGTGGCTTCGTCCACCTCTCCCTCGACGGAGCCGCTGATGGTCTCGAGGATGAGCCGGTTGGCCTCGAGGATGTCCTCGATCTTCCCGGTGTCCTTCCACCAGCCCGAGACCAGGTGGGGCTGAACTCTGTAACCGCGGTCAACGAGAAACTGGATGGCGTCGGTTATTTCGAGCTCATTCCTCCAGGAAGGCTTGATCGCCCTGACCGCCTCGAAGATGTGGGGGTCGAACATGTAGACGCCGACCAGGGCTAGATTGCTCTTTGGTTCCTTTGGTTTTTCCACGAGCCGGATGACCTTCCCGTTCTCCAGCTCGGCCACACCGAAAATCTGGGGATTGGGCACGGGAGTCAGGAGGATCAGGGCGTTGGGCTTCTGTTGTTTGAACTGGTCGACGAGGGAGACGATCCCGCTCTTCAGGATGTTGTCCCCCAGGTACATGACGAACGGCTCGCCACCCAGGAATTCCTCGGCGATCAGGACGGCATGGGCCAACCCGAGAGGCTCCGGCTGTTCGATATAGGTGATCCGGATGTCCTTTCCCCATCGCGCGCCGTCCCCGACCGCTTCCCGGATCTCGGTCCTTGTGTCTCCGACGATGATGCCGATGTCCCGGATCCCGGCCCCGATCAGGGCCTCGATCCCGTAGAAGAGCACGGGCTTATTGGCCACCGGGACCAGCTGCTTGGCCTGGGTAAAGGTCAGGGGACGGAGCCGTGTCCCCTTGCCGCCGCTGAGTATGAGTCCTTTCATTTTAGAAACCGAGTCCTCCCATGAAGTCTGTCGTCTTGCCGATGTTGCCCAGCCCGATGGTCAACCGGTACTGGACCTCGGGCGTCTCGCGGTAGTAGAAGACGCGGACGTCCGCCTGGAAATCGAGGCATTGGTAATGATAGACCAGAGAGAGTCCGGAGTAAAGCATTTTCCGCTCCAGGATGTTGTAGTCGAACTCGGCCAGCGCCTCGAGTTGGAGTCGCGGTATCTCGACCCGGCTGACGAGACCGATCTGCTGCCGGTCGCGCAGGACATTCTGACGCCACGGGTTCAGGCTACGAAACCAGCTCACCGAAAGGAAAAAAGGGTCGGCTCGGGAATTGATGGTGGCGCCGAGCCGGATGCTGGAAAAGGTGTTGAAATAGGTGTTGTAACTCGACCCGGCGTCGAGGCTATACTTGCGGGCCGGATAGAACCGCATATAGCTGGTGATATCAGAAAAGCTGGGGGGCTGTCCCTCCCACTCATAAATGCTCAGCGGGCTGTCCTCGGGCGAAAGATAATAGGTCTGGCTCAATCCCCAGGTGAAGACCTCCCGCGGCATCTCTGTTTTCACCAGGACGCGGTTCGTCAGGCCGTAGGTGAGCTGGTGATAGCGGAAGAAGCCACGGGCCGTGATGATACGGTCGGGTTCGTTGATGGGGCTGTCGTAGCGGTAGTTGACGAACGGCTCGAAAAGGTGCTTGACCTTGGTATTCCCGCCGGCGCTCTGGAAGATCCGGTAGAAGACGGGCCCTGTCCATTCAAAACCAAGAACATAGTTGGCGTAGAAGATCGGGTCGTTGATGATATTCCTGGTGTTGGGGGCGTAAGACTGGGCGTAATAGGACAGGTTCGTGGTCAGCGAGGAATTGAGCGTCAGCCAGGGGATCGCGGAGAAGGGCAGGCTGAACTGCGGGCTGAAGCCGACGCTGTCGTAGTGCTTTTCGGTGCCGTTATCGAACTCAGACTGATAGCCGTACTTCCAGCTCGTGAAGTTCGAGGTGAAGGAGAAGAACAGGGGCGAAAGAAGCTTGATCTTGAAGGAATTCAGCGTGACCTGAGGCAGGTAGTAGGTCGTAATGGAGTCGTCGAGCCGCCGGTAATAGGTCTCAAACCGGGAAGCCCGCAGGCTGAAATTGTAATAGGACCAGGCCCTGGAGATGAAGGCCTCAGACCGATAATTGGAGACCGAGGCCCGCTTGAAGTCGTTGTCGAACTCCCGCAGGAAATCAGAAGAGGTCTGATAATCGATGTTCGCCACCAAGCGGAAGCCGGCGGGCAGCGGCTGGTTGTGCTTAAGCCGCAAGGTATAGGCATCCGGAGATTGAGTCCCGTCGGGTTCCCGCTTGAAGACGAAATAGTAAACCTGGGCCTCGCCGCCTGTTCCCTCTCCGAAGAGGTAGCGGTATTCCAGGCCGCCCCCGAATCCCTTGGCGGCGTAATAATCGAGGGCAAAGGTCGCATCCATATTCCTGGCAATGGCCCAATAGAAGCTCTCACCAAGGAAAAAACCCTTGACCCCGCTGTAGCCGACCTGAGGCGTCAGAAATCCGGTTGAGCGCTCCCTGTTCAGAGGGTAGCGGAAATAGGGCATATAGAAGACCGGGACGTTCTTGATCCTGAAGACCGAGTTCCACATCTCGACATAGTCATCCCTCTTCAGGTTGGCCCGGGAACAGGAAAAGTTCCAGCGGGGCTTGGGCTGGGTGCACGAAGTCAGGCTGGCCTTGGTCAGGCTGAAACTCTCCCGGCCTTCTCCCTGGATCGTCTCGGCCCGGTAGAAGATATCGGGCTGGATCATCCCGTTGACTCTCTCGAGCTTGTGCTCGCGGCTGTCCAGGTTGTAGAAGGCCTTGTCGGCGCTGATCACCTGGCTGGGCGATTGGATGACGACATTCCAGACGGCGTTGACATCCTTGGTCTCAGTGTTGACTTCGACCTGGTCGGCAAACAGCTTCAGATCCTTGTAGTGGACCTCGACGTCGCCCTGGGCGAAGATCCGGTCCTTGGTCTTTTCCCAGGTCCTGGCGAGAACGGTAATCGGCGCCTCTTTGTCTTCCGTCTTGGTCTCGCGGACCGTTGGCTGGCGCTTGGCCGGCTTCTTCTGCGGGGCCTGCCGTTTGATTTGCTGGGGCTTATCCCGGGGGAGAGGCCCAGGCTCGCCGGTTTCAACCGGGAACAGGAGCCGTCCCGGGAGAAGCAGCAGAAAGGCCAGAAGCAGGGCGGGTACGGCATTATTCCGGGTGGCCCGACCTCCGGGCCGGTCCGTTCTCATTATGGCCGAAATGTAGCACATCCCCAGGGGAGAATCAATCGTACCCTGCAGCGGAGCGGGCATAAAGTAGCTCTTTTTTCCCGGGCGAGGGGTAGTGGAAGAGAAACCCGTATGAGGAGTGAGCGGGCACGGATTCTTGACCGGAGGGAGAGAAGAGCGAACGACGAATCGAGCCCGTTTTCCACGCCGGGAGAAAACGGGCGTGGTTTCGAGGCCACTACCCCGAGCCTTCCTTGACACCCTTGATAGCGGATAATAGAATGCGGGCCAAGTGGAGAGGCACATGAACGGAAAATATGCGCTGGGCTGGATTCCCGACTACCCGGACTTCAGGGACTACACCGAGGAAACGGAAGAGGTCCGGGAGATCTTGAGGACGACGGGCCTCACTTTGCGGGGCGCCGAAAAGGGATCCCGTCCCTCGAAAGAGCTTCCGGCCTCGGCCGACCTGAGGGAGTGGTGCTCGCCGGTCGAGGACCAAGGACGTCTCGGCTCCTGCACGGCCCAGGCCGGCGCCGGGATAATCGAATACTACGAGCGCAAATCGTTCCACCGCCACATCGAGTCCTCCCGGCTTTTCCTCTATAAGGTGACCCGGAACCTGATGAAGATGAAGGGAGATACTGGGGCTTATCTGCGGAGTACGATCGGCGCCATGGTGCTCTTCGGCGTGCCTCCCGAGGAATACTGGCCTTACTCCGACGGCCCGGACGATTTCGACAACGAGCCGCCCGCTTTCTGCTACTCCTTCGCCCAGAACTTCAAAACACTGAGGTACTACCGCCACGACCCACCGTCCGCCTCGCCCGGGAGCGTCCTGAGCAGAGTCAAGACGTACCTCTCGGCCGGTCATCCAGCCATGTTCGGGTTCACGGTTTACAGCTCCATAGAACAGGCCTCGGGCACCGGCCGGATTCCCTTCCCCTCGTCACTCGACAAGATCGAGGGCGGTCATGCCGTTGTGGCCGCCGGTTATGATGACCGGATGAAGGTTAAGAACAAGTATGGGGGAGAGGAGACGAGCGGGGCTTTTCTCATCCGGAACTCCTGGGGCCAAGGCTGGGGAGAGGCGGGATACGGATGGCTCCCCTATGATTATCTCAGGAGAGGGCTGGCGGAGGACTTCTGGTCTGTCCTGAAGAAAGAATGGATCGACACAGGCCAGTTCAAGATATGAGGCCTTCCCGCCATCCCGACTACCGCAAGCTGGCCGCCCTGAGCTCGCTCGGCCTGATGCTGCCCTCCTCCATCGCCGTCGGGCTGTTCATGGGGTATTTCCTGGACAAACTCCTGGGAACGGACCCCTGGCTCCTCATTGTCTTCACGCTGCTCGGCGTTGCCTCCGGCCTCCTCAGCCTCTTCCGCGGGCTTAAGAAGCTGGGATTGGACAAAGGCAATGAACTATGAAGAGCGGGTTCTGCGCCGAATTCCCCTGGAAATAGCGGTCATCGCGCTTGTGCTGGCGACCGTGACCCTCCTCTTTTTCGCCCCGCTGACCGGCGTTTTTATCCTCGCCGGGGGCCTCTTCTCCGCCCTGAGCTTTATCTGGCTGAAGAAGGCGCTCGTCCGCTTTCTCTCCCCGGACAGACGCCGGGCCGTTCGCTCCGGCCTCGCCCTTTACTTCCTCCGGCTTTTCTTGCTATTGGCTGTTTTTTCTTTTATAATTCTCCTATTTCCAAGGATGATCCTGGCTTTTGTGGCCGGGTTTTCGAGCCTCGTCCTGGCTGTCTTGGCTGAGGCTGTAAGCGCCGTTTCGCAGATGAAAAAATGGAAGGGATAGAGCACAGCGTATACGTCGCCGACCTCTTCAACAAGCTCTTCGGCAAGCCCATCCTGGCGCTTCTCGGGCTTCTGGGCATAGAGCCCAAGAACCCCAATAGCCCGGTCCCCGATTACATCGTCATGGTCATCATCGTGGCCCTCCTCCTCATCATCCTGCTCGGCCTGGCCTCCCGGAAGCTCTCGCTTGTTCCCTCCGGCCGGCAGAGCTTCCTCGAGACGATCCTCCAGACCTTCGAGGGCCTCCTCACGGACATCATCGGCGAAAGCGGAAAGAAATACCTGCCCATGATCGGCACGATCGGGCTCTTCATCTTCTGTTCCAATATGATTGGCCTTGTCCCCGGGTTCATGTCTCCGACCAGCAAACTGAACGTCACGGCCGGCTGCGCCCTGGCGGTTTTCGTCTATTACCATTGGCAGGGGATAAAGGCCCAGGGCCCCCTGAGGTATCTCAAGCATTTCACCGGCCCCATCCCGGCGCTGGCCCCTCTCCTCCTGCCGATCGAAGTCATCAGCCATTTCTCCCGGCCGGTATCGCTATCGCTGCGGCTCTTCGGCAACATCTTCGCCGAGGAGCTGCTGATCGTCATCATCGCCTCCATCGTCCCCTTCGTTCTTCCTCTCCCCTTCATGGCCGTGGCCATTTTCACGGCCGTCATCCAGTCGTTCGTCTTCGTCCTCCTCGCCTGCATCTACATCGCCGGCGCGGTGGTCCAAGAGGAAGAGCATTAAATACGGAAAGGAGATAAGACCATGAAGAAATTGCGAGCCCTCGGCCTTCTGCTGTTTTTCGTCCTCCTGGCCGGATCCCCCTTGCTTGCCCAGGAAGTGGGCGCGGCGGATAAGGCCCCCCTCTACAAGCTCTCCATTATCGTCGGCGGAGCCGTCATCACCCTGGCCGCGGCTGCCGGGGCGTTCTGCCAAGCCAAGGCCATCTCCAGCGCCTGCGAGGGGATCTCCCGTAACCCTGGCTCAGCGCCTCACATCCGTTTCCTCATGATCTTCGGCCTGGTCCTGATCGAGACGCTGGTCATCTACGCTCTCCTCGTCACCATCATCATCCTGATGATCCAGTGGGGGAAGTACGCCTGAGGAAGGCCCTTCCTCAGCAGGACGGGCGGATGAGCCTGGCCATCTTCACGATCCTCCGGGACACGTTCAAGCGGTTTAACGACGACAAGTGCTGGAACTCCGCCATCATCATCTCCTACTTCGCCTTTCTCTGCGCCGTTCCCGTGGTCTCCCTGTTCATTTATGTCACCACCAAGCTCATCGGCAGCTCCGAGTTCGCCCTGCGCAGCCTGAACCTGTTCACCGACGAGTTCTTCGCCAAGCTCGACCCGAGCTTCTTCGTGAGGCTCCAGGACGTCTCCCAGAACATCAACAACCTCGGCTGGTTCGGCCTGATCGGGTCGTTCATCTCCGCCAGCTTGCTGTTCTCCAACCTCATCTACACGATCAACGTGATCTTCCGGGCCAAGTACGAGCGGTCCTTCGTCTACAACCGGCTGATCGAATACAGCATTATGTTCGCCATGGGCATCATCCTGCTCATTTCCCTGGCCATCACCGCCTTTTGGGCCGCCCTGCACCGGGCCCTCCAGACGAGCGAGTTCGTCTCCGCCCACGTCAACCCGCGCGCCGTTGCCCTGGCTGACAACTTCCTCATCCAGTACTTCGTTCCGCTGGCCCTGACCTTCCTCGTCTTTTTCACTCTCTACAAGTTCATCCCGGAGGTCAAGGTGTTCACCCGCAGCGCGCTGGCGGCGTCCGTCATCAGCGCCGTCCTATGGGAGGCCTTTAAAAGAGTCTTCGCCTTTTACGTGGCCAATTTCTCGGCCATCGGCATCGTGCTGTCCAAGATCGTCCAGGGAACACTTACCTCGATCATCTTTTTCCTTCTCTGGATCACCTTCTCTTTGGTCATCCTGCTCTGGGGAGCCGAGCTGGCGGCCGTATTGAATGAGAGACGACATGCCAAGAACGCCTAAGTCCGCCCCGGCCCGCCCCGCGGGCCTTACCGTCGAGGAACTGGCCCGGCTTCTCGCCTGCCGCTTCGAAGGAGACGGGAGGAGGGTGATCACCGGGGTTGCCGGCCTGGAGAACGCCCGGGCGGGTGACCTTGTCTTCCTCGCTTCTCCCAAGCTCCACGAGCTCCTGGAAAAATCTGCGGCCGCAGCCGCTATCATCCCGCCGGAGGAGCCCTTTCGCGGAATGCCGGTCATCCTTTCCGAGACCCCCCAACTGACATTCATCCGGGCGGTGGAGCTCTTCTTCCAGCCCTACCGACTTGGTCCGGGGATACACCCCACGGCCGTGGTCTCGCCCTCCGCCAAAATCGGACGGCACGTCGCCGTCGGCGCTCTTACGGTGATCGAGGACGAGGCCGAGATCGGGGACGGGACGGTCCTCTTTCCGCTGGTGTCGGTCTTTCCAAGGGTGAGGATCGGCAAGGACTGCGTCATCTATTCGCACGTCTCCGTCCGCGAAGACGTCTGTATCGGAAACAATGTCATTCTTCACAGCGGCGTGGTTATCGGAGCGGACGGCTTCGGCTATATCAAACGCGAGGATGGGACTCATAAGAAAATCCCCCAGACCGGCACCGTCATCATCGAGGATGACGTGGAAATCGGCGCCAACAGCGCGGTCGATAGGGCGGCCCTCGGCGAGACCCGTATCCGGCGCGGGGCCAAGATCGACAACCTCGTCCAGGTCGCCCACAACGTCGAGATAGGAGAGAACGCCATCTTGGCAGGTCAGGTGGGAATCGCCGGGAGTTCCAGGATCGGCAAGAATGTCGTCCTGGCCGGCCAGGTCGGTGTGGCCGACCACCTGAACGTCGGGGACAATGTCATCGCTATCGCTCAGACCGGGATCGCCCAGGATGTTCCCCCTGGCGCCATCGTGGCCGGCACTCCGCAGCTCGACGTCCGCGATTGGAGAAAGGCCTCAGTCCTTCTTCCCCGGCTCTACGACCTGGTCAAGGACCTGAAACGACTCAAGGCCCGAGTTGAAGAGCTCGAGAAGTCCGTCAAAAAGGAGGAGCCTGGCGGCTCCGGCTGACCGGCGACTCCAAACCCAAACAGCAGGGTATCCAGATGAATCCTTATCCAGGAGGCCGGCGATGAAAAGACTTTCTTATTTTGCAGCGGCTGGGATCAGCCTGGTCCTGGCCCTGGGGGGCTGCGCTCCTAAAGAGAAACTGCCGCGGACGATCCCGATGAAGGACTTCTTCCGCAACCCCCAGACGACCTCCTTCCGGCTTTCCCCCGACGGCCGGCACCTGGCGTTTCGCAAGCCCTGGCAGACTCGCCTGAACATCCACGTCCAAGAGATCGGTCGGGATGAGGAACGCCGGATCACGAGCGCTGCGGAAAGGGATATCGCCGGCTACTTCTGGGCCAGCGATAGCCGGATCGCCTATGTCCAGGACAAAGGCGGGGACGAGAACTTCAGGCTCTACGCCGTGAACATAGACGGCACGGAGGAAAAGGACCTGACTCCCTTCGAGAAGGTCCGCGTTCAACTGATCGACGACCTCAAGGACGACGACGAGCACGTCCTGGCCGCGATGAACCAGCGGGATCCCCGCTTTTTCGACGCCTACAGGATCAATGTGCTGACCGGCGAGCTGGAGATGATCGCCCAAAACCCCGGGAACATCCTCGGCTGGCAGACCGATCATGACGGCAGGCTGCGCGTGGCCACGACCTCCGATGGCGTTAGCCGCAGCCTCCTCTACAGAGACAGCGAGAAGGACGATTTTCAAGTCCTGCTGACAACCAGCTTTAAGGAAACACTCTCGCCCCTGTTCTTTACCTTCGACAACAAGAACCTCTATGTGGCTTCGAACATTGGCCGCGACAAAACAGCCATCTATGAATATGACATCAAGGAGAAGAAACAGACGACGCTGCTCTACGAGAATCCCGAAGTGGATGTCGAAACCCTGCTCCGGTCGGATAAGCGCAGGACCGTCACGGGAGTGGCTTTCACCACCGATAAGCGCCACTACCACTTTTTCGATGAGGAGAGGGCAAAGCTTCAGCAGGACATAGAAGCCCGTCTCCCCGGATACGAAGTTGCGGTGGCCAGCATGAGCCGGGATGAAACAAGGGCCCTGGTCTATGCGGGGAGCGACAGAACATTGGGGACCTATTATTTCTATGACCGGGCGAACTCGGATTTCCGCAAACTCGCCGACGTCGGACCCTGGCTGGTCCCGGACGAGCTGTCCGAGATGAAACCCATCACGTATACCTCCCGGGACGGTCTGACCATCCACGGCTATCTCACTCTCCCCAGGGGTCTTAAACCCAAGCAGCTCCCCGTTGTGGTCAACCCTCACGGCGGTCCGTGGGGCCGGGATTATTGGGGATACAACCCGGAAGTCCAGTTCCTGGCCAACCGCGGCTATGCGGTCCTTCAGGTCAATTTCCGGACTTCAACCGGCTACGGCCGTAAGTTCTGGGAGGCCGGGTTCAAGCAGTGGGGCCTCAAGATCCAGGACGACATCACAGACGGCGTCCGCTGGCTGATCGACCAGGGCATTGCTGACCCCAAGCGGGTCGGGATCTACGGCGGCTCGTTCGGCGGCTATGCGACGCTGGCCGGGCTGGCCTTTACGCCCGACCTCTATGCCTGCGGCGTCGACTATGTGGGGGTTTCCAACCTCTTCACGCTGATCAAGACCATTCCGGCGTATTGGGAACCCATGCGCCAGATGTTCTACGAGATGATGGGGGACCCGGAAAAGGACAAGGAGCTCTATGAGAAGGTCTCGCCGATTTTCCACGCCGACAACATCAAGGTCCCCGTGCTCGTCGCCCAAGGAGCCAACGACCCGCGCGTCAACAAGGCCGAGTCCGACCAGATCGTCGACGCTTTGAAGAAACGCGGGATCGAAGTCGTTTATATGGTCAAGGATAATGAGGGCCACGGCTTCCGGAACGAGGAAAACCGCTTTGACTTCTACCGGGCCATGGAGGAGTTCCTGGGCAAACATCTGGGGGGCCGGGTCGGGCCGAAGGACTAGTCCAAGGATTCCAAATATTCGATGACCGAGAGCGCGGCGTTGACCCCGGCCCCTACGGCCGTGGCCACCTGCTTGGGGCAGGCGTCGGCCACATCCCCCGCGGCATAGATCCCGGGCTGCGAAGTCGCCATCCGTGAATCCACCTTGATCTCTCTCCAGGTGTTGATTTCCACCAGCCCTCTGACGAATTCGGTGTGCGGGTCCAGGCCGATGGAGACGAACAGCCCATCAAGGGGGAGCTCGAACGTCCTGTCCTCCTTGACGTTCCGGAGGATTGCCCGTTCGAGGTTCTTTTCGCCCTCGGCAGCCTCGACGACGCAATTCCAAAGGACCTCAATCTTGGGGTTGGCGAGCACGCGCTCCTGGAGGATCTTGATGGCCCGGAACTGATCGCGCCGGTGGATGACATACAGCTTGCGGCAAAACTTCGTCAGGAGAATGGCCTCGGTCAGGGCGTTGTCACCGCCGCCCACAACCGCCACCACGGCGTCCCGGAAGAAGGGGCCGTCGCAGGTGGCGCAGTAAGAAACCCCTCTCCCCGTCAGCCGCGTTTCGTTGGGGATCCCCAGCTTCCGGTAGGCCGCCCCGCTGGCGATGATCAGCGCCTTCGCTCTGTATTCGTTGCTCAGGCCTCCGACCACCCAGACTTTTTCTTCGCGGCGGATCGCCTTGGCCTCGTCGGTTTCGATCTGCGCGCCGAACCTCTCGGCCTGTTTCCGGAAACTCTCCATAAGATCGAAAGGGGCGATGCCGTCCGGGAAGCCGGGGTAGTTTTCTATCCAGTCGGTAAGCAGGATCTGACCGCCCGGGATCGCCTTCTCCAAAACGACGGCCTGCAGACGTCCCCGGCCGGCGTAGATGCCGGCGGCCAGGCCTGCGGGCCCGGCGCCGATGATCACTACGTCATAGGCCGGCCCGACGCTCATAGATGTCTGGAAATGACCTCGACGATCTTGTCTTTGGACTGCACGCCCACCAGCGTCTCTTTGAGCTCTCCCCCCTTGAAGAGCAGAAGCGTGGGAATGCCGCGGATGCCATACTTGCCGGGAGTCTTCATATTCTCGTCCACATTCATCTTGGCCACCTTGAGCTTATCTTTATGGCTCTCGGCAATCTGCTCGACCGTGGGCGCGATCATCCGGCAGGGAACGCACCAGGCGGCCCAGAAATCGATCAATACCGGAAGCGCTGACTTTAACACTTCCTCGTCGAAACTGTCGTCCGTGATGTTAGCAAGATCCATGGCCAGTCGAGCCTCCTCTTTTGATTGCCAAAGCTTTTTGATAAAGATCCGCATATCCGCGGGCGGTGTCTCCCCAGGAGAATTGTTCGCCCATCCCCTCCTCCTCGAGCTTCCGCCACTGAGCCGGTTTCCCGGTGTAGCAGTCGGCGGCCTGTCCGACGGCACGGATCAGGGCCTGGGCCGTGTAATCATGGAAGACGAAGCCGTTGCCCGTTCCTTTCTTGGAGTTATGAGCGCGGACCGCCTCTTTCAAGCCTCCGGTGGCCCGGACAACAGGGACCGTCCCATACCGGAAGGCGGCGAACAGGTTGAGCCCGCTGGGCTCCGAGAGTGAGGGAAGGAGAAGGATATCGGCGCCGGCGATGATCTTGTGCATCAGCACCGGACTTGACTCAAACCTGAAGGCGACCTGTCCGGGGAAACGGCGGCTGGCCGTTTGGAACTCCTTCCTGAAGCGTTCCTCTCCCTCACCACAGATCACGACCGCCGCCCCGAGGCTGACGATCGCCTCCAAAGACTGGGCCAGGATATCGGCCCCTTTATGGCGGGACAAGTGGGAGACGAAGGCAGCGAGCGGCTTTTCCGCTCGGGGAACGAGCCCCATCACCGCGGCCAGGTCCCGCCTGCATTCCGCCTTCCCAGCGAACTGGCCCGGGCCGAAATTCGCGGCGATATAAGGATCTGTCTGAGGATCCCAAGTTTCCCGGTCGATGCCGTTGCCCACACTGGTGAAGGTCCTCCTGCGCTTTCTCAGGACCCCGCTCAGGCCGGAACGATTCGTCCTAGCGAGAAGCTCCTTCTCGCAGACCGCGCTGACGGTATTGACGAAGTCGGCGTAGGCGGCTCCGGCCTGGAGGAAATTGATTTTGCCGTTCGAAGTATGGGAGTGCGGGTTGAGAAA
>Ga0153915_10003322_pt1 | contig 14754 bp, 12 predicted proteins | sample Opewatmetagenome_2_FD_107003 | JGI IMG/M metagenome (GOLD analysis project Ga0153915, IMG submission 107003) | Freshwater wetland microbial communities from Ohio, USA - Open water 3 Core 3 Depth 3 metaG | ecosystem: Environmental > Aquatic > Freshwater > Wetlands | place: USA: Ohio, Lake Erie...
AGGACAAGGGGGAGGGGCTGGTGATCGCCACGACGGACGAGAAGCTCGCGCAGCGGATCGGCCGCGAGGTGCGCAAGGCGTGCCAGGGGACCGTCGAATACAAGTGGTCCGAGGACTCCAAGCTCCTCCGGGTGAGCTGGGCGCGGGAGGAGTGACGTGAGGGCGGTGGCCATCCGCCGGGCGGGGCCGCCGGAAACGCTCGAGACGATCGACCCGCCGGATCCCCCGGGGGGCCCGGCCAGATCGAGGTCCGCGTCCACCGCGCGGGGGTCAACTTCGCCGACGTCCTCGCGCGCCAGGGGATTAATCCGGACGCCCCGAAACCGCGATTTGTCCCCGGCTAGGAGGTGGCGGGCGTCGTCGCCTCCGCGGGGGCAGGAGCTGGGGAGTTCCACGGCGGAGCGCGCGTCGCGGCCTTCACCCGCTTCGGGGGATACGCGGAATTCGCCATCGCGGGCGCCCGGTTCGCCGTCCCCCTTCCCCGGGGGATCGACTTCCCCGCCGCCGCGGCGGGGGTGGGCCTGACGGCCGTCCAGATGGCCAAGGGGGCCGGGGCGGTCGTCTTCGGGTCCGGGGGATCGCCGGAAAAAGTCCGTTTCCCTGCATCCTTCGGGGTGGATCATCCCATCGTCTACCGGTCGGAGGATTTCCTCGCGGCGGTCCGTCGGGCCACCGGGGGAGAGGGGGTGGACGTCATCCTCGACTCGATCGGGGGCAAGACGATCGGGCAGGACCTGCGCGTGCTGCGCCCCGGGGGGGCGGCTCGTTTCCCTGGGCCTCGCCGCGCCTCCTCGAAGGCCGCTCGACGATCGGCAAGGTCCTCCTGTCCGTCCGGGGCTGATCAGGAGGCGGCCGCCGTCGACCCCTTTTCCGTCGAGAGCGCCGCCACGAGCGCCTTGCCAAAATCCCGGGCCGCCCCGGGGCCGTTGGCGGTCAGGATCTTCCCGGAGACAACGACCGGTTTTTCGACAAAGATCGCGCCGCCTTTCTGCATTTCCTTCTTCGACGCGTCGGTCGCGTAGCAGGTGGCCTCGATACCCTTGAGGACCCCCGCGATGGCGAGCGTCGCCCCGGAGAGGCAGATTCCCGCGACGATCTTTCCCGCTCCCCGGGCGTCCCGGAGGAGACGGTGGAGGTCGCCGTCGTTCCAGAGATGCTCGGGCGTCCCCCGGCCGCCCACGGCGACCACGGCGTCGTAGTCGGCGGCCTTCGCGTCGCGGATCCTCAGGTCCGGCGTGACGACCGCGCCGAGCATTCCCTTGGCCGGCGCCGTTTCCCGGGCCGCCACGGCGACCTTGGCGCCCGCCGCGGCCACTTCCTCCCGCGGATGGGCGAGTTCCTCGTCCCGGAAGTTCTCCTGGCTGATGACGAACAGCACCTTTTTCCCGGAGAGCGTCTTCATCGCGATCCTCCTGTCCGGATCTTCACCGCGCCTGATTCCATTTTACCTCGTCCCGCAAATCGACTATCTTTCCGTTAAGAAGATCGGATTCCGCGGAAACCATGCCGAAGGAGGGTCCATGAAGGACACGCTGAAGGTCGGAATCGAGCACGTCCACAGGTACCGGGTCCCGGAGAACAAGACGGTCCCGCATCTCTACCCGGAGGCGCCGTCGTTCCAGGAGATGCCGAAGGTCTTCGCCACGGGCTTCTTCGTGGGACTCTGCGAGTGGGCGTGCATCGAGGCGATGGCGCCCCACCTGGACCCCGGCGAGGGGAGCGTCGGCACTCTCGTCAATCTGACCCACACGGCCGCGACGCCCCCGGGGATGGACGTGACCGTCCACGTGCGGTGTATCGGCGTCGACGGGCGGCGGACGGTGTGGGAGATCGAGGCGAAGGACGCGGTCGAGACGATCGGCCGCGGGACCCACGAGCGGTTCACGGTCGACTTCGCCAAGTTCAACGCCCGGGTCGCGAAGAAGGCCGCCGGCAAATAATCCCGCGCTTCCCCGTTTACCGCCCGGCGGATTTTCCGCTTGACGCCGGGTTGCGTCCAGGTATACTTACTTACCGGTAGGTAGGATTGGCTGGACGGAGGTCGGCGATGGCGGGCGGGAAGGCGGCCGCGACGGGCGCGGCGCCGCGCAAAAGGGAGGCCGGGGATCCCGGGGTCCGGCTGCGGCTCCTCGCGAGCGCCACGGAGCTCTTCAACCGCAAGGGCTACGCGGGAACCACGGTCCGGGAGATCGTCGCCGCCGCCGGGGTGACCAAGCCGGTCCTCTATTACTATTTCCGGAACAAGGAAGGGATCTTCCTCGACCTCATGCGGGAGGCGTGGACGCAGTTCGACGCGCTCGTCGCTGTCTCCGACAAGGAAGGGGGAAGCGCCCTCGCGAGGCTCAAGACCCTCGCCGACAGGATGCTCGTTTTCTTCGTCGCGAACATCAAGGTGGCGCGCCTCGTGTACTCCATCTATTACGGTCCGCCCCAGGGGGCGCCGGCCTTCGACATGGAGGTCTACCATGCCCGGTTCCAGGATGCGGTCCAGCGGATGGTCGAGGACGGGATCCGCCGGGGGGAGCTCAGGAAGGGGAACGCGGAGGACCTGACCTGGGCCGTCATCGGGGCGATCAACGTGGCGATGGAGTTGCACCTGTGCCACCCCGAGAGGGCCCTGGGCCGGGACGGCCTGGGACGCGTGCTGGACGTCATTTTCGACGGGATCGCCGCGGAAGATCGCGACGGCCGGCGCACGGGAAAGCGGGGCCGGGGAGACTTGCGGAAAGGGGACGCGCGATGAACCGGACGGGAACTGCAACGGCCGTTCTGCTGCTCCTGGGGGCGGGACTCCTGGGATGCGCGGCGCAGGGACGGGAGAAGGAGGGAGCCGCCCGGACCGCGGGCCGTCCCCCCGTGGCCGTCGAGGCGGCGCGCGCTGCCGTCGCGGATATCGCCGATGGAGTCGACGTCGTGGGGACCCTCGCGTCCCGGTACGACGCCGAAGTCAAATCGGAGTACGGCGGGAGAGTCTCCCAAGTCTACGTGACCGAGTGGGTCCGCGTGAGGAAGGGCGCCCCGCTGGCCAAGGTGGACACTCGCGAAGGTGAAGTGATCCTCAGGAGGGCGCAGGTTTCCGTCGAGCTGGCCAAGGCGAGTTTCCTGGAGGCGGAGGCGGCGGCGCGCCGCGCCGACCGGGAACACGAGCGGGCAGTCAAGCTGAAGGAGGCCGGGCTCGTCACGCAGCAGGCCCTCGACGACGCGGCGACGCAGAAGGAGGCGGCCGCCGCGCGGACCGCGGCGGCGCGGGCGCAGGTGGCGGCCGCGGGGGAGGACGTGCGGCAGGCGGAGATGCGCATCTCCAAATCGGTCATCCGCGCTCCCTTCGACGGCGTGATCGCCGCGCGGCTCGTTAACGTCGGCGAGGTGGTCGGCGAAATGCAGAAGGTCGTGTTCCGCGTTGTCGACAACCGCCTGCTCGACCTCACCGTCGCGGTCCCCTCCGCCGACATGGCCGCCGTCCGCGTCGGGCAGCCGCTGACCTTCGCGACGGACGCAGTCCCCGGGAAGACCTTCACGGGGACGGTGAAGTTCATCAACCCCGCGGTGAGCGCAGCGGACCGGTCGGTCAAAGTGGTCGCCGAGGTGCGGAATGTCCCGGAGGTCCTGAGAGGCGGGCTCTTCGTCAAGGGCCACATCGAGACGGCCCGCCGGCGGGCGGTCCTCCAGGTCCCGCGGGCGTCCCTGCTGACCTGGGACGTCGCGGGCAGGACGGGGGACCTCATGGTCGCGGACAACAACGTCGCGCGCCGCAGGACGGTCCGGACCGGCGGGATGTCCGGAGACCGGGTCGAGATCGCCTCGGGGCTCGCCCCCGGGGACCTCGTGATCACGCGCGGGGGCTTCAACGTCAAGGACGGCGACCGGGTCAGCGTGACCCGCGTCGACGGGGACAAGTAACATGTTCCTGTCCGACCTGTCCATCAAGAGGCCCATCTTCGCGGCGGTCATGATGCTTGCCCTCGTGACGCTGGGCGCCTTTTCGTACAAGCGTCTCGCGATCGACATGTTCCCCGACGTGGAGATCCCCGTGGTGACGATCGTCACCAAGTTCCCGGGCGCCTCGCCGGAGAGCGTCGAGCGGGAGGTGACCAAGCGGATCGAGGAGGCGGTCAACCCCATCGCCGGCGTCAAGCGGGTCGTCTCGACGTCCCGCGAAAGCGTGTCCACGGTGATGGTGGAATTCCGCCTGGAAGTCAGGATCAACGATGCGGCCCAGGAGACGCGGGCCAAGGTCGGCGCCGTCCGGGGGGAACTGCCCCAGGGGATCGAGGAGCCGATCATCCAGAAGGTCGATTTCTCGGCCTTCCCGATCGTGTCGCTCGCGGTCCGCTCGGCGGCCCTCTCCCCGCGCGACCTGACCACGCTCGTCGAGAAGCGGGTGAAGCGCCGGATCGAGAATCTCTCCGGCGTCGGCAAGGTCGACCTCGTCGGGGCCTCGAAACGGGAGGTGAACGTCAACGTGGACCCGGCCCGTCTCGAGGCGCTGGGGATGGGCGTCGACGAGGTGATCGCGGGGCTTCAGTCGGAAAACGTCAACACTCCCCTGGGGCGCCTGAACCGGAACGGATCCGAGTTCCCCCTGCGCGTCTCGGGGAAGCCCGAGGCGGTCGCACAGTTCGGGACGATGGTCGTCGCGCAGCGCGGCGGCCGCCCCATAACACTCGCGGAGGTGGCCCAGGTCGTCGACGGCACCGAGGAGCAGCGGTCGCTCGCCCTCGTCAACGGCGTCCCCGCCGTGGCGCTGAACGTCCAGAAGCAGTCCGGGGCCAATACCGTGGCGACGGTCGATGCGGTCAAGAAGGAGATTGCGCGACTCCAGGCGGAACTCCCCCCCGGAACGTCCATCGAGATGGTGCGCGACGCCTCCATCATGATCCGCGACTCGGTGCGGGACGTCGAGGAGACGATGATCCTGGGCGGCCTCCTCACGGTGTTCATCGTGTTCTGCTTCCTCAACTCCTGGCGCTCCACGGTGATCACGGGGCTGACGCTTCCCATTTCCGTCATCTCCTCGTTCATCGTGATGAACTTCGCGGGGATGACGCTCAACGTGATGACGCTCATGGCCCTGTCGCTCGCCATCGGCCTCCTGATCGACGACGCGATCGTCGTCCGCGAGAACATCGTGCGCCACCTCGAGCACGGGCAGGACCACCTCGAGGCGGCCCGCGCCGGGACGGGCGAGATCGGTCTGGCCGTCCTCGCCACGACGTTCTCCATCGTCGCGGTCTTCGTGCCGGTGGCGTTCATGAAGGGGATCGTGGGGCGGTTCTTCTTCCAGTTCGGGATCACGGTCACCTTCGCGGTCCTGGTCTCCCTGTTCGTCTCCTTCACCCTGGACCCGATGCTCTCCTCCCGGTGGCACGACCCGGACATCGACCGGACGGGGAAGCGGCATCTCGTCGCCCGGATCCTCGACCGGTTCAACGACTGGTTCGACCGCAACGCCGACCGGTACCGCGGCGTCATCGCGTGGGCCCTGGGGCACCGCGGGACGGTCCTCGGCCTGGCCTTTGCCGCCTTCGTCGGGGGGATGGTTGCGTTCTTCTTCCTGAAAACCGAGTTCTTCAGCGGCTACGATCAGGCCGAGTTCCAGGTCAATTTCCAGACGGCGCCCGACGCCTCCATCGACGAGACGCGCGGGCGGATCGACGCGGTCGTCGCGGACGTCGGGAAGATGCCCGAGGTCGCGCACACTTTCTCCACGATCGGGGCCGGGGACACGGGGACCGTCCGGGACGGGATGGTCTACGTCAAGCTCCGGGAGAAGAAGGAGCGGCGGAAGAGCCAGGAAGAGATCCAGCGGGTTCTGCGGGCCCGGCTCCAGGAGATTCCGGGGATCATTTCCGCCATCGCCGAGGTCGGGCGCATGAGCGGCGAAAAGCCGCTGATGGTCAATATCCGGGGGGAGGACATCGCCCAGCTCAAGAATTACGCGGCCGCGATGAAGCGGGAGCTCTACGGAATCCCCGGCATCGTGGATCTCGAGGCGACCCTCGAGCAGGACATCCCGGAATACCGCCTGACCGTGGACCGGGAGCGGGCCGCGGATCTCGGCGTGCGGACGAACGACGTCGTCCGGTCCGTCGGGGCCCTGGTCGGCGGGCAGGCGGTGTCCACCTACGAGGACGAGGACGGCGACGCGGTGGACGTCCGGGTCCGGATGCCGCTCGCCCTGCGCCAGGACCCGTCCCAGGTGGAACGGCTCCGGCTTGCGGTGAACCGCGGTCCCGAAGGCACGGCGCTTGTGCCGTTGCGGGAAGTCGCGCGGTACGCGCGCGCGACGTCGCCGTCGGAGATCAACCGCCAGGAGCTGACGCGCCAGGTGGTGATCTCCGCCAACCTCGATGGCCTTCCCCTGGGCGAGGCCATGAAGGAGGTGAAGAAGATCGCCGCCCGGATGAAACTGGCGCCCGGGTACCGTGTGGCCTTCTCCGGCGAGGGCGAGGACATGGTCGAGTCGTTCGGCTACATGGCCGAGGCGCTCCTCCTGGCCGTCATTTTCGTCTACCTGATCCTGGCGGCCCAGTTCGAGTCGTTCATCGACCCGCTCGCCATCATGCTCTCGCTCCCGCTTTCCATCGTGGGGATGGCAGGGATGCTGTTCCTGACGGGGGACACGATCAACATCATGTCCCTCATCGGGCTCATCATGCTGATGGGGCTCGTCACGAAGAACGCGATTCTCCTCGTCGACTACGCCAAGGTTCTGCGCGCCCGCGGGATGGCCCGGACCGAGGCGGTCATCACGGCGGGCCGGACGCGGCTGCGCCCCATCATGATGACGACGCTGGCGATGATTTTCGGGATGCTGCCTCTGGCGCTCGCCCTCGGGGCCGGAGCCGAGATGCGGGCGCCCATGGCCCGCGCGGTCATCGGGGGGCTCATCACGTCGACGATCCTGACGCTCCTCGTCGTCCCGGTCGTCTACACCCTCCTGGACGACCTCGGCGACCGGATCCGGAGGCGGTGGGAGGGGAAAAAGCCGGCGAGAGCCGTGGTCGCATGCCTCCTGGTCGCCGCGAGCGTCGGCGTTTTCCCGGCGCGCGCCGTGGCGGCCGGAGACAACAACGCGGTCGAGGTCCTGACGCTGGAGCAGGCTCTGGCCGTTGCGCTCGAGAACAACCGGGACATCCACAAGGCGATGGAGCTGCGCCGCAGGCTGGAAGGGAAGTACGTGGAGGAGCGGGCGGCGGCGCTCCCGCAGTTCCTCGTCACGGGCGGCGCCCTGCGGAACTGGGACGAGAGCCAGAAGGCGTTCGGGATCCCGCCCGGGAGCAACACGTACCAGGCCCAGGCCGGCCTCTCCCAGCCACTCTTCACGTACGGCCAGATCGGGGCGGCAATCCGGGCCGCCCGGGTGGGGCTCGCGACGGCGGACGACCAGCTCCGGATCTTCCGGCAGGCGGCGCTCCGGGACGTGTCCGCGGTATTCCACGACGTCCTCCTCGCCCGGGAGCTCCAGGCGATCGCCGTCCAGAGCCGGGACCAGAGGGAGCGGCTCCTCGACGAGGCGCGAAAGAAGAACGCCGCCGGCACGGCGACCGACTACGACGTCCTGGCGGCCGAAGTCGCGCTCCGGAACGCGGAGCCGGAGGTTCTCCGGACAGAGAACCTCGTCCGGATCGCGCGGGACCGGCTCCGGTTTCTCCTGGCCCGGGACGACCTCGAGGTGGACGTCAGCGGGGAACTTGCCGTGGAAGTCGCCGAATATCCCCGCTACGAGGAGGCGATCGCGGCGGCCCGGGCGAACCGGCCGGAGCTGTCCGACGTGCGGCACCGCCTTGGGGTCTCGCAGGAGCTCATCACCATCGCGAGGGCCGGGAACAAGCCGCGCGTCGATCTGAACGCGGCGGCCGGGTGGAAGCAGACGGACACCAGCTTCGGCGATGCGGGCGGCCAGACATGGTCGGCGGGGGTATTCCTTACATGGCCCCTCTTCAACGGCCTTCGCACCCGCGGCCAGGTGGCCCAGGCCCAAAGCGACAAGGCGACGCTCCGGATCGAGGAGGCGAAGCTCCTCGACGCGATCGCGCTGGAGTGCCGGGACGCGGTGAACGCCGTCCGGGAGGCGGGCGAGATCGCCAAGGCGCTGTCCGGCACCGTGGCCCAGGCCGAGCGCCTCCTCGCCATGGCCGAGAAGGGGTACGAGTTCGGCGTCAAGACGAAGCTCGAGGTCGACGACGCCCAGCTCAATCTCAGCCGGGCCCGGGGAAACCTGGCCCTGGCCCGGCGGAACTACCTCGTGGCGCGGGTCAATCTTGCGCATGCGACGGGCACTCTGGGAGAGGAGGGAGGGGGATCGCCCGCGGCGGCCGCCGAGGCGTTTCGCCCCGCTGAATCGCCGATCGGGATCGTCAGGGAGGTTCTCTCGGGAGAACCCCGGCTCGGCCGCTGAACGCCGACGGCCGGACGACGGTCAGCGCCTTTTCGATTCCTCGAAGCGGCGGCGGTCCATCTGGATCCCGAAATAGCAGATCCCGACGATGCAGGCGGCGATGCCGACGGCGTAGAGAAGGGAAAAGAGAGGGCTCGGGGACTGGGCCTGGTCCCAGTTCATGTAGGAAAAGATCCCGTAGGCCGACAGGGAGATGAAAATCGCCGCGCAGACGTTGAACCCCACGATCGCCACGTGCTTCTCGACCTTCACGCGCCCCCCCGGTTTGCTGGTATAGTCATCTTAGCATGGAACTCCTCCCCCTCCTCACGCTGATCGCCGCCGCCGCAACGCTCGTCGTCGTCCTCCTGCGCCGCCCCCCGGCGATGGAGGAGCGGCTGGACCGGATGGAGCGCGCCTTCGGCGACGCCCTCCGGTCGAGCGCCGCCGAGCTTGCCCGCGGCCAGGCCGACGCGGCGGGCCGGGTCCGGCAGGAGGTCTCCGAGAACATCATGAAGGGGCTGGACGGCATCAGCCGCCGGCTCGAGGAGAAGCTCGGGGCGATCCGCACCGAGATGGCCCGTGAGCTCTCGGAGACGGCCGACCGGAACATCAAGGGCTTCGACCAGGTCGCGGGGCACCTGAAGGAGCTTGGCGCCGCGACGGGACAGGTTGTCCTCCTGTCCCGGGACATCAACCAGCTGAACGTCCTGCTCACCCAGCCCAAGGCGCGGGGAGCGTTCGGAGAGCTGACCCTGGCCCAGATGCTCGGGGACCTCTTCGGCTCGCACGCCGAGATGTTCGAGCTCCAGCACACGGTCGAGTGGGGCGAGAAGGCGGATGCGGCGATCTTCGTCCGCCCGGACCGCAGCCAGTTCGTTTGCGTGGATGCGAAGTTCCCGATGACCAACGCCATGCCCCTCCTGGAGGGGGAGACCGACGAACTCGCCCGGCGGGACTATGAGAAGGCGTTCGCCCGGGACGTCCTCGTGAAAGCCGAGTCGATCCGGGCGAAGTACATCCGTCCGCCGAAGACCCTCGACTTCGCCTTCCTGTTCGTCCCCGCCGAATCGATCTATTACCTTCTCCTGCGCGACAGGGCGCTCCACGAGCAGCTGCTGCGCCTCCAGGTGATCCCCACTTCGCCCAACAGCTTCTTCGCCTACCTGCAGGCGCTCGCCTTTGCGTTCCGGGGGTTCAAGATCGAGCAGAAGACCCGTGAGATACAGACGCTCCTGGAGCAGGTGGGAAAGGACTTCGAGCGGTTCGCGGACGACTTCCGAGTCTTCGGGAGGCACCTGGACAATGCCCAGGCCAAGTACATGGAGTCGGTGAGGGACGTGGAGCGGTTCCGGACCCGGATCGTCTCCCTCCGAAGCGGGGAGCAGGCGCCGCCGGACGAGTGATGTCCGGCCGTCGCGTTACCGGTCGAGCTTGTTGCGGAGCTTTCCCCGGAGCCGCAGGACCGCCTGCGCATGGAGCTGGCAGATCCGGGGCTCGCCGAGGTCGAAGATCGCCCCGATCTCCTTCATCGTCAGCTCTTCGTAGTAATAGAGGGCGATGAGCTGTTTCTCCTTCTCCGGGAGCATGTCGATCGCCTTGGCGAGCAGCTCCTTGAGCTCCCGGACGAGGTCCTCCTTCCGGGCTTCGTCCTTGGCCGCCTCGGACAGGATCTTCTGGATCCCCGCGGCGGGGCCGTTCCCGTCGTCCTGCGGCTCGTCGATGGAGAACACGGACAGGCCGGAGAAGAGGGCGAGCTGCTTCCGCAGGTCGTCGACCGAGATGTTGAGGTCGCGAGCGACCTCCTCTTCCTCGGGGGGGCGCCCGTTGATCGCTTCAAGGCGCGCGTAGCTGTTCTGGAGGCGGTTGGCGTTTTGACGGGCGGACCGGGGGAACCAGTCCATCTCGCGCAGGTAGTCGAGCATCGTCCCGCGGATGCGGAACTCGGCATACGTCTTGAACTTGATCCCGCGCGAGGAGTCGAACCGGTCCAGCGCGTCCAGGAGCCCCACGACGCCCGAGCTCACGAGGTCGTCCATCTCGATGTTCGGCGGAAGGCGGAGCTTCAGTTTCGCCGCGTGGTATTTGATGCTCGGCAGGAATTCCCGGACCACGGCATCGCGGTCGGCCGCAGGTGGCGCCGTCGAGAAGTCCGTGGGAGCTTCCATCGTATTCAGATGAGCCATCGCGTCTTCCCTCCCGGAGCGTGCCCGAGTCTCTAGATGGCCCGATACTCGGCAAGAGGCATGCCAGGACGGAAATTCGCAACAACGTGTTGATTTGAAAAGATTTGTGCTGAACCGGATTCGGGAGAGCGGGGATGCGCTGTTGCCAAAACTTTGGCAGCAGTCCAATCGGCTGACAATTCACGTCAGTCGATGGCCTTGCGCTTCAGCATCTCGAGAAAGGTCGTCCGCTTGAGGCCGAGGATGGCGGCAGCCCTGTTCCTGTTCCCTCCGGCCATCCGCAACGCTTCGCGGATGAGGTTGTTCTCGTACGCCGTTGTCGCCTGACGGAAGTCGATCCGGCCGTCCGCCGTCCCCGGCGCGCCGGCCGGAATGCGCCTCCCGTCGACCATCGCGGCGGGGAGATCCTTGAGGTCGAACCGTCCGCTCCGCTTCAGCACGACGAGGCGTTCCACGAGGTTCTCGAGCTCCCGCACGTTTCCCGGCCAGGCGTACCTTTTCAGGGATTCCATCGCATCGGGCGAAAAACCGGGAAGCGTGCGCCCGGTCTCCCGGTTCCACTTCCGGAGGAAATGGTCCGCGAGAACGGCCACGTCCTCGGGACGCTCCCGCAGCGGGGGAAGGCGGATGGGAATGACGTTCAGGCGGAAGTAAAGGTCCTGGCGGAAGCGGCCGGCGGCGATCTCCTTGTCGAGATCCTTGTTCGTGGCGGCGATGACCCGCACGTCCACTTCGATCGTCTTTGTCCCTCCGACCGGGATGAACGACTGCTCCTGGAGGACCCTGAGGAGCTTCGCCTGGAGGGACGGCGGCATCTCGGCGATCTCGTCGAGAAAAATCGTCCCGCCGTCGGCGGCCTCGAACCGTCCGGAGCGGGCGATGTGCGCCCCGGTGTAGGCCCCCTTGACGTGCCCGAAGAGCTCGCTCTCCAGGAGTTCCGAGGGGATCGCGGCGCAGTTGACCGGGACGAGCATCCGGTCGGCCCGCTTGCTGTTGTAGTGGATCGCCTGAGCGATGAGCTCCTTCCCCGTCCCGCTTTCCCCGAGTATGAGGATCGTCGAGTCCGTGGCGGAGACTTTTTCGACGAGCGAAAGGACCTGTCGCATCGGCTCGCTCAACCCGATGACGCTGTCCAGCCGGTATCGCCCGAGGACCTCGTTCTTGAGCTTGACGTTCTCCTTCTTGACGCAGGACAACTCGAGGGCCCGGTCCACGAGGTTGGAAACGTCGGCGACCTTGAACGGCTTCCTGACGTAGTGGAAGGCGCCAAGTTTCATCGCCTGCACGGCGCTCTCCACGGTTCCGAACCCGGTGAGGAGGATGACCTCGGAGTTCGACCGGGTCTTCTTCGCGTGGGCGAGCACGGACAGGCCGTCCCCCTGCGGCATCCTGAGGTCGGTCAGGACGACGTCGACGTCTTCCCGGTCGATCAGGGCGCACGCTTCCTTCCCCGACCTTGCGGCCAGGAGGCGGAGGTCCGGCCGTGTGAAAATGCTCGTGAGGAGGTCCAGGACGTGGTCTTCGTCGTCCACGATGAGGAGGGTTCTCGTCATCAGCGAAATATTACATCATCTTCGCGCCCGAGGTGGAAAGACATTATCCGGGGTTACCATAAAGTTCGGCGTTTCGTCGGACGATACTCCTAATAAAGGGGCACGCGGACCGGGCGGAGAATTCCTTGATCGGGGGATGGTCGATCTTGACGCAGCGAAGACGGGGCAAAGACGATCTTAACGGACAGATTCCAAAAGTGAAACGGCCTGATCGGACGAAAAGCGTCGCGGGGATAAGGAAAAAGGTCGAAAGCGGCAAGTACCGGGTGGAACCGAAAAAGGTGGCGGACAAGATGGTCGAAGACGCCATCCGTGAGACCCGGTCCAGGAGACATTGACCGCTCCGACCGCGGGCTCGGGTTTTTCGCTCCCACCCTTCCGCATTTGGGTTAGAATCTTCTAAAACTCAGGCGAGGATTTTTCATGGTGCGAACGGCGTCGGCATCGGCCGCCGTCCTGCTCTGCTGTCTCGTCGGAGCCTCCCTGGCGACTCCGCCCCCTCCCTTCGAGATCAAGGTCGAAGGGAAAGTCCTCAGGAAAACGATCGGGAAGTTGGTTCTCTCCCTGTCGGCGTTCGAACTCGAGGGCGTGAAGGAAGTCACCCTCGTCAATCGCCGGACGGGAGAGCGGAGGGTCATCGGCCTCGCGTCCGTTTATCCGGACATCTGCTATTCGGAGGCGCTTCCCGACGCATTCTACGACGCGTTGACTCCGGACGAGTGGATCCCGACCGTCGTCTGGAGGATTCCCGACGTGATGGATGCCCTTCGGGACCGGCTTGCCTCCGTCTATGACCAGCAGAACCGGCTGCGGCGCGAGCTGGGAAATGCGCTTCTCGAAGGCGAAGAGGGGGAAACGCGCGTGAGCTCGCGCCTGACCCTCAACAAGATCGAGAAATACCATCGGATCGCCGCGCGGCTGGCGCGGGAGTATCTGAACAAGGCGCGGGAGCGGGACGATCTCAACACGTACCTTGACCCGCTCAGGATCCAGATCGGCTTCGATCCGTTCGGCCCCCGGCTCCCGTCGGACCCGGCCACGCCGGTGCAGCAGGTGCGGGAGGCGATCTACTGGGAGGTCCACCGGATCCTGACCCAGCATTTCGGCGTCGACGAAAGCATGGTCGATTTCATCTTCGACGCACCCGCGACGATCCGGGAGTTCGTCCCCGCCGGGGCGACCGACGCGGCGGACGTGACGGACTATGTACCGTCGGTGACGATTGCCGGGAAGTCGATCGACTGCGCCGCGTATCTCCAGCGGCAGGACTTCTTCAAGGAGGTGCGGCATCTCGTCCGACTCGGGCGCTTCCGGGATCCCTTCATCACCGACCGCGCCGTCGTCGACAGGGTCGTCAACGAAGGGTCGGTGGTCGGCGTGTACGGGGGACGGATCGCCGTGACCTTCGTCCCTCCCTTCGTACGACGAGGGGAGACGGTGCACGTCGTCCTCGGCGAGCGCGCCGGCGAAGTCGTGCCGATCGTGCTCGCCGCGCCCGGAGGCGTCGGAGGATACACCCTCTCCGATGAGCTTCCGCCGGGCAGCGCCGCGAAGATCCGCGCGGGCATGACCGTGCGGCGGAAGTAGCGTCCTCGCCGATGAAACGCGTCCATTTCGACAAGGCACTCCGGGAGGCGCTCGACGACCTCCCGGAGATGTTCCGGGCGGCCCTGAAAAACGTGGCCGTCGTGGTCGAGGACCGCCCCCCGGACTGGCTCCTGGACGAGCTGGGGATCCCGCCGGACGACACGCTGTACGGGTTCTACCACGGGGTGCCGCTCCCCGAGCGGTCCGTGTCGGATTCCGGCAGCCTGCCCGACAAGATCTCCGTGTACCGGGAGCCGCTCGAGGAGGATTACCCCGACCGGGGGGAGCTCGTCCGCGAGATCCGGCTGACGCTCCTCCACGAGATCGGCCACTATTTCGGAATGGACGAGGAGGAGCTGTCCAGGCTCGGCTACGAGTGAGGGCGCCGGGCGCCGCGCATCGAATCGATTCATCAGCGGAGGGGAGACGAGCGATGTATGCACTCCAGCGCGTGTACGACAACGGGCCCGACCGCCCCGAACTCGTGCTCATCCATTACACGGCGTGCCCGGAAGGGAACCCCGAGAGGGTGCTTGCCCGATCGTCGGCGGTCCTGCGCCCGGAAGCCGGGGCCGGACGGAGGAACGCGTACCTGTTCCTCCCGGAGCTTCCGGAGGGAAGACGGGTCGACGTCACCTATTTTTTCACCGCCGTCCGGGGAGGCGGGGAATGGTTCTCCCCCCGTTACAGAACCGTGGTTCCGGCGGACGAGGCGGGCGGGAACCTCTTCAACGTGCCCGAGGACGGCGACGGGAACCTGAGGCCGGCGCCCGGGATGGGGACGTTCCGGCTTCTCATTCCCCTTCGCGCCGGGGAACCGACGGCCGGAACCGCGCATTTCGGCTTCGGGGCGATGCGCAAAAAGCCGTCCGATGCGCTCTGCCGCGCCGCGGTCCCGTTCGGGGCCGGCCGCCCGCCCCTGGTCGAGGTCCCGGGGGCGCTGTCGGTCCTCAAGAACAGGCCGATGCCCTTCTTCCTCTACCACCGGACCGACGGGGGCGTCGGGCTCGTCGCCGACAAGATCAACAACGCCCGCATCACGTTGAAG
>Ga0153915_10003323_pt1 | contig 14748 bp, 15 predicted proteins | sample Opewatmetagenome_2_FD_107003 | JGI IMG/M metagenome (GOLD analysis project Ga0153915, IMG submission 107003) | Freshwater wetland microbial communities from Ohio, USA - Open water 3 Core 3 Depth 3 metaG | ecosystem: Environmental > Aquatic > Freshwater > Wetlands | place: USA: Ohio, Lake Erie...
AAATATATGATTTCATCATAAAAAATATTATTGACTTTTTTAAATTTTTATAGTTTAAGAGGCCATCTTTTTGATACTCACATTTATATTTATGTCCGTTCTTCATACTCAAGAGCTTCTCTATTGCGAAGGAATCGCTTAATAGTATTCAATTGAGCAGCATCTTTTGAAGCGGTAAAGTTACACAAAAATTAAGTAGTTACGTTAATAATTATAACAGGAGGATTTTTTATGAAAATTGTGAGAAGTGTATTTTCAGCAGTAATTATTTTTCTTTTTGCGGCCAGCATTGCCTGCGCGGTGGAAATCGGACCCGATCCCACGTCCGATCTTCTTAACGGCGATGGTTCTTTTGCTGTAACATCAGTAAAAATCTCCAGCACCTCGGTGACGGGATTTGGCGGCGGCACCATTTACTATCCGACCACTGCCGGATCTTACGGTGTGATCGTTGTCGCCCCGGGCTATACCGCAACAAATTCTCAGGTCATGTGGTTTGCCAAGAGACTTGCAACCCACGGATTCGTAACGATGGCCATGAATTTCATTTCCATGCTGGATCTGGTGGAATGGCGCGCCACACAAATGGCAACTGCTGTAAAATACATGACCAATTCATCGCCCACTGCCGTCCGCTCACTCATTGACACCAGTCGCCGGGCTGTAGCCGGACACTCCATGGGCGGCGGCGCAACACTTGTCGCGTCCAAGAAAGATTCGACTTTGAAAGCCGGCATCCCGATGACGCCGTTTTCTCTTACGACCACAAGTTTCTCGACGATGATGGTTCCCCAGATGATTTTCGGCGCTGATGGCGACACAACTGCGGCCATTAGTACCCATGCAACTAAATTTTACAATAGTATCCCGACTTCAACCAGCAAGGCTTATGCCATATTGAACAATGCTGTTCACAGCACACCTACTTCCACGGATGAACGCATTGGAAGGTACGGTGTGGCGTGGGCCAAACGCTTTGTTGACGGAGATACACGCTACAGCACGTTCCTGTGCGGCGACGAGGCTACTGCATACAATACAAGCGCGCGCTTTGATTCCTATCAATCGACTTGCCCGTATTAAAAAAATGGCAATCCACCGGATTCTCTTGAGCTATCCGGTAGATTCTGAATAGAAAAGAGAAACATATGGCGGTGCTTAAACAGACCGCCATATTATTATGTACAAAATGCCGGGCTAAGTATCGGCGGGAGTGTTTATGAAGAAACGATTATTTTTGGTTCTGCTGGTATTGCTGATTATTGGTGCTGCCACAGCATATTGGTTTCGCGATAAACCCATGGAACAATCGGAAAACAAGGCGACGTCAACACAGGCCTCTGTTTCAAAACCTTCGGATACACCGGCAGGCAAAACAACCGGATTATTTAACATGTCCTGGTTTTCGGTCGCAAAAGAAGAAGATAACAAAGAAGATATCTACAAGATGTTTCAGGCTGATGAGCGCGGCAATCTCATTTTAAATAAAAACACGCGCCATAATATCGAAGAGCTGTACGCCCTGAACACACAAGAAGAGCTGGATGGAAAACTTCAAAAAATATCGACTGTACTTCCCTCCACGGCATATCGCGAATTGGTCAATTTAATTGATTACTTTGATAAATATTTAAGAGATATCAAAAGAACCTATCCTCCTGAGGCGGCTCCATCGAATGTAGAGCAGGCGCTTGAACAACTACAGGCAATGCATGCGTTGCGTGTGAAACATTTTGGCTCTGATGCTGCCGAAGCCTTGTTTTCAGAAGATGAAAAAACAAACAGGCAGTTGCTGGAGTTAATGCTCAAAGACAATGATAAAAATGCATCCATGGAAGAAAAAGCCGAACGGGCGCAAAAGGCCTTGCTTAAAATGCAGTCCAGATCATAAATCCGGGTCATGCTCCGGCAACATTGAAATTTTCAAGAAATCAATGTGCTCACATCAAGATTAGCATAAAGCAGCCGCGTACAACTTTAAGCTTTTTCAAGAAATCCCAATTCCTGTAAAATATCTCTTGCCCGCAAGACATCATCGGCGTGAACAAGGAGACGGGCATAAGCGCCCGCCCCAACCATCAACGTGGTGCTTTCACCTGAAAAAAAGTAACGAATGCCCTCGCCATCAAGAACTGATTTTATAAAGGCTATATCACTTTGCTGATATGTCGAATAAATTTCAACGAGATCAACATAACTTGTTTCTTCCATAAGTTCCGGAGTCTGTTCGGCAACCAGATCAGTGCCGCAATCGGCGCATTTATAGAAACCATCTCTGTATTCGGTTTTGCATTTCGGACAAAACATTTTATTATTCTTTCATTACTGTCTCTTGAAAATATATACTCAGGCGGCCCTGGCTATGCAGATTTGGTAATGAAGATACGCAATAAAACCCTCCGGCGACCGCTGAAAAACATTTTCGATTTCTCCGAACGCCTCCATTATACTGCCGCATATTTTAGCCAGAGTTTGTGAATCCATTCCGTAGCGCTGTCCAAGTTCAACTGACGATAATTTCAACGCCGGCGCCGGACATATATCAATCACCTGCCAGTTCGTATTTGCCATGCTTTCGTGCAATTCGCTTATTGTGGGGTACCACTTTGGAGTACCCATTTCCCTGTATAGAAAATTTATGCACCGCGCTTCCTCCGGATTCTCAAAGCAGGCGGTCTGGTGGATGAACATCTCTCCTTCGCTTGCCTGACTGCGAATGTGGCGAAGTATCGGATTTAATCCTTCCCTGCCGAAGTAGTGCAACACGGAACGCATGATAAAAAAAATCCGTTTATCGAGGTTAATAAGATCTTTGCGGATAAAATCGGAGATAAAACCGTTTATACACGATATGTCTTTCTTTTCCATGGCATCCAGTTGAGTTGCGGAACAATCCAGATTAACCGGATTTATATTTGCGGCTGCTCCTTTCGCTATCAATTCACGAAGAATGAACCCCGTTCCTCCTCCCAGATCCAGCAGTATATCCGCATCAGAACCTGAAAGATAACGAGTTATCGCTTCAATAAGAGGACCGGCCGCAACGGGATCAGAAAAATATCCCTCGTGCATGGCATTCCACTGCTGTCCATGCGCATTGATCTCGCGATTTATCTGTTCATCTATACTCATTTGCAGCCCTGAAGGTTATTTACTCCCTTGATGATACCACAGGACGTATATGTGTCAATAGAAGCTATTGACGTCTGGAAAATCTCCGGTTAAAATAGCGTCCATTAAACGGAAACAGGCCTGATCTTTTGGATGGTATAAAAATGAAACAATATCTGTTATGTGCTTTTGTGGTCATTTTTTTGATTGCCGGAGACCCGAAAGCGCTTCAGGCAAAAGACCATATCAACGTTAAAAAAGAAGGAGGAAAAACTATGGAAATAAAAAGTTCATCATTTAACCATGAAGATATGATCCCAGCCAAATACACCTGTGACGGTCAGAATATTTCCCCTCCGCTTTCATGGAGCGGCGCGCCTGAAAAAACAAAAAGCTTCGCGCTTATCTGCGATGATCCCGACGCACCGGCAGGCATTTGGGTGCACTGGGTAATCTTCGATATACCAGCCAATGTTAATTCCCTGCCGGAAAAAACATCACGGCAGGAAGAAATTACGGGACTGGGGAAAAACGGCAAAAACACTTCCGGGCGTTACGGCTACGACGGGCCATGCCCTCCGAGCGGCACACACCGTTACTATTTTAAATTGTACGCTCTGGATATCATATTGAACAGGAAAGCCGGATTGACAAAAGAAGATTTACTTGCCGCGATGAAAGGTCATATCATTGCCCAAACCGAATTAATGGGCAAATACAGGAGGTAAAATCCTTTAGGATTAGTTTAAATTTTTCCCGGACTTTTTATTAAAGCGCTCACAGGAACAAGTTTATCTGGAAATGTGCAGGAACAAATTCACGCCCAGCGACTCCGCTTTTACGGCAATTTTATCCCGGGGGATATCGCATTCACTTGCTATTTTAATCAAATCATCGGGCGAACGATGATAAAGAAACCAGTTGCCGCATTCCATATAATCGCGCGTAGGATTATTCAGGGAAAAATTACCTACAACCAGTTTTCCCCCTTCCTTTACAAAAGCAAACTGTCTCATTAACAACATTTTGAAAGTCTTTTCATCAAGATAGTCGAAAAGTCCTGCCGACCAGATTAAATCATATTGTCTGGAGGGCCTGAATTTAAGTGCGTTTTCACGATGAAATTCTATATGACTCGAAAAGCCTTTTTCTCTGACTTTGTTATATGAATACTCAATGGCATTTTTGTCGTAATCCACGCATTCAAAAAACAAATGAGATTTACCCTTTGATAAAAACTCCACTACATCCTGCGACGGACCACATCCTATGTTCAAAATGTCGCATTTCCCGTCTTTTTTCTCCAGAGAACTCAAAAGATCAAGAAAATATTTTTTCCTGTTTATAATAGCCCGAGGAGCTTCCTGGACATGAAAGAAACGATCCCATTTTACCAAATTTTCTTTGGGAGACAACCAACCCTGGTAAATCCTTTCAATAATAACATAATCGCCGGAGTAGCCGTGCGGCTTCATAAGCGCGTATCCCTGCATCGTATCCGTCGTACAATAAACATCCGGCAGCGCCTGCCAGACACTCATTACCTCACCTTCACTCACAATTCCTTTTTTACGCTTCAAATTAATAGACGTATACAACTTGCCAAGTTCTTCATACTGATCTTCCGAGGGACCTCCATTCTCCGCTAACTCTTTCAAGTATTCAATTTCCTGTCGCATGAATTCTCCTTATTATTTATTAACAGCTCGACGGCAAATGCAGACACCGGCGCTGATAGTGGTAAATTGAACTTTCTCCTTAAGATGTCAGTGAAAACAAATTTTATCTTTTCCGTTTTTCTTGCTTTGGTACATAAGATTGTCAACCCTGTTAACAAAATCACTCACGTCTTCGTGATTCCTGTATTGAGCAAGCCCTATGCTGACCGTAATATTGACATTTTTATCCGGCACCGGAGAAAAATTTTCTTTCCTTAATTCTTCTCTGATTCTCTCCGCGGTAACAGCGCCTTCCTCTTTTGCTGTCATGGGCAGAATGATTGTAAATTCCTCACCGCCATAACGATAGGCAGAGTCTTCCTTTCGCAGGCATCTTTTTATCAACTGACCAAGCCGCAATAAAACATGGTCTCCCTCAATATGTCCATAAGTATCATTGAATATTTTAAAATCGTCGAGGTCAAGAAGCATCAGCGTTAAAGGATATTCATGACGCTCAATCCTGTCTATTTCCATTTTAAGCTGACTGTAAAAATATCTGGAATTATACAACTGGGTAAGGCCGTCAATTATGCTAAGTTCACGGTACCTTTCTTCACTTTCCTTTAACTCTTTTTCCAGCCGCCTGCGATCCGTAATATCGCGGGACACCGCCTGAAAACCTACAATCCTTCCATTTTCAAATATTAATTGTGTATTTTGCCCGACCCAAATTTCATCACCGTCTTTTTTTATAATACGATATTCTGAATATGAATTTTTAATTTTTTCGGCGAATTGACGATTGAATAATTTAGCGGCTTCTTCGCGCATCTCCGGATGAACCATGGTCAAATAATGTTTGCCTATAATTTCCTTTTCTTCATATCCGGTAATACGAATCATTGATGTATTGATAAAAGTGAAATAACCTTTATTGTCTGTTCGGAGAACCATATCATTAGCGTTTTCCACCAATTCCCGATACCTTTCCTCACTTTCCCGCAACGCTTTATCTGCTTGTTTATGACCGGTAATTTCCTGTTTCAGCGCCCTGTTAACAATTTGATAATCCTGCGTACGCTTTATGACCCGATCTTCCAGTTCCTGATTTATCTTACTGATATTTTCCCGTTCAACCTCCAATTGCTGATTCATGAAAAAATCACGCCGGGCATAAAACTCAATTGAATAACAAGCCAGCATTCCAATGACATTTGCACTGATAAAGAAAAAGTTGTTACTGACAAAAACACTAAGCGGCGTTGGATTTACCCAGATCGCCGCGATCTCATACAACACTACCTGCAGCCATCCGGCAAACAAAGCCCAAATGAAAAAAAGACGAATGAGAATATAGCCCCACATAAAAACAAGTATAAGACCGGCGTAATAGGAATAACTAACCGGCGGCGGAGCAATAAAGATCATGCAAACGATGCCCCCGCCAGCCAGAATATAGGCAAACGCAAGAACAGGTTGCATATACTTTTCAAATATACGGGAAAAGGATATGAGCAATACACCGATAAGACCAGGACCGACAATGACAAAACGAATAAGCCATATGATGAACTTTTGTTCCGGCATTAACAATGCGTCCAGTATGCCGAATGCCGCGTAAAGGATTGCTCCCAAAATCAGAAATATACGGACGGGCAGAAGCGACACTTTGTAATAATTATGAAGAAACGGATCCTCAAGCTTCGACGATTCGCCGGAAAATTTAAGCGTCAGCGGATGTAATTTCGTTTTCATAATTTATGAATAATTATCCACTTGCCGGTATAAGTGCGGGTTTATAATAATCGCAATGGCTTTGATATTTTTAAAATATCATAATTGCCGGCAAATAACAATGTATCAAAAAAATGAAATCACAGGTATTCATGGATTGTTACAGTATTTATAAGGGAGAAAGTGCGTGGAGTTGAATCACAATTTAAACAGATCCAGTGTTATTCTTTTTTGGTAAGGAAAAGTTTTTCAATCCGGCGGCGGTCAATTTTTCCTGTGGTTGTTCTGATTATTGACGAAACAATTTTAACGCGGCGGGGAACAGCGTAAGGTTCCAGCACATCCATTAAAAGCTTTTTTAAGTGAGTTTCTGTCAGGTTGCAGGCGACAACTGCCGCGATGACGTTTTTCCGTCCTTTATCCGTGGGAATCGCCACAACAAAAGCATCGCTGACCGCAGGCAGTTTTTTTATTTTATTTTCAACATCAAGCAAATCAACTCTTTTTCCGGCAACCTTGACAATGCCATCGGCTCTGCCCAGCAAAGCAAAACTGTTTTCTTTGTCTTTACGGGCTTCATCGCCGGTCAGGCAAAAACCGTTTTCATCGCGCTTCATTTCGCAAGATACAAAATCAGACTTGACAGATAATCTGCTTCCTGTCAACTTCCATGATACTACATCAAAAGCTTTCCAGCTATCCGTTTGTTCGCTGCTGCAACGGGAAGCAATGCCGCCGGTTTCCGTGGAACCATAGATCTCCGTTATTCCCAATCCTGTTTTTTCATAAAAATACAATCCATCGTAGCGATCCAGTGCGCCCGCGGAAGAAAAAGCTGCTTTGAGCGAAGTAACCGACAAATTATCAACTTTCAGGGCGCGGTAATGAATGGGCACACTTACCAGCACGGAGGCTTTATGTTTATTGATCGCGGAAATGATTTCCTGCGGAAAGGTGTAAATATCCGGCAATATCCGCGCATGAGCAACAAAGGGAACCATAACGGAAAAAAGCAATCCGTAAATATGATAGGGCGGAACGGTGGCTACAAAAATATCTTTATCTGACAGGGAAAATTTCTTCTTTAAATAAAAAGCTTCCGCCAATAAATTGCGGGGAGATTTAGACCAGACCTTCGGTTTGCCGGTTGATCCGCCGGTAAAAAGACTTAAAAACGGTTCGTCCGGATTACGGATTAGTTCAGGATTAATGTTTTCTTTTGCGGCGGGACGCGGTTTTATTATCTCAACTTCAGCCGGCATTTCTTCCGGATGATCGGTTATGGCAAAGTCAAAACCGGTGGCATCATACGTCTCTTGCACGGCATTGGAGGAAAAAGAATAAGGCAGGATTAATTTACAATGACCTGCAAGGGAGGCAAGCACACATGCGGCGGTAACCGCTTTATTTGTGGTGCAAAGACAAAGGACTTTTTCCGGACCGCTTTGCGGCAATATTTTTTTCAGACCGGCGGCCAATTCAAATACATCGCCGTAACTGCATCCGGAAAAAATAAATTCTTTCTGATAAACTGTTTTGGACGGCGCCAAAACATTCTTATATAAACTGATAAAGGAGTTTTCTTTTATGTCGTTCATATTCAGGCAATTTAACCAAATTATTTTTTTGTTATTTACCGCAAAAAAAGAAAAATATCACTTATTATAAAAAAGAGGCATAATTCTTGTTGACTTCTATACGTTTTTTTCATTACTTTACGTAAAATACTTCTAAAAATCGCTTATGAATAATATTGATATTGACAGCTTAATCCCGCATCGCGGGAAGATCAAAATTATCAGTGGAATTCTTAAAATAAAAGAAAACTCCGCTGTAAGTACGGCTATTGTAAATCCGGACTGGCCTCTTTATGACGAAGGAGCGGTTAATTCCCTGGTATTAATCGAAGCCATTGCCCAAACTGCGGCAATTATTGAAGGCTATAAGAGAAAACATCTGAATAAATCTGGCGCTAAGGGATGGCTTGTCGGCATCAAAAGCGCTGAATTTAATATAGAGAAAATACCGGTAAATACGGATTTAATCATCACGGTTGAAAGCAGATACGCTTTTGATAATTATGCCGTTGTACAGGGGAACGTCAGAACAGAAGAAAAAATCCTGGCAACAGCCACTCTTCAGGCTATGCGCCTGAATGAAGATAATCAGTAATATTCTCAAGGAGCTTCAAATATGAATGAGAAAAAAACAGCAATCGTAACAGGCGCAAGCCGAGGCATAGGCCGCGCCACGGCAGTGTCGCTGGCAGGGGCGGGATATTTTGTAATTATTAACTTCAAGTCCAATGAGACCGCTGCGCAGGAAACATTAAATCTTGTTCAATCATCAGGCGGGGAAGGAGAAATATGCAGGTTTGATGTTGCCGATAATACACAGACCAGGGATGCTGTTAAAGCAATTGTAGAACGTCATAAAAACATTCAGGCGCTTATTAACAACGCCGGGATAAATGCCGACAATCTTTTTATGCTAATGGGTGAAGAAGAATGGGACAGCGTTATTAATACAAGCCTGAAAGGTTTTTACAACATCACGAAACCCGTATTGCGCGAAATGGTCCGGCGTAAATGCGGCTCCATCGTTTCCGTTTCGTCCCTTTCGGCACTGATGCCCAATCGCGGACAGTCAAATTATGCGGCGGCCAAAGCCGGATTAATTGCCGCTTCCAGATCGCTCGCCACGGAAGTGGCTCGCTTCGGCATTCGTGTTAATGTTGTCGCTCCGGGTTTAATTGAAACAGACATGATCAAGGATGCGCCTGTTGCCGAAATAAAAAAAATGATTCCCATGGCGCGTTTGGGCAAACCTGAAGAAATAGCGGGCGTCATTCGCTTTTTGTGTTCAAATGACGCTTCTTATATCACCGGACAGGTCATAGGCATTAATGGCGGAATATGCTGATGCGAACTTGCCGTAATTTATGTATTTTTATTTGTATTGCCGTCAGCGTCCTTTTGGTTTCAAGTCATCTGCTTTACGCAGCAGCAAACGATTTTGAAAAATTGCGCAAAAAATCCGCCAATATCAAAACCATTCAGGCTGATTTCGTACAGAAAAAATCCATGAGAATTCTATCGAGGCCACTGATCTCGGAAGGCCGTTTTTATTATGCCGCGCCCGATTCTTTCCGCTGGGAATACTTTAAGCCTTTAAGAAGCATCGTTATTGCCCATAAAAACAGCGCCAAACGCTTCATTTATTCCGACGGTAAAATGGCGGAAGATAAAATGGGCGGCGCTCAGGCAATGAAGATTGTGCTGAGTGAAATCTCCGGCTGGATGAACGGCAGATTCGATCAAAATCCCGCATTTGCGGCAACTGTTAAGGAAGGCGCAAATACCATGATAATGTTGGCTCCTGTCGGAAAAAGTATGGCCGGCATGATTGAAAAAATCGAAATTACTCTTTCTAAAGATGCGGCAACTGTTAAATCTGTAAAAATTATCGAGGGCGCCAATTCCTTCACTCAGATAAATTTCCTGAATGTAAAAATCAATAAAGAGATTAATCCTTCGGTCTTTCAGGATGTACAATGAAGAAGCTATTATTTTTAATACTAACCGTTTTTCTTTTTTCCTGCCAGACACTGCCGGTGATTAATTCGCCTGTTTCTTCGACCGGTAAAAAATCTTTCACCTGTCCTTCCCCTTTCTTAAAACAAAAATATCGTCTGGTGCATGCCATAGAAACACATATGGCCGGTGATATGCGAAGCGCAATTATCGGTGTCACCCTGGCCGATCCTGCCGACCGCTCTGTTTCCTGTGCCATTATGACGGCCGAAGGAATGATTCTGTTCGAAGCCGAGTCCGGTATGGAAGGGATTAAAGTCAACCGGGCATTGCCTCCCTTCGATTCCGCCGCTTTTGCGAAAAACATGATTGAAGATATTAAGCTGATTTTTTTCACGCCCGAAGGACAGATCCTCGAAAAAGGCAATCTTCCCGATGGAGAGACTGTTTGCCGTTACAAAGAAGAAAACGGGGATTGGATTGACGTAATAGCTGATAAATCGAAGGGCACGGAAATAAAACGCTACTCATCCTCGGGCATGTTGAAAAGACATGTCAGATTTAACAAAACAGCGGGGAATATTTATCAGCGCATTGAGCTGCGGGCAAATGAACAATTTAATTATTCATTGCTGATGACACTCATCGAAGCCCAACCGGTAAAAATAAAAAGATTTAAAAGAAAATAAAGATTTGCTCCAATTGCGGTTTGTTTTACCTGATACTATTTATTATAAAAAGCAAAGCGGGATTATGCAGGGTGCGGGTTGTTCTGCGGTTTGCTGCATCGCAGGTGAAGTTAATTGTACTTGTTTCCATTATTCTCCCAAATAACATCTCGCCCGTTAATAATTAAGTATACGTCACCCGAATTCAAATTCCGAATTCCCTATTTTTGAAAAGAATTTTTACAGTTAAGAACGGTATTTACAAAACCAGGCATTATTTGTAAGTATTTGATTCTAATAAATTATTAACAAATCAACTCCGCAGTGAATAAATTGCATTTTTTTAATATTAAAAAGCATTAACCCGGCCACTCCGCAGCTTTTCCAGATGAAACTATCGCGAAGATTTCATAACTTAAGGGCATCCTGTTTGGCCAGAAAAACCAGTATGGTGTCCCCGGATTTGCCCGGATTTGGACGGATTTTCGGTTTACACAAAAAGGAAGGGCAGAGTTTCCCCTGCCCTTCCTTTTCACCTTTTAGCAATACCTTCAGCGAACTGAAAATGTCTTGCTGGCCTGTTTGAACAGTTTGCCGTCCGCACCGAGGAATGATACCTCAACACGGTAGTTGTGCAAGCCGGAAGCTGTCTTGAAATTGATAATATACTGCTTGCTGTCAATACGCACGTCACTCGCGCCGCTGCCGTACCCAGCCGTCAGTACCTTGACATCTCCGGGAGTTCGGGGGACATAACACTTAATTCAACCTCTTTTTTTCTTAGGGCCGGGCTTTTTACGCCGTAATGAACGCCCTGTCAGTTTTTCAATTTTCTTCACAAAATCGTAATCGCCTACAGGACGGCCTGTTTTTGTCGATTTCCTTATGTTATGCACATCGTCATTTCCTTCAATCTTTTCATCCAGATATTTTCGCCAATCCTTTACCAATCCATATAAATTTTTGCTGTTAACCAAAACATCTTTCCTAATATCACCAACATGATATCTCGCGCTTGACCACTCGTATTCCCTCGCATGCTTTACGATACCCGCAGCGACAGGATTATTCTCGACATACCGCACTGCAGCCAGTAAATGACGTTCATCAAGCACACATGAACCGAATCGACCCTGAAATAAATACCCACGAACATTATCCCTGAAATTCTTCATACGGGTGTATCGTTTATGGGCTTCTCCAAAGCCTCTTGCGAAAGACGTTTCCGTCTGCGGAACCGCAATGAAATGAACATGATTAGTCATCACACACCAGGCAATTATTTCTATTTCACTTTTTTCGGTTTCTTCTTTTATAAATTGTAAATATTGATTTTTGTCATTGTCATTATTAAATATATTCATGGAGCGGACACCGCGTTGTGTAATGTGATGCGGATAATTTACGGCGACTATGCGGGATATTCTAGGCATGAAAGTTTCTAAATCATTTTCTCTCAGAGGTCAAGATAATTAAGTGTTATGTCCCCCGAACTACACAAAATAATTTTTGAAGATGATTCTTTTATACACCGTTAGGAGTCAATTGTCAATAAAAATAGCACCATGAAACCAAACATCCCGTTTAGAATGGTGACTCTGCCCTTTCAATTATGAATCATCTTGGCAGGAGAAACGTTTTTGTTGACTTCCCGGAGGAGAATTACTTAATATAAGATATTTAAAGGGAATTAAACCATGAAGAATCCGGTGGAAGGTAAGAATATTGTTATTATCGGCTCCGGTATCGGCGGCCTGAGCACCGGCATTATTCTGTCGCTTTTAAATTTCAGGGTGACCGTTGTAGAAAAAAATCCTCTGCCCGGAGGATTGATGCGTTCTTACCGCCGCTCAGGATTTGATTGTCCTGTCGGCGTGCACTATGTCGGGGGACTGGGCGAAAAAGAACCGCTCGGCAGGATTTTTCATATTCTGGGCATACCCGTCGATGAACTGTTTATTCCCATGGGACAGGAAGGCATCATTGACCGTTATATCTTTGATGATCTGATTTTCGATTTGCCCGCAGGAATTGACGCTCTTGAAAAGAATCTGCAAAAAGCTTTTCCGAAAGACACGGCGGCTCTGGATATCATCATAAAAAATTTGCGTAATATTTCCCGGCAGATGATGGACCCTTCTTTTTTGCTCGATCAGGGCGATCCCTTCCGGAATATGGACTACTACCAGCCCATGGGAGAACTATTGGATACCCTTAAGGTATCCGCGGGATTTCGAGCTGTATTATCCGTGCCCTGTCAGCTTATCGGCGTGCCGATTAACGATTGTCCCATTATTTTCCATCATATGGTTTTAGCCAGCTACTTATTTTCTTCATGGAAGCTCAAGGAGAACGGCAGCAAAATGACGGATGTTTTTGTGCGCCGTTTTCAGGAGTTGGGGGGAACACTTATTCTTAACAACGGCGTTAAAAAAATATCGCTTGCCGGAGGTAAGGTAACCGGAGTGATTCTGGAATCGGAAACGGCTATTTATGCAGACGCCGTTGTTGCCGCCGTACATCCGAAAATATTACTCCGGCTTCTGGATGAGGACGTTATACGCGATTCTCACCGCAGGCGCATACTGGGACTTAAAGAAACCGAAGGCGTTATCGCGGTCAATGCAAGTGTCAGCGCCGCGGCTCATCCGGAAATCAATCACAATATTTACAGGCTGCATAAAGATGAAAACGGCATTATCGAAGAAGGGGTATTTTACCAGTTGCACGGCGCCAATTCCAATAACTCCAATTTACTTTCTATTATTACGAAATCATTATACAGTGATTGGAGACGGTGGGAAAATACCACCACAGGCCAACGGGGAAAAGACTATGAAGAAAAGAAATCCGGCATCGCCAGAGTTCTGCTTCAAAAAGCTGAAGAAATTTTCGGCGACCTGAGAGACGCTCAAATACTTGATATTTTTACTCCTCTCACGATCAGAGATTATGTAAATGCTCCGGAAGGCGCCTGCTATGGCGCGATGCGCTCATCGGGTCAGTTACTTAAAATTGCGTCTTTAAATAATCTTCCCATACCCGGCCTCTGCCTGGCCGGGCAAAACGCCGTGGCGCCGGGAGTTATGGGATGCCTGCTCGGCGCCTTGGGCGCGGCCAGGCAAATCACCGGTGTCGAGCGATTTGTTCAAGGAATCAAATTGAATACGTAATAAATATAAATTATTGAAAAGAAACGTAATATTTGTTAAAAGCCTTAAAATTATATTCAGAAAGTTAAATTCAAATCTATGACACGTCAGGAAATTGAACGCGAAGTTAAAAATGTTTTTTTAAGAGAGTTCGAGATTGAAAATCCGGACATGGATGCCGATTTGCGTGAAACTTATGAATTTGACAGCATTGACGCCATCGAACTTTTGCTGGCAATCGAAACTTTCATGGGTACGGAAATCAGTCAGGAAGAAAAAAAGCAGGCCATCAATATCCGCACGATTAAACAGATTTGCGACTATATTGAAAAGATCGCGAAAAAACGAAACCTTTTTTCACCGGCATAAAATAATTATGGAACGCAGAGTTGTTATCACAGGTTGTTCGGCTATAACTCCTATTGGTCACGGAAAAGATCAGATAGTTAAAAGCCTGCTGGGCGGGGTCTCCGGCATCAAACCTTTGCGTGAAGAAGAATTCCTAAGCCGCTATATTCATTCCAAGGTGTATGGAACGGTAGATTATCCCGTTGAGTATGATTTCAAAAGAAATCACCGCAAAACCATGGGACCGGTTGCCTATTACGCCTGTCAGGTAGCCAAGGAAGTTCTGGAACAGTCTGGCCTGACCGAGGATTTTATTACTTCCGGAAGACTGGGGGTGGCTTTCGGTTCCATCCACGGATCGCCGACCGTGCAGAGAAATATTTACCGTATCTTTTTCGGAGCTGAGGATAAATTAGCAGTAAAGGAAATAGGCGCGGTCGATTACCTGAAATCAATGGTGCACACAACGGCCGTCAATATCACTAAAATGTTCGGCATTACGGGCCGGGTCATAGCTTCGGGAACCGCCTGCACGACAAGT
>Ga0153915_10003324_pt1 | contig 14744 bp, 10 predicted proteins | sample Opewatmetagenome_2_FD_107003 | JGI IMG/M metagenome (GOLD analysis project Ga0153915, IMG submission 107003) | Freshwater wetland microbial communities from Ohio, USA - Open water 3 Core 3 Depth 3 metaG | ecosystem: Environmental > Aquatic > Freshwater > Wetlands | place: USA: Ohio, Lake Erie...
AGTCCCCGCCCGAGCCGGCGTAGGCGGTGTCAATTGTCCCGGTGATGCGCACGAACGCCGCATCCAGCGTGCCGCCGATCGCCGACGCGGCCTCGGCCGTGGTCACCAGCCGGGCGAGGGGAGCCGCGCCAAATCCCAGGCGGTAGATCGTGGAGGCGGAGATTACGGCCTGGCCGTCCCTGCTGGCTACGACCCCGGCCACCCGGATGCTGTCCCCGGCAAAGATGTTGCCCTGTAACGTCTTCACGACGCGAATCGCGCCCGACGTGTCGGCCATGTGCATGGTCGAGTCGCCATACAGGTTGGGCCGGCTCAGGGCAACCCCGTCCACGAAGAGTCGGGTGCCGGACGTCTTCTGACGGACCTGCGCCGTGGGCACCACGTCCACCTGGACGTGAATGTCCAGGTTGGACCTGGGCTTGAGGTACCACTTGCCTGCCCCGGCCGGCACCAGCACGCCGGTCGCGATGACCCGGGCCGGGTTGACCAGGTAGGGTGAAGGCTGCAACGCCAGGTCCGCATCGAGCAACACGCGCAACACCCCGGATCCATCGTCCACGTCCAGGACCAGGTCCCGACCCACGGTCACCGTATCCTGGAGGGTGCCCCCCGCCCTCGCCAACCCGGCGTCCAGCACGCCACCATTGGCGCTCCCCACCGTGGCCGTCGCCAGACTCTCGGCCGCCGAGAGCGTGCCAATCCCCAACCGGAACACTGAGACGTCGCGCAACACGGGCTCGCCGTCGCGCACGCCCACCGTGCCCCTCGCCAGCACGCTGTCGCCGGGGGCGAACCGGTTGACGCTGTCCCCGGGAGCGAGGCCGGTCAGCACCCGCACCAGCCGCAGGGGACCCGTCGCGGCCACCAGATGGGCGGTGGTGTCGGCGAACAGGTTAGTCGCGGTGAGCGCCACCCCGGCCACGAACACCTTCTGGCCGGTTGTGGCCGTCCGCGCCTCCGCCACCGTGAGCAAGGGGTAACTGACGCCCACGCTGATCGCGACGGTGTCGCCCGGTGCCAAGTCCACCTGGCTGGTGTCTATCCGGACCAGCACCAGCGAGTCTCCCACCGACGCCTGGTCCAGCCGCACGTCGTACCCGCCCACCGGCACCGCGTTGAAGCTGAGGGTACCGCTGGCGGCCGAGACCGCCGTCGCGACGGTGTCGGACGTTCCGCGGTCGGACAGAAAGACTCGCAGGCCCTGGATGGGCGTGTCCACGCTGTCGATCCGCCGCGAGCGGTTGGCGTCGAAGTAGGCGAACCCCCGGACCTCGCTGGTCGCCTCGATCCCGAGAACCCGGTCGTGTCCGGCGTTCTGGCATCCTGCAAGCACGCCAGCCAGCAGGAGAAAACTGAAGCTTGACGCAGAGCGCGCAGAGAACGCAGAGAAAGACAACGACAGGTTGTTCCCCCACCCCCCCCTCGTTGCTCTCTGCCCGCTCTGCGGCCTCTGCGTCAAGATCTTCCTCGCTCTGCTGACCATCAGTAGTTCACCCGCAGGCCGACTCGAACCACACGCCCGGGCGTCCGGAGCGAGAGTTGCTGGCCGAAGTTCGCGTTCGCGACGTAGGGAATGGTAGTCCGCCCGGTGCTCCCGTTGACGGTGAGCGGGGTGGCCGGGTCCACGCCGTAGAGTGCGTGATCCCGGAGTCCCTGCGCCGGCTCGGTCAGGTTGAAACCCTCCACCCAGAGCTCCACCGGATACTGACGGGCCGGCGCGACTCCCAGGCGGAGATCCAGGGTGCCGATCCCGGGGTCGCGGCAGGAATTGCGCTCGGCGAAGCGGCCGACCTGCGGACGCAGGCAGCTCCAGGCCGCCAGCAGGTCCGTCATGCCGGGCAGCGCGTCGTCCACATACGCGGGGTCGTTGCTGAACGAGCCGTCGCCGTTCGCATCCACGCCCGGCGCCAGCCCGGGGGTGAAGGGCGCCCCCGATTGCCAGCGGTAGCGCAACGCCAGGGTGACGGCGTCGGTCCCGGCCGGCCGCAGCTCGGCGCCCACGGCCACGCGATGGGGGATGTCGAGATCCGAGGTCCCGTCGGCCCAGTCCTGCCCGTTCAGGCTGTCCGGGAAAGGCGACAACTGCGCGTAGGGGCCTCCGTGCAGGCCGGTGAGCCAATTGTCGGCGGTGTGCGAGTAGGTGTACCCAGCGTAAGCCCTAAGGAATCGGCTCATGGGCTGGACCAGTCGCACCGTCACGCCCACGTAGTTCGAATACCCGTCCGGGTCCATGGCGGACACCAGCTCGAACCCGTCGAAACGGCGTGTCAAGGAGGAACCCGGCGCGACGATGCCGCCCTCCTTCAGCAGGGGGCTGTAGATGGGGCGGCCGTACTGGTCGGCGCTGCTCCGTCCCAAGGGGCGGTTGAGATCGTGGCGGCGCGGAAGGAAATCGGTGTGCCGGAGGTCCAGGGCCACCTCGAAGACCCCGTATCGTCCCAACCGGCGCCCGATCCCGAGGCTGGCCTTGCTGGAGCGCGGAGGCTGGAACTGGGGACCCAGCAGGGTAAGCAGGGCGCCGGCCTCTGGCGCGTTCGCCGGATCCGGGACGGCAGGCCAGGCTCCCAGCGCACCCACGCCCCGGTGCACCTCGTTCTGACCCGCCTGGGTAATCAACTCCGCCAGGAGATCCGGGTCGACCTGCCCGTGGTAGATCCCGACGCCGCCGCGAACGTGCCAATCCTGGCGCTCACCGGCACGCCAGTCGAAGCCCAGCCGGGAGCTCCATTTGCCGATGGAACGGGGAATGGAGTCGTTCGCCAGGCCGGTCAGAATGGAATCATTGGGCACGCCGGTCAGATTGAGCCAGGCCTGATTGCGCGGAACGCTCGACCGGGGCAGGAACTCCAGGTCGTAGCGTACCGCCACCAGGAACGCGAGCCCGGGAGCGACCTCCCAGCTATCCTGCAGGAACGCGCCCAACGACGGCACACTGAACTGAGCGTTCGGCTGCGGGCCGGTCACACCAAGGTAGGCGCCGCGTTGGGCTCCCAATGCCGCGGCATCGGTGAAGTAGAAGCCGCCGCCCGGGGTGCTGGTCTGGTTGTACGAGTTGAGCGCGCCGGCCAGTTCCAGCTTCAGGCGGTGCGCGCCCGCGTCGGTATGGAAATCGTCTCGCAGTCGCACCGTGGTGAGCTGGAATTTTCCGGGCAGCGTGGGGTCGGTGCCCGCAGCCTGGCCATCCGCAAAGAAGGTCGCGGGCAGCGGCCCAGCGGAGTAGTCGCGTCGGCTGGAGAAGAATCCCGCCCGTAGCTCGTTGGCCGAGCGCTCGCCCAGTCGCGAGGTGATGCTTCCACCGGCGGCGAGGTCCGTCCCCTCCGCCCGCGACCCCAGGCTGGGCGTCGCGAGCGGCCCGACATCCGGCTCCTGGCGGGTGAACCGCCCGCCGCTGGCCCACACGTCCAGGGTCTGCCCCGGCGAAAGGACCCAGCTGAACCGGCCGAAGCCGCTGGCTTGCGTCTCCCGCACCACGCGGGGCGCCAGATAGCCGGCCAGCGATTGCCCGGCCGAGTCCAGGGCGACGCTGGCGATCGCGGAATCCGCCCCCAGGGCGGGCCATGCCGCGGGCCGCACCACCTCGAACTGTCCGGCCTGGCCGCCGATGAGGAAGTTGGCGGTGTCGGGCAGGATGGGACCCGCCACCGTCAGGCCGCCGAGGTACGACTGCGGCGCCAGGGTGCCGGCATCGAAGAAGCGGGAATGCGTCAAGGCCGCCGGGGCCCAGTCGCCGAAGGCCTGGGCGGTGAGGTCTCTGGCGCCTCGCCGCGTCACCACCGAGGCGACCCCGCCGGGGAAGTCACCCCAGTCAGCGTCCAAGGGGGCCAGCTGGGCCGCCGTCTCGGCGAACGCCGGCGCTGAAAGCGCGGGCCCAAAGCGATCGCTGAGCGGAAGCCACCGGCTCCGGGCAACATCGTACGGGAGACCATCCACCACCACGCCGGTCGCGGCGCCGGGCAAGCCCTGGAGCCCCCAATCGTCGCCCGCGACCGTGGTGAAATCACGGAATGAGGTCAGGTCGTAGCGCGGGGACGGAAACCGCTGGAGCAGCCCCGCCGGGAGCCCCTCACTTGCCCCCGGCTCGCTGGCGAGGGAGGGACCGGACCAATACACCGTGTCGATGCGGGCAACCGGGAGGGAGTCCAGCGAGAGCGTCACGACCACCGACGGGGCGGTGCCCGGCTCCACTTGTATGTTCCGCAGCACCACCGGCCGGTAGCCAATCTGCTCGGCGCGGACCTGGTAGCGCCCGGGCGCGAGCAACGGGAACGAAAACCTGCCGTCCGCCCCCACGCTCGCGATCTGACGGCCACCGGCAAGTTGATCGGCCAGGGTCACCAGCGCACCCTCGATGGGCGCCCCGGCGGAGTCCTTCACGGTGCCGCTCAGGTCGCCGTGGGTGATGCTCTGCGCCGGTACACGGCCGGCCCAGACCGCCAGCATCATCGCCGCCCACCCCAGCGTCAGGCTTGAATTCCGGAGCCTCGCCCTCATCATTCTCGACCGTGACGACCTTTCGTAGCCGTGCAAAGCTAGCCGAGGCGTGACCGCAAAGTCAGTGCCCAGGCCATTGGCCCGCCTTTCGGTCGCCGCCGCGGCGCTCTTCATTGCGGCTTTCACGCTGCTGCCCTCGCGTGGCCCCGTGGTGACGCCGGCGTCTTGGTGCCTCTTCTGCGGCGAGCAGTGGGTCCCCGACGTCCTGCTGAACGTGGCCCTGTTTGCCCCCCTGGGAGCTGCCCTGGCCGCGGTGGGCATGCGGCCTCGACCCGCGGTGTTAATGGGGGCAATGCTCTCGGCCTGCATCGAGCTGGCTCAAGTCTGGATTCCCGGCCGGGACCCCAGCGTGCGCGACGTGCTCAGCAACACGCTGGGCGCCGGGCTGGGAACGGTCCTCCTCACCTACCCGGCGTGGTGGCTGAGCCCCCCGCTTCGCCTGGCGCGGGGGCTGGCGATGGGTTGGACGGCGGCGGCCGTTTCGGCCGCATGGTTGACGATGTGGTTGCTGCAACCGGCATACCCGACGTCCATCTATTACGGCCAGTGGACGGCGAACCTGGGCCATCTGGAGTGGTATCGGGGCCGGGTGCTCAGCGCCGAGGTCGGCTCCATGGCGGTCCGGTCCCAGCGCGTGGACGATTCGCGACGCTTACGAAACCAGCTGCAAGCCGAGAGCCCCATCGTGGTACGGGCCACGGCCGGCCCGCCGACCTCGACCCTGGGCCCTCTGTTCAGTATCTACGACCACCGACAGCGCGAGATCATCCTGATCGGTCCGGACCGGAACGACCTGGTGTATCGCTTCCGCTCCCGCGGATCGGCACTCAGCCTCCAAAGCCCGGAGTACCGAGCCAGGGGGCTGCTGGGCGACGTCCGTCGGGACGACTCCCTGCACGTCACGGTGACGCATGAGGATCGCGAACTCTGTCTGTCGGTCAACTCGCGCCGCGCCTGCGGGCGGTTCCACGGCCCGGAAGTGGGATGGTCTCTGTTGTACTCCGCCAGCCACCCCCCCGGGTGGTTGGTGGCCCTGCTCAACGTGGCGTGGTTGGTGTTGCTGGCGGCGCCGACGGGTTTCTGGAGCCGCGGCAGCGGGACGTTGGCGACGTGTGGTGTCGCGCTGGTGACCGGCACGGCTTGGGCGTCCGCGCACTGGGGGGCTCCCTGGTCACTCCCCTCTCTCTGGACGGCGGTGGGCCTGGGGTTGGGCAGCCTGACATCACGCGTCGCCGCCCGTCATGCCCAGCGCCGACGCTAGGCTTCGCAGGCACTCATCAATCTGCGAGTACACCCGTTCGAACTTCTCAGGCGGCCCATCAATCGGATCAGGGATCACGCGGGCGTCCTCGAAAGCCGGCAGCAAGTCGGCCAGAATCATGACATCCCCGCCCTGCCCCCCGAATCGCAGGCGGATCTGCTGGCGCTGATAGGGGTCCATCACCACCACCAGGTCCGCGGCCCCAATCAGGCTGCCGTCAAGCAACTGAGATCGGTGCGGCCCGAGATCCACCCCGTGCCGCCCGGCTACGGCCACGGCGTTGGGAGGTGCTGGGCGCCCCGGCCCAATGAACCCGGCGGAACGGACCACAACACCGGGCGATCCAGACGACAGGAGCCGGCGGAACGCCTCCGCCGCGTACGGACTGCGGCAGATGTTCCCATGACATACAAACAAGATGGACCTGATGGTATCCCGCCGCGCGCGCAACAGCCGGACGGCAGCGCGCCGCCGGCTGGCATGAAGAACCTGCCCCAGCGGGCGCCGCACCAGCCCGCGCCAGAGCCGCGATGCCAGACGCCGAAGGTCCATTGACGGCTGAAAATACCATGGGGGCGGGATGCGGGGCACTGAAGCTGTGACTGCCCTCACCGCCCAAGGCACCCGATCACGATAGTTTACACGCCAGGCAAGCGTCTCCATTCACTCGAGGTCCGCGTGTCTCGTTGCGGCCCCGATTCAGCTCCGTAGCCGTTACCGGATTCAGTTCTCGGCGCGGGCGGCGGTACCTGCTAATCAGAACCCGAGCACCAACTTGGCTGGTTTCTCAACACGCCGTGTGGACAACATTATGTCCGCGGGGGACTTGCGGGACTGTCGCCTTGGTGATACATACGCTCGTTCCATGTCGTATGAGCGCGACACCTCAAGCGCTTGGCGGCGTGTCTTGAACACGCGGGCATGGTAGTGACCAATCGTCAACGCAAGGGAGCCCCTCCCGCAATGACCGGGCTGGAGACACCCAAGCCCCGACCAACGTACGCGCTGGATGAGAAGGCCCGGGCCAGCATCCGCGTGCTGGTCATCGACGACGAGCACTCGCTGCGGGAAAGCTGCCAGAGCTACCTCACCACGGAGGGCTATCAGGTCGAGACCTGCGGCAAGGGCAAAGACGCCCTCGACCTGCTCACCCGTCGCGAGTACGACATCGTCTTGATTGATCAGTTCATGGCCGACGTCCCGGCCGAGAAGCTGCTGCCCGTGGCCTTGACCCGGCGTCCAGAGACCATCGCCATCGTGATGACGGGCAAGCCCACGGTGGAGTCCAGCCTGGCGCTACTCCAGCAGGGCGCCTGGGATTACCTCACCAAGCCCTTCTCGGCCACCACGCTCCGCATTCTCCTGGGGCGCGCGATGTACGCGGTGCTGATGGCGCGGGCGGCGGAAGCCGACACGGCCGCGGCGGTCACCCTCTACGGCAACACCGACAAGCTCACCGTGCTGGGCACCTCGCCCAGCTTCCGCCGGATCATCGAGCAGGCGCGCAAAGTGGCTCGCACCGACGCGTCGGTGCTGATCAGCGGCGAAAGCGGCTCGGGGAAGGAGCTGGTGGCCGAGTTCATTCATCGCTACAGCCGCCGGTCCAGCCAGCGCATGGTGGCGATCAACTGCGCGGCGCTGCCGGAGTCCTTGCTGGAATCGGAGATGTTCGGCCACCGCAAAGGGGCCTTCACCGACGCGCAACGCGAGAAGCCGGGCCTGCTGGAAGTGGCCAACGGCGGCACCATGTTCCTGGACGAGGTGACGGAGATGTCGCTGCCCATCCAGGCCAAGCTGTTGCGGGTGATCCAGGACGGCGTCATCCGGCGGGTGGGGAGTGAAGAGACCGACGCCGTGGTCAACGTCCGGTTCATCGCCGCCACCAACCGCGATCCCCAGGCGGCGGCCGAAGCGGGCATCCTGCGGCAGGATCTGTTCTACCGGCTGCATGTGGTGCCCCTGCACCTCCCCGCGCTGCGGGAGCGGCAGGAAGACATCCCGATCCTGGCGGACCATTTCCTGCGCCAGTTCTGGACCCGGCACCAGGGCGCCGGGCAGGCCCTGCCCACGCTGTCCGCCGCGGCGATTCGCACGCTGCAGCGCCATCCCTGGCCCGGAAACGTGCGCGAGCTGCAGAACCTGATCGAGCATCTGGTGGTGCTAGCCGAGCCGGGAGCCGAGGTGCAGCCCGGAGACCTCCCGTTCATCGGCGGCACGGCGCCGGAGGCCGAGGGGCCGCCGGTGGAAGCCGCGCCCGCCGAGCCGGTGGGCCCCTACCATGCGGCCCGCGAGCGCGCCCTGGCGCAGTTTCAGAAGCAGTACCTGGTGACGCTGTTGGAGCAGACCGAGGGCAACATGTCCCGGGCCGCCGAGATCGCGGGCGTAGAGCGGTCCACGCTGTACCGGCTGCTGGAGAAGCACGGCATGCAGCGAGCCATTGACTCGGCCCCCGACGCGGTAGGCGTCGAGCCGGTGACGGGGTCCACGTGAACGGCCGCGCCAGCGGCCCGGCCGGCGAGCGCCGACCCCGGCCCAGCGACGAGCAGGAACGCCGCAGCGGCTGGGACCGCCGCGCGTACCAGCGCCGCCGGGTGCAACTCGAGGTCAGCTCCGACCAGCGGATCCTGGTGGAACGGCGAAGCATCGAGCGGCGGCGGGGCGCGGCGGTGCTGCCCTTCCCCAGAGCATGGGGCACCCCCACGCTTCGGGTGGTGGTGGAGGAGACCCTCGAGCAGGTCCAGCGGCAGTGGTCCAACCAGGGCGGAGAAGCGGCGTCCGCCGCCGAGGTCGCGGAGTTCTTGCACGTCATCTACGACGCGCTGCTCCTGGGCGCGCGCCGCGCGGATGCGCGCCTGCGCTCCCCGCTGGGCCGCCGGCTCCTGGAACTGGTCCGGGCCGAGCTGGTGCGTCTGGTGGCGCGCCGCGGGCAGGTGCTGCCGGCGGTGGAGCTGTGGCAGCTGATGGAGGAGATCGAGGAAGTCCGCGCCGCGATCGAGCCGCCGGGCGATCAGTTCGCTTCCCAGCTGGCCGGGCCGGGAGGCCTCGACCTGGTGGTGGAGGTGGCGCACGACCTGCGCTCCCCGCTCACCTCGGTCCTTTTCCTGGCCGAGGTCCTGGCGCAGGAACAGAGTGGGCCGGTCAACGAGATCCAGCGGCGACAGCTGCGCCTGATCTACAGCGCCGCGCTGGGGCTCACCGAGCTGACGGGTGACGTCATCGAGCTGGCCCGGGGGGGCAACCGGCTGACCGACGGCGGGCCCGCCCCCTTCTCCATCGTGGATCTGATGACCTCCGTCCACGACATCGTCCTTCCCATGGCCGAGGAAAAGGGGATCGAGGTCCGGGTTCACCCGGCCGCCTCGGATCACCGGATCGGGCACGCCGTCGCCCTGAGCCGGGTCCTGCTGAACCTGACCTCCAACGCCCTGAAGTTCACCAGCGCGGGCTATGTGGAGCTGGCCGCGCACCAGCTCACGCCCTCGCGCGTGGAGTTTTCCGTGCGGGACACGGGCCCCGGCATCAACCAGCATGCCGCCGACACGCTGTATTCACCCTTCCGCCGGGCCTCCACGGGAGCGGGATTCATGTTCTCCGGGACCGGGTTGGGCCTGGGCCTGTGTCGCAAGCTGGTGAGCGTCATGGGCAGCCGGCTCGAGGTCGAGAGCCGGCCGGGATGGGGAACACGCTTCTACTTCACCCTGGACCTGCCGATCTCCGATTCGCTTTGAGGTAGGGTAGCCTTGAGCCGCACACCGCTCCTCCTGGCCCTGCTCTGCGGTGTCGGTGGTTGCGTGACGCGCAGCGCCGCTCCGCCGACGGACCCACCGCTCTGGCGCGTGTACCGGCAATCACTGCGGACCGCTAAGTACGTGGACCTGACGCACACGATCACACCGTCCATCCCGGTGTGGGCCGGCTTTGGGAAGTCCACCTTTGGCCCCACGGTGAACCCCGCCAACGGCAAGCCGTACACCTACCAGGCCGACGGCTTTGCGGCCACCCGGTACCTCCTTGCCACCGACCAGCTCGGCACCCAGCTGGACCCACCGGCCCACTGGAATCCGGACTATCCGGCCATTGACGAGCTGCCGCCCACCTTCGCGGTGCGCCCCCTGGTGGTGATTTCCATCGTGGACCAGGTGGCGAAACAACCCGGCTATCACCTCGGCGTGAATGACATCGTCGCCTGGGAGCAGGTCCACGGCACCATTCCGGAGGGATCGGTGGTGTTCATCCGGTCGGGCTGGTCAAAGGACTGGCCCGATCCCTCGCTCGCCACCCGGCGTCCTTTCCCGGGCATCACGCTGGACGCCATCAAGTTCCTCCATCTGCAACGGCATATCCTGTTCCACGGCCACGAGGCGCTGGACACGGACACCACCGCGACGCTGGAAGCCGAGGCCTGGCTGCTGAAGAACGGGTACACGCAGGCCGAGGGCGTGGCCAACCTGGACCGGGTGCCGGAAGCCGGAGCGCTGGTGGCGATCGGGTTCCCCAAGTTCGGCGGCGGGGTGGGCGGCTACGCCCGGTTCATCGCGATTTGTCCGCCGGACTGGAAATACGGTGTGTCGGTGGACGAGCTGACGGAGAGTCCGCTGCCCAAGATGCCCAGACCCTTGCACTGGGACGACAAGCTGGGGATGCGGGTGCGCTGAGGAGCTAGCCGAGAAGAAACACCAGGTCCAACACCACCATCCCGAGCGCAAGCAGACCGGCGGCCAGCTCGATCCAGGCTGCGATCCAGCCCAGGTACTGAACCCACAGGCCCGCGCCGATCCCCACCAGATACCCGGCCGCCAGGCCGCCCAGCCCCGCGAGGGCCCTCAGCGCCCCGGTGCGGAGCCCGGCGCCGAGGGTTAGGCCCGCGGTGAGCCCCAGGGTGAGAAAAAACGCAAAGACGCCCAGCCGGAAGGCGTCGAACGTAGGGCGCGTGCCCAGCTGCGCCCGCACGCTCTGCACCAGCAGCGCCGCGGCGCCCAGGAGGCCCAGGCCGGAGGCGGTCCAGCCCACCAGGGACCCGCGCTCCACCGCCGAGGGAAGCCCGCCCAGCAGCAGCGCCAGACAGACCAGCAGGACAATGGGAAGCTCGATGGGGATGTGGTTCGCAAAGGCCGAGCCGTTGGACTGCGCCCGGGGGCGGAGGCGGCGCCACACTACCGAGGGGAAGAATCGGGCGTGGAAGGCCGCCGAGAGGAATCCCGGCTCAGCCGCCATGGGACTTCCTGGCCTGGTGCCATGTGACGTTGATCACGGCGACCTCGCGTGATCCTGATCGAGTGTTCCTGGACGCCGACGCCTAAGCTGTGGTTGACGCGCCGGGGAGCGCAAGGATCTCCCGGGGGCGGCTGCTCCAACGTGGCGACGGTTACAGCCAGAGCCCGCGGGCCGTCTTAGATTTGGATTGTGCAGAACCCTCCCCTTCATGAAGAGGTGATATGCTGAAGCGCGTCGGTCTCGTTCGGTGGTTGCCCTCCCTGGCTGGCGCCCTGCTCCTGGCAGGGTGCGGCTCCTCCACCGCCGGTCCTGGAATAGGGACGCTGACGGTCCAGTTGACGGACGCCCCCTTCCCCTTCGACTCGGTAGCACGGGCTGACGTCTTCATCGTGCGGGTGGACGGCCAGATCGCGGCCGCCGACTCCGCCGCGGCGGATACGACAGGTGATCCGGGGGACAACACCGACCCCAGCAAGGGTTTCGTGACCATCGTGACCCCCAATGCGCGCTACAACCTGCTGGACCTGCGGAACGGCACGGTGGTCAACCTGGGACAAGCGACCCTGCCGACGGGCGCCTATCAGGGCTTCCGGCTGATCCTCAACACCGACTCCTCGAGCGTCACCCTCAAGAACGGCACGGTGCTCAACGGGAACTCGGTCCCGGGGATCAAGTGGCCCAGCGCCGGGAGGACGGGCATCAAGATCGTCCTGGATCAGCCGGTCAACGTGACCACGGACGGCACGGTGATGGTCCTGGACTTCGACCTGGGCAGCAGCTTCGTGATGCGGGGCCGGACCATTTCCCAGAACGGCCTCCTCTTCAAACCCGTGATCCACGCGGTGGCCCAGGACCTGACCGGCTCGGTGAGCGGCAGCGTGCGGGCCGATAGCGCGGCCGGGAAGGCAGTGGCCAACGCCACGGTGGAAGTGCTGAAGACTGGGACCGCGGTCACGGACACGGCCTCGGCCAACATCGTGCGGAGCGGGACCAGCGATTCCACCGGGGCGTTCACAATCTCGTTCATCCTGCCCGGGAGCTACGCGCTGCGGGCCTGGCCGCCGAGTGCCATGTCCGCGACCTACAACCCGGTCCTCATCCCCAGCGTGACCGTCACCTCCGGGGTGGATGCCGGAGGGAACGTGCTGGTGCTGCCGCACAAGTAAGCCGCTGCAGCATCGCCGCTGAAACACCCGGGGCCAGCCGTTCAGGCTGGCCCCTTTCGATGGCTATCGCAGGCGGAGATCGCGCTTCAGGATCTCGGCCAGGGGCTGGCTGCGGCCCGGGTCGTTCCAGTGCATGAGCACGGTGGACGCATCGTCCGACCTCCAGCCGTGCCGGCGGACCAGGCAGGTGGTCTGGAGGTCGGTGTTCGGCTGGGAGATGCAGTCGAAGAAATCGCGAGTCCTGGCCCTGAGCGTCCGCTCGCGCATCCAGGTCTTGCCGGCGGTTACCCACCAGACGCCGCCCACGAACAGCGCCATCGCCACGAGGCCGATGGCGGCACCCCGCAGCGCCCATCCCACATCATAGGGAGAGTCCCGGGACACGGAGATAACGTAACGGCCCGCGCGGGCGTTCAGGAGTCCGTGAGGAGACCCTGGGCAGCCTCGGCCTCGACGGGCGGCGAATACAGGTAGCCCTGGGCCCAGTCGCAGCCCATCGCGGTCAGCTGGCGGGCCTGCTGCTGGAGCTCAACCCCTTCGGCCACAACCAGGACCCCCTTGTCGCGGGCCAGCGCGATGATCATCCGGACAATGTCCCAGTCTCCCTCGTCCCGGGCAGCAGCCAGAAACGAGCGGTCAATCTTGAGAGCCTGAATGGGAAACCGCCGCAGGTAGCTCAGGGAGGAATACCCGGTCCCGAAGTCGTCGATCACCACCCCGACCCCGGCGTCCCGAAGCCGCTGCAGCGCGATACTGTGATAGTCGGCATCCCCCATGAGCATGGTTTCGGTGATCTCCAGCTTGACGTGCTCCGGCGCCAGGCCCACCTCCTCCAGGACGCGCGTGACTTCCTCCACCACGTTGGACTGGCGCAGGTGCCTCGCCGAGAGGTTCACGCTGACGCTGAGCCCCGGCAGATGAGGGAGCCGGCGCCGCCATTCAGCCAGCTGGCGACAGGCCGCGCGCAGCATCCAGGACCCCAGGGGCACCACCAGCCCGGTCTCCTCCGCCGCCGGGATGAACTCCCCGGGGGCCGTTATCCCTCGTTGGGGATGGGCCCAACGGGCCAGCGCCTCGAACCCCACCACGGACCCGGTCTTGAGATCCACCATGGGCTGATAGAAGGCCCGGAGCTCATCGTGCTCGATCGCCCGCCGGAGTTCGGTCTCCAGCTGCAATCGCTGAGTGGCGCGCCGGTGCACCGCGAGGTCGAACACCTCGTAGCGCCGCTCACCGCGGTCCCGGGCCCGATACATGGCCAGGCTGGCGTCCTTGAGGTAGCGCTCCGGATCCTCCAGGCTCGGTTGACCGACGGCAATCCCGATGTGCGGCGCCAGATACACGTCCTTGCCTTGCGTGCTCAGCGGGCGCTCGAACCGCTCCAGGATCCGCTCGGCCACGCGGGTGGCATCGGTCAGGTCGCCCATGCCGTCGAGCAGGATGGCGAATTCGTCCCCGGCGACTCTGGCGGCTACGTCGGTCGGCCGGATCGCGTCCTTGAAGAGTTTAGCCGCCGCCAGCAGCAACTGGTCGCCGGCGCTGTGTCCCAGGGTCTCGTTGATCACCTTGAACCGGTGCAGGTTCAGGTACAGCACCGCGAATCGATGGTCGGGCTCCCGGGCGGTGCGCATGGCGGTGCGCGCCACCAGCTCGAGGAAGAAGCTGCGGGTGGCGAGGCCGGTGAGGCCGTCCTCCAGCGCTGCCCGGGCTCGCCGCTCCTCGGCGCGCCGCCTCAGCGTGACGTCCTCGCAGGTGGTGACGACCGCGATCACCTCGCCGGTGGGTCCCCGCACCACGTCCGACCGCAGACGCGCCGGGAAGACCTCGCCACCCTTGCGGAGGTTGAGGGACTCGCGCTCCCAATGTTCATAGCTGCTGGGTTCGGCGTCAGGCCGCGTGCCGCGGACCTCGGGGGCGCCCAGGCAGGACGCCGGCTGCCCCACCAGCTCACTCAGGGGGTACTCGTGGAGTGCGGCTTCGGCCGGGTTGCAGTAGACAATCCGGCCCTGCGCGTCGCGGACGGTGACCCCGAGCTGCATGGCGTCGAGGATCCGCCGGTAGTCCAGGTCGTGCATGGGGGGAGCGGACACCGATGAGCCCGGCCGCAGCCGTCGCCCGATCGCCGACCACGCACTGGCGACGGCGCGGCGGACATCGATCAGCACCACTGGGGTCACCTCCGGTTCATGAAGGTCGCTGGCCCGTGGCGCCGGCGCCAGGATGGCCAAATCTGCTACTGCCTGGGGGATCGCCTAGGGCGTTTTGGGGACACCGGTAGGGCGTTTTGGGGACATTTGACGCGAAGAGATGAGATGCCCCCTATTCTTCGGACCATCTAGAGTAAGACAGGTTGCCGTGGGGCGGGTGGCGAGCCTGCCGATGGTGAAGAAGACCCTAACGCCTGGGTGGAGGTCGTGAGTTGGGTCAGGGGTGGCGCGGTGCCGGGCCGGAGAACGCATCCGCCAGGGCATTCACCCACGAGGACACCAGATCGGCATAGGTGTCCGTGTGCGGCGCCCCGCCGGCATTCGCCGTGACGATGACGGCCGTGGCGCCGGTGCGCTGGGCGATCACCTTCACCTGCGACTGGTCGTAGTAATTGGAGGTGTACA
>Ga0153915_10003325_pt1 | contig 14744 bp, 7 predicted proteins | sample Opewatmetagenome_2_FD_107003 | JGI IMG/M metagenome (GOLD analysis project Ga0153915, IMG submission 107003) | Freshwater wetland microbial communities from Ohio, USA - Open water 3 Core 3 Depth 3 metaG | ecosystem: Environmental > Aquatic > Freshwater > Wetlands | place: USA: Ohio, Lake Erie...
CCGCGACCATGGCTCCATTCCCGAACTTCGAGGCATGAAAGTATCCGATCTTCATGGCGTGAATATGCGGTTTCGAGGAGCCGGTTTCATCGCTAAAACGAGGGGATCGCAACTCCCGAAAACGTGCTAATGCCTGCCGGTCCCTGTCGCGACCGACGGCTGCAACTTCCGTATTCCTGGGGTTGCAGCGCCCAACCTGGATCCAGCCTGGCGGTCTTTTGCTAATTCCTTCCGGGAAGAAGAATTGAGTAGCAGAATCGGGGTTGGCAAGGTTGTTGCTACCTGGACAGCGCCACATGACGCAATCTGTCGAGGGTAGGAAAATGAACAGTAAATACCTTGCCGTTGCTGCAACGCTGCTGATCGTCCTTTGTACCGGTTGCTCAACCCTTATGAGCGCTGCCGTCTCTAATGCGTACCGGACACCGCCTGACACGTTTCTGGCCTCAGACAAGAAGGACAGCATACGGACGATCCGCGTTGCCTTCATCGGGGCTCCAAAGTTCGCCATGCATTCCTTCGACCAGGAACAACGGGACAAGACCGCGTCGGGGGTGATGGTGGGCGCTGGAGCGGGAGTTGACGCTGCGATTGGAACGGCGGGTCCCTTCGGACTGTTCCTCCTCCCGCTGACCGTGCCGCTCGGCGCACTCATAGGGGGGGTCTCTGCCGGGGCGAACGCAGTCCCTTCGGCGAGGGCGGAGGAGATCATCGCGATCGTGCTTCCCGCTCTTTCGGATTTCCCTTTTGAGGAGAGCATGGTCGAGCAGATCATCACAGCGGGAACCGGCCGCACGGCATACCGCTTCCTGAGTGCGTACGCGGATGGTGCAGCCGACCGTCCCCTTGAAGAAGGAGATACAACCTTGGAAGTGACCCTGCAGAATGTCGGTCTCTCCAAAGTTGAGAAGGGTCTTCAGCTGGTCGCTGTCGTACATGCTCGGCTGGTCGACAAGGAAACAGGGGCCTCACTCGCAGTTCAAACGTTCTCTCGTGCCTGGAGAATCTTCGGCCGGGACAAGCCCAAGGCTGGAGACGAACTCTTGACGAGAGAGGAAATCGACGGCTGCATCCGCGCGCTGTCTCAAGACATGGTCGATTCGCTGTTCCTCATGGAGTATCTTCCCCAGCTCTTCTGCGAAGGAGTCTCGGGTCCCCCGATGTTCCGGTACTCGGAAGCGCTGCTGCCCCGTAACCCGAAACCGGACTGGGACTTCTTCGGCACGAAGTACAGGTCGGGCAAGGTCGATTCCCTCCATCCCACTCTCGAGTGGGCAGCGTTTCCCAGCAAGCGGGACAAGGAGACGGACACACTGGGAACGCTCAAGGGAATCGAGAACGTGTGGTATGACCTGAGGATATGGAGGCTGGCCGAAGAAGTGCAGCACCCCCCGGAGCTGGTGTACGAACGTGAGAGCCTTGTCGATCCGCGGCACACCATCGTGCAGCCGCTTGAGAATGGGAAGACGTACTACTGGGCCGTCCGCGCGAGGTTTGTGCGTGACGGACACCTGACCGTGAGCCAGTGGACAACGTCTCCCGGCGTTCTGTCTCTCATCACCAGGGATGGAACCACCACGGGCGGGGGTTTCTTCTCCCAACTCTCAGGTTTGTACAGATTCTCGACGCCCGCGGCAAGCCGCTAGGGGCGAATCGATGACCGCCTCAACCGGGAGAGGAACTGGCCGCGCCGCTGCTCGGCCGCTATTCCCTCTGCACCACGGTGAAGCGGCAGGAGTCCGAACGACCGTGCTCGTCGGTAACCCGAAGGACATAGGAGCCGGGCTGCGCCTTCCAGAAGAATGCCTTGCGGGCAGGGCTCTGCCCTATGAAGGACTCGTCCAGAAACCAGAACAGGGTCGTTGCATCTGACGGCACCACCGCGATGAAAGGAATCTCGCCGTAGGTCGGGTCACCGACTCGGACTGCGTACTGCACCTTGGCGAGCGGGGAAGCGATCTGCGGCGGACGGCCCTGCGGGGCCTGGGCTTCCAGGCTCTCCTCCCGGGCATACGCGGGAGGTCTTCGGCGGGGCAGGCCGGCCTTGTCGAACAGGTCCAGGAGATCCGACGGCCAGATTTCGTAGAGCACGGTCCTGGTGACGCCCTCCACGGGCCGGCTTCGGCGCAAGCCGGTGCGCGTGTCGATGAAGATCTGCTGATGGACGTCGCACACGTCGATAGGTGACTTCCCCGGGATGAACAGCGTATCCACGGTGGTCGGGCAGAAGGCGTTGGGAATCTTGCCGGAGACGGTACAGACGCTCGTGGTAATGATCCCCGGGGGCTCTTCCACCGGCGCGTCAGCCGCGTAGTCTCCCGCGGGCCTTCCTGCCCGAAGGGCGTCGATGATCTCGAACATGAGCGGGGCAGCGCTTCGCAGGCCCACGAACTCGGGATTCCCGGACCCGTCGAAGTTCCCTACCCAGACGCAGAGGATGAAGGAATCAAATATCCCGATGGACCAGGCATCCCGGAACCCGATAGAAGTCCCGGTTTTCCACGCGCATGGGCGGGGACGTGACAACAGGGGCCCGGAGCCAAGGTCATCCGGCCGGGGCTTCTCGCGGAGGATTCCCAGCGTCAGCCAGGCTGCCTGCGGCGAAAGAAGCGCCTTGGGCGAAGAGAGCGGCCTGGTCGTGAGCGTGGCCTTGGGAGCGAGCCCGGCCTTGGGAGCGAGCCCGGCCTTGGGAGCGAGCCCGGCCTTGGGCGCCTTCCCGTGCACATCCATGGTCTCCTGAAGAGGCTCGAGCCGGCCATCGTTTGCCAGCACGCCGTACAGGGTGACCAGCTCCTTCATGGTCACCTCCGCGGTTCCCAGGACCAGGGACGCTCCGTAGTCCTCCTTGGGACGGAGACCGCCGATTCCCGCCTGCGACAGAAAGCCGTACAGGTCAGGGGCTTTCACGCGCTGGGAGAGATAGACGGCGGGCACGTTCCTGCTCTTGATCAGCGCATCTTTCGCGGTGATCGGTCCTTCGAAATCGTTGTCGAAGTTGTCGGGGTTGTAGCCGGAAAAATGGATCGGGGCATCCTTCAGTACGGTCATGGGATGGATGATGCTCTGGTCCATGGCAAGCGCGTAGAGAAACGGCTTGAGCGCCGAGCCCGGTGAGCGCCGAGCCTCTGTCCCGTTGACCTGGCCGTCGATGCGGGGGTCAAAGAAATCGGCGGAACCCACCTCGGCAAGGACCTCCATGCCGCGGCGGCGCACCAGCAGCGCGCAGGCATTCATGATCCCCACGTTCGCGCGCCGGCGCTGGTAGTCGCGGAGGATGCGGGCCACGGTCGTCTGCAGCCGCAGGTCGATGGTGGAATCGATCCTGAGCTCCCCCGGCCGGCGTCCAAGGAGCGAGGTGACGGCGTGCGGCGCCTCGAAAGGAATGGACAGCCGCAGGTCTTCCGGCAGGTCGAACTGCACCGAGAGCTGGCCGTCAGCCGGATGCCGGGCGGCCCAGGCATGGTAGAGCCGGTCCCGCCCCTGGATGAGATCACCCTGGTTCGGTCTCTGGGGAAGGACGCACAGCGCGAAGATCTCGGAAACGGACAAATCGGAAAGAGGCTTGCGGAAATACAGGAGGCTCGCCGCGGGGAACCCCTCCACGTTGCGTCCGCACGGCACCAGGCTGGCGTACGCTTCGAAGATGCGCTTCTTGGGAAAGACGAGCTCCAGGACCAGTGCGTGGGCAATCTGCTGAAGCTTCCCCTTCAGCGTATCGGTGTCCAGCCGGTACAGGAGGCGCGCCGTCTGCATGGTGATGGTCGAGCCGCCTGCGCGGTAGTCCCCGCGGATCATGGAATGCCAGAACGCCCGGGCGAGAGCGGCAGGGTTCACGCCGGGATGGAAGAAGAACGCCCGGTCTTCTTTGAGGAGAAGCGCCTCGGTGAACCGGGCGGGGAACTCGTCCATGTTGGCCCGGATGCGGTATTTCTCGTCCGCGGACAGCGTCAGCCGCAGAAGCGTGCCGCTGCGGTCAAATACCGCGGCAGAATAGGAGACCTCCTCCAGGGGCCGGGCGGCCTGGCGCAGGGCGAGGGCGAGGCCAAGGGAAAGAAAGAGACACACCCCGGCGAACGCCGCCCGGCGCGGGACAGAGAGGTGAATGCAGGACTCGAGCTGCCTCATCAATCTCCGACGGTGAGGTACCCTTCAGCAGGGTGCTGCGTCCAGATGGTCCGGTCGTACATGGACTCGGCCAGGACCGGCGGGACGGCGAACTTCCCCTTGTTGACGGACCGGATCTTGTAGACGAAGTCCTTCGTCGAGCTCTCCGCGGTGCAGAAGAACAGGAGGCGGTCCTCCCGGGGCTCCACGTTGTCCACCGCCAGGGATCCGGAGCCCAGAGGAGTGTCACCCGCATTGTCCATGACGATCTCGAACCCCGAGGGCAGCATGTCCACCACTGCCACGTTCTTCACCACGGGATTCTTCGGATCCACGGATCGGATCTTCAGGTGCACCTGCACCTCTTCCCCGATCCCTGCCGCGGCCAGCGGCTTTCCTTTCAGATCCGTGTACTCCCGGAATGCCTCGATGCCCGCGGTAGTTGCCTTGGTCGGCGCTGCCGCGTCAAAGCCGGCCTGGGAGACCCCGTAGTACACGGCGTTCCCCGTGGCGTTGGAGATCCTCACGGCCGTGGAGCCGTAAGGGACTTCCGCGCTCAGCACCGCCGAGCCGGCAACCTTCAGGTCCGACCATGCCTCCTGTGCCTTGCGGGAGACCCTGAGCCCCGTGGCGGCACCGGCGTTCGAGGAGGTGACATACGAGGTCAGCCCCAGCACCGCGTAGGACGAGGCCAGCGTGTTGTACGCACCTGCCTGCAGGTCCGAAGCGATTCTCTCCAGCGCCTGGTTGGCAAGCGCGCCCGCGCTGTCCGGCAGGTGACGGGAGGCCATGAACAGGCACAGCGATCCCTGCGCCAGAGAGCAGTAGTAGTCGTTTGCCATGCTCCCCTTCCAGGCCACGGCGAAGGAGTCGTTCAGGAGGCCCTGCGCTTCGGGCGCCTGCTTCATGAGGGCGTAGGCGCCGGAGAGAAACACGGCCACGCCTCCCTGCCGCCAGTTTCCCGTGAGGATTCCCGGCGCCCGCAGCGTGTTGATGTACGACGTCGTGATCACCCCGTTGCGCGTGAGCACGTAGATGGCATACGCGGCAGCCCAGGTGGAGGTGTGCGCGTACTTGGGATCCGCGCCCGCAAGGACCTTCAGGTTCTGCATCCCGCTCTCGAAGAGCGCGGCATCCACCGGGTAGCCGGACTCTTTGGCCTCGGTGAGGTAGTGCATGGCGTACGCGGTGATGAAGTCCGACACCACCTCGTTGGCTGCCCACAGGCCGAAGGACCCGTCCTCGTTCTGCCGGGCGCGAAGCACCTTCTGCGCGTGCTGGAAGCTCTCCATGGCCTCGGTCTCTGTCACGCCGAAGTCGGGCAGGCGGCGCAGCGCAAGCACCGCGAATGCCCGGCTCACGATCTGCTCCGTGCAGCCGTAGGGATAGTTGTCCAGGTACTTCTTCAGGCCGAAGGACATGGCCGTGGGAAGGAACGAGGCGCTCACCTCGATCTTCCTGAACTCGGGGAACATCGTCCGGTCAAGCGGGATTTCCACGCTGGATCCCCGCGCGCGTCCCGTGACGAGCTGCGTGCGGTAGGGCGTGGAGGGGCGGATGCTGACGGTTTCCTCCACCGAGGAGGACGTGCCCGCGGACGCCCCGCCCACCGCGGACGCGGTGAACACCAGCGACCCCGAGCCGAGCTGGTTCTTCACTTTCACGCGAAAGAACACGGTCTTCTCCTCCCCCGGGGGGAGGGGCTGCGTCACCTGGGCGGGGGTGGAAAGCTCGAACTGCTCGGATGGCTTCATTTCCACCCGGACGGACAGGGACTTTTCCGCCGGCTTCAAGTTGTTCATGACGGCCAGGCCGATCTCCACCTCGTCTCCCGGGGAGGCCACCGGGGGCACGTTCGGGCTGAGGACGAAATGGTTTCGAACCACGGTGCGGGCGTCCTTCACGCCGATGGAATCGTCGGAGACTGCCACCGCCATGATCTTCACCGTGCCGTTGAAGTAGTCCGGAATCTTGTACTCCACGGTGCGCACAGTCCGGTCGGTGGGGAGGATTCCAGACCAGTACACGACTGGCGCCTTGTGCTTCCTCTTGAAGGGATTCAGCCCGCGGTTGAGCGCCCCTTCTCCCTCGTCCCCGCCGGCGGCCAGGGCGCCCTGGATCAGGGAGTACTCCGGAAGGATGAGGTCCAGGATCTGCGAGGTCTGCACTTCCAGGGCCCGCTTGGCGAAGAAATGATCCAGCGGCCGGGGAGTCTGGTACTTCGCCACCTGCAGGATGCCCTCGTCCACCGCGTAGACCACGATCCTGCCCGGCCTTTCCGTGCTGTACCCGATGCGGAGCACCGAGCCGCCCAGGATCTCCTGCGGCGCGTTCAACGTGATCCGGTTGGACCGCGCCTCCCGGTTGATGCTCACCGGCATCACCCCGTAGCTGAGGGGGCTGGCGTAGATCTCCCGGGAGTCGATGGCGCGGATGAAAGAGACGTTGACGTACGCCGAGCCCTCCACGGTCGGGGGCACCGTGATGGTCTGCACGGATGCCGTGGTGTTCGCGGAGAACCACTTGTAGGCGTACACCTTGTCACGCTCGATCGTGATGAGGCCCGAGCCCGTGTAGGGGGCCTTGATGCTCACCTGGATGGCATCCCCGGCCGAGTAGTCGGGCCGGTCCATGCGGACCTGCAGCTCGGCGTTGCGGTCCAGGGTGCGGGCGAGGTTGCCCGTCCCGATTACCGAGTAGCGAAGGGATGAGAGCTTGACCTCTTCGGAGTCCACGAGGGAGAGCTCGAAATCCCCGGGGGTGTCCGTTGCGAGGTTGACCACCCGGCCGTCCTTCGGGATGGCAAACGCCACCTCCTTGACCGGCACGCGCTTTTCCACGGACTTGTAGCGGTAGAGGTTGTCCGGGCCTTTTTCCAGGACGGAGACGTAGCGCAGCTCCACCACTCTCATCTTCAGCTTTGCCAGGGGAACCGGCGACTGATCCGGGCCTATGGAGACGAACTGCACGGTTCGGCCGGCGTCCTTGAAGATGTAGTCCAGCCTCCCGTCCGCCTTGTACCCGACCACGGAAGCCAGCGGTGAGACCAGCACCGTGCTTTCGGCGTGGACCCCGCGCCCGCCCTGCTTCTCCATGCCGTCGGCGGAGAAGCGCAGCCGGAAGGTCGCCTTGTCGAAACGTTCCAGGTCAATGGGAAACACTGCCGTCCCCGAGGCGTCCGTGGTCCGATCCGGCAGCGGCTCGTCGAAGGTCTTGCCTTCCCCGAGGGGATCGAAGAACTCGTAGTCGGGGTAGCTGGGAAACGAGAACGAGCTCGGCGAAAGGCTGATGCTCGCCTGCACGAGGTTCTCCGCCGCGGGGGTGCCGAAGAGGTTCATGAGCGTCACGGTAGCCTTCAGGTCCCTGGGAGAAGCCCACGCCTTCCGCGGATCAGAAGAGAACGCCGAGCGGATGGCAAGGCGATCGGGGCGGAACTCCTCCACCCGCACGGAGGTGGATCCCAGGAGCCGGGGCTCTTCCTTGTCCCGCGTGAGGGTGAGGCTGAGCTGGTACTTGCCCGTCTGCGCCGTGTCCTCGGTGCGGAACGAGTACTGCTCAAAGCCGGAATCGGAGAGCGCGATCTTCTTCTTCTGGACCTCCAGGCCGCGGGGATCCTGCACGCTCAGCTCCAGGGGGAGCCCGCCGAGCTTCTTTCCCCAGTCTCCGGCCTTGACGATGATGCCGAAGTTGATGAGGTCCCCGGGCCGGTAGATGCCGCGGTCCGAGAACAGGTAGGCGTCGATGAATCCCGGGTCCGCCGTGCCCATGAGCCCGCCGGTGTCAAAGCGGCTGAAGTTCAGGAACCGTCCGGTGTTCTCCACGGGAAGAAAGGACATGTCCTCGCCCCGGGTGACCACGAAGGCCTCGGGCGACTTCTCCCGCGTATAGCCTTCCAGGTTTGGAATGTAGACGTGCCCGTCGGCACCGGTGTACGCGGACACCACCGAGAGGCCGTTCTTTCCCACCACGTCCACTTTCGCGTCCCGCACGGGAGCGCCGGAGTGGATGGACTGGACGAACACGTCGTAGCCGGTGTAGGCGCTCTTCTTTGCCAGGATGCCCAGGTCCGTCACGAGGATGAGCCGCGCGTTGGAAACGCGCGTGGCCTTCTTCTGCTCCGCGTCCCACTCGGAGACCTTGAAGTAGAACAGCCCGTACCTCAGCCGCCCCTCGGCTTCCCGGGAAAGGTAGGAGTCGAAGTCGAAGGAGAAGTACTGCACCTGGCCGGGCGGGAGCACCTTCAGCGGCCGGACCTCGTGGTAGATGGAGGAAATGTTCTCCAGGCCGAAGCGCTCGTACCCGCGGAAGGTAATGTCCTTCATGTCATCGTAGGTCTGGGTGATGAGGTTGTTCACCTGGTCGGGGATGATGCGGCCGATCTCGAACTGCACGGCCGCCAGGTCATTGGCGTACAGGGAGAGCTTCCGCTCGCCGGACATGGCGAGCAGGGAGCCCTCGTGCATGATCTTCACTTCCTTGGGGATCTGCGGGACCTCGATGACGCCCGGTCCGTAGGTCTTGATCAGGTAGCCGCCAAAGGCTTCGATCTGACTCTTCACCTTCAGGTACAGAAACCGGCCCGAGGGAGCCTGGTAGGTGAAGCTGACCTGCTCATCGAAATCTCCCTCGATGGGCACCGGCGCAAGGTCGAGCTGCGTGGAGAGGGCCAGCACCGACGCATCCACTTCGTCCGCATTCCAGGGATAGTTCTCCTTGGCCTCAGCTCCCGGGGAGGCGGGCCGGTCCCTGGGCAGGAGATGGACCACCAGGGCCCGGGCCACGGCGTCCGGCTTCAGTCCAATGTTTGCGCTCACCGAGAGCACCTTCTGGTACTCCAGGCTTTCACTGCGCACGAGCCCCGTGGAGATCTCCTTCAGCACGGCGTAGTCGTACTTGCCGGGGATGGTGATCTCATTCTTCAGGCCCGCGGAGAACGGCTCCCCGCCCCGGGGGGAGGTGATGGTCCCCTCGATTCGAAGCTCTTCCTTGTAGGTCTTCTCCGGGACCGGGATGGCCTCGGACACGATGTAGGCGGTGGCGAAATACTTGTCCCAGCTCACCGTGAACGGCCGCGAGAGCTTGACCGCCTTGACCAGCTGCTCCGTGCGCACCGGATGAGTGAAGCTCACCGTGGCGGTGATGCGCTTGATCTCTGGATGCGCCGGGTCGATGTACAGCTCCGCGTCCTGCAGCTTGCCCACGAGCGGCGCCGCGTGAAACGTCACCGTGCTCGTCGACACCTTGATCTTGGGGGAGAACAGCGACGCGCCGAGCTTGACCGTGTACCCGCGGCCGGGAAGCCAGTCCGCCTGGGGAAAAAAGACCAGCGTCCGGTCATCGCTCCAGATCCATTTCCCATCGAGGCCGGGGGAAATGCTCAACCCCTCGGTGACTTCCTTCCCGACAAGCTCGATCCGTGCCGCCGGGTGGCTGAAGGTGATGGTGAGCGGCGGGATGGCAGCGTTTTCCGTGAGCTGGCGCGGCTTCGGATCGTGCACCGCGACCTGGACCGCGTCCTTTCTGCCGGAGCTGATGACGACGGCCAGGACGATGCCTGCGACCACGACGCCGGCCAGGATGAGACCAGCGGCGATGTTGGCGCGGCGCGATGTCCGCACAAGTGCTGGGAGGCTCCGGAGGGTCGCGGGAAGGCTCCGGAGGGCTGCGAAAATGCTCCGAATGAAGCTCTGGATGGCGATGAGCGGACTTTTCATGATCACCTCGCTTTTGTCTGGCGCTGCTTCAACTTGAGTGCTGAGTCGTTCTGCACAATAGGTGAGAAATCTCCAAAATGCAAGCGGGTTGCGGACGAGGCCTGATGCAAGGGCCTCACAGACATGGCCTCGAGGCGTTTGTCCTGGAGCCCCAGATCAGGAGAGTCTATGAGCGCCTGATCGAGAGGGTCTGGTACTACACAGCTAGAACTTCACCTCCAGGCCGAGGCCGGCCTGCGCGGTCCACGAGGCGCCGCCCACGCCGTAGCCGATGCCGTACCCCGCGCTCCCGTTGCCCGCCTGGAGAAACACCGTCACGTCCGCGTTCTGCGCGGCGCTCACCCGGGTGGTCAGGGTGAGGGTTCCCGCTCGCTGATTGATATCGGCGATGACGACAAGGGCCGCCTGCACGAGCTCCGAGGCCTTCCAGGTCACCGAGGCGTAGGCGTTGTGCGTGCCGGGGAACAGCAGGTCCGCGGAGGCGCCCCCGCCGTTGTAGTAGTACTCGGCGGCGAGGATGAAGTCCCCGATGGACCAGTCCACGCCCCCGGCGGCGCGGACCCAGCCCCACCCGCCGGCATCGGGCAGGTCATACACGGCCTCCGCGGTGAGCCCGACCTCGAGGTCGGTCTTGAAATCCGCGCCAAAGAGCCATCCCCTGCCTGCTCCATCCCGGGCCGCCACGGCGGCGGCATCCACCACCTCTACGAGCAAGGCACTGAGCCGGGCCGAATACCGGCCATCCGCCGGCGCAAGCGTCGGGGCGCCTACCAGGTCCAGCCCGGCGGTCTCCCCAAGAGGGACGGTGATGCGCAGGGCATCGGTTCCGCGCCGGACCGGCGAGATGCCGGCCAGGTCAAGCTCGGTGAAGATATCCGTGGGGCTCCACAACGCGCCCCTGCCGTAGTTGACGACCTGCCGCCCCGCGGTGAACGAGACCCAGTCGAGGTCCAGCTTCGCGTACAGCGTGCGCACCCGGCCGGCAATCGCGACCTCCTCTCCGCCGGGAGAGGACGGAACGAGCAGCTCGTCCGCCCTGCCATAGGGACTGGCGGCAATGGCCCAGGCCAGCGCCGCCGACCCGCCCGTCAGTACGGCGGACTCCAGGGACGCTTCTGCCCGTGCGCGGCCGCTGCCTGTCTTGAGGTCCAGGCTCAGTGACGTTTCCGACCCGTAGCTGAAATCGCCGGCGTACGCCGCGAGCGGCTGCACGGTGAGAGAGCCGCCCAGCGTCCATGGTGGCGCCTCCTGGCCGAAAGCGACCGTGGAGACCACCAGCAGCACCCACGATGCAAAGCAGCGGCGCATCGCCCTTCTCTACTTCGTGAGCGCAGCCATGGAGAACATCTGCTCGGTCACGGCCACGTTCAGCTCCACGCCGCTCAAGGCGAACACCGTCCTGGTGTTGGCGCGCAGCCTGGAAACAAACTCGACGCGCGTGGGAAACCAGCGGTCGCCGATGCGGTCCACGGAGAGCGTCGTGCTGGTCTTCAACATGCGCCCGGACTTCGCGTACATCTCCTCCTTCAACGCCACGAACCTCTCGGCGTCTATCCAGATCACGCGGCGGTCGTACGCGGCGGTGGGCACCTTTGCGGCAAGCTCCACGACGAAGCACTTGCGGTCTCCCACCGTGTCGTCGGGCTTCCTGGAGGCAGTGTACTTCTCCTGGTAGCTGGAGGATTCCAGCGCGTCCTCGTAGGAGACGTCGGAACCCATCAGCCCCTCCTTCAGGAGGTGACCCGAGAGCTTCACGGTATCCTGCTCCTTGGGAAAGTAGATCCACAGGTTCTTGTCCCGCTTCAGGTAGCGCGTGCCCCGGTCCTCGGGGTTGGTGAACTCCACGAACGCGCGGCTGGATCCCTGCGCGACCGCCTCCATGGTCTTGGACCGGGTCTCCCCGCCGATGGTGATCTCCATGCGGCCGCGGTAGCGGATGCTCGCATACGACTGGTTGGCATCCACCCTGGAAAGGATCTCCTCCGCGGTCTGCGCCCCGGCCGCAACGCAGCCCGCCGCGGTGAACACCGCTGCCAGGGCACAAACGATTCTTGTCCTCATCGCCTGACTGCCTTTCTCATGCCTTTCTCACACCGAGCGGATCGCATCAATCGGGTCCATGCGCGCCGCGGTGCGCGACGGCAGGACCGAGACAATGAGCGCCACGGCGATTCCCACCACGAACAGCCACACCACGGTGAGCGGGTGCACCACGGGATAGATCACGTTGTCCAAGGGCATGCCGGCACCCGAGACGGTCCTGGTCATGTCCAACCCCTTCACCCCGAGCAGCGCGCTCAGCGCGGCGCCGACGATCACCCCGGCCGCGGATCCCAGCGTGCCCATGAGCACGCCCTCCACCAGGAAGAGCCAGAGGATTCGAAGCCGCTCCATTCCCATGGACAGCAGGATCCCTATCTCGCGCTTTCTCTCCAGCACCACCATCATCACGACGTTGGCGATGATGAACGCGCCAAGGAGCGCCACGATGATCTCGCCCCAGGAGAAGGTGGTCCGCGTCAACGCGATCAGCGAGGCGATGTCTCCCAGGGAAGTCCAGCTCTGGACCGACAGGCCGGTGAGGCCCGAGGCGGCCAACCGTGCGCGGATGGCCGCGGCCGCCCGGTCGGCGCCTTGGTAATCCCGAAGCATCACCAGAACCTGCGAGGCTCCGCGATCCAGGCCAAGGAGGTCGCGCGCATCCGTTATGCTCACCAGGAACGTCGAGCCGTCGAAGGTGTCCACGCCGGTGTGAAAGATGCCGGCAACGCGCAGCTTCTTGAACCCCAGGCCGTAGTCGGCCTTCTCCGCGATCACCCTCAGCATGTCCCCTACCCCGAGCCCGAGGGTATCCGCGAGCTTCTTCCCGATCAGCGCCGTGCCTTTCTCCTGCAGGTAGGAGCCCCCCGGCAGGATGGCGCGGTCCAGCATCAGCATGCTCTTCTCCGCGGCGGGATCTCCGCCGATGGCGCGCACGGCCTTGGACTGCGCCCCGGAGGAAAGCACCGCGGCGAACTGCACCCTCGGGGTCACCTGCACGAGCTGGCCGGCCAGGCCGGGGGTGGAGCGGATGACGCTCACCACCGCATCCGAGTCACGGATGGCCGCGGAAGCCGGCATGAAGCGCTTGCGCGCCTGGTACTGCGCAGTGGTCACGTTCACGTGGCCGGTTTCGTTCTTGGTGAAGTTCCTGGCCAGGGAATCCACCACCCCCGCGATCAGCCCGTCCATGAAGGTGACCAGGGTGATGGCGATGAAGACCGAGAGCACCGCCAGGGCGGTCCGCCGCCGGTTGCGCCCCAGGTTTCGGATTGCCATTTTCCACACGTTCATTCGAGTGCTCCTTGGTGCGCCTACTGGAACCGCAGCGCGCTGGTGGGCTCCAGCCGCGCTGCCCGCCGGGCGGGGATCCACGCGGCAGCCACGGAGACGATGATCCCGAACAGGAAGCCGGCCGCGATCGTCTTCAGGTCCCATTCCCCGCGCAGGATGCCCCCGACGGGGATGGAGCCGAAGCTCTGCGCGTAGGCGCTCAGATCCATGCCATGGACGATGAAGAAGAAGTTGGCCAGTACTCCCAGTCCCACGCCCAGCAGGGATCCGACCACCCCCAGGGCGAAGCCTTCCAGGGTGAACAGCCGCAGGATGTCACGGGGCGTCATGCCGTAGGCGCGAAGCACGCCGATCTCCCGCACCCGGGAGAACACCGACATGAGGATGGTGTTCACGATGCCCACGGCCGAGATGACGAGCACGATGAGCACGAGGATGAACGACATCCTGGACTTGTAGTTTCGAACCGCGAGGTAGCCCGCGGCGAGCTGGCTGATCGGGTCCACGCGCTCGCCGGGGAGAGCGGCTCTCAAGCGGGCGGCCGCGGCATCCCCCTCGGCCAGGGCGGCGGCCAGGCTCGGCGCCCGTGGAAGCGCCACGTTGACCTCCGTGACCAGGCCGTCCGGTCCGCCCGGGGCGCCGAGCAGCTCGCGCGCGTCGTCCAGGGACATGAACAGGCCGCCGAGGTTGACCTCGGGCGTCGGCGTGCTCACCAGGCCGGCCACGGTGTACTCGTCCGCGTTCGTGGTGTCGTTGATGGTCTGGGAGGATACGAGGATCGCGTCCCCCGGCTTCACGGCAAGCTCGCGCGCGAGCTCCGCGCCCATGACCACCGAGTGCGTTGAGCCGGCCGAATGCGCCTCCGGCGCGGCGCTCAGCCACGAGCCCGCGGTGACCGCCGCGGCGAGCTTGAACACGCGCGCATCCGCCCCCGGGTCCACCGCGTCCGCGAGCACGGGGATCTCGTCCGTGTAGTTGGACAGCCGGGCCACGAACCTCAGCCGGGGCGCCGCGGCCAGCCCCTGCGCCGCCGCTGCTGCCAGGACCTGCTGCGGGTGCACCAGCCCCTTGTCCAGCGGCGAGGCCTCCAGGTCATCGACATACGCGGGGGTGCGGATCTTCATGGAGGAAAGGGTGTAGTCCGTCATGTTGTCTATGGCCATGCGGTCCAGCCCGGCAAGCATGGAGTTGAAGAAGATGTACACGGCGATGCCCGCCATCATGACCACCGCGGTGATGATGGTGCGTCGCCCGTGACGGATCGTGTTGCGCAGCGCGATCTTCCAGAGGGTGCCCATGCTACTTCCTCGCCGCCGCAGCAGCCGCGGGCGGCTCTTTTCGTTCGTCGGCCGTGACCTTGCCGTCCCGGATGGTGACCACCCGGCGGGCGTGGTCCATGACCAGCCGGTCGTGCGTGGAGAACACGAAGGTGCTCTTCCTTGCCGCATTGATGCCGCGCATGAGCTCCACGATCTCCTCCGCCGTGTGAGAGTCCAGGTTCGCCGTGGGCTCGTCCGCCAGGATGACAAGCGGCTGTTTCACCAGCGCCCGCGCAATCGCGACGCGCTGTTCCTGGCCGCCGGAGAGCTCGCG
>Ga0153915_10003326_pt1 | contig 14743 bp, 9 predicted proteins | sample Opewatmetagenome_2_FD_107003 | JGI IMG/M metagenome (GOLD analysis project Ga0153915, IMG submission 107003) | Freshwater wetland microbial communities from Ohio, USA - Open water 3 Core 3 Depth 3 metaG | ecosystem: Environmental > Aquatic > Freshwater > Wetlands | place: USA: Ohio, Lake Erie...
ACCAGCATTTTACGGTCGTCCCTGACCAGACCGCTCATCTCTATCTCGCCTTTTTTCAGTTTCTGGTACCGGCTCATGATAAACCCGTAATTTTTATCAAAGCCGGCTGCCTTTGCGATGAGGTGAGCGTACTCCCAGAATATGAGTTCCTGTACGGTTTTTACTGCATAGGGCGGTTCGAAGGACCCCCTTTTGTGTTTCGTTCCCGACTCCCCCTCAGGCATAACAATCAGACAAATTCTCTTCTCTGCTGCGAAATCAAAAAGGTATCGGGGGAGGAGCCGGATTGGGAAATATACCCTGTCTCTCTACCGGCAGATCCGGTGGAATAACGAATCAGGCAGATGCTGATTTTAAAAATAAAATGCGAGGAGCCGGATTCGAACCGGCGAACCCCTGCGGGAATGGACCCTAAATCCATCGCCTTTGACCTGGCTCGGCGATCCTCGCATTACGGAAATAGTTGGCGGGCTTAAATTAAGAGGATATCGCGGGAACAACCGGGAAACGATGGTACCGTGAGACCTTCTCACATCTCCACCCTGGTCACCACACCGTGGATCTTGTCTGACGGCAGCCGGTAGAACTGCACCACCGAAGGAGTCAGGTGTTTGATCGCGCCGAAGATCTTCCAGGCGACATGGTTGGTTACGATATCCTCCATCCCGTAGAAGATCGTCTTCTCATCGATATCCGCATCCTTGAGGATGGTAGAAATATCGACGATCTCCATGTATCCCAGGTAGATTTCAAAGATGGAAAGCCCTTTGGTGAGTTCCCTTGTTACCCCCCAGGTAACCCCGAACGGCTGCTCCGTGCGGATGATTGAGATGATGATGTTCTCCTCGTACACGATGTTGTTCGTGAACATCGTGCGGTGGATATACTGGGGGATCTGCCGGAAGTCCCGGGCGAAGTACAGGGCAGAGCCCGAGATCTTGCTCACCGATTTGTAGAGCGTGTTGAACTGCGGCAGGAACTCGTCAAGGGGTACCGGCGTCAGGGAACGTGCAAGGCGCCGCTGGCCGTTCGTATAGATCAGGATGATCGCCAGCGGAATGGCCGCAATCAGGAGCGACCAGTAACCCCCGGAGGGGATCTTGTGGAGGTTCGAGATCAAAAACATCCCGGTCACGATCAGCACAAAGCCGGCAATCAGGCTCTTGAGGATCTCGCCCCGGAGAAGCAGGATCCAGACAATAAGGATACCGGTGATGGTCATCGTCCCGCAGACCGCAAGGCCGTACGCATGGGTCAGGCTGTTGGAGCTCTTAAAGATGAAAATCACCATCAGCACGGCAAAGAGCAGCAGCCAGTTCACGATGTCGATATAGATCTGCGACCGGAGGTGGGGGGATGTGTACTCGATATGTAAAAGCGGCAGGATCCGTGTCGTGATACCCTGGTATACGATGGAAAAGATCCCGGAGATCATCGCCTGTGAAGCTATAATGGTAGCAGCGATGCTCAAAATCAGGAACGGGATGTAGAGGAGTTTTGCCTCGGAGAAGATCATCTCGAAAAGGACGTTGTGGGCATCCGGGTTCGCAATCAGGAAGGCCCCTTGCCCGAAGTAGTTGATCGCAAGGGCGATAAACACCAGGTACCAGGCCTTCACGATAGGCTCCCTGCCCAGGTGGCCCATATCTGCATACAGCGCCTCGCCCCCGGTCGCGCACAGGATAACGGAAGAGAGGATCAGGAACCCTTCAAGGCCGTTGTGGGTCAGATAATTAATCGCGTAGGCAGGGTTTATCGCAAAGAGTACCTGCGGGGCGAGAAAAAGGGCGATAATGCCGGAGACCGCAAGGACCGTAAACCAGATCACCATCACCGGGCCAAAAGCCCATGCCACCTTTTCCGTACCCCTCGCCTGGAAAGCAAAGAGGCAGATCGCGATGGCCGCAGCGATCAGTATAAGGACGATCTGCGCAGTATTCTCAAAACCCGGTATCAGGAGGACACCTTCTACAGCCGAGAGGATACTGATTGCCGGGGTGATTACACCGTCGCCGATAAAAAGCGATATGCCGATGATGGTTAAGAGGGAGACAAATGCAATCTGGTTGCCCGATTTCAGCATCGGCAGCAGGATCTCCTTTAACACGATCGTCCCGCCTTCGCCTTTTTTACCCAGGTGCATGGCAAGGAAGGTATACTGGACCGTCACAAGGATGGTCATGGTCCAGAAGATCAGGGAAAGGATGCCCATCACGTTCTGCGGCGTCGGGGCGATCAACAGGAAAATGGCAGTCAGGGTATAGATGGGACTCGTCCCGATATCGCCGAATACGAGGCCCATCGATTTGACGACCCCGGGCATCGCTAAGTGGTCCCTGAGCATTTCTGCTCTACCGTGGGGAAATATAGGGTATATTCGTTTCTGTTTTTAGGATCGGGGAGATCGGCTGCCGGTGTTACGATCCGGTGCGCCACCCTCCGGGATTACTTTCTCTTCCTGCCCTTTGCGATCTGCGGTCCAGATCCGGTAACTTCGCATCAGGAGCACGATGATAAGCGGTCCCAGGACAAAACCGGCAAGCCCCATCGTGAGGATCCCCCCGATCAGGCCGACGAACATGATCACCGGGTGGATCTTGACCCTTCTGCCGACAAGCACCGGGCGCAGATAGATCTCCGGGAGGGCCGAGACGACCACGTATCCTAAAAGGAACAGGATAAGGACTCCTTTAAGGTCGCCCAGCGCAAGGGCGTATGCCCCGACGACGATAAACGCGACCGAGGACCCGAGGATGGGGATGAGTTCGCAGAACGCGGCAAGGAACGAATAGAAGAGGATGTTGCCGTATCCCAGCAGCCAGAAGACCGGGATTGCAATAAAGAATGTCAGTGCCGCGATGGCGATCTGGACGATATAGATGACGTAGAGCGTATCGACCGTGACAGGTGCAAGTTCGTCCCAGTACCTCTTCAGCGGGTGTGGCAGGTGGTGGTGCATCCGCTCCACGAGTACCTCTCCTTTGAGGAGCAGGAGAAAAATCGTGATGAAAAAGACCAGCCCCTTATACAGGATCAGCGTAAGGTTTGCCACCACCGTTCCCCAGTAATTAACAAAGAGGGACTCCCCCTCGGCAAGCCATACGGAAAGGGTGTCCCGGCTGATCGGAACGCCAAAGGCTCCGGGCTGCGTGGCCGGATTGCCCAGCCATGATGCGATGGTGGAGAAGATCTGGTCGAGCAGCCCGGCGTTTGCCCGGAGGATCTCAATAGTGACATAAGCCGTCGCGAGGATCAACAAAAAAAGAGAGATGGTAATCACTCCCGCCGCGAGCACCGGGCGTACATGGCGCACCAGGCGGCGGTGAAGCGGCAGCAGCACGACCGCGAGCGAGGCGCCGAGAACGACCATGTCGAAAAACGACCAGAATGCGACAAGGGCAACTACCGTAAGGAGCACGACGACCAGGAACGGATAGAGTTCCCTGTCCACGCGGGTCATGGTACCTGATAGTTTGCCGGCATTCCTAGTAAAACAGGTACGTGCAGCTGCCGGATCCGTGCGCCAGCACAATCCATAACAATACCGGAAAGCCAAACATTCTGTCACTGAGATGAAGCGGCTCGATCACCTTGCAATGATAATGCATGATGTGGGAATGATCTGCCGGTTCCTCGGGTTCGTATCGCTGGTTCCGTTTGTCGTCCTGGCGATTTTCCAGGAATGGGACCTGCTGCTGCCCATGGCAAGTGCTCCCCTGGTATTTTTTATCCTTGGATATCTGCTGACCCGGGTGCCGACAGGAGATTTCGAGCCCCCGGTTTCGCTGACGCTTGTTGCCGTAGCCATCGCGTGGTTTTTGATGGCAATTGTCGGTGCACTTCCCTTTGTTCTGGGTCTGGGGATGTCGTACACCGACAGCGTGTTCGAAGCGATGTCCGGCTGGACGAGCACCGGGTTTACCATGATCCCGGCCCTCGACCTGACCCCGAAGACACTTCTCTTCTGGCGCACGTTTATGCAGTGGATAGGGGGTATCGGGATCATCGCATTCGGGATATCGATGCGCAGGAAAACCCAGGTCTCGCTCTTCCAGATCTTCCGGTCCGAGGGAAAACCCGAGGATCTCATGCCCAACCTTATGTCGACAGGCTGGAGGATGTGGAAGATCTACATCTTTTTAACCTGTATTTTTACCGGCCTGGTGATGCTTGCCGGGATCCCCCTCTGGGACGCAGTCAACCTGGTCATGGTCGCCATCGCCACCGGCGGGTTTACTCTCCATTCTGCAGGACTGGCCTATTATAACAATCCCCTGCTTGAAGCCCTCCTGATACCCGTAATGATTGCCGGGGCGCTGCCGTTCAAGCTCTATTTCCTGATGTACCGCGGGAAAATGGGTGCGCTGTTCCGCGACAGGATCATACGGCTGTTCCTGCTTGTTGCGCTCGTCGGATCTCTCCTGGTCTCTCTTGAATTGTATATCTTCAACGGCCTCGCGCCACTGACAGCGATCAGGGAGGGATTTTTTACCTCGGTCTCCGGCCTCTGTACGTGCGGGTTCCAGAACGCAGACCTTCATCTCTGGGCTGCGATCCCGCTCGCCGTAGTAGGTCTCCTGATATTTATTGGCGGCTCGATGGGGAGCATGGCCGGGGGGATCAAGATCAACCGGGTGGCGCTGGCATATGAGGGAGTGAAATGGTGGTTTAAGCGCTTCTTTGTCAGCAGTCGCGTGATCATCCCCTTCCGGTACGAGGGCCGGATGCTCTCCCGCGAGATGTCCGAGATGGAAATCTCAAAGAACATGCTTGTTATCGCCCTGTACGTCTTTACCATATTTACTGCCGTTATCTTCTGCCTGCACCTCTATATTACCACATTCCGCCTCGACGAGGTCATTTTCGAGTGCGTCTCCGCACTTTCCAATTCCGGGATCACGGTGGGCTTTATCACGGCGGCAAGTCCCGTTACGATCAAATGGATCTTCATCGTCCTGATGTGGCTGGGCAGGCTCGAAGTGGTGCCGGTGATCATCCTGGTGATGGGTATTGCAAAAGGGATCCAGGAAGAACTGTTCACCGAACCGCCGGTAAATGCCGTGCCGGCCATGAAACGGGATGCCGATGAACCTGCGTAAAAGACCGGATCCCGGTTCTCAGGAGTCGGTCCTGTCGGGGAAGAGATCCTTCTTTCCCGGGATGTACAGGGCGGATGCATACTCCTCGGCAAATGCCGAGTCTACCATGAGATCAATATAAACCATGTGCCGGGCCATCATCTCGGCAGCGGTCCGGTATTGTCGGGAGATCAGCGCCGCATACGCTCCGGAGAGCGAGCCGTTCCCGATTGAATGCACGGTGGCGTTCGGGAACGAAGGAAGGATGCCAAAACGGGTTGCGTTCCCTATATCCGCATAGGCGCCGAATGCCCCGGCAAGGTAGAGGTGCCGGATATTTGTTACGGAGCACTTGTATCGCTGCAATAGTACTGCGATGGCCCCGCAGGCAGCAGCCTTTGAATCCATGAGGTAATCGATATCCCGCTGGGTCATGACGATATCCATGCCCGTTCCGGTCTCTGCGGCAGGGACAATGACGTACTCGGGCCCCTCCGGTCCGGTGCGGACCCGGGGGTGCAGGGACCGGAGTTTTCCCGCGAAATCAAGTGCACCGGTCTGGACCATGGCGACTGCCATGTCGATGATCCCGGAACCGCAGATGCCCCGGGGCAAAACAGAGCCGATTGTGCTCCAGGAGACTTCCCCGGTTTTCTCATCGACACGGACATGATCGATCGCGCCCCGCATCGCCCGCATGCCGGCCATGATGCCGGCGCCTTCGAATGCAGGACCGGAAGCGCAGGAGACCGAAGCACTCCAGTACCGGTTGCCAAGGACAATCTCGCCGTTTGTCCCCAGGTCGATCACGAGCGAAAATTCGTCAGACCGGTACATCCCGGCGGCGATCATGTCCCCGATGGCGTCTCCGCCGACAAACCTGCTGACATTGGGGAGGAAGTATACCCCGGCGCCGGGATGTGCGTCAAGCCCGAGTTCGTGCGCAGTTTTCTGGATGGGCGCTCGTTTCACGGGAGCGTTTGCGAGGTCCAGGTACCGGGGGTCGATACCGCAGAGCAGGTGGTTCATCACGGTGTTTCCTGCGATGCAGACATCGACAATATCGTGACTGCGGATTCCGGCAGCTTGTGTGAGAGTGCCGATTACGTTATTGACGCTTGCGACTGCGGCTTTCTGGAGCGTGGCAAGCCCAAGGGACGTGCCGGCGTACCCGATCCGGGTGAGCAGTTCTTCGCCATAGGTGATCTGGCCGTTCAGGGCAGACCCGGTAGCGAGGATCTCACCGGTATCGAGCCGGGCGAGGCACCCGACGACTGTTGTCGTCCCGAGATCGACGGCAACGCCGTAGAGGGGCCTCGCTGGTTCCGCCGCGGTGATGGCAAGCACCTCGGGGGGCGACCGGGCGAGGGAGAGCGTTGCTGCCCGGGGGGTTTCTGCGTCCAGCAGGGAGTGGTATTGCGCATCGGTCATGCGGGGCCGGGGACCGGTATACCCTGCAAACCGGATGGACTGCGAGGCAAACGGCAGTCCCTCCAGGGGAGCCTTCTCTACCCGGTACTTCACTACCGCAGGATCCGTACCCCCGGGGGATGAGGGTTGTGTGATCAGGATCTGCGGCGATTCTATCCTGCTCTCAACCGGGATCGTAAATTCAGCGTCGGCAACAAGCCTCACCTGGCAGGCGAGGCGGTATCCCTCATCGCGTTCTTTCTGCGTGAGCCGGCAGCCGGTCGCGGCCTCCGGTGCCACATCGCAGGTTCCCTTTGTCAGGATGACCCGGCATTTTCCGCAGGTGCCTTTTCCCCCGCAGATCCCTTCAATAACAATCCCGGCTGTCCGCAGCGTTAAAAAGAGCGGCGTACCAGCAGGTACGGTGACGACCCGGTTCATGGGCTGGAATATAACCCTGATCTCTTCAGTCTCCGACTGCTGCATACGGTCTGCTCATTTCCTTTGGCAGGTACTCCTGCCGGGAGGGCTGCCGTCTTTCTTACTTATGGTTCCACTTGTTACTATTTTTTTGGTGGCCAGTGGGCCTTGAGGAATGCAGGGATCCCGGAGGAATCCTTCGGGCCGACAAGGATGTGCCACCCGCTTGCCTCCTCCGTTTCACCGCTCAGCCGGGCCGCAAGTCCCGGTATGATCAGGTGGCGGTGGCCGATCCGGTCGGCAATACCGGTCTCCTTAAGGGCTACAGCGATGGTCTCTGCAGTCAGGTACCTTCCTGCAACTGCACTCTCCACGCTGTTTCCCCCGGTGTCGACGACAATGAGGAAACAGTCGATGCCTGCGGACTTGATGTCGCTTTCCACGGTGAAATAGGTGAGTGCATAGTTCGTGGTGATGAGGACCGGCGCATCTTTTTTCGGGGACCCGAATTCACGGATACCCGTATCGACCGAAACCGGTTTCCGGGGATCCGTGTAGATATTGAAACGCCAGATCAGTTGCGGCAGGAGCACCCATCCTTCGAGGCTGTGGAGGATTAACAGGTCAGCGTACCGGGAGAGCAGCATCGATGCGGCGCAGGCTTCCTTCCACTGGATCAGCTCGTGGGAGATCTCCGGTGAGAGCCATGCAGTGATGGGGGTACCAAGCAGGGGGTATCCCAGGAGCGCATCGTTGTCAACAAAGACCGCCCTGCGGATCTGCGAGAACGTGTGGACCGTGCCTGACAGGCCCGGTTCGACCGCCGTTCCCGGGTCAAGGACGAGATCTGTAACGCCATATGCGACAAGGGTCTTTACCAGCGATTTCAGGAGCGCAACATCATGCGGGGCTGAAACCACGAGGGGGCACCCATAGCGCAGCGCGAGCTCGGCCATCTCCTTCCAGTTGTCTTTTGTAGCCGCATAGAGAAGCGGGCGGCGGTCCCTGATGTGGGCTACACCGGCAGCCATGATCGCCGCATCGTAAGTGCAGAGAATAAGCGGCAGGTCTGTCTGTGCGGCAATGGCATTTACTGCGGACGCAAAAGCCGCCGGGTCATGCAGTGTCGAACGGATGGCGATTGCATCCAGACGCAGTTCGCGCCCGATGTAATTGTAGGAGAACTCAGCGATCGCTTTTACCCGCGCATCGCGCTCTTCATCGGTGAGATCATCGGAGACATCGATAGCAATCGGTGTGGGATTATGATAGGTGAACTCGTGCCGGTACAGGACGTACTTGCCCCCGACTTTCATGGCCCGGTCGCCGGTTCCGACCAGAACGGTTCTGACCGGCGGGGCCATGAGGCCGGAGAGTTTTACGAGATTGGCCCGGTACTCTTCCTTTGTGACCGGCGGGCAGTTGTCGATTGCAAGTTCCCCGTTGACCACCCGGGAGGCAAATGCCATGCAGTTGGCCTCCCCGCACTCTTTGCAGTTGGTCTTGGGGAGGAGCTTGTACACGTCGATGGGGCTGATCTCCTTGATCGTCTTTCTGGGTTCGCGTTCCGTCATCGTGCTCCTCCCTAGATCTTCATGGTCGCCCAGCGGGAAATGCCGTCCGGCGCCGGTGCATCCTTCTCGGCAAACATACGGATCGTGTCCTTGCAGGTCCGTATTGCGGCCGGGTGCATCATCATGAAGATATCCACCCCGGCAAGGAGAAGCGTGAGCGCATTTATCGTCTCCCAGAGCGGGCCCCGCAGTCCCCGCGAGCCGTATTTTTTGTCCATCTTCATCCACGCCTCCCGGGCCGCCCAGGCGTTGGTGGAGGCGGAAATGGTGGGCTGCTGGAGCTCGGTATCGCCCATCAGCGCTGCATACCGGGCCCGCTCATGGATTGTAAACGAGTACTCAAGGCCGTAACCGAGTGCAACGGTGGTGAGATCCATCACGATGTCTTCGGGGGGGAGGTACTCATAGAGCCGGCGGTTGAGCTCCTTTGCCTTGTTGAGTTCGAGGCCGGTAAAGCCGAGCACCGCGTGGTTGTACTCCTTTGCTGCCCGGGCGACAACATCGAGTGTCTTTGTCTCGGTCATGCCGAGGGTGACGGAATTCAAGAGCAGCCGTTCGCCATCGGCAACCTCGGCTACTTTACAAAAGACCTGGGCGTCCTTCTTCGGATCTCCGCACCCCCCGATGATCAGCGGGACGTCAACGGCCTGAAGCACCTCTTCCACGGTCCGTGCCGCTGCCGCAGGAGATGCATCCCGGATGAGTGGGTCGGTGGACATGAGGTGCACGGTAACCATGTCGGCGCCATACTTCTTCACGTTCATTTTCGCCCACTCAGCAGGGTCGTTTGCTACATCTTTTACGTTCTCCATGAGTCCCCGGGGAAGCGGGACCTCCATATCAAATACGTCCAGCGCAAAGATCGGCGGGTGGGGTGCGGGACGATCGGCGCTGACGAACGGGGGATAGGTCGATCCCCCGATGATCACGGATTTGCCCCGGCTGCCGCCCCCGGCCCTGGTCTCACCAAGTTTCACCTCGTGGATCCTGCCCGCGAACTCCTCCGTGCGCGGGATGAAGGTCTCCGCGAGAAGCGTGGATGGTTTCTGGGGAATGACAGGCAGGCTCAAGGGGGCTGCAGGAGACCCGGTGGGGATCCAGAGTTCGAGGTTGCCTACCTCCAGGGAGAAATTCTCCAGTTCGAGGCGCTCCTTTCCGGAGAGCATGGCAAGAATCCGGGAGATTGCCTCCTGTCCTGCCTGAGGTTCCGACTCCTTTACCTCCTTGCGCGGGTTTTTTTCCGGCATCTTACGCACCTGTCCCCGGTTTTTTGGGCTGGATTGGCTCGATGATGACCCGGTCGGCGGTGATCTTCGCGTTCTTGAAGATAATCTTAAAACCTCCCGCCATGACCGGGAAATCCCCGCCGGAGAAGACCTGCACGGCGCCGTTTGCCGTCTCTGCGGGGTCGCTCTCTTCTGTCATCCACCGTCCTGTCACCGGGTGGGCCTTGCCGGAGAGGAAGTCATGGAGCTCGCTTACAGTCCTGACGTCCTTTTCCGTGGCGATCCGGCTGAAGAGATCTGCCGGGATAAACGCCCGCATCTGCTCCTTGAGATCTGCGGGTATCCAGACAACGCGGGCATACCCGCCATCTGCCGCAAGGAACCGGGGGGACCGCATGTATTCAAGCGAGATCCCGTGGAATCCGTCCACCTGTCGTCCGCCGGCGGTCGAGTCTGCCATGGTCGAGAAGGGCAGCCCGTTTACGGTGACGTCTTTATACCCCCTCATCACGATCCCAAAGCCCTCGACCTCGGGGATATAGAAAGCAATCCCCTCGAAGCAACCGCAGGAGGTATGCGGGCAGGAAAAGGCACTGTACAGGAAGATCCGGCTGACGGTGCCCAGAGACCGTTTCTTTGCGCTCTCGTTGATCCCGGAATACTCTCCTTTTTCCGGGTCAAGGCATTCCCCCTTTTCTATGGGAAAGATCGGGCCCTTGGGATCGATCCGGGCAGCTGCCCTGCCATCGAACCAGCTGATGGCCCCGCAGTTCGCGTACCGCTGGGGTGTAATCACGCAGACGTGGCTGGGGGCAAATGACTGGCAGAGTGCGCAGCCGTAGAAGACATCCACGTCATCGTCAGTCAGCCCCCGGGCCCGGGCATCGCGTGCTTCGTAGGATGCCAGTGCCTCGACGTACCGGACGGCGATCGTTTCCTTGTCGGTAAAGAAGGTGACCTGGATTTGCTCGATGAGCGGGAGCTCGTTTTTTAAGAGCGCCACGAGGACCTTTCCCACGTACGCCAGCGTAGTAAGACCTTTCGCACAGGCTTTTTTGGAGACCCGCACCCAGATGTCGTACCGCTGGTTGAGGTGCATGAACCCTTCGATATAGTTGCTGTACTCGTGGATCCGCCGCTCGATCACGCCCTCGATATCCTCTTCCAGTTCGGGCCCGGCAATCTCGACAAGGATGCCGAGCGGGTATTTTTCCCCCTCCGTCATTTCAGCAAGGTCCGGGCCGATAACCGTGATTGCCCCATCGTGGATATCCCCGGCTTTTCGTACCTTTACCAGTTCAAACTTTTTTTCCACCGACGGGCCGCCCAGTTCAACGAACATATCGTTTTTCCGGATTCTCTCGCCCACGTGGACAAGCCCGACGTCCACCGGGATATCCTCAAACATCTGCCGTACCTCCCCCCGCAGATGCAATAATGACTTCCAGGTTCTCCTGCCAGTCCTTTTCCGAAATGTTGGCAAACGACCAGGTTGCGTTGGGCTGGTACGTGGGGTCCAGCGTAATCGTCTTTGTATGCGGGGCAAAGTGCTTGAGCCCGGAAAGGAGCGTCCATGCCATGGGGTAAGGGAGGCCGGCGATTATGGCGAGATCGCAGGGCCCCTTTCCCTCCGGTCCTTCCCAGCAGGGATCCGCGATTCTCTGGCCGGCCCCGACTGCAGGAAGGACAAGGGCGTTTGTAAATCCCCGTTCCACGAGTGCTTTGTTGATATGTCCCGTGGCAATGACCGGAATCCGGTATGCCCTAGAGAGGTCGAGCAGGTAATCAACGAGTTTCCGGTTGCCGACCCCCATTGATACTGCCCCGTTCCCCAGCAGGATTACCGGGTGCCTTGCGTGGCCGATCATGGCTTTTACCACGGCCGGCCTGGTGATGACTGCCGCTTTTTTCGGGCCGGCCACTTCGGCGGTCTGCCAGGGATCTGCGGAGGTCATGGTGTGCGCTCCTTTCCTGCATCACGTGCAAGCAGGGTCGGGTCCGGTATCGGCCGTTCTTTCCAGTCCGACTGCGCAAGGATGCGGGTGATCTCGCTCTTTAACGTAACGGGAATATCCGCGGTGGTACGGATATAGCGCGGAATATCGTCTGGCAGCGCACCCTGGTGGCGCTGGTAGAGATCGATATAGTGCGTGAGCTTCATGGCCCGGCCCCGGGTCGTATCATTAGGCCGCATGCAGAGTTTTGCGACAAGAACCATTGCCTCCTCCTTGGTCTCCGCCGCGACAAAGAGGTGTTCAGGCGCCGGGCCTGCATACACGTCCTCCCCGGTCCGCTGGTCGTGCACATACCAGTCTGCATCATGATCGGCCCGGCCAAGAAGCATCCGCCGGTACTTGGTCCCGTGCGGGCCGACAACTACCGGGATCCCGAGGCGCCAGAACCCCGCAGCAATTGCCGCCGCCTTCTGGGACATCGCTCCCCATGCCACGCCGACCGCCCCCACCCGGTTGTGGACGTAATCCGCGATCTCGGCGTAGTTCCCGCGCAGGTTGCGCCGGGCAAAGATGCTCGCAATCTTGATGGTCGCCCCGGCGATATGGGCGTTTGCAACGCAGGAGCCGACGTTCACGATGCCACCTGCCGCAAAGCTGCCCGGGAACTGCTCGTACGGGGTCTTTCCTTCCTCGTCCCGGTACATCCCGATCGACATCGCGGCGCAGCCTGAGGTGCAGACGATGTACCGGCGCTTGGCAAACTCCACGCTCATCTCTGCGCTCTCCTTTCCACCGTTCGCGAAGTTGGAGCAGCCGACAAATGCGACAACGCCGGGGATCTCCCCAAGCACGATGGGCCCGCCGACATTACGGATCTCGATGTCCTGGATTGCGCCCCGGCCGGTCCGGATCACGAACTTCTCGTTCTTGATCTTCTCTGCCGCTGCTCCCACGATCAGCGAATGCACCGGGATGCCCTGCGTGCATGCCTGCTCGCACCGCCCGCACCCCACACAGGTCTCGTACAGGGCCGAGAGAAGCGAGAGATTGCCTTCCCCTGCGGCTTTCATGCCCTGCGGGATCGCAAGGTCGTTGGGGCAAGACCTACGGCAGAGCCGGCATCCTGTGCAGTCCAATGCCTTTTCCCGGATGATCTCCGGTGACATGGCAGAAGATGAGTTTCTCCGGGCCGGCATCACGGCCCGGGCCACCCTGACTGCCACCTCGCCGGCTTTCTCCGGATCGAGGATCAGGGCACCCTTTGCCCTTCCTGAAAACAGGTCGGCAACGATGGCGTCGGCCGGGTCACGCGTCCGGTCGGGCAGGCCCATGCAGTTCTTCTCGGAGGTGGCGATGAATGGTGTACCTGCAGCCACGGCCTCGGAGAATGCATCGGTCCGGACGCACTGCTCGTCCACCACGATCACATCGGGGATACCGCTCCGGATGTACCGGAGCTGCCAGGACATGGGGCCGATGATCTTCGCCCGGGGGGAGTAACGGGTGGCATCGACCGAGGTGCAGCAGATGCCGGTCACCTCGACCTGGTCGGTAAGACTCTCCCGGCCGAGATAGTCGATGATAGCGACCGCAGGAGGCACGTTATGGCCGATGACTAGGATCACAGGCTTATTGGTCTCGACCGTCCCCATGCCCAGCGCTGCAAGCGGGGCGTCGGGATCGGCTTTCGGGTACCCGAGCGCTGATATCTGTGCGAGGTCTGCCACCTCCATGCCCACCTGGTCGATCATGCCGGCGTGAAGCACCTTGCTCTCGAAATCAAGGTAATTGCCTTCCTGCCCGGTATGGGTCACTGCAAGGAGCGCGGTGATCTGGCTCTCGCAATAATCAAGAACCGTTTCGAGATCGGCAAGTGTCTGCGGTTTTTCCCCACAGACGAGACGGATGACCGGGGCCTCCACGCCAATCGCATTCCCTCCCGGGTCCAGTCCGCAATCCCGACCGGAGCGCCCGATGGCATAGGTCAGGAGCTCCCGCGCGTGACTCGTATGGGTGGCGGCACCGATGCATGCGGCAAGCAGCACAGTCCTGGCCTGCTGGGCCGGCATCGAGATCCCGCAGGCACCCTTTTTTGTCCCGGTAAGGTCGCACTTGCCGTACGTGCACAGGCAGCAGAGGTCGCAGAATGGCATATAAAAGGGCTGGTACCGGGAGAGAAGGGTATGGTCCCAGTTACGCAGGGTGGCAAGGGAAGGGTACGGCGTCGGGCCTTCTGCTTCAGCCCAGTCCCCTGAAGACAGTTTCCCGATAGAGACCGAGAGGTCCCGGATCCGGCCGAAACCGGCATCCAGTTCCTTTATGGAGAGTGTTACCTTCTTTTCCGTCACCATCAGCACAACCGGGACAAATTGTCACCTAAAATACAGGAATGATGGTTATATATGTACTCCTGAAGGTTTTTAACCAAATCGACCGCTCGACCGGAGAACGGGGGCACGGGCACCCCGATGCTCATGTTGATCCAGCCTTCCCGTAGCCGGCCTTCTCCATCAGCGCGCACACAGAGCAGTATCCCGGGGAATGCGACGGAAGATTGAGGAGCGACCGGCCGTTAATGACCGATTCCTGAACCAGGGGATCGAAGGCGATCTTTCCCAGGTACTCCCGGCCGGTCTCCTCTTCAGCCTTTGCGCCAAGCTCGGCCGGGAACAGGCAGCCGCCCACCACATAGAAACGGTCGAACGCGATCCCGACCTCCCGGGCGATCCGGTCGGCACGCCGGACATGGAGGAAGGATTTATGGGACGGCCCCATCACGTCAAAGATATCGCTGACGGTGGCCGTTACCTTGCGGTTGAGGTGTTCGAGGCCGGCCGGGGAATCGACCAGCACGTACCGGTAGTTCTTGGTAAGGGAAGAGAGCGCCCCTTTAAGCGCTGCATCCGGCATGCAGTAACAGCCCTCAATCCACTTGGTCCCCACCGCGATGAGGTCGAAACGCTCGCCTTCGTACAGCCCGTCCCGAAGCACCCTGCTCTCGATCCGTTCCGCGGGTGCGATCCCGGTCATCGTGCCGCCTTTTTTGATAAAGGTCTCGGTCACCAGTTCGGCGATCGTCT
>Ga0153915_10003328_pt1 | contig 14742 bp, 11 predicted proteins | sample Opewatmetagenome_2_FD_107003 | JGI IMG/M metagenome (GOLD analysis project Ga0153915, IMG submission 107003) | Freshwater wetland microbial communities from Ohio, USA - Open water 3 Core 3 Depth 3 metaG | ecosystem: Environmental > Aquatic > Freshwater > Wetlands | place: USA: Ohio, Lake Erie...
CCGGATCCTGGCCGTGCGCGAGATGATCCTCGCCGAGACGGTGGAGGGGCGGCGGGCCGCTCTCGAGAAGATCCTCCCGATGCAGCGGCAGGACTTCGTGGGCATCTTCCGCGAGATGGGGGAGAGGCCGGTCACGATCCGTCTGCTCGATCCGCCGCTCCACGAGTTCCTGCCCAACGAGGAGTCGGCGCTCCAGAAGACGGCGGCGGAGCTCAAGGCCCCCGTCGAAAAGCTCCGCGAGCGGGTCCGGCAACTCCACGAGGCCAACCCGATGCTCGGGCATCGCGGCTGCCGGCTGGGCATCACGCACCCGGAGATCTACGAGACTCAGGTGCGCGCCATCTTCGAGGCGGCGGCGGCGGCGATCCGGGAGGGGCTCTCGCCGCAGCCGGAGGTCATGATCCCGCTCGTCGGGACCCGGGCCGAGTTCGATCAGTTGAAAGTGCTCGTGGACGAGACCGCGCGGAAGGTGATCGAGGAAACCCACCAGCGGATCTCCTACAAGGTCGGCACGATGATCGAAATCCCGCGCGCGGCGCTGCGGGCGAAGGAGATCGCCGAGAGCGCGGACTTCTTCTCCTTCGGCACGAACGACCTGACGCAGATGACTTTCGGCTACTCCCGCGACGACGCGGGGACCTTCCTGCCGGCCTACATCCAGAAGGGGATCCTGCTCGAGGACCCGTTCGCGAGCCTCGACCAGTCGGGCGTGGGCGAGCTCGTCGCGATGGGCACGCAGCGCGGGCGGCAGGGGAATCCGAACCTCAAGGTCGGCATCTGCGGCGAGCACGGAGGCGATCCGCGCTCGGTCGAGTTCTTCCACGGCGCGGGCCTCGACTACGTCTCCTGCTCTCCTTTCCGCGTTCCGGTCGCCCGCCTGGCGGCGGCGCGGGCGACGCTTTCGGGCAAGGACGGAGTCTCCTCTACGGCATGACCGCGGCGGCGGCCGCTCTCCTCGTCGCTACGCGCCTGCGCTTGGATTTCGCCCTGCGGGCTCATCAGCTCCGTCGCTTCGCTCCCGCGGCGCGCGCCTCCTCCCCTCTGGGAGACTTCGCGCGCCGCGACCGGGGGCTGGCGCGGCGGGAGCAAGAACGCTCCGTGGATCAGAAGCGCGGGGAAGGTCATCGCAAGCGCGAGCCGGCAGACTTGATCCTCGTCTCGGCGAGGATCTGGACGGGCGATCCCGCCCGGGCGCAGGCCGAGGCGCTCGCCGCCCGCGGTGGCCGGATCGTCGCCGTCGGAAGCAACTCGGAGGTCGGCGCCTTGCGCGGGCCGGCCACGCGTGTGATCGACGCTCACGGAAAACGGGTCGTGCCCGGCTTCATCGACTCCCACACGCACATGACGATGGGAGGGCTGAACCTCCTCGCCGTGGACCTGCGCGACACCCGGGACGAGGCGGACTTCACGCGGCGGCTGGCGGAGTACGCGAAGACGCGCCCCGCCGGGCAATGGATCACCGACGGCGCCTGGGACCACCAGCAATGGCCCGTGCCGCGGCTTCCGACTCGCGCCCTGCTCGACCCGGCGACGGGGGATCGCCCGGCCTGTCTTTCCCGCCAGGACGGCCACATGATGGTCTGCAACAGCCTGGCGTTGAGGCTTGCGGGGATCACGCGGCGGACGACCGATCCGCCGGGGGGCGTCATCGTCCGGGACTCCTCGGGCGAGCCGACCGGCGTCCTGAAAGACGCCGCGATGGACGCGGTCTGGGCCGTGCGGCCGGCGCGTACTCTCGCCGAGCTCACCGAGGCTCTCCGCACCGCGATGAAGCACGCCGCGAAGAACGGGGTCACGTCGGTCCAGGACCTGCCCGGAAACCCTCTCGACCTCGATGCCTGGGAGTCGCTGCGGAAAGCCGGGGAGATGACCGTGCGGGTCAACTACCGGCCGCCACTATCGCGGTGGGAGCGAGCGCGCGACCGGCGCGCCGGAACGAAGAACGACGCGTGGCTGCGCGTGGGAGGCGTCAAGGGATTCGCGGACGGGTCGCTGGGCTCCGGCACGGCCTTCTTCTTCGCGCCGTACACCGATGACCCCGGGACTTTCGGAGTCTACGCCGCCGAGGCCATCCCCCTCTCTGAGATGGAGCAGCGCGTGGCCGCGGCGGACCGGGCAGGCCTTCAGGTCGAGATCCATGCGATCGGGGACCGGGCCAACGCGGAGATCCTGAACCTCTTCGAGCGCGTCGCGAAAACCAACGGCGCGAGGGATCGTCGTTTTCGCATCGAGCACGCTCAGCACCTGCGCGCCTCCGACATCCCCCGTTTCGCGGCTCTCGGCGTGATCGCCTCGATGCAGCCCTACCACGCAATCGACGACGGGCGTTGGGCGGAAAAGAGAATCGGCCGCGAGCGGTGCCGGACGGCCTATGCCTTCCGCTCCCTCCTCGACGCCGGGGCGCGGCTAATCTTCGGATCCGACTGGGACGTCGCGCCCCTTTCGCCCCTCGCCGGGATCGACGCGGCGGTGAACCGGCACACGACCGACGGCCGGAATCCTGGCGGCTGGTTCCCCGAGCAGAGGATCACCGTGGAGGAGGCCCTCCGCGCCTACACCGCGACGGCCGCCTGGGCCGCCTTCGAGGAGAGCGAGAAGGGAACGCTCGCTCCCGGGAAGCTCGCCGACTTCGTCGTCCTCTCGGCCGACCCGTTCTCGATCGAACCGGAGAGTATCGACAAGATCACGGTCGCGGAGACGGTTGTCGGCGGGCAGGTGGTCTTCGGAATTCCGTAGTCCCTGGTCCCCGGGTCTCAGTCTTCTCCTGTCTGGTCTTAGACTAAGGCCCAAGGACCAGGGACGAAGGACCGCCATGCCGAAGATCCACCGGCTCTCCAACGTGGTGATCGACAGGATCGCCGCCGGTGAGGTCGTGGAACGGCCGGCCTCCGTCGTCAAGGAGCTGGTCGAGAACGCCCTGGACGCCGGGGCGACGCGCATCGAAGTGGACCTCGAGGGCGGCGGCATCGAGCGGATCCTCGTGCGGGACGACGGGTGCGGAATGGCGGCCGAGGACGCGCGCCTCGCGCTCGAGCGCCATGCGACGTCGAAGATCTCCTCCGACGCGGATCTGGCGGGGATTTCGAGCTACGGCTTCCGCGGAGAAGCGCTTCCTTCGATCGCGGCCGTCTCGAAGCTCACTCTGACCACTTCCGACGGGTCTTCCCCCGAGGCCATCCGGCTCACCCTCGAGTACGGCGGAGGCGTCACGGAGGAGCCGGCGGGTCGTCCCCGAGGCACCGACGTGCTCGTCGAGGGGCTGTTCGCCCACACGCCGGCCCGGCGCAAGTTCCTGGGACGACCGGAGGCGGAGGGGAGGGCCGCCGCCGCGGCGCTCACGCGGGCCTCTCTCGCAAACCCCTCCGTCGCCTTCGCGCTGCGCTCGGGCGGGCGGGAGATCCTCGACGCTCCCTCGGCGGTGGACCGGACAGCCCGCATCCTCCAGGTGTTCGGGCGCGAGACGCTCGGGGACCTCGAGGAGTTCGAGGCGCGCTCGGGAGCGCTGCGTCTCTCCGGCTTCGTGACTCGGGGCTCCGTGACGTTTCCCACCCGCCGGTTTCAGTATCTCTTCGTCAACGGGCGGCCAATCGAGGACCGTTCCCTGACGAGGGCCGTCGGCCAGGCCTCCCGCGAAGCGATCCGGACCGACCGCCATCCCGCGGCATTTCTCTTCCTGACCGCGGAGCGGGGCGCCGTCGACGTCAACGTCTCGCCGGCAAAGACGCAGGTGCGTTTCGCGGACGCGGGAACGGCCTACCGGCTCGTCTTTCACGCGCTCTTCTCGGCCCTCCTCGCGGGCAAAGAGGAGCGGCGGCTCAAGCCCGTGCCGCCGGAGCCGGTGATCGCGGAACCGGCCGAGCCGTACGGGAATGCCCCGCTTTCTTCCCCGGCTCGGCTGACCCAGGCGGTCAGCCCGGTCGCCGCGTCACCGCCTCCTCCCGCTCCGACGGAGAGGAAGCCGCCCGACATCGTAGCGATCGGACAGCACCGCGAGTCCTACATCCTGGCCTCAGGCCCCGAAGGACTGCTCGTCATCGACCAGCATGCCGCGCACGAGAGAATCCTCTACGAGCGGATTCGGGACCGGATCTCTTCCGGCCGGGTCCTGTCGCAGAGACTCCTGCTGCGGGCGCTCTTCGAGGCGACTCCCGAGGAGACGGAGACGCTCGGCGCGGCGTTCGAAGACCTTGCCGCCGCCGGATTCGAGATCGAGCCGATGTCCGGGCGCAGCTGGGCAATCGCGGCGATTCCGGCCGAGGCCACGGATCGTGAGCCGCCCGAGACGCTCCGCGAGGCGCTGGCGGCCCTGGCCGAGCCGGGCGTTTCCGACGCGGCGAGCCGGCGTGATCGCCTGGCGGCCAGCCTCGCCTGCCGTTCGGCCGTCACGATCCGCTATCACCTGGCGCCGGAGGAGATCCGGCACCTTCTCGCGGATTGGGCCAGGACGGCGGACCGGTTCACATGCCCCCACGGCCGCCCCGTCGTCCTCTCGATGAGCGAGGAAGACCTGGAGAAGTACTTCAAGCGCCGCTGACGGCTCAGGTCGCTCAGCTGGACCGCGGGGGCATCCCGACGCCCGCTTCGTGCTCGCTCCGTTTGCGGCGCACGTGGGAGATGACGAGGACCAAACCGAGCAGGATGAGCGCCACCGGCCCGCCCCACTCCTCCATGAAGGACCAATCGATGTCCACGTAGCGGTCGAGGATCCAGAGGGTCCCGAGGCCGACGAGGATCACGCCCCAGGTCAGACCGCCGGTCCCTTCCGAGGATCTCCGCAGCTGCACGCCAGGGGCGAAGCCGCTCTCCGCCACTGCGCCGCGGTTGATGGCCTTGGCCTGGCGCACGGCATCAATGATGGCGAAGAACCAGACGAAGGCGGTCACGGGACCCGAGAGGTGCGCTGTGCGCCCGTGCGAGTTGAAGAAAATGAGGAGGCAGAAAGCGCCGGCGAAGGCAAACGCCCTCTGGTAGAGGCCCAGGTAGAGGTGTCCGAGGCCGGGGAAGACCGAGAGAAAGCCGGCCAGACCGGGAGACTTCCTTTCGACGTAGACCGGCAGGGGAGATGTCACGGCCGGCGGCGGCGGCGCGGGTTGCGGTGGCTGCGGAGTCGCCGGGGGGTTGTCGCTCATCGTCAAACTCCTCTTTGCGGCGGTTGCTGGAAATCCCGGCGGAGGACCTCGCGGGTCCGCCGGATCCCTAGGCGCGCCACGTCCACATTTCGGTTTCGCCTCTCTGCAACAGCCCCTTGTCCTCGCCGGTCTTGCCGCGGCGCGGAGGGGGTTGAGGTTCGGTTTTCATGACGAGTTGGATGGCGGTCGAGAGCGCAGCGCGCCCGTATCCGGCGGCGCGCCCTTTCCACACCGCGAGCTTCCGAAGCGCGTCTTCCTGGAAGGCGCCGAAACGGTCCGCAAGCGAGCGGCCGGCCACCTGGGCGGAGGCCAGGGCGGTCTCTTCGATGCGGCCCATACCCGCCTTGCGAGCCAGGTCCGCGGGATTGAAGCCGGCCAGCATCACGACGACGGCCGCCGCGTACGCGAGACTGATCGCGGCCTTCGGGCTCGCCAGGAACCGCCAGAGCGAGCGCCGCCGCTCCGGCCGGTCCGCGGCGAGGCGGCCGATAAGCCAGGGCGCCGGCGGCGGGGAGGCGAGGTCTCGCATCGTTCCCAGGACACTCGAAGCCTGCGCGCAGGCTTCGCAGCGGGAAAGATGAAAATCCAGGCGCAGGCGGTCCCGGGGCGAGATCTCTCCCTCGAGGGCCGCCGCCGTCAGCCGATCGGCGCCCTCACACGTGACGGTCTTGGCCGGGATGGCGGCAAGGGCGGCGAGAAGCTCCGGGCTCGCGGCCGGTGGGCGGAGCCCCGAGACGAGCGCCTCGGCTCGATCCGCGTCGGCGCCGAGCGCCGCGCAGGAAGCGCAGACGGCGCGGTGGGCGCGCGCGGCCTCGGCAGGAGCGCCGGAAACGAAGAGCCGCTCGAGCTCGGCGCAGCTCATACGAAGGCCACCGCGGCCGCCGCGAGCGAGGCGAATGTGCTGCCCGCGCCGCTCTCGTGGCGCTCCCGGATCTTGCGGGAGACTTCGGCCCGCGCGCGAAAGAGCCGGGACTTGACGGTCCCGTCCGGAAGCGCGAGCGCCTGCCCGATCTCCTCGTAGGCGAGCCCGTCGAGGTCCCGGAGAACGAGGATCTCCGCGAGGTCCTCGGGGATCTCCGCGAGCGCGGCAAAGAGAAGCTTCGTCCGTTCCTTCCGGAGCGCCTCGGCGGCCGGATCGTCCTGGGATCTGAGCATCGGCGCCACGGCGTCGTCGGAAACGAATCGGAACGACTTCTCGCGCTTCCTGCGCCGGTACCGGTCGATGCAGAGATTGCGGGAGACGGACACGATCCAGGCCACGAGCGGGAAGCCCCCGTCGTAGCGGTGGAGGTTCTCGAAGATCTTCAGGAAGATCTCCTGAGCCAGCTCCTCGGCCTCCTCCCGCTTCAAGGTGAAGTGGTAGGCAACCGAGTAGATCTTCTGGCCGAACCGGTCCACCAGCTCCCTCCAGGCCTCGTCCTCGCCCTGTCGGCACCGCTCGACGAGGGCCTTTTCTTCGGTGCCGCTCATCTCTTCATCCATTCAAAACGCACCCTGGTCCGAAATGTTCGGTGGAAGCTCTCAATTCGGAGGCCGAATCTGCGGTTTCGGAGAGGCTCTATCCTCCTCTTCCATCGAGGCTTGGACTCCCAGGCTTTCGACTTCAAATCCTGGACTTCTCAGGGTCCTCCCCGCCATCTCCGGCCGCCTCGGCGGCGCCGGCGCCGCCGGGCGGCCCCGGATCCGGCCGGGGACGCTCCGTGCGCGGCCGCGAAGCTCTCCCGCGCCTTTTCGACCCGCGCGGCGAGCGCGCGCCAATCGCGGACGAGATCCTCGTCCCTTCCCGTGGCCATGGCGCGCAACTCGAAGAGGTCGAGCGCCGCCGGAAAGGCTTCCCGGAAGGCGAGGCGCGGGGTCGCCAGGCGCGAATCGGGCCGGTGCGAGAGCCTGCCGACGATCGCGAGCGCCTGCTGGATGCGGTGCGAGACGGCATGCGGCAGCGCCATGCGGATCGCGATCGGCGCGACGAGGTCCTCGAGCAGCGTCGCCAGGAGGCCCGGGGCGGGATCTCCATCGGAGGCGGCCGCGCGCAGCCGCGCCCGGACGATCGGCAGGAAGAAGAGCGCGAAGAGAACCGCGTCCTCGTAAACCCGGCCCCGTCGGCGTTCGGCGTCGAGCACGTCGAGCAGGGCCCAGAACAGGTGTCCGGTCCCGTGGGGATGCTCGGGGTCGGTTTCCCGCAGCACTTCGGCCAGCTCCGGAAGGAGCACGTCGAGGAGCCCGAGCTCCCGCAGGAGGAGGAATGTCGTCAGCGCGTGCCCCCCCTTCAAGGACTGGGACAGCTCCTCGGTAACGCGGGGGGGAGCGGATTTGATGATCTCCTTGCGGTGGGCGAGGATCGCCTCATAGGCGTCGGGAGTGATCGCGAAGCCGAGCCGGCTCGCGAACTCGACAGCGCGCATCATCCGGACCGGGTCCTCCCGGAAGCGGATGTCCGGATCCCCGATGGTCCTCACGAGGCCGGCTTCCAGGTCGTCCAGCCCCCCGACGTAGTCGATCACGGAGAAGTCGGCAATGCTGTAGAAGAGACCGTTGATCGTGAAATCCCGCCGGAGGGCATCCTCGCGAGCCGTCCCGAAGACGTTGTCGGAGGTCATGAGGAGCTCCGGGGCGTGTGGGTCCAGCGGTTCGGGCCGCCGGCGGAACGTGGCCACCTCGATGACCTTCCCCTCGGCGAACAGGATGTGCGCCAGCCGGAAGCGCCGGCCGATCAGACGGCAGTTGCGGAAGAGGCGCCGGACCGCCTGCGGGTGGGCGTCGGTCCCGATGTCGAAGTCCTTAGGCGTGCGTCCGAGGAGGAGGTCCCGAACGCTTCCCCCCACGAGGTAGGCCTTGTAGCCGGCGCCCGACAGCCGATAGAGCACCTTCAGGGCGTCCGGGTCGATCTGGCGGCGGGAGATGGGGTGCTCGCTGCGCGGACGGATGCGCGGCGGCGTTTTCGAAGGGCTTTCTATCCGGGATTCCGTGGCCTCGGTCGCCGAACTCGTTTCGCTAATCTGTGATCTCCCTCCGCCGCGGCGCGAGAGAGCCTATTCTAGCCCGGATTGTGCCTCGACACGGGCCTGGAACACCGGAGCCCGTCTCGAACGAGGAAGGGCCGCGCGCCCACGGATGAGAGAATCGGACCGGGTTCTTGAAGCTCGTGGCCGCCTTTCGCAGCAGCGAACGCCCGCAGCCGAAAGCTTTGACTTTGGTTCGGGCTCTGCGAAAGAATAACCGGTCTTTAACTCGGGCTGCGAGGAGGCGTCACGATGAGATTCCGCCCGTTGATATGGGCCGCGGCGGCGGCGACGATTTTGTCCGCCTGGGGATGCGGCAAAGGGCGAACGACCGATGAGATCCGCGTTGGCGAGTACAGCTCGCTGACGGGCACCACCGCGACGTTCGGGCACTCCACCCACAATGCGGTCCTCATGGCCTACGACGAGGTCAACGCCGCCGGAGGCGTTCTCGGCCGCAAGATCAAGGTCTTCGTCGAGGACGACCAGTCCAAGCCCGAAGAGGCCGCCACGGCCGCCACCAAGCTCATCAACCAGAACCACGTCGCGGCGCTCATCGGCGAGGTTGCTTCCTCGCGTTCGCTCGCGGCGGCCCCGATCTGCCAGGCCAACGCGATTCCGATGGTCTCTCCGTCCTCGACGAACCCGCGGGTCACCCAGACAGGGGACTACATTTTCCGGGTCTGCTTCATCGACCCCTTCCAGGGAGGGGTCATGGCGAAGTTCGCCGCCGACACATTGAAAGTCAAGAAGGTCGCGATCCTCGTAGACGTGAGGAACGACTACTCGATCGGCCTGCAGACGTTCTTCAGGGAGAACTTCAAACGGCTCGGGGGCACGATCGTCTCGGAGCAGTCCTACAGCGAAGGAGACTCCGATTTCCACGCCCAGTTGACCCAGATCAAGTCCGCGAACCCGGAGGCGATCTACGTGCCCGGCTACTACACGGAGGTCGGCACGATCGCCCGCCAGGCGCGAGAGCTCGGCATTCCCTCGACCGTGCCCCTGATGGGGGGAGACGGCTGGGACTCGCCGCGGCTCTGGGAGATCGGAGGAGAGGCTCTGAACGGATGCTACTTCTCCAACCACTACTCGACCGACAACCCCTCCCCGGTCGTCCAGAAGTTCGTCAAGGACTACAAGGACCGGTACAAGCAGGTCCCCGACGCCCTCGCGGCGCTCGGCTACGACGCCGCCAAGATCCTGGCCGATGCGATGCAGCGGGCGGGCTCCACGGACGGGCCCAAGGTCCGCGACGCGCTCGCGGCGACGAAGGACTTCCAGGGCGTCACCGGGAAGATCACGATCAACTCGGACCGCAACGCGGTCAAACCGGCGGTCGTGCTGAAAATCGAAAACGGCAAGTTCGTCTACAGCCAGACCATCAATCCCGAAGACGTGAAGATGTAGCCAGAGTCCCGGTTGAGAAAACCCGAAAAACCGAGAGCCGGGGCCCGTCCCCGGCTCTTGACTCTCGACTCCCGACTCACGACTCATAGCTGTCTTCCATGACCACCTTCCTGCAGCAGATCGTCAACGGCCTGTCGCTCGGATCGATCTACGCCCTGATCGCCCTCGGCTACACGATGGTCTACGGCGTCCTGCGGCTCATCAATTTCGCGCACGGCGACGTGTACATGGTCGGGGCCTACGTCGGGTATTACCTGTCGCGCCGGATGCAGGGGCGCGAGGCGTCCTTCGTCTCGGCGCTCCTCGTCATGCTGGGCTCGATGGCGGCGTGCGCGATCCTCGGCCTGGTCATCGAGCGGCTGGCCTACCGGCCGGTCCGCCGGGCCTCGCGTCTGACGCTCCTCATCACCGCCATCGGCGTCTCGCTCTTCATCGAGAACGGAGGCCAGCTCGTATTCGGGCCGGACCCGAAGTTCTTCCCGTCGCTCGCCCCCCATTACGACTTCCTCGTCGCGGGCGTGCACCTGACGAGCGAGCAGCTGACCGTCATCGGCGTCTCGTTTCTCCTGATGATCCTCCTGCGTCTCTTCATCATGCGGACGCGGACCGGCAAGGCGATGCGCGCGGTCTCCTTCAACCTCGATACCGCCAGGCTCATGGGAATCTCCACGGACTGGATCATCGCGGTGACCTTCGCGCTCGGGTCCGCGCTCGCCGCGGCCGGCGGGGTACTGATCGGCATGCAGATCCCCAAGATCGACCCGCTCATGGGGATCATCTACGGGCTGAAGGCCTTCGTGGCCGCGGTCCTGGGAGGCATCGGCAACGTTCCGGGAGCCGTGATCGGAGGCCTGCTCATCGGAACCTCCGAGGTGATGGTCGTGGGATACCTCTCCTCCACGTACCGCGATGCGATCGCGTTCGGGATCCTCATCCTCGTCCTGCTCCTGCGGCCGCAGGGGATCCTGGGGCGTGTCCAGAAGGAGAAGGTTTGAAGAGCTTTCTTCTCGCGGCCGGGGTGGTCGCGGCGCTCTTCGCGATCAACGCGGCTTTCACCGGGGCCCTGGGGCCGGGTCTGGCGATCTCTCCGTACGTGCTTCAGGTCATCTGCCTGGCGGGCATCAACATCATCCTTGCCGTGAGCCTGAACCTGATCAACGGCTTCACCGGCCAGTTCTCGATCGGCCACGCCGGCTTCATGGCGATCGGCGCCTACGCTTCGGCGTTCGTGACGGTGACCTTCGGGGAGCGCTTGCGCGCGGCCCTCTCCTTTCTGCCGCATGGCGCGCAGGACGGGGCTCTCCTCCTGGCGGGTCTGGCCGTCGGCGCGCTGCTGGCGGCCGTCGCGGGTTTTTTCGTCGGCGTGCCGTCGCTGCGCCTGCGGGGGGACTACCTCGCGATCGTGACACTCGGGTTCGGCGAGATCATCCGCGTCTTCATCCTGAACATCGACGCTGTGGGAGGGGCGCGGGGCTACTCCGGCATCCCCAAGCTCGCGAACTTCTTCTGGATCTATCTCTTTGGCGCACTGACGATCGTGGTCGTCTACAGGATCGTGCATTCCTCCTTCGGGAGGACGCTCGTCGCGATCCGCGAGGACGAGATCGCCGCGGAAGCGATGGGGGTCGACACGACGCGGAGCAAGGTCATCTCCTTCGTCGTGTCTTCGGCGATGGCCGGCATCGGAGGGGGGCTCTTCGGCCATTACCTCATGTATCTCCATACGAACTCGTTCACGTTCATCAAGTCCATCGAGATCATCATCATGATCGTCATCGGCGGGCTGGGCTCGATCACCGGTTCGGTGCTCGGCGCCGTTCTCTATATCTCCCTGACGGAGGGGCTGCGCGAGTTCGCCCAGTACCGCATGGTGCTCTTCTCGCTGCTCCTCGTCGTCATCATGATCGTCCGCCCGCAGGGGATTCTCGGCCACCGCGAATTCGCCTCCTTCCTGACGCGGCGCCGGCGGCTGCCGAAGGCCCCGGCGGCTCCGCTGGAAGGTTGAGAGAGGGAGACGGTGGCCCTTCTCGAGCTCTCGGGCGTCACGATGCGTTTCGGCGGCCTCATCGCCGTCAACGACCTTCACCTGACCCTCGACGCCGGTTATCTCTACGGCCTGATCGGCCCCAACGGCGCGGGCAAGACCACGGTCTTCAACGTGATCACCGGCGTCTATGCCCCGACCTCCGGCTCGGTCCGGTTCGACGGGGCCGACATCGGGGGGGAGAGGACCGGCCGGATCACACGGCGAGGGATCGCCCGGACTTTTCAGAACATCCGGCTCTTCGGAGACATGACGGTTCTCGAGAACGTCAAGGTCGCTTTCCATTGCCGCCAGCAGGCCGATCTGGCGGCCGCCGTCTTTCGCGGGCCGAAGCACTCCTCCGAGGAAGCGCGCGTGGACAGGGAGAGCCGGGAGTTGCTCAAGATCTTCCACCTGGTGGGCTTCGCGGAGGAGAAGGCGAGGAACCTCCCTTACGGGAGCCAGCGGCGGCTGGAAATCGCCCGGGCGATGGCCACTTCGCCGCGACTCCTGCTCTTGGACGAACCCGCAGCGGGAATGAATCCGCAGGAGGCGCGGGAGCTCATGGATCTCATCCGCTGGGTGCGGGACCGCTTTGGAATGGCCATCCTCTTGGTCGAGCACAACATGAAAGTCGTCATGGGCATCTGCGAGACCGTCCATGCCCTGGATTACGGCTCGACCGTCGCGGTGGGGAAGCCCGCGGAAATCCAGTCCAACCCGAAGGTCATCGAAGCCTACCTGGGAGGCGCATGACCGAATCGCCGGGCACCGTGGCGCCGATCCTCGAGGTCCGGGAGCTGCGGGTCTCCTACGGCGCCATCGAGGCGTTGAAAGGGATCTCCCTGACGCTTTCGGCCGGGGAGATCGTAACGCTCATCGGGGCCAACGGCGCGGGCAAGACCACGACGCTCCGCGCGATCATGGGACTCGTCCCGGCCAGGCGCGGCGAGATCCGGTTCCGCGGCGAGCCGACCCGTTCGCGCCCGACGTTCCGGCTGGTGCGCGAGGGACTGATCCTCGTGCCGGAAGGGCGCGCCATCTTCGCCAACCTGACCGTGCGGGAGAACCTGGAGATGGGGGCCTACGCGCGGAATGACGGCGATACCGCGAAGGACTTCGAAAAAGTGTATGGGCTCTTCCCGCGCTTGAAGGAGCGCGAAAAGCAGACCGGCGGAACACTCTCGGGCGGCGAACAGCAGATGCTCGCGATCGGCAGGGCCCTGATGTCGCGGCCTCGCGTCCTGCTCTTGGACGAGCCCTCCCTGGGCCTTGCCCCCATCCTCGTCCACACGATCTTCGAGGCAATCGAGGAGATCCACCGGCAGGGCACTCCCGTCCTCCTGGTCGAGCAGAACGCCAACGCGGCCCTGAAGCACTCCAACCGCGCCTACGTCCTCGAGACCGGTACGGTCGCCCTCGAAGGCACCTCGGCGGAAGTCGCCGCCAATCCCAGGGTCAAAGAAGCCTACCTGGGCGAGTAAGAAGCCGGACCGCCTCCCGCCGGCTGAGTCGGCGCCTGTCCGAGGGGATAAGATCTCCCCAACCCCATCGGGTGGATTTCATCGGAGACCCGTCTTGAGCTTAGCCGACGCGACCGAGGAGACATTCCACGGAACGGAGCGGTTCGAGCTTCGCCGCCGGCTCGGAGCGGGGGCGTTTGGCGTCGTCTACGAGGCATTCGACCGGGAGCGCGGCTCGCCGGTCGCCCTGAAGACACTGCGGCGCGCCAGTGAAGAAGCTCTCTATCGGCTCAAGCACGAGTTCCGATCCCTCGCCGACATCGCCCACCCCAACCTGGTCTCCCTCTACGAGCTGCTCTCCGAGGGCGGGCAGTGGTTTTTCACGATGGAGCTCGTTGAGGGCAAGAGCTTTCGAGATTGGGTCCGCGAAGGAAGGGACGGACCGCCGATCACGCAACCGGAAGCCGCGAGCGCCCTGAATTCCGCCGAGGACACCCGGACCGCGTCGCCGGATATCAGCGGGAGCTCGGAACCACGCGCCCCGGCGACGGAGCTCCGCTATCCCTCAACGCGCCTGAACCTGGAGCGCCTGCGCTCGGCCCTGCGTCAGGCGGCCGACGGAATCCGCACCCTGCACGCCGCCGGCAAGCTTCACCGCGACATCAAGTCCTCGAATGTCCTCGTGACCCCCGCGGGACGCGTCGTCCTGCTCGATTTCGGCCTAGTGACGGAGCTCGAGCTCGCGGCCGAGGACGACCGCAGCATGGCGATGGCCGGCACTCCCGCGTACATGTCTCCCGAGCAGGGCGCCGGCCAGCCGGCTTCCGAGGCGAGCGACTGGTACAGCCTCGGCGTGATGCTGTACGAAGCTTTGACGGGCCGGAGCCCTTTCACGGGCAGGACCTCCGACATCATGCGGGAAAAACTGGCTCGGGAGCCGCCGCCCCCTCACGAGCTCGCCCCGGGAGTCCCCGAGGATCTCGATCAACTGTGCTGTGAGCTCCTTCGGCGGGACCCGCGCCAGCGCCCGAAGGGGCTCGAGATCCTGCAGCGCCTGGGAGCCGACCTCTCCCGCCCGGGAATCCCTTCGGCTCTTCCGATCGATACCCGGGGCACGCCCTTCGTCGGACGCACGGTCGAGATCGCCAGGCTGCTGGAAGCGTTTCACAAGATGGAGCGGGGACAGGTCGTCAAGATCGCTCTGCACGGCGAATCGGGTGTGGGCAAGAGCGCCCTCGTCCGGCGTTTTCTCGAAGGGATTCGAGCCCATCGCGAACGGGCCGTGATCCTGGCCGGGCGCTGCTTCGAACGGGAGTCCGTTCCTTACAAGGCGCTCGACAGCCTGATGGATGCGCTGAGTCATCACTTGAAGAAGCTGTCCGATTCCCGCGTCGAGGCCCTCATGCCCCGGGACATCCTGGCTCTGGCGCGGCTGTTTCCGGTGCTGCGGCGGGTGGAGGCCGTGGCGGGAGCGAAACGCCGCGTGCTCGAGATTCGAGACGTCCACGAGCTGCGGCGCCGCGCGTTCGGAGCCTTTCGGGAGCTCCTGACGCGGCTGACGGAAGAGACTCCGCTCATCCTCTTCATCGACGACCTGCATTGGGGGGACGTGGACAGCGCGGCCCTTCTGGAGGAGCTGATGCGCCCTCCGGACGCTCCTCCGCTGCTCCTGATCGTCGCGTACCGCAGCGAAGAAGCCGCCACGAGTCCCCTCCTGC
>Ga0153915_10003329_pt1 | contig 14742 bp, 11 predicted proteins | sample Opewatmetagenome_2_FD_107003 | JGI IMG/M metagenome (GOLD analysis project Ga0153915, IMG submission 107003) | Freshwater wetland microbial communities from Ohio, USA - Open water 3 Core 3 Depth 3 metaG | ecosystem: Environmental > Aquatic > Freshwater > Wetlands | place: USA: Ohio, Lake Erie...
AAAAACTCTGAGCCCTCAATCGGGACGGGCCTCCTTCTACCCTTCTCATCTGGCTCACCGAGTGCCATCCGTTGGCAAATCATCTCATTGACCCAGCCGCTTGAATTCCCAAGGAGGTGCACGGGTGCGGTAAGGATATGGAACTCAACTCCCTCCTCCTTTGCATGCTGGACCTCTTCTTTTCGTGCGGGCATCTCATCAAACGAGCGACGATAGATAAGGTAGACTTTCTCAGGGCCAAGTCGGATGGCGGTTCGTGCCCCATCCATTGCGGTATCGCCGCCTCCGATAACTGCAACGCGCTTACCGACCTTGACGGGCGTATCGAACTCGGGGAACCGATACCCCTTCATGAAGTTTACGCGAGTGAGAAACTCGCTTGCAGAATACACCCCACTGAGATTCTCACCGGGGATTCCCATGAAATGAGGTGTCCCTGCACCAGTAGCCAAGAACATGGCTTCGTATCCCATTTCTCCCATAAGCTCATCGACAGTCGCTGTCCGTCCGACGATGAAATTGGTCTGGATCTCAACTCCCATTTGCTCGAGCCGCTGTCGCTCGACATCAAGGAGTGCTTTCGGCAGACGGAACTCGGGGATCCCATATTGGAGCACACCGCCAATGGCGTGCAGAGCCTCGAAGAGGGTGACACGATAACCCAACTTCGCGAGTTCTGCGGCACAGGTAATCCCAGCTGGCCCCGATCCTACGATAGCAACTTTTTCCTTCCGATGATGCTCAACTGGCGGAACCTGGAACCAACCGTGCTCAAGTTCCAAATCGCTAACGTAACGCTCGAGCTTCCCAATGGCAATCGGCGCATATTTCTTGCCGAGAGTACACGTCAATTCGCACTGGTTTTCCTGAGGACACACACGCCCGCAGATGATTGGCAAATAATTCGTCTCTCGGATTTTTTCGACAGCTGCGCGGTAGTCTCCCTGGAGAACCAACCGAATAAACGCAGGGATATCAACCTCAACCGGACAATTGTCGATGCAGACTGGTTTCTTGCACATAATGCAGCGATCGGCCTCGATGAATGCAAGCTCCTCTGTAAACCCAAGAGATACCTCTCGAAAGTTCCTCCTTCGCTCCTCAGGCAGCTGCTCAATAGCGTGCTGCCGAGGTATTTTGACTTTCTCCTTTATGGGTGTGGGCGTTTTCACTTGACAACCTTTGCTATGCATTCGTGCAGGCGATCTGTGGCGTTCTGCAATTCGGAGAATGCCTTATCTGCAAGCTTTTCCTCCATCTGATACGTCTTGTTTCGCATTACAAGCTCGTCGTAGTTCACGAGATGGCCATCGAACTCCGGACCATCGACACACGCAAACTTAATCTCACCGCCAACCGTAACGCGACAGCCACCACACATTCCCGTCCCATCGAGCATGATCGGATTCAGACTCACGAAAGTTTTGATCCCATACGTCTTCGTCATCGCTGCAACGGCTTTCATCATCTGGACTGGACCGATTGCAAAGAGCGCGTCAATATGCGCACCAGAGTCGATCACTGTGCGCAGTTCGTCAGTTACAAATCCTTTTCTTCCTTTCGAGCCATCTTCCGTTGTAATGGAAACCGTATCACAGATTCTCTTCATTTCTTCTTCGAGAATGACAAGACCATCCGACCTGGCCCCGATGATCGTGTGAACAGCATTGCCCTCATTCTTCAACGCTTCTGCAATCGGGTACACTTCTGCGGTCCCGACTCCCCCTCCGACGCACACAACTGTACCGAAATTCTCAATCGGGGAAGGATTACCGAGCGGCCCCACGACATCCTGAATAGAGTCCCCTTCTTCACAAGAACTCAGAAGCTTCGTCGTCTTCCCTACGGCCTGAACGATTAGCGTGATCGTTCCTTTCTCGAGATTTGCATCACAGATGGTCAGAGGAATACGCTCGCCATGTTCGTTGACGCGCACGATAACGAAGTTTCCTGCTTTTCGCTTGCGTGCGACGAGCGGCGCTTCAATGACAAATTCCGTGATGCGCGGCGCAAGAACTCGCTTTTGAACGATTCGAAACATATCGATCTCTCTCGATACTTTAACTAATAGTAGAGCCCATCATTGACGCTCTCGTACTTTCCTCCGTCGTCCCGAATGCAGTTCATTGGACAGAGTTCCATCGCTTCCCTGCACTGGTCTTCCTCCTCCGGGGTCTGGGGCTGTTTGTAGATGTAGTAATAGGAAGCATCGTCGTTATACGTAAAGTTGTTGATGGCAAGGGATAGACACAACCCGCACCCATTGCAGGCATCGACAACGTAAAACTTCCCGGGGGCGTTTTCAGTGTACCGGTTTCCTGTCTGCTGCCGAGTTTCCATGGGTTTCACCTCTTTTCGTTCTTAGCTTCCTTTGCTCTACGGAGAATTGAGACAACGAACCCAACAAAGAGAATCACCGTTCCACTCCATAGGAGACTGATGAAGGGCTTCACGCTCGCTTCGACGATGAGGACCTCATTCTTCTCCGAATTGGCGTTTTCTCCACCTCGATGGACTACAATCGCGATGCTAGATTCTTTTGTTGTCATGTCAACATTCACATGTAGCAACTGTATCGATGTCTTCTCGTCCTTGAGAAGTGCAGCCTGATATGCTGGGGTCGCGCCTTCTTTGTAAATCGTCACAGGAGTTACGACCTCAGTCTTTTCTCCTTGCTTCACCTCAATAGTAGCTCCAACTGCAAATCCCGAGCCGTTGATCATTTTGTCCTGAGAATCGTGATTCATCTCGAATCGAGTGAATGTGAGAACGAGATCCCCCGTTTGAGTCGGCACGTCCTTCTTGAGATGGTATGATCCGTCACCGTGCCCAGCTTGCTCCTCTTGTTCCAATGAAACTGGGGAGATGTAGAAATCTCTGGTCAGAAACATCGCGATGTCGGGGTTCCTCATCGTCCCGTTACTGTACTCGCTCTGAAACATGATGGGTGCGAGGACGAATCTCTTTCCATCTTTCTCCACTTGGATTTCAAATGCATGTTTCCCACCGTCCAACGGTTTTGAACCTAGGTACGTCAGTGTATAGCCCAGTGCTCTCCTCGGGGAGTTCAGCTGAAGAGCCACATTCTCCTTTTGTCCATACTTGCCTGAGCCGATGATGCCAAGAAAGACCAGTGATAACCCGAGATGTGCAAGATATGCGCCGGCAAATCGCGGGTTTCCACGCGCCACGCGGTAGATGATATCCACGTTCACGAGGAACGCAAACGCAGCGGAAAAAGCGAGGAGAGCAATGAGAACGTCTCTCATACCGAAATGCACGAGCGCAACTGTGATACCAACTGCTGCTGCAAACGCCACCGCTGATCGCTTCACAATTTCTTTCCCCTGAGTTGCCTTCCACTTCAGAAGAAGTGCGAACCCGTTCAGGAACGCGATGATGATGGCGATTGGCAGATTCATCTGGTCGTAGAATGTCGGTTCAACTGCCGTCTTTGACAGAATCGGAAGGCTTGTCCCAAACAGTATCGCAAGTGCGCTCGCACAGATCACTGCCGCCCCAATGCCAAGGACAACCTCTCTACTGAAAAGATTGGCCTTCTCACTTGCCGCCTTGAGTTCGTTCCCTCTCCTCCAGAAGAGTCCGAAACCGAGCGCCGCGGCACCGCCAATAAATGCTAGAAGAACAGCGTAGACAGTCGAGCCCGGATCAACAAACGAATGAACTGATGCATCTCCCAGAATGCCGCTCCGAGTGAGGAACGTGCTGTACAGAACAAGCAGGAAGGAAACAATCGCCAGAACAAAATTCGTCCGCTTCAGTCCGCCAGTTCTCTTCTGCACAAGAATAGTGTGCGTCAAAGCAACCGCGCCAAGCCAAGGAATGAGAGAGGAATTCTCAACCGGATCCCACCCCCAGTACCCCCCCCAGCCAAGAACACCGTATGCCCAGTAGGCCCCGAGCATGATGCCTGCTCCAAGCGCGAGGACCGCGAACAGAATCCACGGGAATGCGTTCGTCAGCCAATCCTGGTACCTTCTCCGCCACAAACCAGCCGCCGCAAAGCTAAAGGGAACCGCCATCGCGGCGAATCCAATGAAGAGCACGGGTGGGTGAATGGTCATCCAGAAATTCTGAAGAAGTGGGTTTAGACCCCGACCATCCATGGGCACAGAATCCGGAGAAATCTGTCCGGGAAATGCATCCCAGATTGACCGGAAGGGGGACTTTACTATGAGAAGAAGGAGAAGAAATGCCTGGATCGACACATAAATCGACATCACCTCGGCTTCGATGTGCTTCTTCCGAGTATAGCTCAGGAGGAAGACACCAATGATGGCTCCAGCGAGAGCCCAGAAGAGAAAGCTTCCCTCCTGTCCTGCATAGAACGTTGAGAGAAGATAGTGAAGAGGGAGCGACCGAGATGTATAGCTGTAGACGTACGCGTTTTCAAATCGATGCTGGACAATGAATACTAGGAGAAGTAGAGAGGAGAGCACTACACCCAGCACCATAGCCTCAAAAGCTCGTTGGCCAAGTCTGACTGAGTCCTTCTTTGTCGTGGCCGTCTGGAAGTAACTCCACGCAGAGATGAGCGAAGCAACAAATGCAAACCAGATGACGAACGTTCCGATCATTTCACATTCTCCAGATCCCGATCTCTCTAAAAGTCTCTCTCGTCTCCGAACACATTGAGCTTTCCGTTCATATGCTTTGCTTTGTCAATGATGTTGAGATTCGCATCGACAATACCCACATGACACACTGAGCACTGTGTGCTGTTCGGGTGTGTCCCACCACGCGTAGATGTCTCCGGAAGAGCCCGATCGGCGAGAGCCTGCTTTGTCACGTCACCATGGCATGTCCCGCAGCGTGCCCCCCCCGTTCCAACCGAAGTCCACGCGGGAGAGTAATTGTTTCCGTTCTTAAAATCCCCGTGACAATACGTGTTGCTGCACTTCAGTGCTGATGAATCCCAGGTCGGTGTTGGTGTGGTTGTCGGAAGACTAACATCATAGTCTCTGGTTGTCGGTTCATTCGTTATCGTGTTCGCCAGAGAATCGCGAAACACAACTGTCGGCGGGGGAAAATCAATATACCCAAGAGCGTGGCCTTGAGGTCCATAGACAGTTGCCGGAACGGTATGGCATTCCGAGCAGCGAATGCCGTCAGTCGTACCTGCCCCAGCAATGTGTGACTGATGAGCACCGACAGTTCGGATTGTGGTCGATGTGTTTCCATCAAGATCGCGCGGAGGTGCAGGGTTTATCGAACCGTGGCACGTTGTACAGTTCTCTGGCCCGCCGAGCTTGGTGTGACAAGTCAAGCACGACACCTGAGAATCACCGCCTGCGTAATTTCGCCCGTGACACGTCCAGCATGAGGACATCTGCCACTGCTGCCCGCGGATGTATTTCCCATGGAAGTCTGATGATGAGGCTGTAGTCGCCCATCCCTCCGGATGTACAGTAAGGACCTGGTTTCTTTGAGGTGGCGCGACAAGATTATCCTGAAGCTGGCTACAGCCTGCGACAAAGAGAATGGCTGCGAGCGTCAGAGAAAAGAGATCGTAACGGATCGTGACTGATTTCATCGAAAGGTCCTCAAGATCCGTTTACCGGATTCCCTGTGTGTGGCAAAGCATGCATGTCGGATCCCTGCCCTGCACATCGTGGCAACTCATGCACGTTTCAATATCGCGTCGCGCCAACTCGGCATGCCGATTTCCACCCACTCCCGGCACCGCTGAAACAAAGTCTGCCCCCAAATGCCATGCGGGCTTGAAACTCTTTTGAACGATCCCGCCCTCAGCGTGGCACGGCGCACAAAATGTCTCTTGTGAGTGACATGAATAGCAATCCGAGGTGCGCCCTTTCGCATCGAGTCCGTGAGTAAACCGATAGTTAAGAGAATGAGCGTTCTGCAAAACCATCTTCCTCTGAGTATCGTCTGGACTGCTCTTCGCCGAGGGCTGCGTGATCGCACCTTTCCAATTCGAGAAGTTCACAAGATTCGCCCCCTCATGGCAGTCCTGACAAAAACTCACGGAATGGCACGTCTGGCACCCTACATCGTACGCTCCGACGCGGACGAGCTGTCGATGCTCTTTCTTGAAGCTCGCCACCTTGTGATCGCTTGGGACAAGGGATGTAAAGTTCGTGTGGCACGATTCACACACGTTCGCCGCTTTCTTGTTATCGTGACATGTGTTGCACGTGGCCATCGTGGGCATATTTCCCACGCTTGCATACTCGACCTTCTCCAGCCCCTGATGACATGTCTCGCACTTCACGCTCAACTCGCCGACGTGTTTCTCGTGAGAGAAAATGATTTCACGCGGCGGATTGGCGAAGGGGGCAGGATTCTTCTCGTCGACATGACAGTATGTGCACGTGTTTTTCACCTGATCTTCGTGACAGGTGGCGCAATTCTCCTGCTTGGGCAGGAGGTTGTCTGATGAGCGCTTGCTCGTCTTCGCGCTTCCATGGCAATCCTCGCACGACGCACCGACATCTTGTACGTGAAGCTTGTGTGAGAATTTGATCAGCTTCGACCGATCTCCCTCTTGGCCCGCCTGCGCCACGAAGCCTCCGGCGGACGTGCCTGCCTGCAATGGTACCTCACGTGTGGCCACTGCAACGATGACCACGCCCAGGAGAACAAGAACCGGTATGAGATATCGACGAAGCATAGACAAGCCCGTGCTCACTGAAAAAGGTTCAATCGTTCGGAGAACCAGTAATTCGCTCTGGCAAAAAAGCGAACGTCATGCTGAACGATTCGATTATCCAGCGCCTGGACCTGGAGATCAAACGAAAACGCGGGCATTGGCCGAACTGTCGCTCCGATCACTCCTGCGAACACATGCTCGACAGGAGTGTCCCAGCTTAGACGGTATTCGGCGTACTCTGCGCCCAACGTCGGAATGAACGCCCGCTCGAACATAGGATAATAGCATTGGGCAGAAAACGAATTTAGTTTTCCATCGAACCCCACACTTCCAGAGTAGCTGAGTGTCCCGTAATCATTACTGACTCCGGCGGTGTAACGACGGTTGTCGTCAAGGGTATATGACACCCGTGCAAGTCGACCAAAGAGCCTCCAAGTCGGGCTCAGATTGTATTCCACCCCACCTTCAATCTCTTGAACGGAATTCCTGGGGAAAATTGAGAAATAAGAGTGAAACGGGATCCGAGGCGACCGGTAAATATACTCTCCCGTGAATGCAACTTGATCCGTTACGGATACGCGACTGAAAAGCTGTGCGCGTGAAATGTGTTCGTAATTTACGTCATACTCATAGCGGCCATAGACGGAGACGGGGATAGCCAATCGATAACTCGCATCGACACCGACGAATTGATTGGAATACGCTTCGGGAGTCACAAAGGTTCCAAGAGCGTTATTCAGAGAATCTCTCCGTATGGCAAAGTATGACGGCTGCTCAGCCCGGCTGTTCGTGTAGCTCACGGCGATGCGCCCACCATCAACAGGCAGGGCGATGATTTGTCCGCCAGCCATGAAGTTCTTGTCCACGTGCTCGATCACGGCTGCTTTCTGGTACGGCGGGGGCACAGCACCGGCATAGCCAACAAGCACAACTTTGTCACCCAGGAACCGAAGTCGTGAGAGGGCGCCATCAATCGTTCCGAATCCGACACCGGCATACACAGGCTGCCGACCGAGACTGATGTCGAGGACGTTTCCAACGTTACTCGCCTTGAAATAAAGATTATAGAGTCTCACTGCCTGGCCGCTTGAGGTGAGCGAGCCGAAATCGCTAAAGCCCTGGAGGTATGTGTGGAACGAGATGTCCTTCTGATATAAATCGAACTGGACGGCCTGAAAGCCCATCACATAAGTATTCTGCACGCCTATGGTATCGTCGCGCTGCCACGCATACATCGAGGTCACGAATCTTCCGTTGATACGTTGAGAGAATACGGAACCAGTTAAGGCGAAGAGAAGAACAGCAATGACGGGAGTTGCGCGCTGCATGAACAGTCTAGGGGATTCTGGTGGTTTGCCCACTTCCGTGCTGCCCCCAAATATTACAATAGACGTGCCAAGACTATGAGATGGCTTACCCTCCGAAACAAGGTGGATTCAACCTTTTCTTGATCTGGCCTCGGGCAAGATCTCTTTGAATTCTTATGGATAGGAAGGAGGTTGAAACGTGCTTCGCATGCCTGCGAAATGAGAATTGTGGAAAATGGAATGGAAAGGGGAAGAATACAAAGGTGAAAGCTGAGGATTCCTAGCTAGAATGAAGTGTACAAAATGGGCTGCGTGCTACACTTGGGCTCGTGAAACTCTCAATCTCTTGGAAGAGTCTTGAACTCTTGGCTCGCGAATTCTTGCACACCTTTGGGATGATGCACTCGGATCATAAGCCAATCATCTCCGACCGCTACTCATCCGACACTGAGGGTGACTCTTTCTTCTTCCTGCCTCGAACGAACAGATAGACTAAAACGACAAGAAAGACTCCCATCAAAAAGAAACCGATCATCGGCCGTAACCATTCCCACGTCGATCCCAGGTCCATGAGAACGCACAACCTCCTTCCTCGTTGTTCTTAATCTACGTCCCCCACAGATTTCTCGATCTCCTTGACGTCGACGGGCTGCAGAGGCAAGCCTCAACGCGAGACCGAACGAAGATTATTTCTTCCTTTCCATCCGCCGAATCACGAGAAACAGCGATACAGCAAGAAACGTCATGAAGAGGGTGGCGATACCGAGACCAATCCTCCGCACGTAGTATTCATGGATAGCCCTGTCTCCCTCCTCCCTCGATGCGGTGGCGGTTGAGAGGCCTTTGTCCACAACGGTCTTGAACTTCCCAAAATCAAAGCTGTGCACGACAGTCCGCGATTCCATCAACGCCTGACGTGCATCTCGCAGTTTGAAGGTCGCCTCAGAGACCTCCATTCCCTTTTGTTCAGCCTGGGAGAGAACGCTACCGGCGGAAGAATCTACTTCGCTCAAGCTGTCCATGAGACTTCGCATCTCCTTCGCGACCGTGTACCCATGTGAATTATCCTGGGGTGTATGGCAACGGGCACACGTTGCTCCAGTTGCCACACCAAGAAGACTACGCGTCGCATGCTCGACCAAATGGTTGCTGTGACAACTTTCACACTCCGGAATCTTTCTCTCATCGAAGACTTTCTTGTGGCTACTTGAGGCAAACAGCTCTGCATTCAGTGCGTGGCATGTCCCGCAGACCTTCGAGATCGATTGCACACCTGGTGGCGTAGCGCCGTGGTTCCCATGGCAGCTGTTGCATGCAGGTGCTCCAGTATCGTGTTTCTCGAGGAGGGCAATGCCATGAACACTCTTTGCATACTTCTCGTACTGATCTGTCGGGATGCCATACGGCTTCATGTACGCGGCATCAGCATGACACGTTGCACACGTCTGCGGGATGTTTACTGAGTAGACACTCGACTTTGCGTCCTTTGCCGGGCGGATGTCGTGACTCCCATGGCAACTTGCGCATTCGGCGACCTTTGCATCGCCGTGCGCATTTTTCTCACCATGGACACTCGTTCGATACTTCTCAAGTTGATCCACGGGCAGCGCTGGATTGTACGCTTGCATGTAGGCTGCATTGCTGTGGCATGAAGCGCACTTGGCAACGACTCTTGTTGGATACACGGAAGAAGAAGGATCCTTCGGAGATACGATTCCATGCGCCCCGTGACATGTCGTACATTGGGCGATGCGTTGTTTCCCCTCAGTAGCATACTTGCCGTGAACGCTTCCGCGTAGGAGCTGATATTCATCAGTCCGGAGGGACGACCCAAAACTCTTCATCGTACTCACATCTGCATGGCAATGGGCACACACTTCAGAGATACGATCTCCCCGTGGGACGCCGATGAAGCCCGCTTTTGCGTTCATTGCCAGTTCCATGTCGTCTTTCGATGAATCTCCGCCGTGACAACCAGCACACGTGATTCCTTTCTTGAGGTGGATATCGTGCTTAAAAAGTCTCGAGGGCTTGTCTCCTATCGACTCGTGGCAGACAAGACATTGATCAGTCGGCTGTTGCGCCATCGAACGTGCGTTTACAATCACCGAGAGAAGCAGGAGAGTAAACACGGCAATGACTATTCTTGCCAAAGTGATTCTTGTCACATCAAATAACCGAGGACAGTGAAAACCACGATGTACATCAACACGAGAATCCCGACGTAACTCAGTAGGCGATTCTGTTCACCTCGGGAGCTCTTCCGATCCCAAAATGGAACAAGCGTCCACAGAATTCCGGCAAGGCCGAACGCAACGATCCCGACTACCTCACCATCGATCGCCAAAATCTTTGCTGGCAGAAGTTTCAGTGTCTGAAACATGAAAAGGAAATACCACTCAGGCTGGATGCCCGCAGGAGCGGATGCAAAAGGATCAGCCTTCTTTCCTAACTCCCACGGAAAGAAGACGGCCAGAATCGCGAGAACATTCAAAACGATCAACCAGAGAAGCAAATCGCGAAGAAGGAAATTGGGAAAGAACGGCATCGTCTTCGCTTCGTTCTCAGTTTGTAACTGGAAGCCAAGTGGCTCACTCATGCCCTGCCGCTGGACAAGAATGAGATGGGCCACAAGAATAACGGTAAATACACCAGGCAGGACCGCCGCGTGAAATCCAAAGAAACGCGATAGCGTCGCACCTGTGACGTTGCTCCCACCGCGAAGAAATTCCAAAATGGGCTTTCCGATTCCTGGAACTGCTCCGATGATTTCTGTCCCGACCTTCGTAGCAAAGAAAGCCAGTTCATTCCAGGGAAGCAGATAGCCGCTGAACCCGAACCCCAGAGCAAGAAAGAACAGCAACATCCCGGTGAGCCACGTCAGCTCTCGTGGAAAGCGATATGCTCTTGTGAAGAACACGCTGAACATGTGGATCAGAGCAGCGAGAATCATCAGGTTTGCCGACCAGCTATGAATCGAGCGGATGAGCCAGCCAAATTCCACCTTTGACATGATGAAGCGGATACTCTCAAAGGCGAGATCCTCGCTTCCCTTGTAATAGAGGAGCAGAAGAATACCGGTGACCACTTGAATGAGAAAGAGGAACAGCGTCACGCCGCCAAAGTAGTACCAGACAGAGTGGCGATGACGAGGCACGCTTTTCTTCCGGAGGAAGTGGAGAAGATCCTCCAACTGAAGGCGCTGATCGAGCCAGGTAAACCACCGTGAGCGTGGTACGCGTTGATCCATGTGCTGTTCTTCAGACGTTTTTGGATACAATGACTTCGTCGCCCTGAAGAACGACTTTGTAGACTTCCAGCGGTCGCGGGGGTGGGCCAGAGACATTCCTGCCATTCAGGTCGTACTTCCCGTTGTGACAGGCGCACCAGATGAATCCCATGTCTTTGCGGTACTGCACAGTGCAATCGAGATGTGTGCAGACTGCTGAGAACGCTCGGAATTCTCCGTCCGCTGTACGCACCAATAGGGCTGGTCGCTCGCCGAACCGAAAGACAACACCACTGTCTTTGGGGAAGTCCTCGATCTTTCCGACATTGACAGCACTGACCTCGACTTCTCCAGTCTTCGGCGGCTTGAGGTATGCAAAAAGGGGATAGAGAAGTGAAGCAAGCCACCCAAGGAGACTTCCCCCAAGAAGATACTTGAGAAAATCTCTCCTGCCGGGTGGCGATGCACTCGAGCCCGTGTACGTCGTTTCGTTGTCTCTCATTCTCTCAGATCACCTGAGATCGATGAGATCGCTCTTTGGAAGGTTTCTCTGTGCCGACGGTGACTCCGGAGCCACAGGACAAAGAGCATCACACTTATCCTTGCTTCGGAACAGCGTGCTTAATCTTCGCCCAGAAATCTTTGTATTCGAATTTCTTGTAGGTGGGGCTATCTGAGTTGTGACACTTCACACAGAGCTTTGGATCGTCTTTTGGGATGATAAGTCCAGCTGCGATGGCTTTCTCACGGTCTTTCATGACCGTAATTGATTTGTAATCCGAGCCGGGACCATGGCAGGTCTCGCACTGAACCCCGTCTTTCACATCGTAGCTTGGATTGAGGAGAGCCTTGTCGACACCAGTTGTCGGCACGTGGCATTTGAGACATTCGGGACTTTCATTCGCAGGCTTCTTGAGTCCCTTCTCTTTTGCGATCTTCGCCGCGTCGGCACCTTCAAGCGTCTTGTAGGCTGAGGCGTGCTTACTCTTCTGCCAGATCTCAAAGACCATTCCTTTCTTCTCACCGCGATGGCATGCCCCGCACAGCTTCACACCTACGTACTTGTGCACTGCTTTCTGCTGAGCATCAGCGACAGTCGAAATCAGGAGCAATCCAACGACCAAGAGAACGACAGCTATACAGTTTTTCATGACCACCCTCCTGTTATGAATAGGTGAAGAGTTGATTGAAGTGGCAGAGTCGTTAGCACCCGAGATTGCTGCTTTTCATTGTGAGCACCTCCTGCAGCTTCGGCCAAAAATACAAAATGGAACTGAAAGAAGAAAGCACCTATTCTGTGTTTTTGCAGAAGCAGAGTATACAGCCTAGAATCTCAAACACATTTCACCCGTGCTGTAATTCCCGATTCCGGCAGTCTCGGGGTCGTTAGACCTGTGGGGACTCATCGACTTTCTTCTTTCCCTCCCCTCGAACTTTCCTCAGGAAATCCACAAGAAACCACGTCTCAAGATCTGGAGAACGCGCTTTGAGAACATCAAGGAACGCCGGAGTCGGCACCAGTCCGGTGAGCTGAACATAGTACGAAGCTGCGGCAAGGGCTGCCTGCCGTGCCCCGAACTCCTTTCGAAATGGAAACTCGTGTTTCCTCCCCAGCCCGTTCTCAAGGGGAAGCTCACAATCGAAGACGAGAACTGTTTCTTCGGTCATCTTGGCAAGTGTTCCGTTCGCTGAAAGCTCCCGCAGGCCATCCCCTGAGACTACAAGAACAGCATCTGGATGATCCACACCTGTATAGTAGATGGGAGTCGAACTGAGGCAGATCTCTGAGAGAGAAAATCCTGACCCTTGAGTTACGGGATTATCGTTCTTCTGCGTGATGTTCAATCCACAACGAACTGCTGCCTCAGCGAGAATTCCAGCGGCCGATTGAACACGCTCTCCTGCTGTTCCGGCAATGACGATTCGAACAGGTGCACGAAGTGTATGAGCACACTGTTGGGGGACTATCATCTCTCTTCTTGATCGCTTGCGTGGATCTGCACCCATCACCCTACGGCGATATACCCCACCAAATTCCTCGCGGCGCTCACCGGTAAGTGGAAAGGATTCCGGGTGATCATCGCTTAAGCTCGTCTTTGGGAGAAGAGAACTTACATCCACATTCATCTGAACTGCGTGCTCGGGGCAAATCTCAAGAATCTCCACGACAGAAAACCCTGGATGAGTGATTGCATTTGCGATCACGTCGGCTAACCGCCGGTCAGTCGAAGAGATGCGCTCGACGAACCCTGCCCTCGAGCTAACCATGAGTCCGGTGAAATCCGGAGGCGGGATGAAATTCCCCCACGGAGTCGTCGATGTCATGAAGTCCATAGGAGAGAAACCAGAATTCTGACCGCCCGTCATACCGTAAAGGAAATTGTTGCAGAGAAGCACGGTGATGTCAACGTTTAAGAGCGCGGCCTGAATGAGGTGCTGGAGTCCAATCGTTGCGCCGCCGTCTCCGATGAGCACGATCATCTTGAGCTTCGAACCCCCGAGAATCGAATCTGCCAATTCAATCCCCGTTGCGAAAGCAGTTGACCTGCCGTGTGTTGTATGGACTGTGTGGATTCGAGCGAACAGGGGGTCAGCGAGACCGATACATCCAATATCCGTCACAAGACATATGTTTGAGGGATCGAGCTGAACCTTAGCGAGGGCTGCATCAAGATGACGGATAACGTGCGTGTGCCCGCAACCCTTGCAGAACGGGACGGAAATGGTTTCATCACGATATGTCTTCAGTTGCGTTTCCATCTTTCAAATGACTAGATTTCTGAAATACCTGATAATGAATCCATCCACCAAAAGGACAGACCCCACGATGAGTTCAAAACTTTCCACCTCAGATGATCTCGCTCAGAATCTCCTCGGGTGTGATCATTCTCCCAACCCGGTTTATTCCAACTACCTCTCGACCATTCAGAAGATACTGGATGACTGATCTGTACTGTCCTGTGAGATTCTCCTCCGGTATGATCACCTTGCGTATCCCATTGAGTGAACTCAGGATCTTCTTCTCAGGAACAGGGAAAAGCGACAGAACGTTGAGCCAGGAAACCTTCATCCCTTCTTTCCTTGCTCTCAAGACCGCTTCATGAGAAGTCCGGGCGGTGACGCCGTAGCTCAGAACCATGGTCAGCGCACCACGTTCAATATCACTTTTCACAAGTCCTAGCTCCTCAGAGCGGACAACGATTTTGCGCTGGAGGTGGTGCAGAACTTCAATTGATTCATCTGTATTCTTCCTCAGCCGCCCATCCTTGTCGTGCATCGAACCGGTGGCTGTCACCTTCCACGGGCCTCCGACAGAGGAGAATTCCGGCACCTCTTGGGCTTCGTTGAAGCCATACGTGCGAAATCGAGCTTGAGTCGCTTCGCCATTTCCATTTTCCGGGGCGAACACCGGCCGATCAAGAGCTGAGAGATCGTGGAGCTCACCCAGATCAATGCTTTCATACGTCATCGCAGTCTCTTTGTCCGTAAGCAAGATCGCGGGGGTTCGGAGGCGCTCAGACCAATTGAAGGCCAATACTGTAAGCTCAAAACACTCAAGTGGATTGCTCGGACAG
>Ga0153915_10003330_pt1 | contig 14741 bp, 12 predicted proteins | sample Opewatmetagenome_2_FD_107003 | JGI IMG/M metagenome (GOLD analysis project Ga0153915, IMG submission 107003) | Freshwater wetland microbial communities from Ohio, USA - Open water 3 Core 3 Depth 3 metaG | ecosystem: Environmental > Aquatic > Freshwater > Wetlands | place: USA: Ohio, Lake Erie...
CTCACTCCTCACTCCTCACTCCTCACTCCTCACTCCTCACTCCTCACTCCTCACTCCTCACTGCTCACTTCTCACCGCTCATCGCAGGTTCTCACTCCCACTCCTCCGGCTCGCTCTCGATCTCCGCCAGCAGGGTTCGGTAGCTGTCCAGCCGGCTGACGGAGATCTTCCCTGCTTCAGTGGCAGCCACCACCGCGCAGCCCGGCTCATGCACATGCGAGCAGTCCGCGTAGCGGCAACGGCCGATCGCGGCACGAAACTCCGGGAAACAGGAGGCCAGCTCGCGCGGCTCCAGGCCCCACAGCCCGACCTCGCTGAAGCCGGGCGTGTCCACCAGATATCCGCCGATGCCGAGCGGGACCATCACCGCGCTTACGGTGGTGTGGGTGCCCCGCCGGACCCGGGTGCTGATCTCGCCGGTGCGGAGCTTGAGGCCGGGCTCCAGCGCATTGAGGAGACTCGACTTCCCCGCCCCGCTCGGCCCGGTCACCACGCTCTCCCGGCCAGCCAGCCTGGCCCGGAGTTCATCCAGGCCGGCGCCTGACTTCGCGCTGGTCCCGATCACCTGGTAGCCGGCGCGAAGAAATCGCTCGCGGAGCGATTCGCCCGGATCGAGATCGATCTTGTTGAGGATCACTGCGGCGGGAATCTGGTTGGCCTCGGCCACCACCAGCAGGCGGTCGATCAACTGCGGAACCGGCTCCGGGTCGCGGCTGGCGGTCACCACCAGGACCTGGTCCACGTTGGCCGCAACCGGGCGGGTCCCCCGGCCCTCGGGCACCCGGCGGGCCAGCAGGCTGGTCCGCTCCGCCACGCCGGCAATCGCGAGCAATCCCGTCTCCACTTCGGTGTCGAGCTCAACCCGGTCGCCGACCACGACCCGCGGCGTGTCGCGCTTCATTTTGCCACGCAACACCGCCCGCACCTCGCCATCCGGTGTCAGCACCCGGTAGGTCGAGCCATCCCGCTCGAGCACGGTGCCGGTCACCACTGGCCCGGCGCCATCCCGATGGCCTCGTCCAGCGCGGCCTTCACGTCGTACAGAGAAATCGCCTTGATGCGGTCCTCGGCCTCCAGCGGGGTGTGGCCCCAGGCGAGCACGCCGGACTCCACGTGGCCGACGGGCCGGTCGCCGGCGGGAGACCAGCGCACGAACAGGAGCGAGGCACCGAACCGGCCGCGCTCGTCCGGCTCCTCCTCGACGAAGATCCCGACGGAGTAGGGATTGCCGTCCTGGCCGGTGAACGCCGGCGCCCGGTCGTGCCGGGCCATGTAGCCGCCGAGCGTGACCTCGCTCATGGCACCTAGAGGCGCACGGCCTCGCGCACGACGTTGCCGAGGATGAAGGCGATGTTCGCCGGGCGCTCGGCGAGGCGGCGCATCAGGTAGGGGTACCACTGGGTGCCGAACGGGACATAGATCCGTACGTTGTGGCCGGCCGCACGGAGCTGTTCCTGCAGGTCGCGGCGCACGCCGTAGAGCATCTGGAACTCGTAGCGCGAGGGCTCGATCCCCTTCTTCTTCGCAAACCGGCGGGCATGTTCCAGAATCCGCTGGTCATGGGTCGCGAGGCCGGGGTAGTTCCCCCGCTCCATGAGCCGCTCCATGAGCCGCAGGTAGGCGCGGTCGACATCTGCCTTGTCGGGGTACGCCACCTCGGCCGGCTCGAGATAGGCTCCCTTGCACAGCCGGACCCGGGCCTTCATCTCGATCAGCTGGTCCACGTCCTTCTCGGAACGCCGCAGGCATGACTGGATCACCACGCCGGTGTGCGCGCCGAAGCGGTCGAACAGCCGCCCGGTGAAGAAATCCAGCGTCCGCTGAGTGTAGGCCGAGCTCTCCATGTCGATCCGGACGAAGCTGCCCAGCGACTTGGCCTTCTCCAGGATCGCCGACATATTGGCAAAGCAGAGATCCTCGCTGATGTCGAATCCCATCTGGGTGAGCTTGACCGATACGTTCGAGTCGACGCCGGTCTGAGCGATGCGGTCGAGCATCTGGAGGTAGACGTCCCGGGCCCGGATCGCCTCGCTCTCCTGGCTGATACTTTCGCCCAGCAGATCGAGGGTGGCGGTAATCCTGCGTCGATTGAGGTCACGGGCCGCGTCCACTGCGGTGTCCACCGTCTCTCCCGCCACGAACCGGGCGGCGAATTTGCGGGCCAGCCCATTGCGCCGCACGAAGCTGAAGACTCTGGGCTGCGCGGAGAGCCAGAGCAAGCCGGTACGCATCATGTCGCGGATTCCTCGCCTGGGGCAGTTCGGGCGAGAGCAACGATAAACCGCGGATGGGGGAGCTACAAGCAGTGAATATGTATGCGGTGGACGGGCGGACGGCGGACCGTGAGTAGAACTCACAGCTCATAGCTCATAGCTCCCTGCTCACGACTCGAAGCCATAGCCTCGGCCCGCTCCCTCACCCTATGCCAACCCCACTCCGCCTCGCCATGTGGTCCGGCCCCCGCAACATCTCCACTGCCATGCTGCGTGCGTGGGAGAACCGGCCCGATGCCTGGGTGATCGACGAGCCGCTCTACGCTCACTACCTCACCCAGGTGGAGGTGAGCCATCCCGGGGTCGAGGAGGTCCTCGCCCATCATGAGTGCGACTGGCGCAAGGTCATCGCCGGACTCACTGGCGCGATCCCCCACGGACGTGCGATCTACTACCAGAAGCACATGACCCACCACTGGCTGCCGCACCTCCAGGGCGACTGGGTGCTCGAGCTCAGTAACGCCTTCCTGATCCGGCATCCGGCGGAGATGCTTCCTTCTCTCGCCGCCCGCATGGGCCCGCCGTCCCTCAGGGACACCGGGCTCCCGCAGCAGGCGGAAATCTTCCGGTTCATCTCCGAGCGGACCGGGCGTATCCCGCCGGTGCTGGATGCGGAGGACGTGCTGCAGGATCCCCGTCGCATGCTGGCCCGGCTGTGCCAGGTGGTGGGAGTCCCGTTCACGGAACGGATGCTGAGCTGGCCCCCCGGTCGCCGGGAGACCGATGGCATCTGGGCCAAGTACTGGTATGATGCGGTGGAACGCTCCACCGGATTCGAGCCCTGGCGGCCGAGGGCCCGCGAGGTCCCGCCCGGGCTGGAGCCGCTGCTCAACGAGTGCCTGCCCTACTACGAGGAGCTCAGACGTCACCGCCTGGGCCTCCACTGAAAACGGAGGATTCGATGTCCCGGGCGCCGTCCGTCCTGTTCCTCGTCGCCTGTGCTCTCCTCCCGGCCGCGGGCCCGGCCCCTGCGCAGGCGCCAGTCTATCCCGTCACACGGCGGGATACCACCGCGGACGTGTACTTCGACCACACCGTCGCCAATCCCTATCGCTGGCTGGAGGAGCTGGACGCCCCGGCAACCAGGCAGTGGGTAGAGGCGGAGAACGCGGTCACCTTCGACTACCTCGGCCGCCTGCCGCAACGCGACGCCATCAAGCAGCGGTTGACGGCGCTGTGGAACTACCCGCGAGTCCAGATCCCGGTCCGGGAGGCAGGGCAGCTGTTCTTCCGCCGGAACACGGGCCTGCAGCAGCAGTCGGTGCTCTACCGCATGGCCTCACTCGGCAGCCCGCCCCGCATGGTGCTCGACCCGAATCAGCTTTCCCCCGACGGCTCCATCGCGGTGGCCGGCTGGTCGGTCTCTCCGGACGGCCGCTATGTCGGCTACACCACCGCGGCCGGAGGATCCGATCTGCAGGACATCCGCCTGCGTGAGATTGCCTCCGGACGGGACATCGCGGAGACCGTGGAGCACGTCAAGTTCAGCGGGATCAGCTGGACCCGCGACGGCAAGGGCTTCTACTACGCCCGGTTCAAGGGCTCGAACGAGGGCGCCAACCTGCAGGACGCCAACAGTTACCATCAAGTCTGGTACCACGGGCTCGGTTCTGCGGGCGACCGGCTGATCTTCGAGCGGCCCGAGAACCCCGATGAGTTCGTGGGTGCGGGGGTGAGCGACGACGGACGCTGGCTCTTTGCCTCCTCCGGAAGCGGCGCCTCCAGCAACCGGCTCTGGATCGCGGATCTGGGCGATCCGCGACATCCCAGCCTAGGCGCGCCATTCCGCCCCGTGGCCACGGCGGATGACGCGCTCTATACGCCGCTCGGCGTCGCAGGGCGCACCCTCTACGTCTATACCACCTGGCAGGCACCTCATGGGCGGATCATCGGCGTCCCGCTGGGCGACAGCAGCCGCGCCGGCTGGCGGGAAGTGGTGCCGGAGAGTCAGGACGTGATCAGCGAGTACCTCCTGGTAGGGAACCGCCTGGTTGTCGCCTACCTGGTGGACGTTCAGACCCGGGTGCGGCTGTTCGGTCTCGACGGCAAGCCGGCCGGCGAGGTGCGCCTGCCGGATGTGGGAACCGCCGCCGGGCTCACCGGCAGGAACGACGGCGAGGACTTCTTCTTCGCCTTCACCTCCTACCTCCGACCGACCACTGTCTACCGGTACGCCCTCAAGAGCGGCCGGCTGGAGCCGTTCCAGCCGGCGGCGACCCCGTTTGATCCGTCCGGGTTCGAAACCAGGGCCACGTTCTACCAGTCGAAGGACAGCACCCGGATCCCGATCTTCGTCACCGCCAGGAAGGGGATGGCAATGGACGGGAGTCATCCGACACTGCTGTACGCGTACGGCGGGTTCAACGTCAGCCTCACCCCGTTCTTTTCCCCTGCCGTCGCGGCCTGGCTCGAACTCGGCGGAGTCTACGCGGTCGCCAACCTGCGCGGCGGTGCCGAGTACGGCGAGGCGTGGCACCAGGCAGGCATGCGGGAGAAGAAGCAGAACGTCTTCGACGATTTCATCGCGGCGGCGGAATTCCTCATCAGGGAGGGGTATACCGCGCCGAGCCATCTTGCCATTGAGGGAGGCTCGAACGGCGGCCTCCTAGTCGGCGCCGTGATGACCCAGCGACCGGATCTATTCGGCGTGGCACTGCCGGAGGTCGGGGTGATGGACATGCTGCGCTACCAGAAGTTCACCGGCGGCAAGTTCTGGGTGGACGAATATGGTTCCTCCGACGATTCCACGGCGGTGGCCAACCTGTTGAGCTACTCCCCGCTGCACAACCTGAAGCCCGGCACCTGCTATCCGGCGACACTGGTCTCTACCGCCGACCATGACGACCGGGTGGTGCCGAGCCACTCGTTCAAGTTCGCCGCGACGCTGCAGGCCGCCCAGGGATGCCCCCGGCCGACCCTGATCCGGGTCGAAACCTCGGGAAGCCACACTTTCAGCTCGACTGACCGGATCATCGCTCAGATCGCCGACCGCTACGCCTTTGCGCTGGCGAACCTGAGCGTGGCTGCGCCCTGACGAGCAATGAGCCATGCGCCGTGAGCCATGGGCGATTAGATCAGGGGCGTAGATTGAACCACCGCTGATAGCTCATAGCTCATAGCTTATAGCTCATGGCACACACCACAGCGCACAGCATAGCCCATAGCCCATAGCCCATAGCCTAGCCCTCCTGGCCATGCTCCAAGCCTTCAACCCCAAGAACGCCGATCTCCTGGTCAACATCAACGGGAAACTGGTTCATCGCGATCAGGCCGGTGTGAGCCCGTTCGATTCGGTGGTCCAGGGAGGCGATGCGGTCTGGGAGGGACTCCGCCTGTATCAAGGAAGGATCTTCCGCCTCACCGAACACCTGGACAGGCTGCGCCATTCGGCCGAGGCGCTGGCTTTCCAGCAGATCCCGCCGCACGAGGCGATCATCGGCGAGATCCGGAAGACCCTCGCCGCGAATGGGATGACCGACGAGGTGCACATCCGGCTCACCCTGACCCGCGGCGTGAAGGTGACTTCGGGGATGGACCCCCGGCTCAACCAGTCGGGCCCCACGCTGATCGTGCTGGCGGAGCACAAGCCGCCGGTGTACTCCACTACCGGTTTGAAGCTGATCACCAGCTCCGTGCGTCGGTTTCCGCCCGACTGCCTGGACCCCAAGATCCACCACAACAACCTGCTCCAGTCGATCCTCGCCAAGGTCGAGGCAAACAGCGCCGGGGCGGATGACGCCGTGATGCTCGATACCCGCGGGTTCATCGCCGAAACCAACGCCACCCACCTGTTCTTCGTAGAGCGGGGTGTAGTGCGCACCAGCCGGACGGTGGCCTGCCCCGAGGGGATCACCCGCGCGGTGGTGCTGGAGCTGTGCGCGGAGCACGGAGTTCCGCACGAGGTGACCGACCTCTCCCTCGCCGAGGCCTACCGGGCGGACGAGGCCTTCTGCACCGGGACGATGGGTGAGCTGGCGGGAGTGACCACGATCGACGGGAGGCGGATCGGAAGCGGCGCGGTGGGTCCCATGACCCAGCGACTCACGGCATTGTTCCGGGAGCTGACGGCGCGAGAGGGGACGGTGGTGGTCGGCTAGTGGGTCCGTGGGCAAGTAGGCCAGTGGGCTGGTAGGCCAGTGGACTCGGGTTGCTACCCGGCCCACTGCCCACTGGCCCACGAACCTACTGGCCCACTATTCGAGAAACCTCGTCCGGAGCTCCGCGGGAACCGCTGGGCAGCTCCCCTCGGGGGGCGCGAACAGCCGCTTCCGTATCCGGGCAACCCCATCGTAGCCGAGGTCCAGCAGCCAGTGCGGCAGGAGCCCGGCGATCCCGGCCAGCGATCGCCAGCTGCCGCCCAGGCGCTCACCGATCCGGAGCACCGCCTCGGAGCGAATGAGGGTCCGGCCATCTGCGGTGCGCAGCACCAGACTGTCAGGCAGGCCGCTTTGCCGGGACGCCGGTATGACCTCGCCCCAGGCCGTCCCGCCGATCGGGGCAAACCGGAACCCCTCGCCATCCGGATCGTGCCTCAAAACGAACACGACCCAACGGTGGCAGAGACCGCAACCGCCATCGTAGAACAGCAGGTCGGAACTTCCGGCCAGAGGCCCACGCGCGGCTGCCGGGGTTTCAAGGGGTTCCGACATGACGGGAATCTGGCAGCCGGACGGCAGGAACGGCAACCGTGAATGCTGATATATTCCCGTACCTTCCATGACAACCAATTCAAGCTTGGGCATCCTCGAGCTGACCGACCGAGGCGCGGGATTCGTCCGCCGGCGCCAGTACAGTTACCTGGCCGAGGACGGAGATCTCTACGTCGCTCCGCGGCTGATCAGCCAATACGGACTCAGAAGCGGGGATGAGCTCTCCGGTGAGGCAGGCCGTCCGCCGGGCCGCGGCAAGGCCGCGCCGGTGGAACGGGTCACCGCGGTCAACGGACGCCCGCCGGAAGAGGCCCGGCAGCGGCCGGCCTTCGGCACTCTCGGCGCGGTACATCCCGATGTGCCGCTCACCCTCGATTGTGGGCTGCGCCGCTTCGGCCAGCCCGACTACACCAACCGGGTGATCGACCTCCTGTGTCCCTTCGGAAAGGGACAGCGGGCGCTCATCGTGGCCCCCGCGAAGGCGGGCAAGACCATGGTGCTCCAGGCGGTGGCCGAGGGAATCGCCAAGAACTACCCGCAGGCGCTGCTGCTCATCCTGCTGGTGGATGAGCGCCCGGAAGAAGTCACCGAAATGGAGATGTGCGGTTACGGCGAGGTGGTTGCCTCGAGCTTCGACTTTCCCGCCGAACGGCATGTGGCGGTGGCGGAGCTGACGTTGGAGCGGGCCCGGCGCCGGGTGGAGCAGGGCGAGGACGTGGTGTTGATTCTCGATTCGATCACCCGACTGGCCCGGGCCTACAACACCGTGGAGCGCGGCACGGGCCGGACCATGACCGGCGGCCTCGACTCTTCCGCGCTCGAGAAGCCCAAGCGGTTCCTCGGCAGCGCCCGCCGGATCGACGCGGCGCGCGGGGGCGGCTCGCTCACCATCATCGGCACGGCGCTGATCGACACCGGCTCGAAGATGGACCAGGTCATCTACGAGGAGTTCAAGGGCACCGGCAACAGCGAGCTCACGCTGAGCCGGGAGCTGGCGGAGCGGCGGATCTTCCCGGCCATCGACCTCAAGTTGAGCGGGACCCGGCGGGAGGAGTTGCTGCTCCCGCCGCCGCTGCTTGCGGTCGCTCAGACGCTCCGTGGGCGGCTGGCCCCGATGTCGGCGGTGGACGCGATGCAGCAGGTTCTGGGGCTGATGCGGCGCACGGCGAGCAACGCGGAGCTGGGAGGGACGGTGGAGCGCTGATCAGCGCTGCCCTTCGAGCAGCTCCCCCGCCGCGGGATCCCACTGGGGCAGCAGCAGTTCCTCGGAGGAGCGCCCTTCGAGGAGGTCGGGATCGGGCGCCGGTCCGGCGGTGTATTCCAGCGCCAGATGGGAGCCCGCCACCGCCGCCTTGACCCGCTGCATCACCACCTGGCCTGCGCCAAGTGGGAGGTAGAAGGCCTCCAGGTACGCGCCTACCGCCCGCTCCACAGGCATGAGGCTCGCCATCAGATCGGCGAACTCGCGGGCGTTGCGTACATGGGTGTTGGTCACCTTCTCCGCCGCCTGTGCCCCCACCATCTTCGCCAGGTCCAGAGTCTTCTCGTGGTACGCCCGCCGATAGCGGATCAGCTTGAGCACCAGGTCGAGACGCAGCAGGCGCCAGCCGCGCAGCACCGGCAGCGGGGCCCGCGGCGGCAGGCAATCGAGCTCGAGGGTCGACAGGGTCCGGGTCCTGATCGCCTCGTGCATCGACTCCGAGACCGGGGCGACGGTGAAGTAGAGCTCCAGCGCGTCCAGTGGCGACAACCGGCTGGCGAACTCACCAATGAACAGTCGGGCCTGCTCGGTGTGCGTGTCGATCAGCGTCTCCCAGGCCACGGCGTAAGCCACCCTGACCCGCGCCCGGAGCGAGCGCGGGAATTGGCGGATGGGCATTCGGCTGGGGATGGTCAGAGAACGACTCCGGACTGTATAAAAACATGACAGCTGCCCAGTACTAGGGCTACCTCCAAACTATGGCCCTGTACTGTCGGCGCAAGAGCAAGAAATACAACGCCTAAGATCATACTCGCCAGCACGGATCGCGCCGCTGGCCATACCAGGTCCCTAAGTGCTGGTGTATCGGTTATTTGGGGTGCTTACTTGCCTGGCAAGCGGTCAGCCGAGATGTCGCCGACCCGCGACACGGAAGTGTCTTGCGAGGTGGAGCCCAAGAGGGCTCCGGAGCGGTGGGGAGATCAGTCGAGGCGCATGAGCCGAAGCAGCTCCCGGAATCGGGGATCCCTGCGGATCGGGTCCACCAGCGGCTCAACCTTGAGGTACACTAGCCAGCCGCGTCGATCAGCCCGGGCGCGCTCCAACCACTCCCAGGCATCCTCCAGTCGACCAAGGCTGAGCGCCAGCCGGGCGAAGTCCGTCGGGGACACATATCGCTCACGGGCCAGCTGGTGGAACCGATCCCAGGTTTCCTCCGCCTCTCTCCGGCGACCGGCGAGCATGTTGATGTGGGCCTGGGTGAGCAGGGCGTAACTGTCGAGCGGCTCCAGGTCGAGGGCAGTATTCACCGAGTCACGCGCCTCGTCCAGCCGCCCGGCCTGGGTCAAAAGCACCGCGAGCATCAGGTGGTTGTCGTGCAGCTCCGGGTCCATGACCAGGGCGCGGCGAACCCGGGGCAAGCCAAGCTCGGGCGTGCGGCCGTAGTAGTGGAGCCAGCCGGCGCTCCGCTGGATCGAAACCGAGGCGGGGTCGAGCTCTACCGAGCGCTCGGCCTCCGCCAGCGCCTCCCGCACCCGGCCCATCGCCGCGAGATACCAGGAGTACCATTGTCTGGCGCTTGCATACCTCGGATCCAGCTCGATCGCCCGGCGGAACTCCCGCTCCGCCACCTGCCAGTCCCAATCGTAGATGAAGTTCACCCACCCGAGGGAAGTGTGGGCCTCTGCCAGGGAGTCATCCAGAGCGATGGCCTTCTCGGCCTCTTTCCGAGCGCGTCCCAGACCCTCGGCCACCGGCATCGCCCGGTAGTCCACGTGCTGAGCGTAGGCATCCGCCAGCCCGGTGTAGGCGAGCGCGAAGCCGGGATCCTCTGCGATGGCCTGCTCGAAGAAGCGCACTGCCTGCTCCATGCCCGGTCCCGTGCGCTTGTTCCATGCGTGCCGGCCTCGGAGGTACAGGTGATAGGCCCGCTGGTTCCTGGTGGAGTAACGGACCACGGGATCCTCTAACGGCGTCGGACCGAGGAGGTGCACCCGCAGGGTCGCGACGATAGTGCGGGCCAGCTCGTCCTCCAGCGCCAGGATGTCACGATCCTCGCGGTCGAACCGCTCCGACCAGAGCAGGCGCCCGTCGGTGGTGTCGCTCAGTTGTGCGGTCACCCGGAAACGATCGCCCACCCGGCGCACGCTGCCTTCCAGCACCGCGGATACGTCCAGCAGCGCGCCGATGCTGCGGACGTCTTCGTTTCTCCCCTTGAGGGCAAACACCGAGGTGCGGGGCACCACCCGAAGGCCGGCGACCTGGGCCAGAGCGTTGATCAGTCCGTCGGTGATCCCGTCGCTCACGTACTCGTTGTCGGGATCGGGACTGGCGTTGGCAAACGGCACCACCGCGATGGCGCGCCGGTTGTCGGCGCTCGGCTCCGGGAGTCCGGAGAGCGGCGTGACCAGCGCCTCGCAGAATTCTCCGATCGACGGGAACCGGTTGCCCGGTTCCTTGGCGAGCGCCCGGAGGATCGCCCGCTCAACGGCGGCAGGGATCTCGGGACGGTGCGCGCGAGGCGGACGGGGCGGCTCGGTGGCCTGCCGCGCCATCGTGGCGCGGGCGCCGCTCCCGGAAAACGGGGGATCGCCGGTGAGCAACTCGTACAGCACGCAGGCCAGCGCATACTGGTCGCTCCGCGCGTCGACCACCGGGTCGCCGCTGGCCTGCTCCGGACTCATGTAGGCCGGCGTCCCCACCGCGACGCCCGGCTCCGTCACCGCGGGAGCCGGGTCACACTCGTCGCACAACCCCCGGGCTACCCCGAAGTCCGCCACCACCGCCTCGCCTTCCTGCAGCAGGATGTTCTCCGGCTTCACGTCGCGGTGGGCGATATGCCGGCGGTGCGCATAGTCGAGGGCGGCGCCGACCGCGCGGATCAGCCGGATCGCCTGATCGACCGGCAACCGGCCTTCCGCCCGGAGGCGATCTCGCAGCGACCCGCCCGCGACGTACGGCATGACGTAGTAGAGGACCGGGGCACCACTCTCGGAAGGAACCTCCCCCGAGTCGTACAGTGGAAGGATGTGCGGGTGGGTCAGCTGCGCCGCAAACCGGATCTCGCGCAGGAAGCGATCGGCGTGCTCCCGGCTGGTGAGCAGGCGACCTTGCAGTACCTTGAGCGCCACTGGACGATCGTGCCGCCGGTCCCGAGCCAAATAGACTACCGACATGCCGCCCCGCCCCAGCTCGGCCTCGAGGGCATACTTGTCGCCAAGCCCGCCGGAAAGGAGGTCGGCGGGTGCTTCAAACAGTGGGCGGTCAGGGACGCTGGACACCCCCGGAAGGTATCGCGGAACCGGCCGCGCTGTCAGCCGAGCCCTCCCTGCGCCACAGGACGTCGCCGCCGGCCTTGTGGACCTCGCGTACCCGCCCCAGTTCCTCACGGAACCCGTGCAATACCACCTTGCCAGGACCGAAGAAGGGGCGGGTACTCTCGTCCCTGACGCGCGCGCCCTCCGGCCAGTCCTCGATCCGCGCCACCGGGGCACGGATAGTCCACCCGGTGAGGATGGGTGCCCCACCCGGCAGGAGGCTGAAGTCCAGTTGACCACCGGTGCTGCCCCGCGGTACCCAGGTCCACAGGCCGGTGTAGTGGTACTCCAGCCGACGGAGCAGGTTGCGCTCGCGGTCCAGCCACAGCACCCCTTCGATATCCGCAACCCGCCGCCCCTTCACCGGCTCGAACCCGAGGCCCAGCAGGCCGGGCTCAGTCGTGGCGGGGGGCACCAACCGGAAACAGTGAGTCCGGAGAAACGCGTCGCTGAAGAACACCGAGACGTCGGGCCCGAAATAGACCGGGCCCATGACGGTATCCCGCGCCTGGACGAACCCGAATTGCGCCAGGCTCTCCGCCGGCTGGCTGGCGATCGGCCAGGCGCCACGGCCGAAGGCGGAGAGTGTGTTCTCCGACACCAGGTGATCCCCGGGATCGACCATCCTCCTGGTGAGGGTGCTCTGGAATTCGAGCATCTCCTCGGTGCTCCCGGCGCCGAGCAGACCGAGAGCGGTGCGGGCCTCGTCCCACAGCAGGGCCATGCGCTGGTCCTCCCGGGGCGAGCCTCGACACGGGCTCTTGGCCTCGACGGTGATCTCGCTCAGGACCACGGGCACCGCGGGAATGGCGAACAGCTCCTCGCTGGCGTCGCGACCGTCGAAGGTGAGCGGCCCCGACGTCCAGGGGCGGAAGCCGATTCGGAGGATGCGCACCCGGTGGAGGCCCGGTGGAACAATCGGGAGGTTGAATCGGCCCTGGAGATTGGTGGCGGCGCTCAGCTGAATCGAGTCGCCCGCCGCGGCCAGCAGCTGCACCAGGGCCGCGGGGACAGGTTGCCGGGAGTCCTCCTCGACCACGCGGCCCCTGAGACCCTGGGCACGCGCCGTTGCGGCCCCCAGGACCAGGAGCGCTGCGGCGAGTACCAGGGCGCAGCTACGGGAGCGTGGCGACGAAGCGGCGAATGCCCTCCTCGTACTCCCTGGCACCGATGGTGTACGCATCGTCGTGCCCTCCGGCGACTTCGAGAAAGAACTTGGGCTGGGGCGCCGCTGCGAAGAGACGCCGCCCATGCGCGATCGGGATGGTCTGGTCATCTCTGCCGTGCACCACCAGAAGGGGCATCCGAAGCCGCGGCACCCTTTCCAGCGAGGGGAAGCGGTTCCTGGCAATCAGACGAACCGGCACGAAGGGATAGACTTCTGCGCCCCGGTCCGGGGCCGAGGTGAAGGCCCCTTCGACGATCAACCCTCCGGCCGGCACCCTTGTGGCCAGTTCGATCGCCACCGCCGCGCCGAGCGAGTGCCCGTAGATCACGATCCGCTCGGGGCGAACCCCGCGGACCGAGGTCAGGTAGTCGTAAGCCGTCCGGGCATCGATGTAGAGGCCGGACTCGCTCGGAGTGCCGTCGCTGTCGCCGTACCCGCGGTAGTCCAGGGCAAAGACGCCGAAGCCGAGATCGTGAAGCTGACGGTCATGCTCGGGCCGGCCGGGCGTGCCGAGATTCCCGGCGTTGCCGTGGAAGACCAGGATCCAGCGGGCGGTCTCGACAGGGGGAACTATCGACCAGGCGGCGAGGTGCACACCTTCCGGCGTGGTGAGGGCCACCGGGTTGACCGGGAGGCCGGTGGGGAGGGGCACAGGCCCGGGCTCCGGGAAGTAGACCAGGCTGTTTTCGTTGCTGACCAGCCAGGCGAGGAGGCCACCGTAGAGAAGAAGGGCCACCCCAAGGCCGAGCATGAGAAGCCGCCCGGGTCGGCTCACCCGCCGCTACGACGGGTAGAACCGACCGCCCTGCTCGGCCATGGCCACCAGGGACGCTGCCGGAGTGAACCGGGCGCCGAACTTCCCCTCCAGCTCGCGCAGCACCCCGACCACGTTGGCGGCGCCGAGATCGTCCAGGTAGCGGAGCGGCCCTCCCCGGAAGGGGGGGTAGCCGATCCCGAAGATCGCGCCGATGTCGCCGTCCCGGGGCGAACGCACCACGCCCTCGCCCGCGGCCATCGCCGCCTCGTTCAGCATGGCGTAGACCAGCCGCTGCTCCACCAGGCCCGTGGATTCCGGCCGGGTCGGACGCAGGCCGAGCAGGTCGTAGACGGTCTCGTCCGGGCCGGTCTTCTCGCCCTTGTGGTAGAGGTAGAAGCCCTTGCCGTTCTTCCGGCCCAGCCGCTGATCGGCGAGCATCTTGCCGATGACATCGGAGGGCTTGAGCCGGTCGCCGAAGGCGGCGTGCATCACCTTCGCGGCCTTGGCCCCGACATCGAGTCCGACCTCGTCGAGCAGCGTGATCGGACCGACCGGGAAGCCGAACCGGGTCATCACCCGGTCGATGACCTCCATCGGCACCCCTTCCGCGAGGATGTAGCCGGCCTCGTTCATGTAGGGCGTGAGGATCCGGTTCACCCAGAAGCCTGGATGGTCGCGCACCACGATGACCGTCTTGCCGAGCTTGCGACCGAACTGCACCGCCGTGGCGACGGTGTCCGGGCTGGTCCGTTCCGTGGGGATGACCTCGAGCAGCGGCATCCGGTCTACCGGGGAGAAGAAGTGCATCCCCAGCACCTGGCCGGGCCGCGACGCCTGCGCGGCGATGTCGGCGATCGGGATAGTCGAAGTGTTGGTGGCGAAGATGGTCCGCTCGGGCGTCGCAGCCTCGGTGTCGGCGAGCACCTTGCGCTTTACCTCCAGGTCCTCGAACACCGCCTCCACCACCAGGTCGGCGCGCTGGAATCCGGTGTTGTCATTCCCTCCCGAGAGTAGCGCCGCCAGCCGCTGAAACTCGAACTTGCTGATCCGCCGCCGCTTGAGCCGGCCGGTCAGGATGTCAGTCGCGGCCTTGAGCCCCTTCCCCACGCGAGTCAGGTCGGTGTCCTTGAGCCTGACATCCACCTGGGCAGTAGCGACCGCGGTCCCGGCGATGCCCGCGCCCATGAAGCCGGAGCCGATGACGCCGAGGCGCGTCACCGGGCGGCTGGTGGCGCTCGTGCCCGGGGGCAGTCCGTCGTCCTTCTTGAGCGCGTTAGTCGCGAAGAAGATTCCAATCAGCTTGCGCGACACATCGCCGGCGGCCAGCTCGCCGAACTTCTCGTGCTCCACTCGGAGCCCGGTGGCGATGCCGTGCTCCA
>Ga0153915_10003331_pt1 | contig 14741 bp, 11 predicted proteins | sample Opewatmetagenome_2_FD_107003 | JGI IMG/M metagenome (GOLD analysis project Ga0153915, IMG submission 107003) | Freshwater wetland microbial communities from Ohio, USA - Open water 3 Core 3 Depth 3 metaG | ecosystem: Environmental > Aquatic > Freshwater > Wetlands | place: USA: Ohio, Lake Erie...
AAAAAGATTCGTTGTCACAAGACGCGGGGACCGCTCGTTAGCTCGGCAAGGAGGCCGAGATGTCCACGTTCTTTCACCGCATGTTCCGCAAGCCTGCCACGTCCGCCCAGCCCGCCGCGAAGCCCGCTCCTGATGGGGACCACGCCGCCATCATCGCGCGAACCGCGCAGATGGTTCATTCGGACAAGGCGCGTGCGCTCGCACGCGAGCATGGACTCGAGGTTCTCGATCTGACGTGGGAGGACACCGGCCGGTTCAAGGGATCGTGCGTCGGTCCCAACATCAGCGACATGACGATCCAGGTCGCGCAGGCGGATCGACACGGCGGCGCCACTCCGGCCATCACCTGCATGCCGGTCATCCGGTACCCCAACTTCTCGGACAAGACGGCAGATGTCTCGATCGACGATGTGTTCGTGCGGGTCGGCAACGAGCGGGGCAAGCCGCTGTCGAGCGTGAGCCTCCGCGAGTACCTGCGCGATCTGCGCGCGCACCTCTCGGAGCCGAGCTCGTGGCCCGGCAACGAGACGTCGCTGCTCGCGCCGCGCGAGAAGGAGGTCCTCGTCTCGGCGCAGGCGTGTTTCCTCCCGGTGCCGAGGAGTGGCAAGGCGGAGTTCAATCCGGTGCTGTTCAACTACCAGTCGTACGCGGGCGCGCCGGCGGTCCTCGCGATCGTCGCGACCCGCGAGGGCACGAGCGCGACGATCATCGACAACCAGCGTGACGGTTTCGGCGCGGGCGCGGCGTGGGGGCAGCGGCTGTTCTTCAATCAGGATGGCGAGCGCGCGAGCTTCACCGGCTCTCGCATGGCCGAGTTCGTCGCGTCCGGCGGTGATGCAACCGATCGCGTCGACAGCGTCGACGATGCGACGGCCAGGGGCCTCAGCTGCGTGATGTTGATCCAGGTCCCGCTCGTCCAGCCGCAGCTGCCGCGCAAGGCCATGATGACGATGTCGGCGATGGCTCCCGGGGCGCTGTGTGCCGAGGCGTGCCGCGCTGACTGCGACGTCGACGAGGCCGTGATCGGGCATGGCGAGGTGGAGGGTCCGTTCACCGAGATCGATCACCTCGCGATCAAGCGCGATCCTCGGTTCCCGATCCGCGTCACCGTCCAGTTCTACAAGGCGACCAGCAACGGCGTCGTGAGTGCGAGCGAGATGAAGGCGATCGCCGAGCAGATCCAGGCTGTCTATGCGGACGCGAAGGCGGTCGGCAGTCTCGTCACCGAGCCGGATCGCGGTCGCTCGACGGAGTGGGATGACGAAGGCCGCGGCAAGAAGGAGCCGAAGGACTGGTGGGAGCGGTTCTGGCGAACGCAGGAGACCGCGACCGGGAAGACCCGGCACGAGCTGCTGCGCCAGCTCGAGATCCTGCTCGGCCGGCGTCCGACGGAGAGCGAGCTCGACGCGGCGATCCGTCGCGTGTTTGGCGGCTAGCGCTACTTCAGCGAGTAGCGCGCGACGATGTCGAACCGCAGGTAGTCGGCGCCCTGCTTCAGATCGTCGCCGAGCACGGCACCGATATCGATCTTGTTCGCCGCGTAGAAGCCGCCGAGCGCGAGCGGGATGAAGTCGGCGAACACGAACGCGCTGTTCGTGTTGGACATGCCGATGTGCGCGAGGTCGAGCGTCGCGAACGCATAGATCTTCGGCGTGGCCTGATAGCCGGCACCGACGGGGACGTCCATCCCGATCGCGCCCTTGCTGCTGAGACCGATCGTGAGCTGGTAGGGCAGTGGTGGCAACGCCGCGGTGCCCGACAGGTTGCCCGACGATGACGGCAGCGCAGGTAGCCCCGTGAACACCGACAGCGTGCGTCCGACGTGATACCGCGCCCAGCCGCCAAGCTGCAGAGCGGTCGCCGTCTGCGACGTGGTCATCATCGTCGCCGGATCCGTGACAGAGACGAAGTCGACCGCGAAGCCGCCGGCGAGCGCCATGTCGAACTTGTCGCTCTGCGCGACGCGATACGCGCCGTGGAACAGGAGCGGACCCTTGGCGCTGCCCGGGTGGAGCCCGACGGTGTAGTCGAACCCGACCTCTGCCTTGCCGCCGAGGCCGTACGTCGCGCCGAGCGCGAGACCCTCCGACGTCGACGAGACCTGGCCGCCCATTCCGTTCGGGACCGTCAGCACGGCGACGCGAAGGCCACCGTGGACCTCGAGCTTGCCCTTGGCCGCCGTGAGCGGGCGCCGATCGATCTCCAGGGGGACCGGAGGCGCCGCCTCCTCTTCCTTCGTCTCCTTCGGTGTCGATGTCAGGTCGAGCTCGTCGCTGTCGTGCGACGGGTCCTTGATCGACGCCGTGGTCGTCTCCTCCATGTCGATCGAGTCTTCGTCGGTCTTCTCGGTCTTCTCGGTCTCGTTCTCGCCCTCGTCCTTGTCCTTGGTCTTCGCGCCGGCCTTGCCCTTGCGCATCTTGGTCTTCGGCTCCGCCTTCGCGACCTTCTTTGCCTTGGGCTCCTCGCCGGCGGCGGATTCCTCGCCGGCATCTTTCGTCGCGTCGTCCTCGGCCTCCTCGGCGGCGGCCTTCTTCGTCTTCTCCTCGTCGTCTGCCTTGGCGACCTTCTTCTTCGCCTTGGACTCCTTGGTGCCCTTCTTCTTCGCCTTGGGCGTTTCTTCCTCGGCAGCCTTCTCGTCGGCCGCGGCGGAGGTCTCCTCGTCGGACTTGGTGGCCTCGCCTTCGGATGCGGTGGATGGCTCGCTGCTCGCCTCCTCGGCGTCTTCCTTGCCCTTCTTCTTCTTGGCCTTCTTGGCCTCGGCGGCGGCGAGCTTCTTGGCCTTCGCTTCCTCGGCAGCGGCCTTCTTCTTCGCGAGTGCTTCCTCGCGAGCGGCTTTCTTCTTGGCCTTCGCCTCCTCGAGCGCGGCCTTCTTCTGCGCCTTCGCTTCTTCCTTCTCGGCCTTCTGCTCCTCCGCGGCCTTCTTCGCATCGGCGTCCTCGTCGGACTTCTCGCCGGAGTCGGCATCGCTCGAGCCACCACCGTCGTCGCTCGAGGCGACGCGCTTCTCTTCCTCGGCAGCCTCCTGCTCGCGCTTGCGCTGGCGCTCCTGGCGCTCCTGCCTCTCGATCTCGGCTTCGCGGTCGAGCTCGCGCTCCTTCTCTTCCTTGGACTTGGAGCGCGGCTTGTCGCTATCCGAGGCCTCCGCGTCGTCGGTCCTGTGCTTCTTCTTCGACTTGAAGCCGGACCGCGGCTGCTCGACCTGTTTCGGCGCCGGGTCGCCACCACACGCGAACAGCAGGGCACATGCGGCCAGCCAGGAAAGACGCGAGTGACGCACCACGGAACCTCAATTGTGGGCGCTCCCGCGAGCGCACTCAAGCGCAACGCGCAGAACGCGCCGCGGACGCCTCTCGCTTCGTTTTCTGCCGGTTAGCCGGCCCACGGTTCAGTTGTTCGGTGCTCCGGCGGCGATCCAGTCGTGGATCAACGCGAGCGCACATCCCGCGAGTGGCTCGGGCACGCCGATGTCGCTCAGGGGCATCCGCGAGCCCGCGCATGGCTGGGGCGACGCGAGCTTCTGATAGAGGTAGCTGCCATCGGCGTTGCCGGGCGCGACGAGGACGACGCCGCACGATTCGTCGGTCACCGGATCCGCGTAGCTCGGTGGCGGGCGATCGACGAGGTTCGTGTAGCTGACCGATGCGCCGAGATCCAGCTCGACACCCGGCGCGTGACAGACGACGCACGCCGACGTGAACAGCCGCTGGACGTTCGTGAACGTCGGCGCGAGCGGCATCTGATCCGAGCAGAAGCCGGCCGGCGCGTCGGGCGGGATCGCTGCATCGTGGCCGCAGCCGAGCAGCGCGAGGAGCAGGAGCGCGTCACGCCCCGGAGCGAACATGCTCCTGGATAGTAGCGTGATCAGTGAATGACGGCCGGCTGGGGAGCGCCGTCGTGAGGATCGGTCCTCGGCTCGACGAGGTCCGTGCCCGTCGCTGGCCGCGCCGCGAACGGGAACACGACGCGCACCGTCGTGCCGCTGTCGCACACGAGCTCGATCGTGCTGTCGAGCTGGTGCGCGAGCGTTCGCACGATCTGCAGTCCGAAGGTCTGGGCCGTGTCGATGTCGAGGCTCGGCGGGATCCCGATCCCGTCGTCACGAACCTCCAGCGCGAGCTGGTCGCCTTCCCGCGTCAGGGTGACCCAGATCCGGCCGGGACGTCCGCCGGGGAATGCGTGATTGAACGCGTTCGTCACCAGCTCGTTCACGATCAAGCCGCACGGGATGGCGCGATCGATGTCGAGCCGGATGCTCGGCGCATGGACCATGGTCTCGATCAGGCGATGCGCATCGACCTCGTACGCTTTGCCGAGCCGCGTCACCAGGTTCTGCAGGTACTCGAGCAGGTCGATGTGGGCGAGGTCCTTCGAGCGATAGAGCAGCTGATGGACGAGCGCCATGGCCTGGATGCGGCTCTGGCTCTCGAGGAGGGCCTCGCGTGCCTCGCCGCCGGGCATGGTCGAGAGCTGGAGGTTGAGCAGGCTCGAGATCACCTGGAGGTTGTTCTTCACGCGATGGTGGATCTCGCGCAACAGGACCTCCTTCTCTCGCAAGGCAGCGCGGATCTGGTCCTCGGCCGCCTTCTGGTCGCTGATGTCTCGAACGACCTTGGACATGCCGATCACGCGACCGTCGCGGTCGACGATCGCGGAGGTCGTCACCGACGCCTCGAACAGCGTGCCGTCGCGCCTCGCGTGCACGAGGTTGTAGTGTTTGAGGTGCTGGCCGGCGCGCACCGATTCGAGCAGCTGCTCCAGCTCGTGGCGGTGATCCGGCCGGACGAGGAGCGTCGCCGGCCGCCCGGACACCTCGGCGGCCGCGTAGCCGAAGATCGCCTCGGCGGCGCGGTTCCAGCTCTCGATCGCGCCGTCGCGCGAGAGCCCGATGATCGCATCCTCCGAGGACTCCACGATCTCGCCGAGCCGGTACCGCGCCTCCTCGGCGAGCTTGCGCTCCGTGATGTCCTGGGAATAGCCCGTGATCCGCAGGGCCCGGTCCGACTCGCCGACGAACGTCCTGCCTCGCGAATGGAGGATCCGGATCTCCCCATCGGGGCGCACGATGCGCATCTCGAAGCCGAACGGTTCATGGTTCACACGCGCGCGTTGCATGGCCGCTTTGACGCGTTCCCGATCCTCGGGATGGACGCACGAGAGGAAGCCGTCCCTCGGATTGAACGTCGCCGGATCTCGGCCGTAGATCCGGTACATCTCGTCGGACCACACGAGCACGTCATGGTCGAGGTCGCGCTCGAAGCTGCCGACGTTGGACAGCGCCTGCGAGTCACGCAGCAGCTCGCCCCTGCGCTTGAGCTCCTGGTTCGCGACCACGAGCTCGACAGTTCGCTCCTGCACCCGTTCCTCGAGCAACCGCCGCGACTCGTGCAGCGCGACCTCGGCCGCATGCTCGGTGGTGATATCCCGGATGAACGCGGTGAACAGGTACTGACCCTCGATCGGAACGCGCATCGCCGTGATCTCGGCGGTGAACTCGGTGCCGTCGAGACGACACATGGCGAACCGGTCGCGCCGCCCGAGAAGGTCGCTCGCCCCTGTTTGCAGGTAGCTGGCCAGGTCCTCCCGGAAGCGGCTGTGCAGCCGTGGCGGGAGGGCGAGCGGCACCACGTCCTTGCCGATGCAGTCCTTGGCGCGAACGCCGAACAGGTTCTCTGCTGCAGGATTGAACTCGACGATGCGGGCGTCGCGATCGATCGTGATGATCGCGTCGAGCGCTCCGGCCAGGATCGCGCCCTTGCGTTGCACGGCGCCGAGACGCTCCACCTGCAACGCGCCGAGGATCAGCGTCATGAGCGCCGAGACCGAGACGAAGACCTGGAGATAGTGAGGGAGCTGCGCGAACGGACCCGTGCCGGCCGTGGTCGCGAGGATCGCCACGGCCGTGATCGCGAAGTTCGCGGCGGCGGCCCCACGCGGTCCGAACCGGAGCCCGGCCCACAGCAGGAAGATGACGAGCAAGTACGGCATCCGCGATCCGGGCAGCAGCTCCGGGCCCAGGTGGAAGAAGACATAGGTGCAGGCGAGGATCACGCCGACGCAAAACGCGAGGACCTCGAGCACGGGAGCACGACGGTCGTGCGGCAGGTCAGGCCCTGTCGTTCCCCAGGTCAGCACGAGCGGTGCGACGACCAGGTTGGCCGCGAGGTATCCCCACCACCAAGTCGACAACATGGATGTGAAGTGCTCCGGCTCGACCAGGCCGGCGGTGACGAGCACGCCGCTGTCCAGCGTCGCGGTGACGAGCGAGAGGACGATCGACACTCCGATGAAGGCGAGCACATCTCGGACCCGAGCCAGCGCCGTGCGAAATCCAAACGCGCGGCGGAGCAGCCACGCACCACCGATCGCGGCGAGCGCCTCGACCGTGCCAACGCCCACCCCGGCGAACAGCGAGCGGTTGCTCAGGAGCATCGACACGACCACGCCGAGTGCGATTCCGAGCGCCATCCTGTTTCCTCGCAGCAGGACCGCGGCGAAGCCGATGCCGGTCGGCACCCAGATCAACGCATCGAGTCCGTTCACCACGTGGAACGCGAAGCTGAGCCACGCCGTCACGACATAGACCGCGGCCAGGATCGCGATCTCTGCGAGCTGGCGGATACGCGTCGACACCAAGCGCCTCAACGCGAGCTCGCAGGGAGCGAGAAGAAGAAGGTCGTGCCGGCGCCTGGCGTGCTCTCGACGCCGAGCGCGCTGCCATGCGAGGCGATGATCCCGTTGGCGATGAACAGGCCCAGCCCCACACCACCACGCCGGTTCTGTGCGCGCCAGAACCGCTCGAACAGGTGTGGGATCTGCTCCGGCGCGATGCCGCAGCCGGTATCGCGGACCTCGAAGCGCACCTCCGAGTCTCGCAGTTCCGCCCGGACCGTGACCGTTCCGTGCTCCGGCGTGAACTTGAGTGCGTTGCCGATCAGGTTCGACAGGACCTGGACGATGCGATCGCGATCGCAGACCACCCGAACGGAGCTGTCGGGGGACTCGTCGGTCAGCGTGATCTCGGCGGCCTCGGCGTGCAACCGAAACATCTCCATCGCGTCGCGCACGAGCTCCGCCGCACCATGAATGTCGGCGTCGATCGCGAGCTTGCCGCCATGGGCGTTGATCGCCGACGCGTCGAGCAGGTCGTCGATCATCCGGTTCATCTGCTTCGCCGAGCGCACGATCCAGTCGGCGGTCTTGCTCATCTCGGGCTGCATGGCGATCGTGCTCGCTCGCAGGATGATCGCGCCCAGCGGTGACCGCAGGTCGTGCGACACGATCGCAAGCACGTCGTCTCGCATCTGGATCGCACGCTCTGCCTGGCGGTAGAGCAGCGCGTTGTCGAGAGCCATGCCGAGGCGATCCGCGAAGTCCTCGATGAAGCCGAGCTCGGCCGTGCCATACGGGGCGCGCGAGCTCCCCGCGACCAGCGCGAGCGCGCCGAGCCGCCGGCCTCGCGCGACCAGCGGCACGCACAGCAGCGACCGTGGGCCGAGCTCTCGCATCACCGCGAAGTGTTGCGGCCCGAGATGGTCGAGCAACATCGCATCGGTGACCTGCGTCAGGAGCTCCGACCGCATGTTGCGTTCGACCGCATCGATCAGGGCCGGGGTCCTGGCAGCGCCCGTCTCGCCGTCCTCCGTGCCATCTGGCCGCGTGCACGTGAACGACGGGATCTCGTGCTCGGACTCCTCGAGGTGGACGAGGCACCAGTCGGCGTAGCGCGGCACGATCAGCTCGGCCGCGCCGCGTGCGACGACGCGGTAGTCGAGCGACGCCGCCATCAGCGCCGTCGCATCGCCAAGGAATTGCCGGAGCCGCTGTTGCTCCGACCGCAGCCTCTCGAGAGCGTGGCGCTGGAGCGTCATCGAGATCGCGGCCGTGAGCTCGCGTTCGTTGAACGGCTTGACGACATAGCCGTAAGGCTCGGTGACCTGCGCGCGCTCGAGCGTTCCGTCGTCGGCGTAGGCGGTCAGGTAGATGATCGGGACGTCGCGCGAGGCGCGGATGATGTGTGCGGCCTCGATGCCGTCCATCGGGCCTCTCAGCTTGACGTCCATCAGCACGAGGTCGAAGGGCGTGGCGGTGCCTTTGCGGATGGCCTCCTCTCCCGAGTACGCCACGACCGAGTGATGGCCCATCCGGGCCAGGACCTTCAAGATGTCGAGGGCAACGAGGTGCTCGTCCTCGACGACAAGGATCCGCGCGCTCGCCGCGGCACCGGTGGTCAGCGCAGCTGCGCCTTTCGCGGCCTCGGGGGCATCGCGGGCATCTTGCTCGTCGCGTCCCGAATGATCAGTCCACCCTCCGAGACGAACCGGCTGGTTCGAAGGTGTCCTCGACCGCGTCGACCCCATGGCTGCTTCTACCCTCTGCGCTCCGCAAGCCAACGCAAAATTACGTGCGATCAGATATGACTCGCGAGCGCCGAGTATCTCGCCCGGTCGGGATTCGCGACAGGGTTGCGCGGACGACGTCACACCCTGCGAAATCTGCATGTGGGTCGTGGTTCTTCGCAGGCGCCGCAGCGAGCGTTTCTGTACGTCGCTTGCACAGGTGTACCGGATCGTGATCGTGGCCTGCGCTTACAGGCAGCTGTGCTGATCGGTGCTCGTGATCGCAGTCGCGAGCGGGGCACACGGGGAGGGATCGAACGTGCCGGTGATGTGACCACCGGTGTTGAGCACGACATCGAAGCTGCCGCTGTACACGCCGCCCGTGATCGCGGTCAGCGTCACCGTGCCGCTCTGCGCCTGGGCGGCGACGTCATCGAGTGGCTGGCAGGTCCCGTCGAATCCGCCCGTCGTCAACGACGCGGACTTCGCGGGCTCGCTGCCGGTATCCGGGTAGATCGTGTAGGAACCCGGCGCGGTCGGTGTGGTCTTCGTCGCGCCGTTGACGTCGCGCAGCCCGATCGAGATGAACCGCTGGAGCTTGCGATCGATCGGCGGCGAGGCGCTCGCGTCGCTGCACAGGTTCGACGTGCTCCCCAGGATGATCCGGGCCTCGCTCGAGGTGTCCCCGCCGTCGGAGTACGTGACGGCGGCCGAGATCGTATCTGCGAGGTCGAAGCTTCCGCCGGGCGTCTGACCGGTCACGGCCCCACCACTGTCACTCGTACACCCCGTGGCCGCGATCACGATGAAGGCAAGGACGCGCATGGCCGGCACGTGGAGCAAGCGACGCGCCACGCTCCACCGCGCAGCTTCCGGGGACTTGCAGGCGCGGTCCCGGGCGACTGGGGTGTGGACAACGGTTGGCGGTCTCCAGTGTCCACTCCTTGCGCTGCGACCCTGGACCGCCGTCTACGGCTGAGGAACGAAGGGTGGGAACACCTCGTCGCCATCGATGAAGAACTGCAGGCCGCGGATCACGACCATGCCGCTCTCGGTCGCGCGGAACGAAAGCCGCCAGACACGCGCCGACGTCACGGAGAACGTCACGCGGTCGTCGACGGCGACGGCCCGCCTCGTGACCTCGACGAAGTCGCTGTCGGGCGGTCGTGCCTCGATCCGCACGGCGAGCGCCGCGTGATACAGCCCGCTGTGCTGGGAGTGCACGCGGATCTCGGTGAGCGCGACCTCGACCGGGAACGTGAGCTCGACCGAGACCTCGCCGGTCGGCGTGACGTCCGAGTGCCACATCGCGGTTGGATCGAAGGTCACGCCCGGGCCGCGGCTTGGTTCGAGGATGCCCTGCACGACGTGCGAGACGGAGCTTCCGTACATCTCTCCCGATGACGTGGACGCGGTCACGAGGTTCGGCGGCTGGCCGGCCACGTCCATGGCTCCCAGTGGGACGACCGGCGCGAGCGCGTAGCCCGTCGGCACGTCGCGCATCGGATCGAACTGCAGCGCGGAGAACACGCGGTCGTTCATCGCGAGCGCGTGGCGATCCTCGGGGATCAGGATGCCCGGCATCGCGCTCGGCGTGAACCCGTTGGTCCACTGCCCGGTGTTGTAGGACATGATCGACGCGCTCGTGTTGATGTCGTAGCCGTACACATCGACGTGGGGAAGGCCGAACGAATGGCCGAGCTCGTGCTGGAGCGTCGACTGGAAGTTGAAGCTGTCCAGCGTCGTCGACGACATGACCAGCAACCCGCCACCGCCATCGAGGCCGCCGTTGCATGGCCGTCCGTACCCGCTGGGCTCGGCGCTGGTCGTGTTCATCAGGATCGTCGCGAACACGAACGGATTGTCGAACCGGGTGTGGTGCACATGCGCGAGGAGCTCGCTCATGATCTCGGAGCCACCGAGGTCGGGAGGCTTCAGGTAGTCGGCGATGTCATGCACGCCGCGAACGATCTCGACGTCGTCGGCCGCGAGTGTGAAGGTCACGCCATTGCCGAGCATCTCGCCATATCGCTGTTGCGCCCACGCGAGGTGGCGAACGAACCGGCTCTTCTGATCGGCGCTGGGCGTCGGCTGGTCATGCGCGACGAAGAACACCGGCTTGACCGAGACGTGGGCCGGGAGGATGTAGGGCCGGCTGGAGTCCTCTTGCTGTGGCGGATCGAGATCGTAGAGCTCGGCGCAGCCGGCACACCCGATGGCGAGAGCGGCAAACCAGAACGACGTCATCGCCTGGAGCGCATTGCATTGCACGGACCAGGTCGACCCGGCGGCGGCCCCGTGGTTTCGGTCGCCTGGCGGTGCGCAACTTGTGCAACTCGCTGTGCGCCGAGGAGCCGGCTCCCCATCGGGAGCCCCGGAGCGAGCTCAGAGCGTCGAGCCGACGGTGAGGCCGGCGTACGGGATCGCGTCGTCGATCTCCATGCGCACTTCGTCCATCTGGTGGTCGGGCACGCCCTTCAGATCGTGAGCGAGGCCCTTGCCGACACCGAGGAACACGCGCGCGAACGGGCCGCGCTTCATGCCGTATTGAAGACCCGCCTCGGCGTTGCCGAACAGCGTCGGGATCTCCGGCGCGTTCTCGTCGGCGAACGGCGAGATGTTGTTGTACTTGCCCGCCGAGAGACCAGCGCCGAGCGACAGCGACACCGGACCGCGGCGCACGTGAAACCGCGGCATGATCGAGAACTGCGGACCGACGCGGACGACCGCGCCGTACCCGGCCGCGACGGCGATCTCTGCATTCGGGTGGAGTGCCTGCGCGTACTCGACGCCGAGCTCGCCGTTGGGCGTGAACAGGCCGATCGTCGCGCCGACGCGCGAATGATCTCGGCGATCCGGAGGCGACAACGAATCTGGCTCCGCGTAGGCGAGCGCGGAGGTGAAGAGGCTGATGGCTGCCGTGGTCAGGAGGACGCTCGTTCGCATGAGCCATCCCACTTACAACTCGTATGCCCGACGTAACCGCCTGATTCCCCTGCCGAGCTCTGCCAGACGTCTGGCGGAGTGTCCGGAAACCGGCGGTTGGTGTAGCCAGCTCGACGAGCGATTTCCCTTGTCATGCACGCAGTTGCACGTCACGGCGCGCGCCAGATCTCGCGCACGCCGCCGACGGGATCGAGCTGCTCGGCGACCTCGCTGCCGCCGTCCTGGCGGATGCGGAGCAAGGCGCCGTCGCTGTCGTTGACGTCGGGTGACATGCCGCAATCGATCCGGACCAGCGCGCCGCTCTGGCCGCTCGCGATCGCGCCGCGGCGCCCGAGCGCCCCCGGATCATGACCGAACACGAAGTGCTGGACGCCGAGGGCCTGCGCCGCAGCGGTGACGGAGCTCGCGGTGCCGTACCAGTCGCGGGCCTCGAGGAGCGAGTCGCTGCCGACGAATTCACCATCCTTGAAGTCATTCGCGTCGAACGCCGTGCGAAGCGCCGCATCGAGCGCATCGAACGTCCGGCCCTTCGTGTTGCCCGCATGCGAGAAGAATGACGAGCCGATGCGCGCACCGAACGCCTGCTGACGCAGCCACAGGCCGCGCTCGTCGGCGCCACTCGCGAATGCGACGAGATCGATGTGCTCGCTGTCGAGCTGGGTGTCGATGCCGTCCGAGTCCTCGGCCTTGGAGTTCGCCGGATCGGCGAAGAACTCGGCCTCGTGGTTGCCGAGCAACACGACGACGTGACCACCGGTCGAAGGTGCAGTGATCTCGAGGTTGCGCAACAGGTCGATCACGTCGAGACCGTCGGGGCCCTTGTCGAACATGTCGCCGGTGACGACGAGCGTCGCGTCGCCGCCCGTCCACTCCGCCGCATCGATCAGGCCGTAGCGACCGAGCAGCGCGGTGAGGCGCGTGAAGCCGCCGTGGATGTCACTGACCGCGTACACGGTACCCGCGGGCAGCGACACGAGCGCTGGATGTGCAGCCCAGTCGCGCGGCCCGGTCGCGACGTCGTACTGCAGCGGCTCGTGACATCCGGCCACGACCACGCAGGCGAGCAGCACGGAGCCGCGAATGATCATGCATCAGCGTACGCGCATATCGGCGCGCTGCCACGACGGTTCATGTGCGCGTGACGAACGCCGCATGTCCGTGGCGCGATTGCTCGCTACCCGAACTCCTCGTCGACGTAGCACCACTTCCAGCGCTCGCCGGCCTCGAACGACTGGACGACGGGATGGTGCGTCTCCTGGAAGTGCCTCGTCGCGTGCTTGTTCTTCGACGTGTCGCAGCAGCCGACGTGGCCGCAATGGAGGCACCGGCGAAGATGGACCCAGCTGTCGCCCATCCTCAAGCACTCCTCGCAGCCGCTCGTTCTCGCGGCGGCATCTTCATCCACTTGCAGGTGCTCGCAGACCATCAGGCGGCTCCTTTCATGTCGCGCTCGAGGTCCGCGCGATCCCAGTGACCGAGCTCTGCCGCGGCCGCGTAGGTCGCGTTGCAGAAGTCGAGGATCAGGGCTTCCGGATCCGGCGCCGCGCGGACGACGTCGTAGTCGAGCTGAAAGCAATGCAGGGGCGGGTGGTAGTAGCAGTGCTCCGTCGAGATCGCGGCGGTCGCAAACCCGGGCGGTTCGGGCGCCGCGTAGGCGTAGAACGCGGATCTCGGGAAGCGATCATCGCCGGCCCACCAGCCGACGCTGAACAGCTCGTGCGAGTAGGCTTCGCGCTCGATCGGATCGGTGGTCTGGAACGATGCCCGCCGGCCGGAGAACCGCGATAGCGACAGATCGAGGTGCCCCCAGTAGAACTGCACGGGGCTGCTCTTGCCGATGAAGCCTGCGCGGAACTTCGACAGCACCGCCGTGACCTCGGATGCGATGCGCCAGAACCGCAGCACGTACTCCTTGTCGTAGGCGTGGCGAGAGTCGCGATCGAAGGGCGTGCGATCCGCGATCTCGACGGGGATGGGTGAGATGTGAACGTCGACGCCAGCGGCGTGCAGCATCGCCATCGTCTCGGCGTAGAAGCTCGACACCGAGCCGGCGAGGGCGATCGTGCGGACCGCACCATCGCTGACGCGAAGCCGGAGCACATCGTCGAAGAAGTCGAGCTCGAGATCGAGGACGCGGTCGTCATGAGGGAGAAGCTCGGTGCCGAATCCGCGTGCGGTGATCTGCAAGGGGACGTTCCACCAGTGATTCACTGTCGTCGTGAGGGCCAGCTGGAGCTTGCCGACGATCTGCGCCCAGCGATGGAGCGTCTCGCGAGTGTCACGCCACGCGTCGAGTGGAAGCGGAGGCCAGCGATCCATGGTGGAAGTGCGTGCACGCTGCGTTCCACGGCGTCGCCCCGATCACGCTCCGCGATGGAAGCTGACGGCGATACGCGCGATCCCCGACAGCGCGCGCAACAGCTGCGCTTCGTGATATGCCGCGCGCGTGACCAGTGCGCGGAACCCTGAGGGCCAGCGGGTCGTCGTCACGGAGCTCGGCGACGATCCCATGCAGGCGATCGCGGACCACAGCTCGCTCGAGCCGATGACCGCACCTGATCCCACGACGCTCGCTCCACACGACGTCATCATCGAGATCCGGAGCGCGTCTGTGGGGTGGGTCGATCTGCTGATGACGAGCGGCCAGTACCAGCATCCACCGAAGCCCCCGTACACGCCTGGTCTCGAGTATGCAGGCGTCGTGGCGTGGGCCGGGCCCGAGGTCACGCATGTCCGCGCCGGCGATCGCGTGCTCGTCGATGGCTTCCTCGCGGGGCCGCGCTCGGTCGGTGCGTATCAGGCGTACGGGGGCTTCGCGTCCTTTGCGGTCGCACCGGGCGGTGCGGTGCTCCCGATCCCCGGCGACCTGTCGTTCGATCAGGCCTGCAACCTGCTCGGCAACTACGAGACGGCGTATCACTGCCTCGTCACGCGCGGTCAGCTGCGAGCGGGCGAGACCGTCCTGATCCACGGCGCGTCTGGATCCACCGGACTCGCGGCCGTGCACATCGCCAAGCTGCTCGGCGCGAGGGTGATCGCGACGGGACGCTCCGACAGCAAGCTCGCGGTCGTCGCCGCACAGGGCGCTGATCACGTGATCAACATCGCCGGCCCCGACGGGGTTCGCGCGTTTCGCGATGACGTCAAGGCGCTCACCGGTGGTGAGGGTGTCGACGTCGTGTACGACGGCGTCGGCGGAGACATCTCGCTCGAGTCGCTGCGCTGCGTGCGGTTCGGAGCGCGCTTCTTGATCGTCGGCTGGGCGTCGACGCCGTTCGTCGCGCGTGGCAAGGGTCAGCGTGGAGCGCCCAACGCCAACATGCTCCCGACGAACCTCATCATGATGAAGGGGCTGTCGGTGCTCGGCTGTCCGACCGTGATCTCGACCCTGCAGGACCCGACGCTGCGGCCGCCGCGGCAGGCGCAGATCCTCGAGTGGGTGCGCGCGGGCCGCGGCTA
>Ga0153915_10003332_pt1 | contig 14739 bp, 10 predicted proteins | sample Opewatmetagenome_2_FD_107003 | JGI IMG/M metagenome (GOLD analysis project Ga0153915, IMG submission 107003) | Freshwater wetland microbial communities from Ohio, USA - Open water 3 Core 3 Depth 3 metaG | ecosystem: Environmental > Aquatic > Freshwater > Wetlands | place: USA: Ohio, Lake Erie...
CTTATGTTTTTATCGTTTGCCTCAAGCTGCTCGACATTGTATTTCCACGCAGCGTCAAGCTCCTTACTATGCATGCCGCCATACATCCCGCCCCGCAGCAACACGATATGCGCCTTCGGATACACCCCGCGTATATTTCGCACAAGCGAAATGTACCCGTCGTTGAAATCTGCTGGAAACGGCTGCTTGTTCTTGCGGGTAAATGAATCGTCGTTTTCACCCAGGTTCACAAAAACAACATCAGGCACCCACGCTTTCATATCCGCGAGAGGCGACGATGCTCTGGGATAAATCTTGTTCCACATCTGGCCTACATTTACATCGACGTAGCCGGTGATAACACCCATCCCGCTTACCGAGATATTACGGTGGTCGGCATTGAACGCCTCAGCGGTCATCGCCGCATAACTAAGCAATCCATTATGCGTCCGCCGGTTGTCCCACTGGTCGGCATTGCCGTCCTCATTGCACGCCCCGACGGTCTTCGAATCACCGATAAACTCCATCTTCAGCTTATACGCGACCGGCGCAGAAGCCCACACCTTCGCCCCATCGTCAATCTGGATACCGTTAAAATGCACGCTGCCTGCGTTGCCTTCACTGCGTTTGGAAAGCACCAGATGATGACGCCCCTTGCCAAGTCCGGCAAACGTCGTCCCCTTTGGCGGCATTCCTTCGTTAACCTCGACTATTGTTGTGGAATTGTCCACTTGCGCATTGAAGAAGTTCTGGGCCTTTGCGCCGTCGAAAAGGAGGGTCAGCGTATCGCCTTCGAAATCAATGCCGATTCTGCTTGCCTGCCAGACGACAACCGGTGAATTCGCGTCAGAGAAATCGAATCGCCCCTCATAGCAGAAACACTTGTCTGAGGCAGGAATTGTTTGAATTGGCTTGACGGTTTTCTGCTCTACTGCGGAGCAGCCGGCTAAGAATAACACACCTGTTATAAAAATCATTCGCGTTTTCATATACTAAATTGAATACCAGTATCTTGGAAACCTGTCAACAGCAACTTAAAATATGTGCTTTGCGGCAGGCGTCCCGCGGTGTATATTCTACGTCCTGATATGGCCATTGAAAAAGGAATTGATAATGAGCGATAACAGAACACTTATAGTCAAACTGAAGGATTTTACGGGTCAGGAAGTAACGCTTGCCGGCTGGATATATCAGGCACGCTCCAGCGGCAAGGTGCAGTTCATCATCCTGCGCGACGGCTCCGGCCTTTGCCAGTGCGTCGTCGAAAAAGGTAAAATACCCGACGATATACTCGACAAGCTCGAACACTTAGGCCAGGAATCCTCTCTCACAATAACGGGCCTGGTCCGAAAGGAAGACCGCAGCGTCGGCGGATATGAGCTGGCGGTTACAAACGCCCAAGTCATCCACACCACAACCGATTACCCCATTACGCCGAAAGAGCACGGCATCGATTTTCTCCTGAAACACCGGCATCTGCACCTTCGCTCGCAAAGACAGTGGTGCATCGGCAAAATCCGCCACACCGTCATCGACGCCATCAGGCGGTTCTTCAACGATAACGGCTTCACGCTCGTCGATACCCCGATACTTATGGCGATGGCGGGCGAAGAGCAGCAATCACTCTTCGAGGTCGATTACTTCGGCAGTCCCCTGTTCCTGACACAGACAGGCCAACTGCATCTCGAATGCGCCGCGGCAAGTTTCGGCAAGGTTTATTGCTTCGGCCCGACGTTCCGCGCCGAAAAAAGCAAGACACGCAGGCACCTCACAGAATTCTGGATGGTCGAGCCGGAAGTCGCGTTTATCGAATTGGACGGCCTGTTAGAACTCGCTGAAAATTTCGTCTCATCAATCGTCTCCCGCGTCCTTCAGGACAACAGGCCCCAGCTTGAAACCCTCGGCGCCGATATTGCAGGCCTTGAAAATATCAAGCCGCCCTTCTACCGGCTTACTTACACACAGGCCGTCGAAATCCTAAGGGGTGAAAAAACCGTCAAATTTATGGCCGAACAGCTCACGCAGTTAAAACTGCAAAAAGAAACTATCGAAAAACGACTCGCCGAACTCGATACCGAGCAGGCGGGCCAAATCAAACAGTGGAAACGTGATAAAAACGCCGCTGAATTGATTGCCCTGCGAAGCGACCTCGAAGAAATTAATATCAAAATCGAAAACAATCCCAAACACGCCAAACTCGCCGCAGAATTTCAATGGGGTAAAGACCTCGGCGGCTCCGATGAGACAATCATCTCGCTTATGCACGACAGGCCCGTCTTCGTAACGCACTACCCAAGAGAAGCGAAGGCGTTTTATATGAAGACAGACCGTGGAAACGAAAAAGTCGTGCAGAATTTCGATATGCTCGCCCCGAAGGGTTTCGGCGAAATCATCGGCGGCTCAGTCAGGGAAGACGATTACGAAATGCTGCTCAAACGAATCGAAGAAATGGGCCTCAAACCAGAGGACTATGACTGGTATCTCGACCTGCGAAAATACGGTTCCGTCCCGCATGGCGGCTTCGGCCTCGGCGTCGAAAGAACCGTCGCCTGGCTCACCGGCGAATCCCACATCCGCCAGTGTATCCCCTTCCCAAGAATGATGGACAAGGTTTACATCTAATCAAAAATCGATGGAATCCTGGACGATACAAAAACTGCTGAGCTGGGTCACGGAGTATTTCACCGGCAAGGGCGTTGACTCGCCTCGATTGAGCGCGGAATGGCTGTTATGCTATGTGCTTGGCGTCAAACGCATCGAGCTATATACCCAGTTCAACAAAATCGTGGACACAGAACAACTTTCACGGCTTCACGAACTGGTAAAACGGGCAGGCACACACGAGCCAATCGCGTATCTCACCGGAAAAAAAGAATTCTACTCACTCGAATTCGAGATAACAAAGGATTGCCTGATTCCCCGCCCCGAAACAGAACTGCTTGTCGAACGTGCAATCGAATTTTTGCGAACGCGAAATGGCGAACAATTCGTCTGTGACCTTTGCACGGGCTGCGGCTGTGTAGCGGTCACCATAGCGATAAATTTCGCCGGTTGCCGGATAGTCGCCACCGATATTTCTGACGCCGCACTGGCTATCGCTGAAAAAAACGTCGCAAAGCACGGCTTGATGAACCGGATAAAACTTTTGCAGGGTAACTTATTCGAGCCGGTCATATCGGGTCTCGGCCCCGCCAAATTCGACCTCATTGTCTGTAACCCTCCTTATGTCAGCGAACCCGATTACGAAAAGTTAGCCTCAAACGTAAAGGATTTCGAGCCAAAGTCCGCTCTGGCCGCGGGCCGGGATGGGCTGGACATTATCAAAAAAATCATCGCCGATGCCAACCAGCATTTGAAACCCGCGGGGACACTTATGCTCGAAATCGGCAACGAACAAGGTCCCGCGGTACATGACTTGCTCGAAACCACAGGGTACTTTGGCAATGTAAAGATAGAGAAGGACTATTCCAATCTCGACCGTCTCGCCGTCGCCATAACAAAACCCTCCAAATAGCGATTATTAACTCCTGAATCGCTATAGGCCCATAAAAACTCGTATTTTTACTCAAAAAACATGCGAAAAACCCTAAAAACACGATTTTTATTGTTTTTCCAAAAATTAATCACATCTATAACTCCTTATATATCAAATGGTTATCAGATACTGCCGCTTGCTATCCCCCCCCAAAAAAAGAAATTTAGCTTTCACAGCCATATTTCTGGTAAAATACTGAGTGTAAGAAAGTCACACAGCTAACCCGGTGTGTGAAAAATGAGAAGAGTGGTGAATGAAGTAAGGAACTCAGAATTATTGAATTCTGTACAGAGCAGGTTCCGACGCTGGAGCCGGCAACAATATTATTGCTTGGGTTGGGTGCGATGTCTGTTATACGGAGGAGAAGGTAAACATCGCAAACGTACTTGAGCAAACAAACAAAAAGCTCACGCGATTTCGCGTGAGCTTTTTTATTTTATAATCCTGTTGTAATACGCCCGTCCTTAAGCCGTAACGTCGCGTATATCCTCGTAGAACTTCGCGTATTTGTCCTTGTCGGCGGTCTTGCGCATTTCAATCGCCGCGCGAGGATGCTCGTTCAGCATACCGGTAATCATATAGGGTATCAGATAGCCCCACTCGATATCTTTTTGCATCGGCAGCATCTGTTCCTCAATAACCCGCAGAATCGGACTCAGCTTGAACTTCGGATTCTTCAGAAAACTCACCAGCAATTCGAGCGGACAGTTGCCCGGCCCCCTGCCTATGCCATACAACGACGCATCGAGGAAATTGGCGTTATGAATAATCCCCTCGATTGTGTTGGAAAACGCAAGCTGCATGTTATTGTGGCAGTGCATACCAATTTCTATATTCTCAGGCAGGTGTTTGCGGAACAGCTTCACAAGATATTCGATCTGCTCGCAATACATCGCTCCGAAACTGTCAACAACGTAAACCACGTTAACCGGGCACTTCGCCAGCTGGTCCAGCGCCTCAATCGTATCAGGCTCAATCTCTTTCGATATCGCCATTATATTGACCGTCGTCTCATAGCCCAGGTCATGGCACCTGTTTACCATTTCGATCGCCTTGTCCATATCCTTGACATACGTAGCGACGCGAATCATATGTATCGGGCTTTTGTCAACAGGTGAAAACTGCTGCTCTTTAACACGGTGAGAATCTACCATTATGCTGAGCTTCATTTTCGATTCTATTCCATCCGTGATTTCCTTTAACTTCTCATCATCACAGTATTTCCAAGCTCCGAAATCCTTGGGCGGGCAAAGCTCCCTGCTGCTGCGATATCCTATCTCCATATAATCTATGCCGCTCTGTGATAATGCCCGGTAAACCTCACGGACAAACTGGTCCGTGAAGTAGTGATTGTTCATCAGCCCGCCGTCTCGTATTGTGCAATCCAGCAATTTTATTTTTTCTCTGTACACGTTAACCCTCGACCAATAAAAATTATAGTTTCCCTAATACGTTTTCCACCACATCTTGTTTTACTTCGACAGCCCACTGTCCCTCCCTGCGGTGGACGCGGCCTATTGTATCAATTAAAACGAATCTTGGCCATTTATTTATCGCCTTTTTGTCGCGCTTTATTATATCCGCCAATTCTGATTTACTGATTTTTGCGGGAATTGTAACCGCAAGTCCCAATGCCGTCAGAAGCTTTTTAATTCTCGCAAGCCGTTTATCATCGCCCAGCCCCATCTCGATTTCAATCATCCCCGCCGCGACGATACCGATTGCCACCGCCTCGCCGTGCAGCAATTCGAATCCGCTCGCCGACTCTACCGCGTGGCCTATTGTATGCCCGTAGTTGAGCATCCTTCTCTGGTTTTTCTCCGTCGGGTCCGCCTCAACCACCTGCGCCTTGATTCTGCAATTCTGATACGCGACCTGCTCCATAACGTCTGCCTGCCTGTGCAAAATCGCGTCGAGCTTGCTCTCCAGAAACTCGAAGTATTTCTCATCCGCTATCAACGCATGCTTAACCGATTCTACCAGCCCCGCCCTGTATTGCCTGTCGTCAAGCGTCTTGAGCGTCGCCACGTCGATATAAACAGCCGACGGATGCCAGAACACTCCGAAGGCGTTTTTGCTCAGCGACGAATCCACGCCCGTCTTGCCGCCTATCGCTGAATCCGCCTGGGCAAGCGTCGTCGTCGGAATCTGAACTACCCTCACCCCCCTTTTGAATACCGCAGCCGCAAAGCCAGCTATGTCACCCACAACGCCGCCGCCCAGCGCAATCACAACCGTATCCCTGCCCAGATACGCGTTCTCCATCGCCTCGATAATCATAACGAGAATGTTCATATTCTTCGACGTCTCGCCAGGCGAAATAACATAACTGGAGACATTCCTGCCCGAAACAAGCTTGTCGAGTTGGCCCGCCTTGGCCACGTTGGCGTCGGTAATAATGAATTTTCCCGCCTTGCCGAACTGCGATTCAATCTTCGGCCAGACAGAACTCAGGATATCCGTCCCGATTTCTATCCTGTATTCACTTGCCTTCTCCGCAGGCACTTTGACAGTTAATTCTTTCATATGATTCAATAACGTATAATTGATTTAACCTTGTACCCTGCGAGCTTTTTAATCCCGCCAAGCTCCGTCAGTTCAATCAAAAATGATATTCCCGCAACCTGTCCACCGATCTTTTCTATCAACTTGCATGCCCCCGCCATTGTCCCGCCAGTCGCAAGCAAATCATCGACCATCAGCACCTTTGCCCCGGCCGTTATTGCGTCGCGGTGAACCTCAAGGGTATCGGTCCCGTATTCGAGGTCGTATGTAATGCTCACGGTCTCAAAAGGCAGCTTCCCCTTTTTGCGAATTGGAATAAAGCCGGCGTTAAGCTTCTCAGCAACCGCAGAACCGAAGATAAAACCGCGGGCCTCGACGCCGACCACATATTGAATCCCCTCGCCGGCAAACTCCGCCGCCAGCGCGTTTATCGCCGCCTGAAACGCCTTTGGCTCAGCCAGCAACGGCGTGATATCGCGAAACAAAATCCCCTTCTTCGGCCAGTCCGCCACCTCGCGGATATATTTTTCAAATTCCATTCTGTCCTTGCCCATAATTTTGCTCCCATTTACCTTTTCTCTTTTGCCCTTGTACTCATTTAAATTAGCAGATTATCAGCAATACTCAAGAGGTTTTGGGGATTGTCATTAATGCTGAAAATCAGGAATGAACAACAAAAATCAGAGTAATCCGTGGACTTGTCCGCCTGTGGTGGAATCTGTGGCTGATTTTTTGAGCTACAGCTCTTCCATAAGCTCATAAAGCTTCGTCAGTGCCTCGTGCTGAATCTGCCTGATTCGCTCGCGGGTCAAACCAATCTTTTCACCGATTTCCTTAAACCCAATCGGCGGATTCCCGTCAAGCCCGTAATGAAGCCGCAGAACCTCCGCGTCTCTCGGGTCCATCCGGCCCAAAAACGCAACCGCCTTGGCCTTTTCCTCATCCTCAACCATCTCATCTTCGGGCCTGCCAACACACTGGCTGCTGATGTTCGCGTCGAATATCTGACCCTCCTCGCCCGTTTCCGGCTGCTGATTGTCCTTTACCGAGCCAAGCACCTTAACCGTCTCGTCGATAATCTTCGCCTTCTTCGCAGGCATCCCCATCACGTCCGCCATTTCCTCAACTGTGGGCTTTCTGCCCAGCTTGTTCTCTACTTCCGCCATCGCGTGACGCCACTGGTTAATCAGCCCGATCATATACCCCGGCACATGAACGGGCCGGACGTCACCCAATTGTGCGCTCTTTATGCCCTGCTTTATCCACCACGCCGCGTATGTGCTGAATCGCGTCCCGCGATTCGGGTCAAAATAATCGACCGCCCTTATCAGACCGAGGTTGCCTTCCTCAATCAAATCGCCCAGTGACATATTGCCCCTGTTGGCGTATTTCTTGGCAATATTCACTACTAACCGAAGATTGCTGCGAACGAGCAGGTCGCGTGCCTCCGGGTCATTCTGCTCGGTAACCCGCAAAGCCAGCTCGTGTTCTTCCTGCGCTGAAAGAAGTGGCGCCTCGTCTATTTCCTGCAAGTAATCTTTTATTGTTACGTCAAAAGCCATATTTGTCTCCGCCCTTATCCCGTCATTATTACCAACAAAAATACACGAAATACGTTGTACCGACTTATTTATCGACACAGATTCCTCACCGGTTTACCTGAAAAATGATGCGGCCCGGCCCTTTAACCACCAGCAACCAGTCCAATAAACGCCATATTATCGGCTCCAAAATAATAAAGTTCGCCTCTAATCTTCTTGCAAAAATGACCTGTTGGATGTAAATTCAGGGGAGATTTATCTGAACGAGTTTTCCAGATTTTGGTTTGCAAAAGAAAAGTATTTTAGTGTGTTTCCTTAAGTTCTTTTAAAATAAGCGTATGGAGAGGTGACCGAGTGGCTGAAGGTAACGGTTTGCTAAACCGTCGTACGGGTAAAACCGTACCCCGGGTTCGAATCCCGGCCTCTCCGTTAGTGCTGCTTGCTTTGAAGCAGGCAGGATGAGAACCCGTCTGACGCGAAGCGGCAGCATACGGGCTTGACACCCATTAGGGTGCCACAAAATTAATCTCGCCCCTGAAAACCGTCTAATCATAAAAATAAGATTGCCCCAGTAATAGCGGTAATTTCCTGAAATAGACACCTGTTGTGAAACGCCAAAACTAAGCGGTAACAACGGTTGTCGCTCGTCCTATTTACAGCTCGGAATGCCTTACGGGTCCTGTCGATACAGAGCATATAACCGGCAAAACACGTAAAGTTTATGCCTTTTGACAGGCCAACACAGTAGTTATAGGGCTTTTATTAGAAAGCCATTTTTTGTATAATGAAGAAACATACAATCCGGGCCTTGGAAGGCCAATCCGGGCGAGGTATAGGTGATGAACAAACGTCAGCCGATATTTGCGGTTTGCGCTATAGCCACCATTGTCTTGACAATGGTCGCGGGGTGCAGCCCTGATTTTCATAAGGCCGATGCCGACAAGGAGGTTTACAAAATCATCGACGCCAAGTGGCAGGACAACTTCGGTCAAAAAGCCAACTATGTCATTTCCGACGCAAACACCATATCCACCCCCAACGACGTGAATGTCGCCAAAGCCCCGATTTTTGAAGAGCCCCTCACGCTGGCACAGGCAGTCGCCATAGCCACAAAATACAATCGGGACTATCAACTCCAAAAAGAAAACCTCTATTTGGAAGCTCTGGCACTGACAGGTGAACGTTACAAATATGCCCTAAAATGGTTTGGAACCGTCGATTACGAATACACGAAAAACGGCAAAGCGCCTGAGGACAGAACCATCAAGTCGGAAGTCGGGGTTTCAAATACCTTACTGACGCCGGATGGAATTTTACTCAACTCAAGTTTGGCAATCGACTGGACACGGTTTTTAACAGGCGACCCACGAACCACGCTCGGCTCAGTACTAAGCGGAACCCTGGATGTCCCCTTGCTCGGCAACGGCGCCGGCAAAGTCGCCTGGGAGGAATTAACCCAGGCGGAACGCGACGTTTTGTACCAGATACGCACGTTCAACCGGTATCGCCAGACCTTTGTAGTCGATACCATTGACGCTTATTATGGCGTCCTGCAAAATAAGGACACTGTAACCAACGCGAAGAACAACTGGAACAGAAGCGTCGAATACAGGAAGCAGGCGGAGTTGGAGGCCAAAACCGGCCGCACCGCTCCTTATGAAGTTGACCAGGCCAAACAGCGAGAGCTTAGCGCTTATGACAGCTATGTAACAACCCTTCAAACTTATGAACAATCACTCGATTCATTCAAAATCAGGCTGTTATTGCCGGTCAATACTCCGCTTGAGCTGGACCAGAATGAGCTTAAATCGCTGCAAAACTCCGGCACAACCGCGCCCCAATACACGGTTGATAACGCAATCGAAACCGCGCTGAGCTGCCGGCTGGATTTAGCCAATTCCGCAGATGGCGTCGATGACGCTCAACGTAAAGTCAAGCTTGCCTCCGAAGGACTCGGAGCCCAGCTCAACCTTACCGGCAGCACAACAGTCAATTCGGAAGGCGATAAAAATTTCGACAACCTTCAGTTTCACAGGGGAAATTACGGGCTGGGACTTTCGGCCGATTTGCCTTTTGACAGAAAAACACAGCGAAACGCCTACCGACAGGCATTGATAACGCTGGAAAGCCAGCAGCGGGCATACAGCCAGAGCGTTGATTCAGTTGTGCAGGACGTACGCCAGGCATACCGTCAATTAATGGCAACGGCGGAACAGTTTGTTACCCAGAAAAAAAGCTTGGCTATAGCCGAGGAAAGAGTCAAAAATATGCCGTTGCTGCTGAAATCAGGCCGGGCAAAAACCAGAGACCTGCTCGATGCTCAGGATGCCCTGTTACTGGCACAAAACAATCTTACTTCAGCGCTGGTAGGCCACACAATCGCCAAACTAAGCTTCTACCGTGACATCGGCATATTGCAGGTAAAACCGGACGGAATGTGGACGCAATCAGTCACAATATCCAGGAATCGGACAGATGAACGAGAACAAAGCAAACAATCTCCCGAAGACAAGCTCTAAACCGGCATGGTGGCGAAACAAATGGGTCATCGCCGGTTTAGTCATCGTTATTATAGCGGCGCTGATTATGGCACTGGCCACGAGCAAAACATCCACATCCGCACAGTCCAAAACTCTCAGCACCTTCGTCGCACGCAGAGGCAACCTTACTGTTACAGTTACCGAAAGCGGCAGTATTAAGGCACGAAAATCCATCGACCTCAAATCCGAAGTCGAAGGCCGGGCAACCATCATCAATATCGTTCCGGAAGGTTCTATTATCACCCCCGAAGACATCAATAACAAAATCCTTGTCGAGCTTGATTCGGGCGACCTCAAAGAACAGCTAACACAGCGTCAGATAGATTTCACCACCGCAGATGCAGGCTACGCGCAGGCAAAAGAGGCCTACGACATACAGGTCAAACAAAACGAAAGCGATATTACAGCAGCGGAACTCAAAGTCAGGTTTGCCCTTCTGGACTTCCAGAAGTATCTCGGCGAAACGCTCGCGAATCAAATCATCGATACCATCAAGGAAGCAAATGACCCTAACACCGATATTACAGACCTGATCAAGATAGATGAAATAATCCAGGACACAAACAAGCTCGGAGGCCAGAGTTTACAGGATATTGACGGCTGGAAAGATAAAATCAAACTGGCGTCTGCAAATCTCGCAAACGCAAAATACCAGCTCGAAGGAACACAGGAGCTTTTCGACGCTAATTACGTCGCCAAAATCGAACTGGACCGCGACGCGCTTTCAAGAGACAGTTATGAAATACAGGAGAAAGAGGCGATTGTCTCGCTCAATCTATGCAAGCTTTATGATTTTCCAAAACAGGTCCAGAAATTTTTAAGCGATTACTTCGAGTCAAAACGTAACCTTGAAAGAACTTATGCCAAGACGCGTTCTCAACTTGCGCAGGCCAAAGCCCAGCTTGAAAGTGCAAAGGCCCGGCTGGACCTTCAGGCGGACCGTCTCGAAAAAAGCAAAAAGCAATTCGCTGCCTGCGTTATGAAAGCCCCGGCGCCTGGTTTGGTTGTTTACGGTTCGAGTCTGAACCCCTGGCATAGATACAGCGGCGAAGGCCTTATCGCCGCCGGCGAGCAGGTTTACCAGAGACAACTCATCATCACGCTGCCCGATACATCATCAATGATGGCCGAAATAGCAGTCCACGAGTCATCCGTCGATAAAATCAAGCCGGGGCAGAAAGCAACTATCGTTATGGATGCCTTTCCAGACCAGACATTCAGCGGCGAAGTTAACAAAGTCGCCTCACTGCCGGACCAGCAGCGAAACTGGCTCAGCCCGGACATAAAGGTCTATACGACCGAGGTCAACATCGATGGAACCCACGACTTCCTCAAACCTGGAATGTCCGCCCGCGTCGAAATTCTCGTCGATTATATCCCTGACGTTCTCATTGTCCCCGTCCAGGTTGTGGCAAATCGAAGTGGTAAAAAGGTTTGCTTCGTCGTCAATGGCGGCAAAATAAAGGAAAGAGAGGTCAAAACAGGTCAGTTCAACGACATCTCTGTTGAGATTCTCGAAGGGCTTAAAGACGGCGAAGAGGTATTGCTTAATCCGCCGAGAATCACCGAGACAAAGACCGAGCCAAACCATACGACAGACAAATTCCAAAAACCACAGGCACAAGATAAGCAGCCGAGAAAGAATGAGCCGGCGGAAAACCACGCTGAAATTCGAGACCCAAATAGAGCCGGCCTAAAATTGCCCGACCCCAACCATATGAATGTGCAAACGAAAGAAAAAAGCGATGGAGCAACCCCGCGACAAAACCCTTGATTTTACAAGCGACGGCCACATCCTCGTTTTTGACAAACTCTGCAAAAACTACCAGCTTGGCTCCGTCGAGCTTAAAGTCCTGCGAGAAATCGACCTCGTCGTCAGGAAAGGCGACTACCTTGCCGTGATGGGTCCCAGCGGCTCAGGCAAATCCACCCTTCTCAACTTAATTGGATGTTTAGACAGGCCATCCGGCGGGAAATACTACCTCGGCGGCCACGATGTTTCCACTCTTGACGACAACGAACTTTCCGCAATACGCGGCAGGCACATCGGATTCGTCTTCCAGTCATTCAACTTGATTTCGCAACTGAACGTTCTGGAAAATATCGAAGTCCCGATGTTCTATCAGGGTATGTCCGAACATCAAAGCAAAACCAGGGCAATAGAGCTGGCTGAAATGGTGGGACTGGGCGACCGCGTCAACCACAGACCGTCAGAACTGAGCGGCGGCCAGCAACAGCGAGTCGCTATCGCCAGGGCGCTGGCAAACGACCCCTTGATTGTTCTCGCGGATGAGCCCACTGGAAACCTCGACAGCCAGAGCGGCAAAGACATTCTTAATATACTCGACCTTCTTTACCAGCAGGGAAAAACCCTCATCATTATCACGCACGATGAGGATATCGCCAAACATTCACAAAGAGAAATACGCCTGTTCGACGGGCAAATAGACAAACAATGGTATAACCGCTGATATATGTTTTTATACAGGACCAAACGAACACTGAAACTTGGCATTAAGAGCTTATGGCTTCATCGCCTCCGCTCTACGCTTACCGCGCTTGGTATCATCTTCGGCGTCGCATCCGTTATCGCGATGCTCGCCATCGGCGAAGGCGCGAGCAGAGACGCAATGGCACAAATCGCACGGCTCGGTTCGCTCAATATCATCGTAAAAACCGTTCAGCCTTCCGAAGACCAGCACGCCACAGGCCAGCAGCAAAGCTTTCAGGAATACGGCCTTACCTATGACGACGCCGAACGTTTCCGAAACAGCATTCCCGGCGTACAAGTTATCGTTCCAGTCCGACGCGTCGCGCATCAGGCCTGGTATCGAAACCGCAAAATTCCCGTCGAAGTCATTGGCACCGTCCCCTGGCATCTCGAAACATCCCCCATCCGGCTGGTAATGGGCAGGTTCCTCTCCGGTTACGATATGGATTATAAGCAGGATATTTGCATAATCGATGAAAGGGCTATGAACGAACTGTTCAAATTCGACGACCCCCTCGGACAGTTTATCAAAATCGGAAGCGACTATTACTCGGTCGTCGGCATCGTAAGCACACAACCTCTCGCGGTTTCTTCGGAGCAGCAGGAAGCAAAAAATGCTGAGGCAACAAAAAAACAAGCCGGGGCAAACGCAGGGAACATCTACATTCCCTTAACAACGGCTAAAAACCGCTTCGGCGAAATGTCGATACGAGCAAGCAGCAGCACAGGCCGAAGAGTGGAAAAAGTGGAACTGCAGGAAATCATTGTCAAGGTCGCCGATGCCGACCTCGTTTTGCCTACCCGCGATATCCTCCAAACCGTCCTCGAAAGATTCCATAAAAAAAACGACTATGAATTAACTGTGCCACTCGAACTTCTGGCGCAGGCAAAACGCACGCAGCGAATCTTCAGCATCGTTCTCGGCTCCATCGCCGCAATCTCGCTTCTCGTCGGCGGTATCGGCATTATGAACATAATGCTCGCAACCGTAAGCGAGCGAACACGTGAAATCGGCATCCGCAGGGCGCTGGGCGCAAGGAAGAAAGACATCATCTTCCAGTTCCTCTCGGAGACCCTGCTTCTGACCTTTGCGGGCGGAATACTCGGTATTTTCTTCGGCTGCACTATACCTTTCTTCGTAACTCGCTTCGGTAATATGCCGACCGTAATCACCATCTCGTCGCTTTTACTCTCGTTCGGTATATCGGGTGCAGTCGGAATTGCCTTTGGTATGTATCCGGCATATCGTGCCGCCAATATGGACCCGATAGAATCTCTTCGCCACGAATAACCGACAAGAGAAAAAAGCTGCGGCACAACACCATTCGGCGCGGCTACGCTTATACTTTATCTTCAATCGAACCAGCCGTCAAAAATCAATGTTACGGCTGAAACCTACCCTTTAAATACCCGTCAGCCATTCATCCGCAAATATTGTCAGGTCGTCAATAAGGACGGAGCCGTCATGGGTGAAATCGAACCCATTGCACCAGTTGTTATCAGCATTGCAGCCGGTAGTGTTCCATTGCTGTGCCAGATTCGCGAAATCCCTGAAATCAAGACCACAGGGCGACAGGTATGAGCCGTCGATAACCTGTTGACTTATGCCCGGCCCTTCCCAGGATACCGATATATTGTCGCTGTCTGTGCCCGCTTTATGCAGGACCTTGATGTAATACTTCTGATTTGCGACAAGTGATTTCGGCGATGACTGGGAACTACCCGGTATATACGCAATCAGGACGGCGTTTGCCGGGTTACTGTCTGTGCTCAGCCACAGTTCGCTGTTGGCATCGCTTGCGAGCAGGAAGGTGTAGTTGCCGTCCGCAGGCGGTATTACATAACCACGAATGCGTGTGCCGTAGTTGTCTGCCCAGTCGTTAGGCCCTTGCAGTTTCGTAATCAGCTCCCTGCCGGTCGAATTATCGGGGTAATTGATATCTGATGTTAAATCATTGACTTCGGTCCCTGATATGTCCGACCACCATTCACGCAGAATCGCCCCGGTTCCCGTAGAGGTGTAGCTTGGCACGGCTGAAACCTGGCCCGAATAAGCGGATTCGAGACCGCCTGTGTCAACCGCGGTAACGACATAGTAATAGGTTGTTCCGTTGACAACATTAGTGTCGTTGTAATCTGAGCTGGTTA
>Ga0153915_10003333_pt1 | contig 14739 bp, 14 predicted proteins | sample Opewatmetagenome_2_FD_107003 | JGI IMG/M metagenome (GOLD analysis project Ga0153915, IMG submission 107003) | Freshwater wetland microbial communities from Ohio, USA - Open water 3 Core 3 Depth 3 metaG | ecosystem: Environmental > Aquatic > Freshwater > Wetlands | place: USA: Ohio, Lake Erie...
CAATGAGCAAAATATTTTCTGATATTACAAAGACAGTAGGCAATACACCATTAGTAAAACTTAATCACATTACCGAAGGCATGGAGGCCACAGTATTAGTAAAACTGGAATCATTTAATCCTCTCTCAAGCGTTAAAGATCGTATCGGCGTAGCGCTCATTGAGGATGCCGAACAAAAGGGATTGCTTAAAAAAGATTCCGTGATCATCGAACCCACAAGCGGAAACACCGGCATAGCACTTGCCTTTGTGGCCGCAGCAAGGGGCTATAAGTTAATCCTGACCATGCCGGAGACAATGAGCATTGAACGCAGACAACTCCTTAAGATCCTCGGTGCGGAAGTCGTATTGACCGAAGGCCCAAAGGGCATGAAGGGTGCAGTAGAAAAGGCAGAAAAACTTGCAAAGACAATCCCTAACAGTTTTGTGCCACAGCAGTTCAACAATCCTGCCAATCCTGCAATCCATCGCAAGACGACAGCAGAAGAGATATGGAAGGATACGGACGGCAAGATCGACATACTTGTCGCTGGAGTCGGCACGGGCGGCACCATCACAGGCGTCTCAGAGGTAATCAAGAAACGGAAACCGGAGTTCAAGGCAATTGCCGTGGAACCTGAAGCATCTCCGGTCCTGTCCGGTGGGAAACCCGGCCCCCATAAGATCCAGGGCATAGGCGCTGGGTTTGTTCCTCAGGTATTCAACAAAGATATTGTTGATGAGATCATCCAGATCTCTAATGATGACGCAGGAGAGACTGCCCGCCAGCTTGCAAAAAAAGAAGGCATCCTTGCAGGCATCTCCAGCGGCGCTGCCCTGAAGGCTGCGTTGCAGGTAGCTAAACGTCCTGAAAACAAAGGTAAACTTATTGTTGTTATTTTGCCTGACACAGGGGAAAGATATCTTACAACCTGGCTGTTTCAGGAATCGGTATAACAGATAAAAATTTTTGGCAACAGTTGAGGTTAAAGGGAATAGTTCATGTCAGTGAAGGTGGGGATTAATGGATTCGGCCGGATCGGGCGCACAGTCTTTCGTGCAATTTGCGACTCCGGACTTTTAGGTAAGGATATTGATGTTGTTGCTGTTGCGGATATTTCATCAGATGCGGATTATCTGGCCTATCAGATTAAATATGATTCCATTCATGGAAGGTTCGGGCAACAGGTAAAAGCTGATAAAAGCGATCTTTCAACAAAGGATGCCGACATCCTTGTTGTTGACAATCACAGGATCAAATGCCTTCCGGCAGAGAACAACCCAGTGCATCTGCCCTGGAAGGCGCTGGGTGTTGATCTTGTAATTGAATCATCAGGGCAATTTACCAATAGTGAAATTGCCTTGGGGCATCTGCAGGCCGGCGCAAAGAAGGTAATAATCACCTCTCCCGGCCAGGGCGATCTTAAGACCATTGTCATGGGCGTTAATGAACATGAGTATGACTCAGCGGAACATCATATCATCTCCGCTGCCAGTTGCACAATGAACGCACTGGGGGATGATTGCACATGGACTCTTAAAGGAAGGAATAGGCATTGAGACTAGTCTCATGACAGGGATCAACAGCTATACCACATCCCAGAGGCTTGTCGATGGCATAACAAAAAGGGAACGCCGCAGCGGGCGAGCCGCGGCTGTGAATATAATTCCTACCGCCTCCAGTGCCACAAAGATTACATGGGAGGTGTTCCCGGCGCTGAAAGGAAGGTTGGCGGGCATATCCTATCGCGTGCCGACATCGGATGTCTCTGTGATTGACCTGACCTTCAGGTCTGAAAAAGATTCATCCATTGACGAAATCGATAACCTTATGAAGAAGGCTTCCGAGAGTTACCTCAAGGGATGCCTTGGCTATACAGATGAAGAACTGGTCTCCACCGATTTTATCAATGACAACCGTTCGGCGATATATGATTCAGAGGCAACGATCAGAAGCAATCTCAAAGATGAAAGACGCCTCTTCAGGATTATCGCATGGTATGACAATGAATGGGGTTATGCGCACAGGATCGTTGATATGATACGTTATCTGCACAAAAGGCTTTAAGACCATTAATGCGATGAGCAAAAATTTTGGGTTTTTTTATTTCGTGTTGCTTAAAAATTTTCTTCTGCCGTCAAGGCAGAATCAAACAGGGTGTACCAGTCAACTGAAGGCCCAGGATATCATCGGAATAACTCCGATAATATTTTGGGCCTTTTGTTTATGAAGGACTTTCACTGGAGCAAGGAGGTTTGAGCGCAATGGGAGCTATTACACATTTTAAAGAACTTGATCCCAACTTGATAGTGGAACGGAACGGGCGTTTTGTTTATCCCAAGGACTACCCTGACTCTATTATCAAAGAAAACGACCGGGTGGAATTTATCAATCCGAACCTTGGCGGGTGATAGGGAATCCTCCATCTTTACAAAACCTCAGACTATCTTACTTATCGTAATCTTCGCTTTTGGGACATCGGATTTTATTGCGATTACAATGTATAATCAAAATAGATTTTCCTGAATACCGCCGGGAAGTGGCGCCTACCTCCCGACAGCATTCATCTTAACAGCACCCGCAGAAATCGCGGCATGCCTTTGCCAAAGCCTTTAGCGATTCTGTTTTAGAAGCGTCTTTTGCAGTAATATCAATTTGAATTCCTTTTTGTGTTTCCGTTACTTTGCATTCAAATTGTTCGCAAATTGTCTTCCAGTCTTTTCCACAACAATTAAACATCTGCCTCACCTCCTTTCTGTTCTATTATTCGATTACTATCGAACATTTAGGGCAAAAAAAATCACTTAAGAAAAGCCTTGATCATATCAACCGCTTCAGGATTCACCCTGCAGTGATAAGTCTGGCCCTCTCTCTCACAGATGATAAGCCCGGCGTTCTGAAGCTCTTTAAAATGATGCGAGACGGTCGAACGTGAGATGTCCATGCAACAGCAGGCCTTGGTGAATGCCTTTTTAATATTGCCGGCCACACAGCAGGCATTATCCTTTGTGGATGATTCACTGAATTCACCCTCGCCATTATAGATCATCATAAAGATCTTGAGCCGTTGTTCATTGGAGAGAGCTTTAAAAATTTTTGGATAGTTCGATAGTTTCATAACAATACAATAATAAGCTGGCCATACATTGTCAACTATTTTTTTATGGGTTATCTAATTCCATTACTTCTGGCATGTTTTCTATTTCATCATTCCTGATTTTGGGGTCTCAGATTTTATTGTGACTACAATGCAAAACTTTAGGGACTTCAAAATATCAATCGGCAGAATTATTTTCATAAAATGAAGTCCCCTATTTTTAATAATAGCGTCGAGATTGTAAAAACTGGTTTTGTATTTTTTGCCGTCTGAGTCAGTTGTTTCCAAAATGGAAATAGCTGACTCTTCAAAATTTAATTATTCTTAAAGTTTTAAGTTAGGTTGCGGGATCAGGATTGGGCTCCGGTTTTTTAATAATCGCCAACCTAATCGCCAACCTAATCGCCAACTCAGGCAAGAATATATTTGATGCTGCGGCCTTTGCCCTGTAATTTCAGAACACCGAGCTTTACGAGCTTATTTATTTCTTTAAGCGCGCCTTCATCAGATAGTTTAAACATCTCTCTAATCATCTTGTTTGTGATGTGATCGCTTGTGTTTATCCGCTCGACGATCTTCATCTGTCTTTCGGTAAGTGATATCTGGCCCATAACTTTCTTCTTTTTAATGTCGGCGCTTAGAGACATAACTCTTTTCTTTACCCCTTCTATTTGCAGCGCCACCCCATAGGTAAAATATTCAAGCCATTCGGTTATATCCAGCGTTTTGGGGTCCACGCTTTGAAGGGCGTTGTAATATGCCTGTCTGTCGCTGTCATAGTAATCATCCAGGGCAAAGAATCGTTTTGTATCGAAGCCCCTTAAATAAAGAATAAGGCTTGCCAGCGTCCTTGCCGTTCTTCCATTCCCGTCAACGAATGGATGAATTCTTACAAATTCATAATGGCCTATCCCTGCTTCAAGAACTGGATTTGTGTCGGAGCTATCCTTGCTATTAAGCCATTCGACAAGGGCTTTCATTAAAATTGGGACAGCTTTGGCATCAGGCGGTCTGAAGGTAATAACGCCTGTAATCCTGTTTCCGATCACCACCTGTCTGTTTCTATAGGCGCCGCTATCAGTACTTTTATCAAGGACACCTTTTGTTAGAAGCCTGTGAATTGTCAATATTGCCTTTTCAGTTATCTTCCCATCTTCCGATAAATTAGGCAGATCTTCAAGAACCTTCAAATAATTCAAGACCTCTCCCTTTGCCTTCCTTGTTGCCATTATATCTCTGCCCCGTGCAAGCTCGGAGACCTGTTCCAGAGTCAGAGGATTTCCTTCAATGGCCGTAGAGGCATGGGCATTTCTTATCAATGCCTCTCTACGTAAAGCGACCTCCCATTTGGGGACGAGGTAGGCATTTTCAAGCACAGCCTTTGCTTCGGCTGTCTTTATAAGATTATTAAGGATTCCTGAAGTAATGACATATATCGGTTTAAACATCCTGACCCTCCACAATCGCAGTTTCCTCTTTTTTAAGTTCCGAAATCCGCTTTTAATGATTCATCATTTTTGATCCAGCGTCCTGTTCATGCTCCCTGAAACAAAGCCTTCCAGGTCAAGCGAGATATGTTTGAATCCCAGTTCCTTGAATCTTTCTACAACCCTCTTTCTCACATCTTCCTCGAAAAAACGTCCAAAGTCCGTGTCCCCTGCCTCTATCCTCGCTACAGCGCCATGATGTCTTACCCTCAATTGCTTGAGACCCAGCTTGAATAAAAAATCCTCGGCAGCTTCAACTGTCTTGAGCTTTTCAATTGTTATAGGAGTGCCATAGGGTATCCTTGATGCCAGGCATGCCATGGCAGGTTTATCCCATGTGGCAAGGCCCATCTCCTTTGACAGAAAACGGATCTCTTCCTTGCCCAGCCTGGCTTCGACAAGGGGCGAGATGATCCCCATCTCTTTGGCCGCATCTATACCCGGACGGTAATCCTTGAGGTCATCTATGTTTGCCGCGAAGGCGATGATTTTTATGCCCCTGTCCGCGGCTATCCTGATAAGTTCGGTTGAAAGAGATTTCTTGCAGAAATAGCACCTGTCTGCCCTATTGGCAGTGAATTCAGGTATGGCTGATTCATCCGATTTAAAGACAATATGTTCTACTCCGATCTTCCGGGCAAACTCGATGGCTTCTTCTCTTTCTCTTGCGGGAAACGTGATGGAATCGGCAGTGGCTGCCGTTACGCGGTCTTTAAGTGTTTCATAAGCCGTTGCCAATAAAAATGCGCTGTCCACGCCACCAGAAAAAGCAACCAGAAGAGATGGCATTTCTCTTAGCGTATGCACCAGTACATCTTTTTTTTCTCTTGCGGATTTTATGTCTATCATCTTTTCGCCGGACCCCTTCAATTCATAGTCTCAAATAAATTTTATGAATACTCTTTCTATAACCGGAATGATGTCCCCATCTGGAGGAGGCTGTGTCACAATTGCCGTATTGTCATTTCGACCGAAGGGAGAAATCTCGATCTTTAATGACATGAACGACTAGAGATTCCTCACATTCGTTCGGAATGACAATTATTCCGATTATAACACAGCATCGAGGGGGCATGGAGAGGTGATCTCCATGGACAGCAAATCGATCCACCCCCTACCCCCGCCGGCGGGGGACAATCACAGGCATCTCACTCTATATATTCTGCAACCTCAAAGCCTGCCTGGGTTATCATTGCCATATCCGCCTCATACCCTTGCCCAGGGGTGGTCAGGTATCCCGTTGTAAACATTGAGTCCGCTGCATAGAGAGCTAATATCTGCATATGGCCGATGCATGACTCCCTGCCTCCTGCAACACGGATCTCTTTCTCAGGATTCACAAGGCGGAACATGGCAAGGGCTCGGAGACAATCACCAGGCGTGAGTTTCGGTCGCCCCTCCATGGGCGTGCCCGGACGGGGATTGAGAAAATTGACCGGGATCGAATCAGCCTTAAGATCACGAAGTGCAAATGCCAGAGAGACCCTGTCTTCAAGTGTCTCACCCATTCCAACAAGTCCTCCGCTGCAAAGCTCCATTCCTGCAGACTTTGCGATCCTTGCTGTCGCGAAGCGATCTCTATAGGAATGACTGGTACAAAAAGAGGAATAAAATTTCTCCGAACTCTCCAGGTTATGATTGTACCTGTCCACACCTGCGTCCTTCAACTGTCTTGCCTGTTCCTCTGTCAACAACCCCAGGGAAGTGCACACCTGTATCGGGATCTCGCGTTTTATCTCCTTAACAGCCTCGCAAACGTGATCAAGGTCTTTCCTTGAAGGAGATCTCCCGCTGGTGACAATGCAGTATCGTTTAGCCGTCATTCCATGAGCCCTTCGCGCGCCCTCAAGGAGCTCCTCTTTCGATAACATCGGATACCGTGGTATATCGCTTTCCGATAAGGCAGACTGACTGCAAAAGGAACAGTTCTCGCTGCATGCCCCGCTCTTCGCGTTTCGTATTACATGAAGGCTCACACCGCGCCTGAAGTGATGTCGACGAATTATAAATGCCGCGTCCAGCACAGCAAGAAGATCGTCATCATCGGATTTTAATATTTCAAGCGCCTCGCTACGCTCTAATGCCCCGCCATTTAATATGCGGCCACTCAACAGATCCCATTTCATTACTTAGTTATCCCCCCTGGTCAGGACAAAAACAGCATTCAAGGCAAACAGATTCGGGAAAAACCATAAAAGCTTTTTTGCCCCAAGATAGTGGGCGCTTATGATCTTGATCCCTTTATCAGAACAGAATTCCATGAAATCCATGATGCTCAGAAATCGAACGTTGGGCGTATCGAACCAGGAATAAGGCAGGGATTTGGTAATCGGAGCCCTGCCTTTATAAAACATCATCCATCTTGATTTGATATAGGCGAAGTTCGGGAACCCTACAATTACCTTTTTCCCTATGCGCAGGGCCTCATGGATGACAGTATCGACATTTTTAACCTCTTCCATGCTCTGATTGAGTATTACAAAATCAAAGGAATGGTCAGGGTACTCCCTGAGGCCGCTCATAATATCGTCATGAAAGACGCTCAGGCCTTTTTTAACGCACTCCTGTATGGCCCTGTCATCCATTTCAATCCCCTGGGCTATGACATGCTTTTCCCGTACAAGGAGATAGAGGAGATCGCCTTCGCCGCATCCCAGGTCCAGGACCCTCGATCCGGGATCGATAACAGAATAAATTATTTTATGATCGAGCCGAATATCACGAGATGTCATAATAATCCGCCACCATGTAACCGCTGTGGGTCTTGTCCAGAAAATGTTTAATTAAAGTTGTCTGCTCCTCCACTTCTACCAGAAAGGCGTCATGTCCATAGGTAGAATTCAATTCACAGTATGTCGCGTCGGCATTTCTCCTCTTGAGCAAACGAACTATATCCTGTGACTGTGAGGAGGGATAGAGCCAGTCTGATTTAAATGAAATCACCAGAAAACGCGTGTCTATCCTTTTTCCCTGCGGGATCAGCTTCCCGCCGGAAAGATCAAAATAATCCAGGGCCTTTGTAAGGTAGAGATAGGAGTTAGCGTCAAAGCGTTTTACAAAATTAGCGCCTCTGTAATGCAGATAACCCTCTACCTCAAACTCAGGATCAAAATTAAAATTTAATCGGCCTTTCTTAAGGCGTCTTGAAAATTTTTCCTCCATGGATTGATCGCTCATGAAGGTGATATGACCGATCATGCGCGCGACAGCCAGACCCCTCTCAGGCTGGCCGTCTTCATAATAATCACCGTCCCGCCAGGTGGGATCAGCCATTATGGCCTGCCTTGCCACCTCATTGAAGGCGATCTGCTGGGGGGAATGCTTCTTTGTTGTCGCAACAGGTATCGCAGACCTGACCATCTCAGGGTATGACGCGACCCACTGGAGCACCTGCATCCCTCCCATGGAACCGCCTGTTACACAGAGGAGCCTTTCGATCCCCAAAAAATCAATAAGGTGTTTCTGTGCATCGACCATATCAGAGATTGTTATAAAGGGGAAATCCATGCCGTATGGTTTTCCTGTCGCAGGGTTTATTGAGGACGGCCCTGTGGAACCCTTGCAGCCCGCAATAACGTTGGAACAAATCACAAAATACCTGTTAGTATCAAATGCCTTGCCCGGCCCGATCATATCGTCCCACCATCCGGCGTTATCCTGACCTTCGTGAATGCCTGCTGCATGGGCATCCCCTGAGAGTGCATGGCACGCCAGTATCGCGTTGGACCTGTCCCTGTTTAAAGCCCCGTATGTTTCATAGGCCAGGGTGATAGGCCCCAGGCTGTCGCCGCTTTCAAGCTTAAGTTCATTACCCGGTCCGGCAAAGGTGTAAAACTTCGTTTCCACAACACCGACCGAATTCTTAAAATTTCTATTTATATCTTTTCTCATTTCTTAATAGTGTCCGTCGTTAGTTGTTAGTGGTCCGTTGCATCCATCTCATCTAATCGTCAGATGAAATGAGATCGTTTTATCGGCTGCCCACCTATCTGTCCGGATTGCTTATTTTTCTTTTTTTTGACAACATACAACAAACAACAATCAACGGACAATGCCCATTTTTCAACCTGTTATTTCTAAAACAGCCAGGCTATCCGCCTGATCAATGCTTCAGCATTATCTCAAGGCTTTTTTTAGCCTTCTCGATTATTTCCGGAGGCACGATCACCTCGTCCTTCATATCTTCAAGAGACCACAACACCTTTTCAAGTGTCGTCTTTTTCATGTTGGGACAGACCGCGTGTTCCGACAACGGATAGAATGTTTTGCCGGGGTTCTCCTTCGTGAGACGATGGAGGATGCCCGTCTCGGTCCCGATGATGAACTCCTTTGCAGGGGCCTCTCTGACGTAACGGATCATCCCCTCTGTTGAAAGAACCTTGTCGGCGATATCAGTTACTACGGCCCTGCATTCCGGATGTACGATAACCTCTACCCCGGGATGGAGCCCCCTGTTCCTTTCAATATCCTCCGGCAGTATCTTCATATGGGTAGGGCAAAATCCCTCCCATTTGATAAATTCTCTCCCGACCCTGGTCGATATATAATGGGCAAGATACTGATCAGGGGCAAAGATGATCTCATCATCATTGTTAAAGGCATCTCTGACTACCCTCTCGGCATTCCCGGAGGTGCAGCAGACATCGCACTCCGCCTTTACCTCAGCCGTTGTGTTGACATAGCACAGGACCTTCGCGCCCGGATGCTCAGCCTTCAACCTGCGCAGATCCTCGGCTGTAATCATGTCTGCCATCGGACAGCCTGCATTACGATCAGGTATGAGGACTATCTTATCCTGCGACAGGATCTTTGCCGTCTCAGCCATGAAATAGACCCCGCAGAACACGATTACATCCGCGGAAGTCTCAGATGCCTGAAGGCTCAGGCCCAGTGAATCGCCGACATAATCCGCGATATCCTGGACCTCCGGCATCTGGTAGTTATGCGCCAGGATTACTGCGTTTCTCCTTTTTTTAAAGACATTTATCTTTTCTGTAAGATCCATGACCTTTTCGCTGTATTCCATTATTTAACCTCGCTTTTATAAAGAGGAGACATTGCACGCAGTTTGTCCACAATAGCGGGCAACACCTCCAGGACATATTCGATATCATCTTTCGTTGTTGACCTGCCCAACGAAAATCTGAGCGAACCATAGGCAAGCTCAGGCGGAACGCCGATTCCCATCAGGACATGTGAAGGTTCCATAGACGATGAAGCACAGGCCGAGCCGGTTGAGCAGGCAATCCCCGCCATATCCAGGTTCATGAGCATAGATTCGGCCTCCACATAGGGTATCGAGATATTCACATTATTGGGCAGTCTCATGTCAGGGCGCCCATTCAGGAATGCTTCATCGATACTGGAAAGGATGCCCTTGATCAGGCTGTCCCTCAAACCCCTCAATTGCTCAGTTTCATTGCTCATCTCCTCTTTTGCAATCTCTATCGCCTTTCCGAAACCCACGATCCCCGGAACATTATGGGTAGAAGCGCGCTTTCCCTTTTCCTGATCGCCTCCATGCATGAATGAATGAATCCTTACGCCTTTACGGATATAGAGCATGCCCACACCCTTCGGGCCGTAAAGTTTATGACCCGATGCGCTGAGGAGATCCACATTAAGATCATTTACATCTATAGGCAGATGGCCGAGTGTCTGCACCGCATCAGTATGAAAATATACCCCTTTCCCCCTGGCTATCTTTCCGATCTCTTTGATCGGCTGCAACGTACCGATCTCATTATTGGCATGCATGATGGAAATCAGGATCGTCTTGTCCGCAATGGCCTTCTTCACGTCGTTGGGATCAACCATGCCGTAATTATCAACCGGGAGATACGTGACCCTGAAGCCCTGCCTCTCAAGAAATTCGCATGGTCCCAGCACGGAGTGGTGTTCGATCTTTGATGTTATTATGTGGTCGCCCTTCTCGCGCATCGCATAGGCAATGCCTTTTATAGCGGTATTATTGCTTTCGGTTCCGCCGCTGGTAAATATAATTTCATAAGGTTCAGCGTCGACGAATAAAGCTGTATTACATCTTGCCTCGGTAACTGCGTCCTTTGCCTCCCGGCTGAAGGAATGCGCGCTTGAAGGATTGGCAAAAATATCCGTGAAGTACGGCAGCATTGCCTCAACAACCCTTTTATCTGTCGGCGTAGTTGCCGCATGATCCAGATATATCTTTTTCAATTTTATGCTCCTTATTTCTTTTTTCTCGCCTTTTCCGCCTTCTCCTGGTTCATCCTTGCCATCGTATCAAGGGTAACGGAACTCAATGTCTCTGAAATCTTTCCTTCCAATATTGCCCAGATATCGTGACTGGCGCAGATGGAAACCCTTGGACAGGAGGACGGATCTTTCACGCAGTTAACAAGGGAACAATCCCCTTCGAGTAAATCAATAATCTCTTTCAATGTTATCTGTTTAGGATCCTTGGCAAGGTTATAGCCTCCATAAGCGCCGCGAACAGAATTGACCAGACCTATCCCCCGAAGGGGCATTATAATAAGGCTCAGATATTTCTCGGAGATATCCTCCTGCTTGGCAATATCCTTCAGATATAACGGGTCCTTGCCATAATTCTGAGCCAATGCAAGCATCAATCTTACACCATAACGGGCCCTTGTAGAAAGCTTCATATTTTATCCTCGAAGATAATTATAATCATTACTATCATTTCACTAGTAATTAAATCACATGAATAGAATTGTCAATGGTAATTTTGTTATTTTTCTTGACATAAAGCTAGGCTCCATATACGTATTTGCTCATCTTCTTATATTATTGAGCTGAGCTTCTTTGTCGGCTTAAGTCTATTTTTTTCTTGAAAAAGGTGCTTTTTATGGAGTCTTTACTGCTTCTTGACCCGCAGGTGAGAAAAGAGATTGAGGGCGGCGCTCATGCCGCAATAAATATGTGCTGGACATGCCAGTCGTGCTCCACTGAATGTCCTGTAAATTTATCAACAAACAGACTGAATCCCATGAAAATCATCCGGATGGCCAATTTCGGTCTAATGGACGAACTGCTGTCCGATCCCTCAATCTGGTACTGCCAATCATGCAACCGATGCAGCCAGGCATGTCCCATGACAGTCAAACCGGCCGCGGTAATCGCCTATATTCGTGAGATCATGCTTCAAAAAAACCTCGTTTCTCTGGAGACCTTTTATCGGTTTAACGACCTGCTCCGCAGGTTTCAACGCGTGCGTCGGCATGGGGTCTTGAGCTGTCTGAAGAAGGAAAAGCTTGCATTAACCAGGAAAGATTTCAAGGAATTGCTCGATAGGCCGGTCACAGCCGCGGATGATCCTATCCTGCTAGATTTTTCCAACGAATTAAGCCCTTCTCTGTTAAAGGCATTAAAAGAGGCTGATACCTTTTCCTGTTTTACCTGCGCCGGCTGCAGCAGTTCATGCCCGGTATTTCTTGAAAGAAGCGTCTTTGAGCCTCAGACAATCTTTCGAATGGCCAACCTGGGGCTTACAAAAGAACTGTTCGCTTCCCCATCGATGTGGCTCTGTATCGGTTGCAGGAGGTGCACCGACAACTGCGGTCAGTTGGTAAAAGGACATATCACCATAGAATTGCTTCGCGCCTTATCCGTCAAAGAAGGGGCGATTCCGGTGTCATTCGCTTCTCAATTATTAGACATGGAGAAGATAATATATCCCTACCTCCTTGATGAAATAGATGCACTCTTAGGTCTTTCCCATGACAACAAGGGACAAACGGTTAATTGAGACACTTCATGTCTGGTGTGCAGCCAATAATGATTGCCTGCCACAGTTGCTTTTATAATGCCGCATCTCAAATTTAAAAGGGGCCGCCTCACATTGTGAGACGGCCCCATTTGTTTTTCTATTTTAAAATTGCTTCAGGTTATCATGCGTAGGCTTGCACCGCCAGCCAACTAACCTTTAGTTACCTTAAGCACTATTTTACCCTTGTAGACGCCGGCTCCGATTGTTTTTTTCACGCCGTCAACCGTCATTGTAACCTTATAGCCTTCGGGGGCTTTAACGGCAGCGCCCTTGGCAATGGTCAGGCCGGTCAGGTACGAAGTCTTGTCGACTACCCATTTGGAGTCCGCATCAAGCGATACTGCTATGCCGTTCGGGTCAGGCATAGTGCGATACGTATTGGTTACCTGACCGATTAAATAATAAAGCTCAGGAGTCTGCTTGGAGACTTCCTCGCCATCGGGGCCAAGCTTATGGTCAACAATGGCAGTCGTGATCGCGCCAGTAATGGCAGCTTTTTTGAAAGTGACATTCACGGAGCCTGAAGCGGTAAAACCATTGATGATATCGCCTTTCAGCGTCATGTTGCTGAATGTGGCGTTGACATCTCTATTATAAGTCTGTTTCCCGCCTGAGTGATTCCAACTGGACATGTTGGGGTCATCGTTCGGCATCGTCTGGAGGATAAAGCCGCTTTCTGTATTCAGTTGCGCGTTGTCAACGACTATGTCGGCGCCGCGACGGCCCTTGATCTGGATCACGGTGGATTTGGCATTGAACACACTGCCTTTGTCGATGGTCAGGATAGTGCCGCCGGAGCCGTCGTGCATCATAACGCCGATCCTGCGGGAATTCACCGTTGTTGCATCGGTAAATGTGGCGGAAGCGAAGTCACATACGATCGCGCCATAATCAGCGACGTTGAATGTGCAGCCGCTGAAGTAAGTAAGACAATCACCGATGGAATAGACTCCATAGCCGCTTTCAACGGTCTCGATGAGGCATTTGGTCGCATAGAGTCTGACTTTCACGGGGCCGTCGGTTGAAAGGGCGCCCCATGCCTGGGATTTTATATGGGTGTTGTTGTAGTACGCGGTGCCGCTTTCAATCACGTTGGTGGCGCGAACCTTACCCTTGATGCCAAGCAGCCAGGGCCCTGCCGACATGATTCCACTGCCTATAGAGGAATTCGAAGACTCTTCCGCCGATGGGCCGTTATTCGTCTCGATAGAGGAATTATTGACATGAATGATCCCTTCGCCCTTAACAAAGACAGCACTCCTGTTCGCGCCGTTGGTGACAATCTTGGCATTCTCCACAGTAACTTCCGCCTTTCCGGCGGCCATGATTCCCATACCTAAACCGCTGGTATCGTCACCTCCGTTTCCGTTCAGGTTAATTACAGGATTGGTAATGGAATAGGATGACTTGGCATCGCCTGTTACAATGATGCCGTTGAATTTACCTTCATTCGAAGTGATCTTGACATCCTGGGCGGACGTTCCTGTCACCTTGCCGTCGGCCACTGCTGCTGCTACAGATTTTTCCGCTATGTATTCACCATTCTCTACATAAACAGCCGCTCTAAATGGATCTGATACGCCGCCACCGGGACCGCCAGGCATACCGCCTTCGGGCATGCCGCCGCCGGCGCCTTCGGGCATATCGCCTCCGCCTCCAGCATCACCCGGAGCGCCGCCAGCGCCGCCCGGCATACCGCCACCGCCACCGCCGCCACCCGTCGCACCGGATATTTTGATTTCCTTAGTGACCGTGAGCACTATTTTACCCTTATAGGCTCCGGGTTTGATCGCTGTTCCAACGCCGTCAACAGTCATTGTTACGCAGTAGCCTTCCGGGACCTTGATGGCAGCGCCCTCGGCAATGGTCAGGCCGGTCAGGTTGGCAGTCTTGCCGATAACCCAGGTGGAGCCTGCGGCAATTTTTTTTGTTGCAGCAAGCGCTGTCCCATCAACTGCCGCAAAAGGAATCATAAGCATTGTTGTGATGCCCATGGTTACTAAAGTCTTAATGAATCTTTTTTGCATGTTCATTTTCTTCCTCCTTCTAAAAATTAGTGATTAGGACGTTTCTGAAACATTGGATAGGAACTTGCTTTGGATAGGAACCTGCTTTCTGGAAGCGAGTTTATGCCTAAGGCATGATAGTTTGTCAAGAAATAATTATTTCAGTAATTTATGGATAACCTATGAAGATAATTACCGATAATGGAGGCAACCCTTTGAAGGCAGGGCCGCCTCACGTTGTGAGACGGCCCCTTTTGTTTTTACCTGTTTTATAATTGCTTCAGGTTATCATGCGCGGGCCGGCCGCCGGACGATTAACCTTTTGTGACTGTGAGCACAATTTTGCCCTTGTAGTCGCCGGCTCCTATTGATTTTTTTGCGCCGTCAACTGTCATGGTCACG
>Ga0153915_10003334_pt1 | contig 14738 bp, 11 predicted proteins | sample Opewatmetagenome_2_FD_107003 | JGI IMG/M metagenome (GOLD analysis project Ga0153915, IMG submission 107003) | Freshwater wetland microbial communities from Ohio, USA - Open water 3 Core 3 Depth 3 metaG | ecosystem: Environmental > Aquatic > Freshwater > Wetlands | place: USA: Ohio, Lake Erie...
CGGCGGCGATCCCGCCCTCACCGGCCTTCCCGCGGCCACCCTCCGCCAGGAACGGCGGGGGCTCCTGCTCGTGACGGCCGGTACGACCCGCGCCGTCCCGCGCAACCGCGATGTTGGGATCGGAGCATGGTCTCTGCGGGTGAGCGGCGACCGCGGGCGCGGCGTGGTGACCGTCTACGGACCGGCGCGCGGCCACCCGGCGCCCGGCTGGTACCCGTACGCCCCCGATCTCGTGGTGGACGGGACCCTGGAGCCGCCCGCGCGGCGTGAGTCGCGCCGCATGCTGGGCCTCGACGGCGTCGAGGTCGAGGCCTCGCTCGCGGGGACGTTCGTCGCGCGGGTCGGCACGGAGTCGGTGCGCCTCACGATCTATCGCCTGCCCGAGCCCGGCACCGAGGAATCGGAGCTCACGATCTTCTTCCGCGACGCGACCAACGGTCGGAGCACGTATCCGGCCGGTCGCTTTCTCGCGCTGCGCCCGCTCGGCGGCACTCGCTATCGCGCCGACTTCAACCGCGCCCGGAACCCATTCTGCGCCTACAACGGGATCTTCCCCTGCCCGCTCCCGTGGCCCGGCAACGCGATCGCCGCCCCGATTGCGGCGGGAGAGAAGTACGAGGGGGAATGAAGCGGCTTGAACGTTGGGTCTTCGGAGCGGTGGCGGCAGCGGCGGCCGGAGCGGCAGTGGCGGCATGCACGCGCGGGGAGGAACGTGCTCCGACACGCCTTGACGGGCCGTGGCGCGCCGTGCTCGACCTGGCCGGCGGTTCGCTGCGCTTCCGGATCGACCTCGTGGACGCGGGCGGCGACCTTTCCGGCCGGCTGTGCAACGCCGACGCGTGCAGCGGCTTCTCGGCGATCTTCTGGGTCGCCGGGTTCCGCGATTCGGTGATCTTCGAGATGGCCGACTACGCCGCCACGATCCGCGCGCGGCTGGCCGGTGACTCCCTGAGCGGCTTCTACCACAACATCGGCAACCGAGGACCCCGCACGATCCCGTTCCACGCCAGCCGCGGCACCTGGCCCGTCGAGCCGCCGGACGCCGACCTCGTCGGCCGGTGGGACGCCACGTTCAATCCCACTGAGCGCCCGAGCCCGCGCGTCATCGAGCTCAGGCGCACCGACCGCGGCCTCGAAGGAACGATCATCTCGAACAGCGGCGACTACGGGCTCTTCTGGGGCGGCGCCCGGGCCGACTCGCTCAACATGGCGCACTTCGACGGCTCGTTCGTCTACCTGCTGGCGGGCCGGCTCACAGGGGACACGCTGCGGGGCATCTTCCACGCAGGTCTCGGGAGCCAGACGCCGTTCGTGGCCGTGCGGGCGACCGGCCGGCCGTTTCTCACGCCGCCCGGCGAGGTGATCCACGCCGCCACCCCCGACCGGTTCCATTTCGCGTTTCCGAGCGTGGACGGCGGGGTGGTGACCAGCGACGATCCGCGGTTTCGCGGCAAGGTGGTGATGGTGGACATCTTCGGCACGTGGTGCCCCACCTGCCATGACGCCGCGCCGACCCTAGTGGAGCTGTACCAGCGTTACCACGAGCGCGGGCTCGAGATCGTCGGTCTGGCCTATGAAGTCACCGGCGATTCCGCCACCGACGGCGCGCTGGTGCGGCGCTTCCGCGAGAAGTTCGGGATCCAGTTCCCGCTGCTCCTCGCCGGCGTGAACGACGACGCGTCGCCGGCCGCGACGCTGCCACAGCTTTCGGGGCCGATCGCTTTTCCCACGACCGTCTTCCTCGACCGCGCGGGGCGGGTGCGGCGGGTCCACGCCGGCTTCTACGGGCCGGCGACCGGCGCGGCGTACGACGGCCTGCGCCGCGAGTTCGCGCAGACGGTGGAGCGGCTGCTGGCCGGGGGGCCCTAGTATCTCACCTATGCGGCCAAGGCGACGGGCCGCTTCGCCCGAGGAGTCGCCGGACGTCCCCTCCGCGTCCCCGCTCAACGTCCCAGCCCCGTTGCGCATATTGAATACCGGCGCTACATCATGGGCCTGCCGGCTCCGCCGGCCAATCCCTCATTCCGTGAGTCCATCAGCAGGAGGTCGCATGTCGCGTACGACAGGGTCGGTGCGCCGGCACGTCTGGGCACTGGCGCTCGCCGCGGGCGCGCTCGGGCCCGCGTCCGCGAGCTGGGCGCAGGGTGCCGGCCAGAAAGTCGATCAGGAGTACACGCAGAAGATCAAGGAGTACCTGCGCGACCCGCGCATCACGACCGAGCTGGTAGACCACCTGCCCGCGTCGGCCACGGTGCCGACGCCGCTCAAGTTCTTCGGCCACATCGTGGGGACGCCCGGCGAGTTGACCTACGCGAAGGACATGCAGCGCTACTACGAGGCGCTGGACAAGGCGTCCGACCGGATCTCGGTCTGGACGATCGGCAAGACCGAAGAAGGCCGCGACATGATCGTGCTCGCGGTGGCGGACGAGGCGACGATCCGCAATCTCGATCGCTACAAGGGCATGCTGGCAGCGCTGTCCGATCCCCGCAAGACGAGCGAGGAAGAGGCGCGCCGGATCATCGGGACCGCGAAGCCGATCTACTGGATCACCGCCGGGATGCACTCGGGGGAGACGGGCGGGCCCGAGATGCTGATGGAGCTGGCCTACCGGCTGGCGGTCGAGGAGACACCGTACATCCAGACGATCCGCAACAGCGTGATCACGTTCATCACGCCGGTGCTCGAGGTGGATGGCCGCGAGAAGCAGGTCGACACCTACTACTACAACAAGAAGCTGCCCCGGGGCGCGCAGCGGCTCCCGCTGATGTACTGGGGCAAGTACGTGGCCCATGACGACAACCGCGACGGGATGGGACAGTTCCTGGCGCTCACGCGAAACGTCACGAAGCTGTTCCTCGAGTGGAAGCCCACCATCCTGCACGACTTGCACGAGGCGCAGACCTACCTCTACGCCTCGACGGGGACCGGCCCGTACAACGAGTCGCTGGACCCGATCACGATCGACGAATGGTGGATGCTGGCCAACACCGAAGTGATGGAGATGGCCAAGCGCGGGGTGCCGGGCGTCTGGACCTACGGCTTCTACGACGGCTGGGTGCCGAACTACATGTTCTTCATCGCGCACTCGCACAACGCCGTCGGCCGGTTCTACGAGGTGGCGAGCTACGGGCCCGACACCACCACGGTGCGCGCCGGCGCCAACGTGACCAGCCGCGAGTGGTTCCGGCCCAACCCGCCGCTGCCCTCGATCGCCTGGGGACCGCGGAACAACACCAACATCCAGGAATCCGCGATCCTGATCGCTCTGAATCACGTGGGGCGCAACAAGGACATCTACCTCGAAAACTACTGGCTCAAGAACAAGCGGGCGGTCGAGAAGGGACGGGATGGTCCGACCTACGCGTGGGTGATTCCCGCGGGGCAGCGCCGCAAGGCCGACGCGGCCGACGCCGTGAACGAGCTGCGCCGGCAGGGGCTTGAGATCCAGCGCGTGGCGTCCGACTTCCAGGCCGGCGGGGTGGCGGTCAAGGCGGGCGACTTCGTGATCCGCGCCGACCAGCCGTACCGCACGCTGGCCGACATGTACTTCGCGCTGCAGAACTACCCGCCGGCCAACCCGCGCCCGTACGACGACACCGGCTGGACGTTCCAGCTGATGCGCAACATCCAGGTGACGGCGGTGACCGACAAGAGCGTGCTTGATCAGAAGGGAACGCCGCTCACCGCCGACGCACGCGCGGCAGGCGGGATCGAGGGCAGCGGCGCGGTGCTCGTCGTCGAGCACACCACCGACAACAACCTGATGCTGTTCCGCTACCGGCACAAAGACGTGCGTATGCTCGCGGCGGAAGACGACTTCGATGCGGCCGGCCACCACTTCCGGGCGGGCGCGTTCATCATCCCCGACGCGCCGCGCGCGACGCTCGAGCCGAGCATCACGGCCCTCGGCCTCTCCGCGTGGGCGATGGGCGCCGCGCCGACGGTCGCGACCCACGAGCTCGATCTGCCGCGCATCGGGTATGTGCACTCGTGGCAGCGCACCCAGGACGAAGGATGGGTGCGGGCCGTGCTCGACACCTACGGCATCCCCTACACCTACTTCGGCGACGTGAAGCTGCGCGAGGGCAACCTGCGCGCCAAGTATGACGTGATCATCTACCCCAGCGTGGGTGGCACCGCGTCGTCGCAGGTGAACGGCATCGCCAAGACCGGCGATACGCCGCTCCCCTACAACAAGACGGACGCGACGCCCAACCTGGGCGCACAGGATCAGAGCGACGACATCCGGGGCGGCATGGGCCTCGAGGGGCTGGCCGAGCTGGCCAAGTTCGTCGAGGACGGCGGCACGCTGATCGTCGAAGGCGCCACCACGACGATCTTCCCGGAATACGGACTCACGTCGGGTGTGAGCATCGAGGAGCCGGCCGATCTCTACGCCCGCGGCACGATTCTCCGCGGCGTCGTGGCCGATGCCAAGAGTCCGATCGCCTACGGCTACGAGGCGCAGGTCCCGATCTACTTCAGCCAGGGCCCGGTGCTCAACGCCGGGGGCGGTGGCGGCGGCTTCGGCGGGCGGGGCGGCGGGCCGGCCGACGTGGGGCAGAATGTGACGCCGATGGCCCAGCGGCTGCGGCTCTCGCCGTGGGAGCAACAACAGGGCCAGGGGCAGCGCGGCCGGGCGGGAGGGGCCGACACATCAGCCGCCGGCGGTCCCGGCGGCGGCTTCGGCGGACGTTTCGGCGGACAGGCTGCGGGGCCGCGGCCTCGAGTGGTGCTCCGGTTTCCGGCAAGCGCCGATCAGATGCTCCTCTCGGGCATGCTGGTCGGGGGCGACGCGCTGGCCAATCGCGCTCAGGTCGTGGACGCCCCGCTGGGAAAGGGCCACGTGGTGATGTTCGCGATCCGGCCTTTCTGGCGCTGGCAAACCCAGGGCACGTTCTTCCTGGGCTTCAACGCCATCCTCAACTGGAATGACCTCGACGCGGGACGGCCCGCGCCGGCCGACCGAACGGGGAGTGACGGCACGGATCAGTAGGGGCACGAGGAACCGAGAAATGGGGCGGCCCGCGCCGACGCGGCGCGGGCCGCTGCGATTTGGGGAGCGCGTGAACGCCGAACGGCGCCGTCGAGACCGAATGCTCGACGGCGCCGTTCCTGTTGGCCTGCGTCAGTCCGGTGCGATCGTCGTTCGGACGCCGATCGGTCGGCGCAGGTGCTGCGATTCGGTCCCGGAGATCAGCCCCGCGGACGGCGATCGCTTGCCCTTACCGGACTGCCGCCGGTAGTACCATCAGACAATGGATCACCTCCTTGGTTGAGTGGGAAGTGCGGGCGTGAACGCGCCTAGTATTAACAATCCCGTTTTCGTGCGCAAGAGCAAGAGCGCTCACCGCCCGGCACCGCCACCGGCGGAATCCGGCACCAGCCGGAAGTCGTACTCGAGCCGGATGCTGTCGGCGACGGTCAGCACGACGGCCACCCGCGGCTTCGTCATCCCGAAATCGGGAAAGGCAAACGTCGTGGACGCGGTGCCCGAGAACCCGCCGTTTGTGGCGACGGCGCTCACCTGCCACGTGGTGGGGCGCGTGACGCCGTGGACCGTGAGGTCACCGATCAGCTCGAATGCCAGCGGTCCCGACGACGGGAGGGGGTGAGGTAGCCCCTTGAGTGCGGTGGGCACCAGCACCGCCGTGGGGAAGCTGTCGGTCTGGAGGGTCCGCCGCTGGATGAACCGATCGCGCCGTTCCTTGTCACTCTTCAGCGTCGTGAGGTCGATCACGAACTTCGATTCCGCCGGCACGACGTTGCCCTCCTCGCCGAGCGCGATCCCGCCCCTGATGTCCTGCGTCACCCCCACGGCGTCGTTCGGAAAGTCCACGCCCGCCAGCTGCTCGCGGACACGATAGCGCGCCTCGTTCCCGTCGGGCGCGACCACGAGCCGGAGCCGTCCCTCGCCCTGCGACCAGCCCCGAGGGGCGGTGCCGACGGCCGCCGGCTGGCCACCGGGCGCGGCCCCGCCCGCCACCAACACGAGACCAACCAGACCCAACAGACCCACGGATCCCAAAACCCTCATCATCCCCCCGACGTTGATGGTCCCAAGCAGGCACCCGGCGGCCACAGCCAGCCGGCCCTGGGCGCCAAACCCGTCCTGATACCCGCGCTCCACCCGGAGGAGCCATGACTGGATCCGGCCGGCATCGGTCCGTGGCGAGCGGCACGAGCAAGCGGCCTGGGTGGCCGCGGGACTCACGACCCGGTGCTGGTATTACTGGATTGGCCTTCGACCGACCCGCCATGACCCCGCGCGGGAGCGGCTCGGGGACACCGGCCCGGCGTGACCTCGCGCTTGCCAGCGCCGCGCGCGGGGAACCATCGTTCAGCAGTAGAGGAGAAACGCATGCCGACAGCACGAACCCTGGCAACGGCCGTCGCCGCAGCGATGCTGCTCGCGGCTTGCTCCGACGCATCAGTCCCGGCGCCGCCCGCCGGCTACGGGTTCGCGTACGCGACCCCCGATTGCGGGCCCGCGGACGGTCCCGCGGTCCGCATCTTCCTGGTTGGTGAGGAGGCCGCGCTGTGGCCTCCGACGGGGGCGCGACTCGAGGTGGCCGTGTGGCGTGGGGCCGCCGAGCTTCCCGGAGCGGACCTCTCCTGGTCCGGCGCGACCAGCCTCGGATGGGCCGGACGCTGCGACGACGCGGGCCAGTGTGACGCCGCGACCGACGTGCGCGTGCAGTTCCGCAGCTTCGCCGCCGACAGTACGCTCACGGGAAGCCTTGACCTCGGGTTTGCGGATGGCTCGCGCGTCACGGGCGGGTTCGGCGCCACCTGGCACTCGGCCACGCCGATCTGCGGGTAGCGCGCGGTCGGCACCAGTGACGATCGCGTCTGCCGCCTCAATCGACCGGAGACCCCGCGCGATGCGCATTCGTTTCGGCCCCACTGTACGACTCGCCGCCGCGCTCCCGCTCCTCTTGCAGCTCCCGGCATGCGCCAGGCGCCCGTCCGCCGCCGATGAGGCCTCGGCCGTACGCGACGCGTTCCGCCACGCCTGGGCCGGTTACGAGCAGTACGCTTGGGGGCGCGACCAGCTGCTGCCGCTGAGCCAGGGCGCGCGGGACTGGTATCCGGCGTCGCTCGTTATGACGCCGCTCGACGCGTTCGACACGATGCTACTGATGGGGCTCGACAGCGAGGCGACGCGCGCCAAGACACTCATCCTCGACAGCCTCAGGTTCGATCGCGACTTCCCCGTCCAGGTGTTCGAGCTGACCATCCGGCTGCTCGGCGGCCTCAACACCGCCTACCAGATGGACGGCGACAAGCGGCTCCTCGCGCTGGCGACCGATCTGGGCAACCGACTGCTGCCGGCGTTCGGCTCCAGCACCGGCATGCCGTACCGCTTCGTCAACCTGCGCACCGGGGCGGTGAGCGGGCCCGTGAGCAACCCGGCCGAGATCGGGACCCTGATGCTCGAGTTTGGCACGCTCTCCAGGCTGACGGGCGACGCCCGCTTCTACGATGCGGCCAAGCGCGCGGTGATTACGTTGTTCGCGCACCGTTCCACGATCGGGCTCGTGGGTAGCACGATCGATGTGGAGACGGGCGCCTGGCAGGACCGCGAGAGCCACGTCACCGGTGGCATCGATTCGTACTACGAGTATTTGCTCAAGGCGTGGCTGCTGTTCGGCGATCCCGACTTCAAGCGCATGTGGGAAGAGAGCATCGCCGCCGCCGACCGCTACCTGCCGGACGAGCGCCCCAGCGGCTTCTGGTACGGCCACGTCGACATGGACACCGGGAGGCGGGGCGCCACCCAATTCGGCGCGCTCGACGCGTTTCTCCCGGCCGTGCTGGCGCTCGGCGGTGATTTGCCGCGCGCCGGGCGGCTCATGGAGTCGGTGTACCGCATGTGGACGACGTTTGGCGTCGAGCCGGAAGTGCTCGACTACGTAACCATGCAGCCGGTGGCCGCCGGCTACGAGCTGCGGCCCGAAGCGATCGAATCGGCTTATTATCTCTTTCGGCTCACCGGCGACGAGCGGTACCGCGATATGGGACGCGTGATGGTAGACAGCCTGCTGCACTACACGCGCGCCAAGACGGGGTTCGCCGCGCTCGAGAGCGTGCTGACCAAGCGGCAGGCCGACCGGATGGAGAGCTTCTTCCTGGCCGAGACGCTTAAGTACGCCTACCTGCTGTTCGCGCCGCCCGAGACGCTCGATTTCACCGCGGTGATCTTCAACACCGAGGCCCACCCGATCCGGCGCGCCGGCATCGCCGCGCCGGCGGGGGAGGGGAGTCGATGAAGGCGTTCCAGGATTTCTACCCGGCGGATCTCAGTCACTGTTACGGCTGTGGCAGCGCGAACGCGCACGGCCATCAGCTAAAGAGCTACTGGGACGGCGAGGAGTCGGTTGCCGTGTTCCATCCGCAGCCGCACCACACGGCCATCCCGGGCTACGTCTACGGCGGCCTGATCGCCTCGATCATCGACTGCCACGGGACCGGGACGGCCGCCGCCGCCGCGTATCGCGCCGAGGGTCGCGCCATGGGAACGGAGCCCCCGTTCCGGTTCGTCACGGCCTCGCTGCGCGTGGACTACCTGCGTCCCACGCCTCTGGGGCCGCCGCTCTTCGTGCGAGGTCGCGTGACGGAGATCAAGGGTCGCAAGGTCGTGGTCGAGGCCACGGTCTCGGCCGAAGGCCAGATCTGCGCGCGCGGCGAGGTCGTCGCGGTGCAGATGCCGGCCAACATGATGCCGCGGTGAGTGGAGCACCGCCCGTGGGCTGGACCGTGCCGCTGGTAGGGTTCGGGCATGCAGGGGAGGGGACGCGGGACGCACCGGAATGGCCATGGACACCGTCAGGCACGTGATCGGCATCCTGCTGGTGGTCGCCGTACCGCCCGCCATCCTGTTTTGGCTGCTGATCCACCCATGGGCGACCTTCTGGCGGCGGCTCGGGCCCGTGGTCACTTATTCACTGGCCGGCATCGCGTACGCAGTCGTAGCTCTCCTTCTATATGGACTGCGGGATACGCTGCTGGGACGGGACCTCGGCACCCGGTGGCCGCTGGTAGCGTGCGGCGGCGCGCTCTACGCGCTCACCGTGTGGCTTGACGCACTGTGTCGCAAACACCTGAAGACGACCGCGCTGCTGGGAGCTCCCGAGGTGTCGGAGCGCGCGTATCCCGGGCACTTGTTCCGGGACGGCATCTACGGCGTGGTCCGGCACCCGCGGTACGTAGGCGTGATCCTCGGCACACTGGCATTGGCGCTGGTGGCCAACTATGTGGGCGTCTATCTCGTGCTCTCCGTGTGCTTGCTCGGCTTGTACCCGGTCATCCTGCTCGAGGAGCGTGAACTGGTCCACCGGTTCGGCCGGGACTACGAGGAGTACCGACTACAGGTGCCAGCCATGATTCCCCGCCTGCCGCGCAGACGGACTCCGCCGCGCGCAGGCAACTGAGATCTCTCTCTAGCAAGGAGCGCAGATGCAAGTCGCAACGAAGCTCCAGGCCGCCGCGTCTTCCGTGGTACTGCTGGCGCTCGCCGCCGCGGCGGCCGCCGCCCAGGTCACCGCCATCCGGGCGGGACGGCTAGTGGACCCCGAGACCGGGACTGTGGCCGCGAACCAGGTGATCCTGATCGAAGGCGGGAAGTTCACGGCCGTCGGCCCGAACGTGGCCGTCCCGCGCGACGCCCAGGTGATCGACTTGTCGCAGCTCACCGTGCTCCCCGGCCTGGTGGACGCCCACAACCACCTGGCGATCACCTATAAGGAAGAGCCCGAGAGCAACGTCTACTATCTGACCTACGTGCTCGATCCCACCCCGGTTCGCGCCATCCAGGCCGCGTCCAACGGCATGCAGATGCTGAACGCCGGGTTCACGATCGTCCGCGACATGGGGAACGCCGGCAACTACGCCGACGCGGCGCTCCGGATCGCGATCGAGCAGGGCTGGATCCCGGGGCCCACGATCATCAACTCCGGCATCATCATCGGCGGCATGGGCGGGCAGTTCTGGCCCACGCCCGAGATGGCGGTCGACCACAAGATCGTCTATCCCGAGTACCTCGACGCCGACACGCCGGACGAGATCGTGAAGGCGGTGCGGCAGAACGAGCTGTTCGGCGCGAAGGTCATCAAGATCTGCGTGGACTGCAAACCGTGGGGCTACACGGTGGACGAGATCAAGCTCGTGATCGCCGAGGCCGCGAAGGCCGGGCTCAAGGTCGAGGGGCACGTGCAGACGCTCGACGGGGCGCGCCGGGCGATCGAGGCCGGCATCTGGTCGATCGCGCACGACGTGGGCTTGAACGACGAGATGCACAAACTGATGGCGCAGAAGGGCATCTGGCGCGCCGGCACCGAGACGCCGATCACGCTCACCGGGCATACGACCCAGGCCCGCTACGAGCGGACCGTGTCGCTGCTCAAGAACGCGTATGACAACAAGGTGCCGCTCACGTACTCGACCGACGCGGACTACTACGTGCCCGGCAGGACGCGGGGTGAAGTGGCGATCGAGTTCCTCGAGACGTGGAAGGCCGCCAAGATCCCCACCGCAGACATTCTGCGCGCCATGACGACCAATGGCTACAAGGTGAGCCAGACCGAGAACACCCGCGGGCCGATCAAGCCCGGACTCGCCGCGGACTGCATTGCGGTGGCCGGCAATCCGCTCGAGAACATCGACGTCCTGCGCGACGTGCGGTTCGTGATGAAGGATGGCATGGTGTTCAAGCAGAACGGGGTGATGACACCGGCGGCGTTCTTCCACGGGGGACCGGTGAACGGCTGGCGCATTCGGTGAGCGCCCGTTGCGGCGGCCCGCACCCCGCTATTTTCCAGGTGCGGGCCGTGGGGGACCGCGGCTCAACGAGGGAACCATGACGCAGCGACGGAATCTGGCAATCCTGGTGGCGGGCGGCCCGGCCCCCGGCATCAACAGCGTGATCGCCGCGGCCACGATCCGCGCTCGGCTCGAAGACGTGGAGGTCATCGGCCTGCGCGACGGGTTCGAGTGGATCATGCACGGCGACATCGACCACGTGACGCCGCTCGACATCGACGACGTGAGCCGGATCCACTTCCGCGGCGGATCGCACATCGGCATCTCGCGGGCCAACCCCACCAAGGATCCGCAGCACCTCGAGAACGCCGTGATCTCCCTGCTCCGCTTGAACGTCTGGCAGTTGATCACGATCGGCGGCGATGACACGGCCTTCTCGGCAATGAAGCTCGCGGAGAAGGCGGCCGGACGGATCAACGTCGTGCACGTACCTAAGACCATCGACAACGACCTCGACCTGCCGCCGTACGTCGACACGTTCGGGTTCCAGACGGCGCGCCATCACGGCGTGGATATCGTCAAGAACCTGATGGTGGACGCCTGGACCACGTCCCGCTGGTATTTCGTGATCACGATGGGGCGCAAGGCCGGGCACCTCGCGCTCGGCATTGGGAAGGCGGCGGGCGCGACCCTGACCCTGATCCCCGAGGAATTCCAGGGACGGCGCATCCGGCTCAAGACGATGGTGGACACGCTGGTCGGGGCGATCATCAAGCGGCTCTCGTACGGCCGCCTCGACGGCGTCGCCGTGGTCGCCGAGGGACTGGTGCTCGACATGGACCCCGAGGACCTCGCCACGCTCGAGGACGTCGAGCGGGACGCGCACGGCAACGTGCGCATCGCCGAGGTGAACATCGGCGCGATCCTCAAGACGCACGTGCAGAGGCGGCTCAAGGAATTCGGCATCAAGACCACCATCGTGGCCAAGAACATCGGCTACGAGCTCCGCTGCGCCGATCCGATCCCGCTCGACATGGAGTACACGCGCGACCTCGGCTACTGCGCGGCGAAGCACCTCATCGGCGGCGGGAACGGCGTGATGATCTCGATGCAGGCCGGCCGGTTCGTGCCGATCCCGTTCGCCGACATGCTCGACCCCGAGACCGGCCGGACCAAGATCCGGCTGGTGGACATCAACTCGACCCGCTACGCCATCGCGCGCCGGTACATGATCCGGCTGCGACGCGACGACTTCGAGGACCCGCACGAGCTGGCGCGTTTCGCGGCCACGTGCGGCATGACGCTGGCCGATTTTCGTGCACAGTTCGGGTACCTGGTGGAAACCGAGCCCCCGCCCCTCGTGCTCGGGCTGAATGAGGCTTCTGCTGGCCCCGGGAGGCCCCTCCCCTAGCCATCTCGCGCCACTTCCGTCGGGTATTCGGCCGTGATGTCCGCGCGCGCGATCGCGCGCGCGGGACCCGCCGCGGGCTCCACGCCCAGAGCCCGCCCCAGGGGCCGCGCCAACGGGAGCGTGACGAGGACCAGTAGCGCGGAGACCCAGAACGGCACGCCGACCCCGAACCGGTCCATCAGCAGGCCCGCCCCGATCGGGAACGCGACGCGCGAGACGCCGCCGAACGTGTGCTGGACCCCCATGTAGAGCCCGCGCTCGGTGCTGTGCACCACTTGCGACAGCATGCCGGTGACGCACGGAAACAGAAACGCGGTCCCGATCGGCATCAGCGTGAAGCCGAGCAGCAGCAGCGGCCCGCCGCGCGCTAGGCCCGTCGCCGCGAGCCCGGCCGCGAGCAGCACGATCCCGAGCCGCGCTAGCCGGATCTCGCCCAGCCGATCCACCATTCTGCCGAGCACGAGCGAGCGCACCACGACCCCCATGCCACCCAGATACATCACGAAGTAGCCGACCGTGTGCTCGGTCACGCCGAACCGGCCGCTCAGGAGCAGGGGCACGGTCTGGATCGTTCCGTAGAAGGCGCCGATGGCTATGGTGTAGATCCAGATCAGCCGGGCGGCGGGCTCGCGCCAGTGCGACACCACGCGCGTGATCGCTGCCCGGCCGGTCGTGGGCTCCGCCGGCTTCGCGTGTGCGGCCGATGCGCGCGACTCGCGGAGGAAACGCCACGCGAACGCCGCGACGAGGAGCGAGAGGGACGCCGCACCGAGTCCCGGCGCGTGGCGCCCGCCCGCGGCGTCGAGCACCGAGCCCAGTGCCGGCCCGGCGACGGCGCCCAAGCTCGTGACGGCGGAGAGCCAGCCCAGGCTCTTGGTGCGTTGCGCGGGTGACGACGCGTCGGCAACGTACGCCTGCACCACGCCGATCGTGCCACCCCCGATTCCCTGCACCGCCCGTGAAAGCAGCAGCAGCCACACGCTCCCGGCGAACGCGAATACGACGTAGGCCGCGGCGGTGATGGAGAGCCCCGCCAGAATCGCTGGTCGGCGGCCGTACCGGTCCGAGAACCGTCCCCACGCCGGAGCGCACGCCAGCTGCGCGAGCGAGAACGCGGAGATGAGCAGGCCCACCACGAGCGCCGAGGCCCCGAACGCCTGCGCGTAGTACGGCAACAGGGGCACGATCATGGCGAGCCCCACCATGTCCACGAACGCAGTGACGAACAGCACGAGCAGGCGTGCCATGCGACCTCGGGAAGAGCGGAGTCCGATCGGGGATGCTGGGTGATACTAAGGTGTGGCCGCCGGGCCACGCGCGCAAATCGGTGGCGGCCCCCTTGCGCCGGCGGCCTGCCCGGTCATTCGTTCTCGCGATCCTCCCACACCGGAGACTCGCGTGCTGAGACTGCGGCAGGAAGCGCGCAGCGCGCGCGCGTGGAGCCTGGTGCTCGTCTGCGCCGCGCTCGCGGCGTGCGGCGAGCCGTGGCGCGACCCGCCAGCGATCGACGCGGTGACGTTCCAGACGGAGCACGACGCGTGGCGCGAGCATCGGCGCGAGGCCCTCACCACACCGCCCAGCGGTCCCGTGCTGTTCATCGGGCTGTGGCCGCTTCCCGGCGGCGCGACGACGATCGGCGCGGATTCGGCGCTCGCGGCCGTGCTGCCAGCAGCCAAGTCCCCGCCGCTCGCGGCCCGTCTGGTGCGGGCCGGCTCGCACATCCGGCTGGAGCCGGCGCCAGCCGCGAGGTTTACGCTCGCCGACGGCAGCACGCTCGCCGGTCCGATCCAGCTCCAGAGCGATGCGGACTCCAGCCCGACGGCGGTGCACCTGGGGTCGCTCGGCATGCGGATCCACCGCGTGGGCGACCGCTACTGGCTGCGCGCCTGGGACGAGGACAGTCCGAGAAGGAAGACGTTCGCGGGCGCGCCGTTCTTTCCCGTGGACCTCGCCTGGCGCGTCGCGGCGAGGATCGAGCGGTTCCACGAGCCCAAGGCCTACCGGGTCGCCGATATGGTGGGCGGCGAGCAGGAGTACGCGGCTCCAGGACGTCTCGCGTTCAAGGTGGCCGGCCGGATCTACCGGCTCACGCCGTTCGTGGAGCCCGGCGAGCCCGATCTGTGGATCCTGTTCGCCGACTCCACCAATGCGACGGCGACCTATCCCGCGGGTCGCTATCTGCTGGTGCCCCCGCCTGACTCCACCGGCTGGACGGTGATGGACTTCAACCGCGCCTACAGCCCGCCGTGCGCCTTCACGGTGTACGCCACCTGCCCGCTCCCCCCACCCGAGAATCGGCTGCCGCTCGCGGTGACCGCGGGCGAGAAGCGCCCGCACTGATCCGGTACCGCCGGCGTCATTGCGGTACTCGGCCGGCCGAGCGTATGCTGTATGGTGGGGGCCGGCCCAACGTGGAGATCGCGTGCCGGTCACGGCCGAGCTGTCCCGCAAGTTCCTACGACGCGCTCGGCGATGAGGTCGCCAATGAGCTCGTGGAGTGGTTCAATCAGGTGGATCTGACCTACCGGACCGAGCTACGGGAGCTGAACGAGCTGAACTTCGC
>Ga0153915_10003335_pt1 | contig 14737 bp, 11 predicted proteins | sample Opewatmetagenome_2_FD_107003 | JGI IMG/M metagenome (GOLD analysis project Ga0153915, IMG submission 107003) | Freshwater wetland microbial communities from Ohio, USA - Open water 3 Core 3 Depth 3 metaG | ecosystem: Environmental > Aquatic > Freshwater > Wetlands | place: USA: Ohio, Lake Erie...
ACTTGAAAAATCCCTTGGGATATCCGTCATAATCACTCCTCCAAAAATCGTTACTGCTTGCTTCTCCTTATTGGAGAAAGGTCGGGAGAGTGTGCTAACCTGCCTTATCCTAAATATGCGTCAATCGTGTAGGCAGCTTTTCGTCCGGCAACCATCGCAGTCACCACCATGTCCGGACCAGTCACCACATCACCACCTGTGAATACCCCGAACCGGCTGGTTGCCCCAGTTTCACGGTCAGCGATAATCATGCCCCATTTTTGAGTTTTTAAACCTGGGGTCGTGGCAGTGATGATCGGGTCTGGATAATATCCCATAGCCACGATGGCCGTATCCGCATCAATGATGAAATTTGAACCTGCTACTGTAGCCGGGTGGCGTTGTCCGGTTTCATCAGGTTCCCCGACCGCGATCCTCAGACAATCGACCCAGGCTAAATCTCCATCCGGACCCGGAATGAGCCTGACTGGTTGGGTCAGGTATTCAAATTTTGCCCCCTCCTCAATTGCCAGGATTCGGTCCCTGGCCCTGCCTGGGATTTCATGTTCCGTGTATCTATACAAACACGTGACTTCCTCTGCGCCTAAGCGCAACGCTGTTCGCGCACAATCCGTTGCTGGATCACCCCCACCAATCACCACCACCCGTCGCCCTACCTCGGGGTTTATGCGCATCCTTGGCGGCAGGTGATTTTTATCAGCATTGGCTCGGATCAAGAATTCTGTCGCTTTGTAAACACTGGCTAGGTTTTCTCCAGGGATTTCCAGGGGAGCATCAATACCGCTCCCAACTCCCAGGAAAACCGCCTCATATCCTTCTGCAAATAAGTCGTTAACCGTTTTCTTCTTTTTCCCAATATAGGTATTCCCCACGAAAGTCACACCGGCTTGTTTTAAGCTATTCCATATCTCTGAAATCAATGCGTGTGGTAGCTTGAAGTTAGGAAAGCCATAAGTCAAAGCACCGCCGGGGTAGGATCGTGTGTCATAAATAGTCACCCAATGTCCCATCCGTACCAGTACATCAGCACAGGCTAAACCTGATGGACCAGCTCCAATAATCGCCACTTTTCGCCCCGTCAAGGCTCCGGGCTGAACCGGTACTCCAATTTCTCTGCGCTCATATTCGCTGGCAAAAGACTCTAATACGCCCACGAGCACCGGGTCTCCTACTCGTCCTAAAACGCATGCCCCCTCGCACAACTTTTCCTGCGGACATACCCGCCCACAAATTTCGGGCAGGAAATTGGTCTTTCGAAAAATACTGGCTGCCTCGAGAAAATTGCCTTGTTCGATTAAATACAGACTCTGCGAAATATCATTTCCTGCCGGGCAGGCTCGCCTGCATGCTGCCGTCTCGTGGCAATGGATGCAGCGGGAAGCCTCGTATTTTGCCCATTCCTCATCCAATGGCGCTCGGGCTTCTTGAAAATCTTTAACGCGTTCACTTGCTTCCCGTGTTGGAAGTCCACGGGAGGGTAAATGAACACGGGTTTTTCGGTCAATCAATGAGAAATCTACCTGGAGATCCGTTGTAATCCTCACTTGCTCAGTAAATATCTATCAATCGAAGCAGCTGCCTTGCGCCCAGCCACCATCGCCGTCACCACCAGATCTGGTCCGGTGACGTCATCACCGCCCGCAAATACACCCGCGCGTGACGTGGCTCCCGTTTCATGATCAGCGACGATCAGACCGTACTTTTGGGTTTTAAGCTCTGGAGTGGTATCCCCGATGATCGGGTTTGGCCAATACCCCAGTGCCAGGACAGCTGTATCAGCTTCAACAATAAAATTGGACCCCTCAATCGGGACAGGTTTGCGACGACCCTTCGCATCCGGCTCCCCCAGCTCCATCCGTATGCATTCGACCTTTGTTAGGTGTCCCTGGTCATCCGCGATGAATTTAACCGGCTGCGTCAGGAACTGGTAATGCGCCCCTTCCTCCAATGCTAGCTCGCGGTCTTTTAACCCACCCGGCATTTCCTTAATCGTCCGGCGGTAGAGACAGGTCACTTCTTCAGCGCCTAATCGCAGCGCTGTCCGCAAACAGTCAGAGGCTGTATCACCCCCACCGATGACCACCACCTTCTTCCCAATCTCCGGTCGCGAGCGCCAGTCACTGGGTAATAATTCCATATCCACATTGCAGCGCGCCAGGAACTCAGTGGCTTTATATACGCCGGGTAGATCCTCCCCAGGCACCTCCATGGGTGCATCGACGTTGGAACCAACCCCAATGAAAACTGCCTCGAAACCTTTTTCAAACAGGTCATCGATTGTAATGTCTTTTCCCACGTAGGTGTTGAATGAGAACTTGGCACCGGCTTCCTGCATATCTCCTACCCTGCAAAAGACAATCTCCTTAGGGATTTTAAATGGCGGGATGCCATATACCAGTAACCCCCCCGGAGCTGGCTTAGATTCGATCACGGTTACATCATGACCCTTTTGAAGCAGTTGCTCGGTGCATGCCAGACCTGCTGGTCCGGCACCAATGATCGCCACCTTCTTTCCGGATGTTTTTCCAACAGGCACTTTCACTCCCACTGTCCGGCGTTCGTAACAGGTGACGTACGCTTCAAGGGGTCCGGTCAGCACAGACGCGTGTGACTTGATATGCGAACAAGAACCCTGGCATAATTGCTCTTGCGGGCAAACCCGCCCACATATCTCCGGCATGCTGCTCGTCTGTCGATAAAGCTTGGCTGCCTCCAGGAATTCTCCTTGTTCGATCAGCCACATGGCGGAGGGGATGTCGTTATGTGCTGGGCATGCCTCAACACAAGGAGCTGGATCTGGGCAATGCACGCAGCGCGAAGCCTCAAACATTGCCTCCTCAGGGGTCATGGGTATGCAAATATCATCAAAATCACATACCCGTTGTGCTACAGGACGGAGATTGATATCAAGGCTCGGCAGCCGTGCACGTGCTTTCCGATCAATTGCCAATGATTCGCTTGAGATTTTTCCCATCCAACACCTCCTCACACAATCCTGTTTTCATATTATCGGGGTTAAAGCTTAAATTTTAGTCCCTATTGTCACATAAATTTGTGACGGTTGTCACATGATGATTGGTCAGATTCTTGCATGCACGAAATATGCTGTATTATGCTTGGTATTTAAGATATGATTGTAATCCGCAGAATAATCCTGCCATTCTTATCAAATCATTTCCCCTTTCGGTCCTGCACCGATGAGAGGAAGGATAAATTATGAAGAAATTTATCATTGCTGCAATAATTATCCTGGCATTGGCCGCAATTGGATATTTTGGAAACCGTATCATTCAAGACAGGCGTCAGGCAAATACACTCAGCAACCTGCAGACCATGACTGCCAGTCGGGGTAGCCTGACCGCGTCAGTTGGAGCCACCGGTACAGTGCGAGCAGATCAAACTGCGCTGATCCCCTGGCAGACTTCAGGGATTGTAGACCAGGTGTACGTGCAGGTCGGGCAGGTGATTCCAGCCGGGCAGATGCTGGCGAGCCTCGCCCAATCATCCTTACCCCAAAATATCATCCTGGCTCAGTCTGACTTGATCACTGCTCGCAATGCCTTAACTCAGTTAACCAACCCAAACCTTTCCACCATCTCAAATTCCGAGAAAGCTTTGGCTTCTGCTTACACTGGCTATCAACAGGCACAAAACAGCCTTACGAATGCCATCATAACCAACCAGAACGCCAATGATCCCACCCTGTATAACGATTGGATGACATCGAAAATTGCCCTGGATGCTGCCCGTAATAATACCCCACTGGCAAATGCCTCCATCGATGCTCAGGCGTACTACCAGGCAGTACGCGCGACCAGCCAGCTGCAGGATTCATTCGCAATGGTCCAAGATCTTGCCAGTGCCCATCCGGATGATGTTCTACTGGCTCAGAAAGCTGCCAATCTACAGATTGCCGTGCAAGATAGTCTTACCAAACAAAATAGCTTACAAGCTGGCCTGCCCTCAGATATGACCAACCTGGTCAATACCCTTTCGGATAGATTATCTGCCTATGAAACCTCCACCAATGAATTCATTGGTTCGGTTCTTACCGATACGTTGAATACCAGTGTCGATTTAGCCCAGGTTCAGGCTGACCTGGCACAAAAACAATCTAATTTGATAAGTACACAATCTACGCTTAACGATCTCATCGACCATCGTCAGGGGATGAATGGCAAGCGCTGTTCTGATAAGACTATTTCTGATTATCAGGATGCTTATGATCGAGCATTGAATGCATACAATTTCACCGGACATATCGCAAATAGCCGTGAATATCAACTATTACAAACCGCTTCAGCAAACTTGAACTGGTGCACCTCTGTGTGGAGCGAATCTGATATCGCAGCCCAAGATGCCAAAATCACCTCCGCCCAGGCTCAAATCCAATTATTGCAGGCACAGATCACCGCTGATCAAACCCAAATTACCGACTCCACCAGCTCGGTCTATAGCCTTGCGATTTATCTTAATAACGTCTGGACAGCCTATCAGGATGCCAGTCAGCAATTGAGCAACGCAGTCACCTCACTTTACCAGCTCGAACGATCTCCAAACCCCGACGATTTGGCAGCCGCTCAAGCTCGCTTACAAGCCGCTCAAACAGCCGTAGACTCTCTCTCACTGACTGCCCCCTTTGCCGGTACAATCACCGAGGCCGACGTCAAACCTGGTGATCAGGTCTCTCTGGGGAGCATTGCCTTCCGGTTGGACAAACTGGATCGTTTGTTGGTAGATGTTCAGGTTTCTGAGGTGGATATTAATACTATCCAGATCGGCCAACCAGTCAGCCTAAGCTTTGATGCCATTTTGGATAAGCAGTATAACGGGGTGGTCAGTCAAGTTGCGCCTGTAGGTACCGTTGTTCAGGGCGTGGTGGAATTTAATGTAACTGTTGAGTTGACCGATGCTGACCAGAACGTGAAACCTGGTATGACTGCCGCGGTGAATATCATCGTAGACCAGATCAGCGATGCCTTGCTCGTTCCCAATCGCGCTGTTCGTCTGGTAAACGGGCAACGGGTAGTTTATATATTGAGCAATAATCAGCTTCAGCAGGTCAAAGTGACTCTGGGTGCCTCGTCGGATACCGAAAGCCAGGTGACAGGCGGTGATTTACAGGAGGGTGAGCAGATTGTGCTCAATCCACCTCAAGATTTATTCGGAGCCAATGGAGGAGGTCTCTTCGGTCCATGAAGGTAAATATGAGCTTCGAGAGAAATACCACTGCTGCAGTTGATCCTGTCAAAGGCTGGGTAATCCAGGCTGAAAACCTTACCAAAGTTTATAAAATGGGACAAGTGGAGGTACATGCCCTCAATGGTCTCTCCCTCGAGATTGCACGTGGTGAGATTGTCGCTATCATGGGTCCTTCGGGCTCGGGTAAATCCACCCTGATGAATATCATCGGTTGTCTGGACCGTCCAACTTCAGGTGAATACATCCTGGATGGTGAGCCTGTTTCCAGATTGACCGATGACCAGCTAGCTACCATTCGAAATCACAAAGTCGGATTCGTCTTTCAAAGCTTCAACTTGCTCTCACGTGCCACTGCCCTTGCCAACGTCGAGCTGCCTATCCGTTATTCGGGCAATGTACATGGGCGGGTAGATAAAGCCCGCGCCGCCCTTGAATCGGTCGGACTGGCAGATCGCATCCACCACCGCCCCAATGAGCTTTCCGGTGGTCAGCAACAGCGCGTCGCTATCGCCCGAGCTCTGGTCAATGACCCTGCCATCATCCTGGCAGATGAGCCTACCGGCAACCTGGACACTAAATCGGGTCAGGAGATCATGGAGCTCCTGCTCAACTTAAATCGAGAGCATGGCACCACCCTCATCATTGTCACCCATGCGGCGGATATCGCTGCTCATACCCAACGCATTATCCGCATCCGCGACGGCGTGGTGGAGGAGACGGTATGAACATATGGCAGGCCGTACTGGATGCATTTGAGAGCCTGGCAGCCAACAAGCTGCGCGCCGGCCTTACCATCCTGGGGATTGTGATCGGGGTGGCAGCGGTCATCGCTATGGTCTCTGTCGGGCGCGGCGCACAAGCCACAATTACCGATTCGATCAACGGGATTGGTACGAACCTGGTCTTTGTGTTCCGTGGCGGCTCGGAAGATGTTCGCAATCCCAAGCCTATCACCCTCGGGGATGCTGAAGCCATTGCGGATCCTTTTCAAGCCCCCTCAGTCGTGGCTGTTGCACCCGTCATTCAGGATAATGGCAAGGTCACTTTTGGGCGCGAAAGGACCACCACCAACATCACCGGTGTGACCCCCGATTACGTCCAGGTCCGCAGGTATACCCTCACCGAAGGTGAATTCATCAATCAGGAACAGATGCTGGGTCAGGCATCCGTTGTTTTGCTTGGTTCGGATGTGGCTGACAAGCTCTTTGGACGCCAAAATGGGTTGGTGGGCGAAACCGTCCGCATTGAAGGCCAACCATTCCGGGTGATTGGGGTGCTTCAATCCAAGGGTGGCTCAAATTTCTCCAATGCGGATAACCAGGTCTTGGTCCCCTTCTCCACTGCCCAGGCACGTCTGATCCGTCATAGCACCACCGACCAGGTGGATTTACTGCTGGTCGAAGCAGCTAGCCCGAAGGCGGTGCCTGCAGCTAGCGACGAAGTCGCCCAGATTTTACGTTCCCGCCATCGCACTGCCATCGGGGCGGATGATTTCACTATCCTCACTCAGCAAGATTTCCTGAGCACTGCCAGCACCATCACCAACGTGCTGACCATTTTCCTGGGTGGCGTGGCTGCCATTTCTTTGCTCGTCGGCGGCATTGGGATCATGAATATCATGTTAGTGTCGGTTACCGAGCGTACGCGTGAAATTGGTTTGCGTAAAGCCGTTGGAGCCCACAAGATGGATATCATGGTCCAATTCCTGGCTGAATCATCCGTGCTCAGTCTGATTGGCGGAGTAATCGGAATCATCCTTGGATATGCCATCGCCTTTGCTGTGGGTCAAATCGCCAAAGCCAATAATGCGGCCATCACCCCTTCTATTGGGATCGATATCACCCTCATCGCTACACTTTTTTCAACCGCGGTGGGATTGTTCTTCGGCCTATATCCCGCCAACCGGGCAGCCAGTCTTGAGCCGGTGGAAGCCCTCCGCTACGAATGAGCTGACTTAGCCGGATACCTTTTCAAGCGCTACTCTCATGCGCTCTAATGCCTGGGTAAGCGTCGCTCGCGTGGAGGCAAAGTTGAGCCGGACGAACCCCTCCCCACCTTTGCCGAAGCTCACCCCATCATTGAATGCCAATCTTGCTTCCTTCAAAAAGAAATCACACGGGTTCCCTGGGATACCAGAATTTCGGCAGTCCAACCATGCTAGATAGGTGCCCTCTGGCTTTACCATCTTTATCCCCGGCAGACTTGATTGGATGACATCAAACAGGTAGTTACGGTTTCCTTCCAGGTACCCTAGCACTTGGTCCAGCCACTCCTGCCCCTCACGGTAAGCTGCCAGGGTGGCGGTCAGTCCGATCAGGTTGACCCACATCACCAGCCCCCTCGTGGTATGTTCCAGCTTCTTGCGTAGCTCTTTATTTTGCACGATGGCAAAGGAGCATTGCAACCCCGCGATGTTGAACGTCTTGGTGGGTGACATCAAAGTGACCGTATTCTGGGCTATCTCCTGATCCAATGATGCGATCGGCGTGTGCTTATACCCTGTGAATAGCAGGTCGCAGTGGATTTCATCCGAGCAGATTGTCACCCCACGTTTCAGACAAATTTCCGCCATACGTTCCAGCTCATCCTTACGGAACACCCTCCCCACCGGATTATGCGGGTTGCACAGGATGAATACGCGCGTCTGATCGGTGAATCCTGCTTCGAAAGCCTGCCAGTCCACTTCATATGCGCCATCAGGTCGTCTTAGGAGAGCTGCTTCCTGGAGAATCATCCCTGAATTTGGAGCGGTTAGATAGAAGGGAGGGTAGACTGGTGTTTGAATCAACACACCTCCTCCAGGGGTTGCTAGCATGTGGCACGTCAGGTTTAAGCCCACGATCACGCCTGGTAGGAGTAACACCTCTTCGGGCGCTACCTTCCAGTTGTAAAGTCGTTGCATCCGATCCGCCAACACGAGTTGCAAGTCTGAGAATGCGTTGGGTTTTGGATGAGTATCCGGGTAGCCGAAAATACCGTGCCTGATGCGGCTGTGCAAGGCCTGTAGAACGGGCGCAGGAACCGGGTAATCCATATCCGCCACCCATAGGGGAAGCACGTCAGCCTCATGCCGGTTCCACTTAACGCTATCAGTTGCTCGTCGGTCCGGCACATGATCAAAATCGTATCTCATTGTTGTCTTTCCTTTATCGATAAGAGAGTCTAGGATCTCTCCAGTATGGATGCGATCCTGCCTGGTTTTACCAACCTGAACACGTTGGAGTAACCCCCCTATTTTACCCTCCCTGTATGGCTGCACTTCTTCATGTTTCTCTACGACAAACATCACCCCCCGCCTCGTTCGGCACTATGACCATCCTTTTGGTGTAAAATTGGTTTACCAGTATTCCCCATTCTAAGGAGGTATTCTATGACAACCTGGAAAGTCCTTATCACCGATGGCCTCTCGGATAAGGGCCTCTCCATCCTGGGTTCCGCTGCTCAGGTGGATAACAAGCCAGATATTTCTGCCGACGACCTATTGAAAGTGGCCAGTGACTATGATGCCATGGTCGTACGCGGGCGCACGAAGGTCACCCCGGCGGTCTTTGATGCCGCTGTAAAACTCAAGGTGGTGGGGCGTGCCGGTGTGGGTGTGGACAATATCGACCTGGCCGCTGCTCGTGGTCATGGGGTCACGGTAGTCAATGCTCCTAAATCCACCTCCCTGGCGGTAGCAGAGTTGGCACTTGGCATGATGTTCGCCTTGGCACGCATGATGCCGAAAGCGGACGCCACTATGAAGCAGGGTCAGTGGATCAAAAAACAGCTCGAAGGCATCGAGCTGAACGGTAAGACCCTGGGGATCGTTGGCATGGGCAACATCGGCACCGCCCTTGCCCAGCGCGCAGCCGGTTTGGGAATGAAGGTAATCGGCTATGACTCCCTCGTTTCACCCGAAGATGTCAAAAAACGCGGTGCCGAGCCTGTCGCCCTGGCTGATCTGTATGCAAAATCCGACTTCATCAGTTTCCATCTGCCGCTCACACCTGAATCAAAAGCCATGGTGAACGGGCAAGCTCTGGCACAAATGAAGCGTGGTGTTCGCATTGTCGATGCTGCCCGCGGTGGTATCATCGATGAAACTGCCTTGTTGGCAGCCATTGAATCAGGTCACGTAGCTGCAGCAGCCTTGGACGTATTTGCCACCGAACCACCCGGCCTGTCAGCCCTGGTTGCTCATCCTAATGTGGTCGCCACACCGCATATCGGAGCTCAAACCGAGGAAGCTCAAGACCGGGCCGCTGAGGATATTGCCTCTGAGGTGCTCAACGCCCTGCGCGGGGACCCCCTGCGCTGGAAGATTGTCTGAATCACCCTTCATCGATTTTGTAAGGCGGACGGTATCCGTGTAGATCAATACCCGGATATCCTGCTGTGCATTTTTATTTCCCGCACACCCGCCAGGCTCTGTCTGACAATCGATGCCCGAACGCTCTATTACCGGATATGCATTTTTGCAGGTGTTTTTACTGTATTCCTGCCGTAAACTCTGTAACAGGTATCAATGACCAATAAATGATGAAGGAGTTCTATGCAGCCCGAACAACAACTCGAACAGCTTAAAACCCTCCTGGCAGAGATTGCCGACCTGAACTATGCCTCCGCACTGCTTGATTGGGACCAGCAGACCTATATGCCTCCCGGCGGCGCCGAAAACCGCGGCCATCAGCTCGCCACCCTTCAGCAGATTGCCCACACTAAGCTCGTCTCTGATGAGCTTGGCAAACTATTGGACGACCTGCAGCCTTACGTCTCGCAGCTGGACCCCGACTCATTCGATGCTCGCCTGGTGAAGGTCACCCGCCGTAATTATGAGAAAGATACCAAAGTGCCCATCGAATGGGTCGCAGATTTTTCGATGGCTGTCACGATTGCCCACGAAGCCTGGGCAAAAGCCCGCGCCGAGAATAATTTTCCACATTTCTTACCCCATCTTGAGCGAGTCCTTGACCTGCGTCGTCGCTACGCTGAGTTCTTCGCACCCTTTGTGCACATCTATGATCCGTTGATCGACATATACGAGCCAGGCATGAGGACCAACGCTGTGAAGGCCATCTTTGATACCCTGCGCCCCCAACAGGTAGAGCTGCTACGGAAGATCGCCAGTCGCCCGCAGGTGGACGATTCGTTCATGCATCTCATCTACGATGAGCAAAAACAATGGGAACTGGGTGTGGAGGTCATCACGAAGATAGGTTTTGATTGGAAGCGAAGCCGCCAGGATAAGACGTTACACCCGTTCACCACTAGTTTTGGCTGGGGTGACGTGCGTATCACCACTCGCCTGTTCCCTAATCTCCTATCATCCGCCCTGTTCAGCACCTTGCATGAAGCCGGGCATGCTATGTACGCCATGGGCTCGAATGCTTCCCTCGACCGCACCCCATTATTCAATGGAGCCTCTTCTGGTTTCCACGAATCTCAATCCCGCATGTGCGAAAACCTGATCGGTCGCTCTTATCCCTTCTGGCAGTACTTCTACCCACGTCTGCAGGAGGTCTTTCCTACTCAGCTCGGCAACCTTCCCCTCGATACCTTTTATAAAGGGATCAATAAGGTCGATCCCTCCTTCATCCGCGTAGAAGCTGATGAAGCCACCTACAACCTGCATATCATGATGCGCATGGAGTTGGAGATCGCCCTGATGGATAACAGCCTGGCTGCGCGTGACCTGCCCGAAGCCTGGAACACTCGCTTCCAGGAATACCTGGGCCTCACGCCACCGGATGATGCCAGGGGTGTGCTGCAGGATGTGCACTGGTCAGGCGGGTTGATCGGCTATTTTCCCAGCTACGCACTGGGCAACCTGATCGCTGCACAGCTTTGGGAATGCCTCAACGCTGATATTCCCGACCTGTCAGGTCAAATCTGCCAGGGTGATTTCTCTCACTGGCTGGCCTGGCTGCGTGAGAATATCCACCAACATGGTGCCAAGTTCGAGCCACAGGAGCTCATCCAGCGTGTGACCGGGTCCAGTATCGATCCAGCACCTTATATGCGCTATCTTGAGCAGAAATATACAAAAATATACGGCTTATGACCCTCATGGTGAGAGTGGATAGTCTTACACCAGCATCATCATGTCGAACATGAGAAGATTTCGCCTCGTTCTTCCCACCATTCTTTTTGTCATTCTGGGGGTGAGCTGTTCCAACTCACACACCACACCCATTCCCACTTCATTCCCGCCGAACTATATCCCCACTGTCATCGAGCTGACTGTCCATGCAGGGCATACGGATGAGCCCACCACTACCCTGGTTGTTACGCCTGCAGACTTCCCACCCACTTCCCCTACCCCTTCGCCCGGCGGGCTTACCCCCAACCCGCACGATAGTTCCACTCCCCTGGCTCCAGACCAAACCGCTACCAGCAACCCAGCCCTGAGCGCCACCAGCACGGTTGTGCCGAGCGCTGCACCCAACCGCCGTATCACCTTCACCCCTACCATCACCCGCACCCCACCCATCCCAAACGCTGGCGTACAGATCTCAGAACCGGGACCCATGTCCAAGGTGAGCTCTCCTATCAAGCTGAGGGCCAACCTGCGCAGTGTGCCCTCGGGGACTTATATTGTAGAGCTTTGGATTGAGCCTCTCCATGATGGCGAGGAGCCTCGCATGCTCTACAAAGATGTGCGCAGACTGATCAGCAATCCCGTGGATTGGGTGTATCTGGACGAGAGCATCCAGTTCGAGCTGAGCCGGGTATCAGAGTTCGGTCAGCTGCGTGTTAGCATGTACGACACATACGGGCGACCGATCTCGATTAACTCAGTCGACTTGCTGTTGCTTTCGATGGGCACAAGCGACATCACCCCGTCTGCCGTGCGTACGGAATCGATTGTGATCCGCGAGCCCACACCCAATCAGCTCATCCAGGGTGGCAAGGTGATCGTAAGCGGTCTTGCCATGCCGGCGGAGGATTTCATGCTGGTTGAGCTCGTGGCTCCCGATGGCACGGTGGTCGGCTACCGTCAGGTGTTTGTCACCCCCTCTCCAGACGGGTCGTACGTGCCCTTCGCCGTTGAGGTGCCTTACCAGGTAGATGCACCCACCTGGGTTCGTCTGCGGGTGAGTGAGAGCGGCACGCGCATCGCTGGAATTGAGCACCTTTCCAGTGTCGAGGTGCTTGTCAGTCCATAGTACGTATAGTTGTTACTGCGAAGCGCAAGTGTTCTTCTTGCGCTGTGGCAATCTCCAATTTGTTGTTTTTTTCAAGGTACAGACCCTAAAAATAAGCCGGTAAGAAGTAATGTCCGAACTTATAATGAGCGTATTGCGGTGTAAGCGGTTTTTCTGTATACTTTACACTGCTATAATTTGAAACATCATTAAACAATAGAATTGAAAGTGGGCTTACTGGGTCGCTCAGATTTATAAGCAGTTGCGTAATCTGATGAAAAATTGCCCCGGAAAACTGCATTATCTTTAGTCGGATCTGAGGTTACACGGACGGGATCATGTCGGATATCAACGAAGAAATGAAATCAGCCGCTGATTATGCTATTAAATTGGCGCAGGAAAAGTTCGGTCAAGAATTGGACTTTTCAGAAAAAAGCATCGCGATATTTGAGGATTTATTAGATAAGGTATATCAAAGCTTATCCAATCTTCCTAATGGTGAACGCTCAAGTGACGCTATTTCTCAAACAGCAGATATCTGGGGTAGTTATCTGGGAGAATATATGCGCCTCAACTGGGGCGGTACATGGACCCTTAATGGCTCAGATCGGCTCGTTTACATCAAAAATATATTGTTTTCCCCCATTCATTTTATTTATCAGAAGTTTACTGGTCATCCCGAATACAGAGTACAAATTTATCTTATTGAAATGGAAAGGTTAATTAATACCGCGGTCATTAATTCGCAGCAGGCACAATATAGATCTGAAGTGATTGGCCAGCCGAAAAAGAAAATTTCGATTAAGCTGCCCAAAAAACCTGTAATGGATAAGCGAATATTATTTACTCTTGCAGGTATCGGCGGGATATTGATTGTTACGGCTGCTATCATAATTGGATATGTGAAGATCAGGGATGGTGGAATTGCACCGATTAATTCACTTGCTTCTGCTACGAATTCAAATACGGATATTCCTACACAAATAACCTTACCCTCCGCCACCCCTTCGTTCACCGATACTCCCTCCCCAACGGTAACCCTGCTGCCAACTTACACTCCCATCCGAACGATTACTACCCGTCCGTCGTACACGCCCCACCCAACCTACACCCAAACAAGAACCTCGACGCCAACGAGTACCCAGACACCTGTTCCTCCCACACCAACACGCACCCTTCGGAAGACTTCAACTTTCGCTCCGTTCATTCCTACGGATACGGCAGTACCTCCCATCCAACCTCCCGCGCCAACTGCAACCGAGCTGCCACCCATCGTAATCGCATCGTGTGGAGTTGATCCATCCATTGTACCCATTGGTAGTAATGTAACCATAACATTTATTGTTCAATTCTCCTCAACCACTCCCGGTTATGGGTTTGAAGCCATCATCGATCCTATCTACAATGGGCAAAGCGGTTGTAGTGGCACTGACAGGGGTGATGGCCTCGCTTTTTGCGATGGTTCATCCGGAGAGCTTCCTACGGCGACTACAGTTTATGTTACTTTACAAACAACTGTGGGACCCTGTGTAGTCAGTTACAGTTCTCAGTAAGCCTGACAAACCCTTTAGTGCTCACAGGAGGTGCTCATGTTTCATAGACGTCCCCGCATTCAAGCTAACCCCCTCACGCCTGACCAGCTGGCTATTTTGATCAAAGCAAACCAAGGGATGTCAGAAGGTAATCCTTCAGACGCTGGCCCATTATTCGCTGAATTGGCGGACGCAATGCAACACAGCAACCATCCGCGTCGTGCTGCCAACCTGTATGCCCGTGCTGCCCACGCCTTTGCAGATGGTAATAATGAGCAAGCCGCGCTGAAGTACGCCAGAACGGCGTTGGCTTTATTTACTCAATTCAACATGCTTAGACGCACACTGATCTTTTTTACGAACATCACAAACAAGATGAAGGCCAAAGGCATGAATGTGGCTGCCGAGGCGTTACAACGAGAATTCGGCGCACAAATTGCTACCCAGCCTGTCACGTCTCGCCAGGTAAATCGCCTGCAGCGCGGGTTGCTGCCGACAAATTGCCCTAAATGCGGGGCAGTAGTTAATAGTGACGAAGCTGATTGGGTAGATGACAATACTGTCGAATGCGAATACTGCGGCACGCTGATCCGAACTGAAAATTGACCCAATAATAATCTTATTTGGCATCCCGCCATCGTTTTTTGTAGGGGCGCAACATGTTGCGCCCTTTGTAGTTGATGTCTTCGCTCCCCGGCGTGGTGGGTTTGTAAGTGCCTGAGCTTCGTCTCCCCTGATGGAAGCAAGCAGACCGCTATCCGAGGTGGAGTTCTGAGCATTCAGGACGAAGCTTGAATGCTTCCTCCCTGCTCCGTGTGCTCAACCTGCGTATTGCCCATTGCGAATCACCGTCCGTCTTATCAGAATACATCGAAA
>Ga0153915_10003336_pt1 | contig 14737 bp, 14 predicted proteins | sample Opewatmetagenome_2_FD_107003 | JGI IMG/M metagenome (GOLD analysis project Ga0153915, IMG submission 107003) | Freshwater wetland microbial communities from Ohio, USA - Open water 3 Core 3 Depth 3 metaG | ecosystem: Environmental > Aquatic > Freshwater > Wetlands | place: USA: Ohio, Lake Erie...
GAGTCTATCACATCGGCGAGGCCTCAAGCAATCCGGCGCGAACCCATGATTTCGCTTCATCCCGGGCCCGGATTTTTTTATAATATCAGCAGCGCTGACCCAGGAGGCGACCATGAAAAAGGCTCTGCTCGTTGGGCTCGTGATGATCCTGACCATGGCCGGATGCTCCAAGCCGGGGAGATCCGGGGCGGAAGGAGCCGGTGCCGCAATTGTCGGCCCGTTCGACACCTCCTACGGCGCCTTCAAATCGGCTTTCGGCGCCAAAGACTATGGAAAGGCCCTGAATGAGCTGCGATCGCTCATGTGGTCTTTTTGGGGGGAATGCCCGCTCGTCTTGGAGAACGTCAAGTTCGTCAAGAGCGCGAACAACAGCTATGGGATTTATGAGCCGAAAGAGAGCGACGTTTTCGCCTCAAGCGAGCCCATTTATCTGTACATGGAGCCGGCCGGATACGGTGTCGTCCGGAACCCGGCTGGATACTACGAGTTCGGCTTCAGGGCCGATTTCCAGGTGGCCGACGAGAACGGCAAGGTCCTCGGCGGGCAGACGGATTTCGCCGTCATGCCTTTCAAGTCCTGGAACTTCAATACCGAGATCTCGCTGAGCTTCACCTATACGCTGAGCGGACTGGCCAGGGGAAAGTACAAGGTCATCACCCAGGTCTCGGACGCAAATTCGGCGAAAAAGGCCACCGCCGAAAAGTGGTTCACGATCGAGTGAAGGCCGGCACTCTTATTTCCCGATATCGGCCTTTCTGGTGATCTTCAATACGAAGGCGTGCCCGGACTGCAGAAAGCAAGATCCATCCCTCCTGACGCGTCTTGACGCTTTTTCGAGCTCGGCGTAAGATAGCGCGGTGGATTTCGGGAGGAGCTGATTGATGGACACGCAGCCACGAACGACCGGCCCGGACCTCGAGGGACTCAGGATTGACGATAGTTCACGGAACAACCGGCGCGGGCGCCGCACATTTCGTCTGGTTCTATTTGCCGCCCTCACCGTCCTGATCGTAGTCGCCGCGGTCCTTGCCCTTCGCGGCAGGAAGCCCGTCGTCGAAGTCGCTACAGCCAGGCCCTCGGGCGAGCCCGGGAGCGCCACCCTGCTCAACGCCAGCGGTTACGTCACACCGCGGCGCCGCGCCACGGTCGCGGCGAAAATCACCGCCCGGGTCCTCGACGTCCTCGTCGACGAAGGCCTGGAGGTCGCAGAGGGGCAGGTCCTGGCCCGGCTCGACGCCTCCGACGCCCTACGGCGCCTTCAGGCTGCGCAGAGCGCACGGGACGCGACCGCGGCCATCATTGCCAACCTCGAGGTCAACCTGGCCAATGCCGAGCGGGAGCTCAAGCGCCAGCAGGAGCTCGAAAAGGCCGGTTTCGCCGCGGTCCAGGCTCGCGAAACCTCCCAAACGGCCGTCGACAGCCTCAGAGCCCAGATCCAGGCCGCGCGCGAGCAGGTCAAGGCCGCCGACGCCCAGATCGGTGTGGCGCGCCAGGATGTCGACAACTGCACGGTCCGGGCTCCTTTCGCCGGCGTCGTCGTCTCCAAAGACGCCCAAGTCGGAGAGATGGTGTCGCCGATCTCCGCGGGCGGCGGCTTTACCCGCACGGGCATCGCCACCATCGTGGACATGGCTTCGCTCGAGATCGAGGTGGACGTCAACGAATCCTACATCGCCAGGGTCAAGCCTGGCCAGAGAGTCGAGGCCGTGCTCGACGCCTACCCGGACTGGCGCATCCCCTCCAAGGTTCGGACTGTCATCCCCACGGCCGACCGCCAGAAAGCCACAGTCAAGGTCCGCATCTCGTTCGACAATCTCGACCCCCGGATCCTGCCGGACATGGGGATCCAGGTGGCCTTCCTCGCCGAGGAGTCGGCTGGTGGCCAGCCGGTCTCGGCTCCTAGGGCCCTTGTGCCTCAGGCGGCCGTGCGCGACGACGGCGCAAGGAAAGTCGTGTTCGTGGTCCGCGAGGGCCGGCTCGAACGGCGGGCCGTGACGCTCGGAGCGAGCCGCGGGACCGATGTCGAGATCATGGCTGGGGTCAGCCAGGGAGAAACGGTCCTCGTCCGCGGGCCGGAGGATCTTCGCGACGGGCAGCGCGTCAAGACGAAGTGAAACAAGGACGGAAAACATGGTCAAAATCGACGGGACATCGAACGGAAACAGCCTGATCCGGGTGCGCAACCTGGGCAAGGCCTACCAGCGCGGCAGTCAGGAGCTGCGCGTCCTGCAGGGCTTGAATCTCGACATCGAGAAAGGGGATTTCGTGGCCTTCATGGGGCCCTCCGGCTCGGGCAAGACGACCCTCCTGAACCTCCTGGGCGGGCTGGACGTGCCGACCGAGGGCAGCGTCTCGGTGGCGGGGGAAGAGATCACGGCCATGTCCGCCCATCGCCTCACGGCGTGGCGGGCCCGGCACGTGGGCTTCGTTTTCCAAATGTACAATCTGATCCCCGTGCTGACCGCGTTCCAGAACGTCGAGCTGCCGTTGCTCCTGACCAAGCTCTCGAAGGCCGATCGTCGCCACCACGTCGATACGGCCCTGGGGCTCGTCGGGCTGGCCGGCCGAACCGGCCATTTTCCGCGTCAGCTTTCAGGAGGCGAGGAGCAGCGGGTCGCCATCGCCCGGGCCTTCGTCACCGACCCGACGTTCCTGCTCTGCGACGAGCCCACGGGCGACCTCGACCGCAAGAGCGCCGAAGAGATCATGGAGCTCATCGACCGCTTGGTTCATGAATACGGGAAGACGGTCCTCATGGTGACCCACGACCCGCGGGCGGCCGAAAGGGCGCATGCCGTGCTCCATCTGGACAAGGGAACACTCATCGAGGGGACGGGGAAGACGGCATGAAGTTCCTGGCCCTCATCCTCGCCAACCTCAAGCGGAAGAAGGTCCGCACGGCCCTCACCATCGGCTCGTTCGCCTCGGCCCTCTTCCTCTTCGGCCTGCTCATCGCCACCCGCAACGCTTTCACCGGAGGGGTCGAGGTCGCCGGGGCAGACCGGCTGATCGTCATCAACCGGGTGTCGCTCATCCAGCCCCTGCCCATCGCCTACCGCGACCGGATCCTCCAGGTTCCCCGCGTGACCGCGGTGACCTTTGCCTCCTGGTTCGGCGGGGTCTACCAGGACGAACGGAACTTCTTCCCGCAGTTCGCGATCGACCCGGCAACGTGGCGGGCGATGTACCCGGAGTTCCTGGTGGCCGACGCCGAGTGGGACGAGTTCATGAAGGACCGCCAGGCGGCGATCGCCGGCGAGTCGACGGCGAAACGCTTCGGCTGGAAGGTTGGCGACCGCATCCCGATCCGGGGCACTTATCTCCCGGGCGTGTGGGAGTTCAACCTGCGCGGCATCTACAGGGGTTCGCGGCCGGAGGACGACACGACCCAGTTCTGGCTTCGCCGGGACTATCTCGAGGAGAATGGGCCGGCCTGGTTCAAAGGGCTCGTCGGCTGGTACGTCGTCAAGGTCGCGAACCCGGACGACGCGCCGGGCGTCATCGCCGCGATCGACGAGCGCTTCGCCAATTCCCCTTGGGAGACCAAGACCGAAACCGAGAAATCCTTCGCCACCGCCTTCGTCAAACAGATCGGCAACATCGAGTTCCTTATCCTGTCGATCGGGGCCGTCGTATTCTTCACGCTCCTCCTCGTCACAGGGAATACCATGGCGATCGCCGTCCGCGAGCGCACGAGCGAGCTGGCCGTGCTCAAGACCGTCGGGTTCGGGGACACTCTGGTCCTTTGGCTCGTGCTGGGCGAGTCACTTTTCCTGGCCTTCATCGGGGGAACGCTGGGGGTTCTGGCGGCCAAGGCCGTGGCCCCCCACCTCTCCAGCTTCATGTACGGGGCCAACGTCTTTCTTCCGGCCTCGAACCTGGCCTTGGGAATTGTGCTGGCCCTCATCGCCGGGGCGCTGGCCGCTGCGCTGCCGGCCCTCTCCGCGATGAGGCTCAAAGTCGTCGAAGCGCTGCGGAGGGTCTGAGCATGTCGATTCCACTCATCTACAACGTCCGCAGCGTCAGGCAGCGCTGGACATCGGGCATCGTTGCCGTCCTCGGGATCGCAGGGGCCGTCGGCGTCTTCGTGGCGATGCTCTCGATGGCCAGAGGGTTCAAGGCCACCCTGGTGGCCTCGGGCTCGCCCGGGAACGCGATCGTCCTGAGGGCCGGCGCCGCCTCCGAGATGATCAGCATCATAACGGTCAACGACGTCCAGGCCATCCAGAATGCCCCCGGTATCGAGCGCGGCGAGGGCGGCCCGCGCGTCAGCCCCGAGGTGGTCGTCATCGCCGCCTTCCCGCTCAAGAAGACGGGGACCGACGCCAATGTCCAAGTGCGAGGCGTGTCCCCCCGTGTGCTCGAGATCCGGGACAGGGTGAGGATTACCCAGGGGCGCATGTTCGGGGCCGGATTGAATGAGCTCATTGCCGGCAGGAACGTGGCCGGCACGTACGCGGGCCTCGACCTCGGCAGTTCCGTGAAGTTCGGGGGAGGGACGTGGACGGTGGTCGGGATCTTCGACGCCGGCGGGAGCGCTTTCGACTCCGAGCTCTGGTGCGACGCGCTCGTCCTCAACCAGGTCTACAAGAGGCCCCAGAACGTTTTCCAGTCAATGACCGTCCATCTCACTTCGGAAGCCGGCTTCCCGGCGTTCAAGGACGCCCTGACCTCGGACCCGCGCCTCTCCGTCCAAGCCGAGCGCGAGCGGGATTATTACGAGAAGAACTCCCGGGCCCTGACGACGATGATCACCGTCCTCGGAACACTGGTCGCCTTCGTCATGGGCATCGGGGCGGTCTTCGGAGCCCTCAACACCATGTATTCGGCCGTTTCGGAGCGGACGCGCGAGATCGGCACCATGCGGGCCCTGGGCTTCGGCGGGGGGAGTGTCGTCACCTCGTTTGTTTTCGAGTCGGTCTTCATTGCCGGCCTGGGGGGCCTCGTCGGCTGCGCCGCGGTCCTCCCGATCAACGGCTGGACGACGGGAACCATCAACTTCGAAACCTTCTCCCACCTGGCCTTCGCGTTCCGGGTCACTCCCGGGCTCATGGGCATCGGCATCGTCTTTGCGCTTATGATGGGTTTGATCGGTGGGCTTCCTCCCGCGATCCGCGCCGTCCGGCGCCCGGTCGCCGCGGCCCTGCGCGAGCTGTGAACTCCGCGCCGCCGAAATTTACGGATGGACGGGCGGCGGAGTATAATGCCGTTTCGAACACTGGGAAAATGAAGCTCATAAAGATCCGTGTCCGGGCCGTCCTGGCCGGCTGCTTAACTCTCTCGGCCCTATCCATGGTCGGCCGGGCGGACGGGGCCGCCCCCGGTCCGGCCTCCGTCCCAAGCGAGACCCTGACATTCAAAGAAGGGAACCTCGACCGAGTCCGGCGATTCCTGGCGGAGGCGGCCACCCCCGGAGGCGCCCTCGACGACTATTATTTCGTCCTCATCGGAGACGTCCAGAACGGCGTCCGCAGCTTTCGCCGGGATGTCTTCAACGCGATCTCCAGGAACATCTGCGAAGCCGTCGACGACAAAACCGGCGAGCGGCTCTATGACAAGGTCCGGTTCGTCATCCTTCTCGGGGACCTGGTCTACGAGGGGCCGAGCGCCAAAGAATGGGAGTGGTTCGATAAGGCCCTGGCCGGGCGGGGGTCGGATGATACTCCGTATCCCTTTCTCGAGCTCCTTGCCCGGGAGAAGCCGTTCTTCCCCGTTCTCGGCAACCACGAGCTCCTGAGCTTCCGGCCCCGTCCCCAGACCCGCTATAAGGACTTGTTCGACTCGCCCCTGGGCGTCGCCCGGTTCAAGACTTTTTTCGACTGGGACCGCTGGATCGCCAATCCAGGAATCCTTTACCCGGTCCCTTCCGATCTCCCGGCGGTCATATTCCGGGACCTCGCCGCGAAACTCCCTGACCCGGCCGACCGTGAGATTCTGGCCGGCGCGTACATTCTCAAGCCCGACGGCCGTTATCACCTGAAGTTCTTTGAAAATCCTCCGCTCCGCGAAGACGAGTTTGAGGCCGGAAAGCAGAGAACGGCCCCCGTCCTCGCGGCGGTCTTCCGGAAAGCCGGCTACGGGACGCTCCCGGTCCTCAATTCCGACAACATGATCAACTATGCCTTCGAGTCCGGGAACGTTGTCTACATGTTCCTGGACTCCATGGCCCGGGGCTGGCAATACCCGGGCTTCACTCGTCTCAAGCGGGCCCTGTATCCCGCCGACAAAGACCAGCACCTTCTGAACCTGATGACGCTCAGCCCCTTCAACGGCCAGTCCGATTTCTTCCGGGCCGTCGCCGCCTACGCCCGCGAAAACGGCAAGACGCTCGTCCCGATGATGCACAGCCCCACCTTCAACAGCTCCCGGAGCATCACCAATACGGGTGTCGGCTATAGCAGTTGGCTGGCCCTGGGACTTCCTCAGCCCGGCCGGGAGAAGGGTGATCCAACCATCATCGACCAAATCCTTTTTTCGGATATTCCCCAAGCCTTCAGTGCCTGCATCCACGCCTATGAGAGTCTCACCATCGTGGCCAAGGATCCGGGCCGGCCCGACCACGTTCTCCAGTGGTACGTTTCAGGCGGCGGCGGCGGGCCGTTGCGGGGAAGCTTCCTGTCCGGAAAGACCAAGCCCTGGGAGGACCTTTATAATCAGAAAATTCGTAATGCCGGCGGCTCCATGGCCGGAAGATCCGTCGAAATCAGCGAGGACGTCACCGGCGTCGGTCATCATTACCTCATCGTCCACGTCTCAGGCGGCAGGATCACGGAGGTGACTCCGCGCTACATCGACCCGAAGGAAATCCGACGGCCGACCTTGAGGCCCCAACTGGCCCTGACAACCTCTTTCGCATCGCGTCCGGGGACCACTGGTGCGGCCCTCGAATTCAGCCCGGGCGCGTGGGGGATGGAAAAGTTCATCGGATTGGTGACGTTCGCCGATTGGCGGCCGTCCTTGAGCCTCGGTGTCGTGAATTACAATGTTTGGAACACGGGCCCGGAAGTCAAAGCCTATGCCGGCACCCTGGAAATCTCTCCGCTAACGGTCGACTTCCATCTTCCGAGATCCAACAAGGTGACCCTGCGGCTCCTGGGATTTGAATATTGGGATGGCCGGGCTGACCTCCGCCGGTTCTTTCTGACGATGGGCTTGGAGCTGCCGCTTTTCTACGACCTCTTCGGGCATTTCGAAAAGCTCAACGTCGGACTCAAGGTCTATTTTCCCCTCGGTGCCAGCGCGAGCAGCGACCCGGATTTCGGGCGGAGGATGAAAATCGCCTTCCTCCTCGGATACAGGTTCAAGCTCTAGACGCGCTCGGGCTCGTCCCGGGTCTCCTTCAAGCGGGCGTAAACGGCCGAGCCGCCGCCCGCCTCCTCCCGCGCCCTGACCTCGAAAAGGGCGGGCTGGCTCTTGATGAGCTGCGAGAGCTGCTTGAATCCGTACGTGCGGGGGTCGAAGCCCGGGTCGAGCTGGCGCAAGTAGAAGCCGAGCTCGCCCAGGTTGGCCCAGCCGTCCTCGTGGACCGCCATGTCGAAGGCACCCCTGAGCAGGGGCACGGGGTCGAATTTCCGGCTCTTGTCCTCCCTTTCCTCCCTTGCCTCGGCCTTTCTCGCCCCTCCCCTGTCCTTCCTCCTCGGCTCCCGCGGAACGAGGTTTTCGGTGTAGATGAAGACGTTGCAGGCATTGACAAAGGCCCGGGGCGTCAAGCGTTTGCCGATCCCCATGACGAAGAATCCGATCTCCCGGATCCTCGTCGCCAGCCGGGTGTAATCGCTGTCGCTTGAAACGATGCAGAAGCCGTCCACCTGATGGCTGTGGAGGATGTCCATGGCGTCGATGATCATGGCGCTGTCCGTGGCGTTTTTGCCGATCGTGTAGCGGAACTGCTGGATGGGCTGGATGGCGGAGTCGTGGAGGGCCGTCTTCCAGCCGGACATGCTCGTGGTCGTCCAATCGCCGTAGATCCGACGGATGGTCACGAGGCCGTATTTTCCGGCCTCGGCCAGGATCTGGTTGACCAGGGACGGCTGGGCGTTGTCGCCGTCGATTAGCAGGGCGATCTTCCGGGTCTTTTCGCCTATGAAATTCTCGACCATGTTTCCGGTCCTTTCGTTCCCGCGTTGGAGATTCCGCCCTCATCTTAACCTATCTCGGCCGCGCTTTCAATCCAAAAAAGGATAGCCGAGCCGGCGCAAAATCTGTATATTAGGGGCATTGAACGCGAGGAGCGCGGGAACGGATGAAGACAATCACCAGACGGAAATTCATCAAAAGGGCGGCCGGGGGCGCGGCGGCAGTATGGGCGGCGGGCACGATCAACCTGTCGGCTTCTCCAGCTCCTGAAAACCGCCGCGGGCCCTCGTATGAACCATGGGCGCAGGCGTTGGAACGGGCACGGTGTCTGTTCGAGCTCGGCGTCGCCTCCTACACATTCCGCGAGTTCGGCCTGGAGGCTGCGATCGCTATGACCGCCAGGGTCGGGCTCCGGCGGATCTGCCTCAAGGATGTTCATCTGCCCCTCGAGAGCGCGAAGACGGAAATCGAGGCCGCCGTCAAAAAAATCCGGGAGGCGGGCCTCATCCCCTATGGGTGTGGCGTCGTTTACATGAAAACCGCGGTCGAGGTCGAGCGGGCCTTTACCTACGCGAAGTCCGGGGGCATGAATGTCATCGTCGGTGTCCCGGATTACGAGCTCTTGCCCCTGGCCGAACGAAAGGTCAGGGAATCGGGGATCAAGCTCGCCATCCACAACCACGGTCCCGGCGACCTTCTTTATCCGACGCCCCGCTCGGTTCTGGATAAGGTCAAGGACATGGACTCGCGCATCGGGCTCTGCCTGGACATCGGCCACTGCCGGAGGGCAGGTGTCGACCCGGCCGAGGTGGTGGAGGAATGCGCCGGACGCCTGCTGGATGTCCATCTCAAGGACGTGACTGCCGCCACGAAAGACGGCGGGCCGGTCGAGGTGGGCCGGGGTGTCATCGATATCCCCCGATTTCTCCGCGCCCTGGTCAAGAAGAATTACCGAGGGACGGCTTCGTTCGAGTTCGAGAAAGACGGGAAGGACCCCATGCCGGGGCTGGCGGAGTCGGTCGGCTATGTCCGCGGGATCCTGGCGTCTTTCTGAGGGACTGCCATGAACCAACCGCCCGCCCCTCAACCCGGGCATCCTCTGGCGGCGCCGCGCGAGCGCCTGGCTTCGCTCGACGCGTTCCGCGGGTTTGATATCCTGACCATGGTCTTCGTGAACTATATCGCCGCGATGTCCGCCATCCCGTTTATCCTCAGGCACGCGCCCGCGACCATGGACGCTTTCACCCTGACGGACATCGTTTTCCCCGGTTTCCTGTTCATCGTCGGGGTCTCCATCCCGTTGGCCATGACAAGGCGTAAGGAGATGGGGCACGCGGCTCCGCGCCTCGTCGGCCATGTCGCCGTCCGCACACTGGCTCTTCTCTTCCTGGGCTTGATCCAGGTCAACGCAGACCGCTTCTCCGCCGCCGACACGGGCCTGGGCGAAAACCTCTGGTATTTTCTGGCCTACGCGGCCGTCTTTGTCCTCTGGACCGTGTATCCGAAGAACGTCAAGCCGGCAAAAAAAAGGGGCTACCTCGCGATGAGGATCGCGGCGGCGGCCCTGCTCGTCTTCCTGGTCATCATCTTCCGGGGCAAGGGCGCGGACGGCGCCGTGACGTGGCTCCGGCATTCCTGGTGGGGCATCCTCGGGATGATCGGCTGGACTTATCTCGCCGCAAGCCTTCTTTTCCTCGTGTGCAAAGGGAACCGTGCCGTCCTGGCCGGGGCCATCGGCCTCATGACCGCGCTCTACATCGGGAGCCGCTACGGGGCGATAGATTTCCTGGGGCCCGTCAACCGGCTGCTGGAGCACGGCGTCGGGAGCATATTCGGCTCGCACACGGCGATCGTGACGGCCGGAATGCTGGCCGGGACGCTGTTTCTGCCTGGTTCCGAACCGGCGAAGCCGAAAGACCGTGTACGGTTCCTGTGCATTTTGGGTCTTGCGCTCCTCGCCGCCGGCTACCTCCTCAGGCCGCTGCACGGCTTCAGCAAGATCGCCGGATCCGAATCCTGGGCCCTGGCCACGGCGGGAATCTGCTGCCTCGTCTTGATGCTGTTTTACCTCGTCCTGGATATATGGAAGCTCGGCCGGGCGGCCTCGTTCCTGATCCCGGCCGGCCGGAATCCTCTCGCCGCATACCTCCTTCCCGACCAGATCAGCAATGTCCTTCTCCTCCTCGGGGGGCTCTTTCACATCAATCTCTGGAGAGTCTTCTGGCCGTTTGCCGACAAGGGCGGCCTGCCCGGCATGCTGAACGCGGCCGTCATGACGGCCCTCGTCCTTCTCCTGACGACGCTCCTGACGCGGGCCAAAGTCGTCCTCAAACTCTGATCAATTTGACAATTCCCCGTCCGTCCGATATATTTCCGCCCTAAGGAATCCCTGCATGAAGCTCCGTTTTTTTCCTAAAGATCAGAAATTCTTCAAGCTTTTCCGCCAGGACGCAGCCAACCTCAAGGTCGGCATCCTGGCCCTTCAGGAGCTCGTCAACAACTACGAAGACGTCGAAAAAAAGTACCTACACATCAAGGATATCGAGCACCAGGGGGACATGATCACGCACGATATCTTCACCAAGCTCCGGGAGACCTTCATCACTCCCCTCGACCGCGAGGACATCCACGGGCTGGCCAGCGGCCTCGATGACGTCCTGGACTGTGTCGAAGGCGTGGCCAGCCGGATGAACTATTTCAAGGTCCCGAAGCCGACGCCGGAGATGAAGAAGCTCGTCGACATCCTCAGCCAGGCCGTCCACCAGATCTCCGAGGCCATCGATAACATGGAGACCTTGGGCCGGGTCGACGCCTTCTGCAAGCAGATCAACATCCTCGAATATGAGGCCGATGTCGTCTGCCGGGAGGCCATCGCCGACCTCTTCGAAAAAACCGAGAAGGTCGAACAGCTCAAGGACCTCATCAAGCTCAAGGAAATCTACGGCCGGCTCGAGATTGCGGCCGACCGTTGCGAGGACGTGGCCAACATCATCGAGGGCATCATCGTCAAGACGAGCTGAGCGGCATGCCCGTCCCGAGCCTCATCTTCGTCGTTTTCATCATCCTGGTCGCGCTGGCGTTCGACTTCACCAACGGCATGCACGACGCGGCCAACTCCATCGCCACGATCGTCTCGACCCAGGTCCTGACCCCGCGGCAGGCCGTCGTCTGGGCCTCTTTCTTCAATTTCGCCGCCTTTTTCATCTTCGGGACGGCCGTCGCCCAGACGATAGGCGCCGGGATGATCAACCTCTCTGTCGTGACCCCGCTCGTCATCTTCGGGGCGATCCTGGGCGCCATCTGCTGGAACCTCCTGACGTGGCTCCTGGGACTTCCGACAAGCTCTTCCCACGCTCTCATCGGCGGCTATGCCGGCGCCGCGATCGTCAAGGCCGGCCCAGGGGTCATCATCGTCCACGGCTGGGTCAAGACCGTCATCTTCATCTTCGTGGCGCCGCTCCTCGGGATGATTCTCGGCATTTTCTTCATCTGGATCACGGTCTGGATCGTCCGGAAGAAGCATCCTGCCCGCATCAACCGCTCGTTCCGGAGGCTTCAGCTCGTCTCGGCCTGCCTCTACAGCCTCGGCCACGGCGGCAACGACGCCCAGAAGACCATGGGTATCATCAGCAGTCTCCTGTTCTCGGCGGGCATCATCAAGACTTTCCATATCCCTTTCTGGGTGGCCATCGCCGCCTACACGGCCATCGCCTTCGGAACCTTGTCCGGCGGCTGGCGGATCGTCAAGACCATGGGCCAGAAGATCACCAAGCTTCGCCCCATCGACGGCTTCTGCGCCGAAACCGCCAGCGCCATGAGCATCTTCCTGGCGACGCACCTGGGTGTTCCCGTTAGCACAACCCATGTCATCACCGGCGCCATATCGGGGGTGGGCGCCACCAAGCGGATGTCCGCCGTCCGCTGGGGGGTCACTCTCAAGATCGTCTGGTCCTGGATTTTTACCATCCCCGGAGCCGCCTTAATCGGCGGCGCGTTCTTCTTCCTCCTCCGCCTGATCAGCCCCACCCACTAATTACTAATTGCTAATTCGATGACACATAGCTAAATACCGAAATAGGCGGAAGTTCCCCCGGAGTCCTGATCGCCGGCGAACGAACTAGGTGTATTTGGTTGTATATCACGGAAATCTCATGATCTAAGGTAACTTTGCAAATCAAGGTCATTAGTTGCGTGTCACTGAAATAGGGCGAAATTGACAGGCGGCGGAGATTGGGCTACAGTCGGGACGCGATGCGGTTCCTGATGGCGTGTCTCATCATCATCGGGCTCCTGCCTCCGCTCGCCGCGGCAACTGGCCCCGGCGCCGACCTCGCCCGTCTCCTCCCGGATGAGATTGCCGGCTGGAAACCCTCGGGACCCGATAGGGCCTTCACCCGGGACACGATCTTTGAGTATATGGACGGAGCCGGCGAAACCTACCTCGGTTACGGCTTCCGGCGTCTCCTCGTCCGGGAATATGCCGAGGCGGCCGGCGCGCTCCTGGTCGCGGAGATCTACGACATGGCCTCGGCGGCCGACGCCTATGGGATCTTCTCCAACGACCCGGACGGCGAAGACGTCCAGGTGGGCCGCGAGGCCATCTACGGCGGCGGGCTCCTCCGTTTCTGGAAGGGCCCCTATTTCGTCCGCCTTCTGGCCGAGAAGGAAACGGAGGAGACGAAGGGCCTGGTCACCAGGCTCGGGCTCAGGATCGCGGCGGCCATCCCCGAGGACGGATCGAAACCCGCCCTCCTCGGCTGTCTCCCGCAGGAACGCCTGGAGAAAAAGAGCCTCCGATACTTCCACAAGCAGGTCTCCCTCAATGCCCACTACTATCTGGCCGACGAGAATGTCCTGCTCCTGGACGAAAGGACCGAGGCCGTCCTGGCCAGGTACAAGGAGGGCTGGGATAAGGCCATGCTCCTCGTCTGCCGCTACCAGACGTCCGGCGACGCCCGCCGCGCCTATCTCAAGTTCGGCCGGGCTTACTTTTCCGTCGCGGCCGACCCGAACAAAGGGACAACGATCGAGATGATCGAGAATGGCGAGTTCGCCGGGGCCCGGCTCGCGGGGGCCTGTCTCATCCTCGTCTTTGAAAGCCCCGACCGGAAGAGCTGCGATACTCTCCTCCGGGCGGCCGAATCGAGAATCCAGGAGGTCTTCCCATGGAAAAGCGCGGCATAGGACAATCAGAAGTGATCACCCGCCGGAGCTTCATGAAAGGCGCGGCCTACGGTTCGCTCGGCCTTGTCGCCGGGCTGCAAAGGGCCATTCCGAGCGTGGGCGGCGCCGCGCCGTCAGCTCGGGCCTTCGCTGCGGCCGACCCGCTCGCCCGAATCATCCTCGTGCGCGACGAGGCCGCCGTAGACGAGGCCCACGCCGTGAACGCAAAACTCGTGGCCTCAATGGTCGACCGGGCCGTCATAGCCCTGGCCGGCGAAGAAGACGCCCTCAAGGCCTGGGGCCATTACATCAAACCGGAGGACACCGTCGGCGTTAAAATCACCCGCTGCGAATGGATGCGCGTCCACACCGAACAGGCCGTGATCGACGCCGTCCTCGCGCGTCTCAGCGACCTCGGAATCCCTCGAGGCCGTATCCACGCCATGGACGGAGGCCTTCCGGTCAAGGACTGCACGGTTCTGGTCAATCTTCCGTCGATCAAGGTCCACACCCTGGCCGGCATGGCCTGCTCTATGAAGAACTACATCAACTTCTCGCCGAAGCCCAGCGCCTATCACTTCGACGGTAACACCAAACTCGGCGAGCTCTTCCTTCTCCCCGAAGTCAAGGGGAAGACGCGGCTGATCATCGTCGACGCGCTGCGCCCCTATTTTGGCCCCGGGCCCCAGATCAATCCCCTGCACCGCTGGGACTACAAGGGCGTCATGGCCGGGACGGACCCGGTCGCCGTGGACACGACGGCCCTCGCGCTTTGTGAGACAAAACGGAGACTGTTTAAGGGAGAAGACTGGCCCATCACTCCCCCACCCCGCTTCCTGGCCGTAGCCGACAAGGACTACAAGCTCGGGACGAGCGACGCGGCGAGGATCAGGGTCGAAAAGCTGGGCTGGGACAAAGACGTATTGATCGGCGCCTGAGACCGCTGATTTGCGGTATCCCCGGGGGGGCAAAGCTCCAAGCGACGCGATTTTCCCGGCGCCTTACTTGGTTCCCGACTGCCCGGCGGGCGAACACATCTTCAGGAGCGCCGGCCGGTTGAAGACCCGGACCGGGGTGAATTCGATCGTCGCCGGAAGCCAGATCGTGTACTCGGCGATCTTGATGGAATCGCCCGGCGTTCGTACGGCCGGCTTCGGCCCGCTCCTGATGACGCCCTTGGTGCCGGTGGCGACGAGCTTCCCGTTCTTGTCGATGATCCCGCAGTCGCCGAGGATGCCGACCTCGTTGAAGGTCGCTGTCCCCTTCACTGTCTTGTGGAATCCCTTGATCTCGAAGACGCACCCCTCCGGCCCCTTGAGGCGGTACTGTCCCGTGCCGGTCTGCTCGAAAGTCGTTCCCATGGGGACGGTCGCGACCTTGACCTCGGCCAGGGCCAGCTGGGAAAACGCCACCAAGACAAGGGACGAAACAAGGAATGACAGGAAGGAAGACCTTTTCATGACTCCCTCCTTCTCGGCTGAAAGGCTATCGCTCTATA
>Ga0153915_10003337_pt1 | contig 14733 bp, 14 predicted proteins | sample Opewatmetagenome_2_FD_107003 | JGI IMG/M metagenome (GOLD analysis project Ga0153915, IMG submission 107003) | Freshwater wetland microbial communities from Ohio, USA - Open water 3 Core 3 Depth 3 metaG | ecosystem: Environmental > Aquatic > Freshwater > Wetlands | place: USA: Ohio, Lake Erie...
CCTCCGACTTGCGCTCTGACGACCACCTGCGCGCCCTGCAAGGACATGGTGGGCCGGCCCATCGGCATCGACGCCTCCGGGTCGTCCGACCCCGACGGCCAAGTCGCCAAGGCGGATTTTGCCATCGCCGATGCCGCCGGGAATCCGGTGGACAAGTTCATGGACGGCGAAGCGCCCTTTGTTTGGGAGAAAACCTTCGACCAACCGGGAAGCTATGCCGTCACGGTCGTGGTCACGGACGATTTTGGCGCTGTTTCCGAGCCCTGCCGGGCGGTCCTTGAGGTCACCCAGAGACGGCTGTTCTTCTTGGTTGAAGGCGGTCCGGGACTCCTGCGCGGCACCTACACGGCTATGCTGTGGGCCAGGGCCGGCTTGCTGTACAAGATCGTGCCCGATACGCTGGACTTTGTCCTGTCCTTCGGGGGCGGTGTTCCGCTGCAAGGTGAGCCGTGGACCTCGTTCGTGATGGGCAATGCCCTCCTGAGCGTCCATGCCGGTCCGGCCTACGTGGCCGGCGGTTTGGGCTTCAGCACCAAGGAGCAAACGACACGGAAGGGCGGAATCGACCTGGTTGGCGAAGTAGGTGTCGACCTTTTCAAGGTGAATTCCTCGGTCGGCTCGATCCTCTTTGAGTTGCGTGCTCCCGTGCTGACCTCCGATCGTTCTTTCGATGAGCACCACAAGCTGTTGCTCGGGTTCCGCTACATCTTCTGAGTCAAGCGTAACTTTCGGATCGGTAAAGGCCAAGGAATCGTCCTTGGCCTTTTTTTTGTGGTGGTGAGAAATGAGGATTGCCGTCATCGGCGCCGACGGACAGCTGGGCACCGATCTGGTCAAGTCCCTTGCCGGGGATGAGGTTTTCCCTCTCTTTTACCCCGCCTTCGATGTCACCCGGCCGGACGGAATGCGGAGCGTCCTCGAAAACCTGCGGCCCGCTGTTGTGGTCAACACGGCCGCTTTCCATCGGGTGGACGAATGCGAAGACGACCCCCAGACCTCCTTCCTGGTCAATGGCATCGCTGTCAGGGGTTTGGCCCGGCTGGCCCGGGAGATGGGCTTTGTCCTGGTCCATTTCAGCACGGACTATGTCTTCGACGGCCAGAAAAAAGCCCCCTACATCGAATCTGATCCGCCGAACCCTCTGAACGTCTACGCCGTATCCAAGCTGGCGGGGGAGTTTTTCGTCCGGGCCTTGGTCGAGAAGCATTTTCTTATCCGCACCTGCGGGCTCTTTGGCGAAGCCAGTTCTCCGGGAAAAGGGGACAATTTTATCGACCGGATGATCGCTCTTGCCGAGCAGGGAAAAACGCTCCGGGTCGTCAATGACCAATGGGTGAGCCCCACCTCGACGGTAGAGTTGGCGGGACGGACGAGCGAGCTTCTCCATACGGATCAGTATGGGCTGTATCACCTGACCAGCGAGGGTCAGTGCACCTGGTTCCAATTTGCCCAAGAAGCCTTTTCTCTGTTGGGCCGGAGACCCCGCTTGGAGCCTGTTGATTCAAAGACTTTCGCCGCCAAGGCCCGTCGGCCTCTGTATTCAGTGCTGGAAAATAAGAGGGCCAAGGAAATCGGCCTGAAGGGTTTCTCATCCTGGGATGAGGCCCTCAGGGCATACCTCGGGAAAAAGGGCCTTATTCCGCGCTGATCTTTTCCCAAACCGCTGCGGGCAGAGGTGTGACCTGGCCCCGGGCATTGGTGGGGATATGGATCGTGTATCCCGAGGCGGCGAGTTCGCGGTTCTCCTTGGTCAGGATCTCATAATCAAAGATGATCTTCCTGGACGAGGCTTCGCGCAGGGTTGTCCGGATCAGGAACGTCTGGTCGTACCGAAGGGGCCTCCGGTATCTGCAGAGGGCTTCGACAACGACGAGATAGAATCCCTGGGCCTCGATCTCGCTGTAGGGGAGCCCCTTCTTCCGGCAGAATTCGGTGCGGCCGATCTCGAACCATTCGAAATAGCTTTTGTTATGGGCGACACCCATCTGGTCCGTTTCGGAGTAACGGACGCGTTCTTCCGTTTCGGTGGGCAGGCCCATGGGATTAGAGGGCTCTATTCGGTGAGCTTTCCGAGCTTGGTCAGCTCCTCATTGTAGTACTTTCGGTAGAGGATCTCCCATTCCCGGCTTCCCTCTTCGATTGATTTCTTCTGGGACTGGATCTTCTCGATGGCCTTCCGGTCCAGGGCCTCGTAGAGCCGCATTTCCTCTTCGATGGCCTTGACGATGACCAGGCGGATTTCGTTGGGGTCGTCCAGGAACTCCACCTGATCGTTGCTGGAGAGAAGGCCAAGGACTTGCTTGGAGAGGGAGTTGATCTTCTCACGGGAAAGCCGGCTGCTCACAGGACGATATTCCTTTCTTTGGCCAGCTTGGTCTTGATCATCCGGAACATCGTCTGGTATTCGATATTTTCCTTGCGGATCTTCTCCATGTGCTTGCTCAGGATTTCCCGGACCTCCTGGTCCAGCTGGTCCTCTTTCTGGAAATCTTCGGTGATCAGGCTGCCGATGCTTTCGATAGTCCGGCCGCGGTCCTCGAGGATGATTTTGCCTTCCTTGACCAGGTTCCTGACGATGAGGAAGGCCAAGTGTTCGACCTGGTTCTTGTTGAGCCGCATAACCCACCTAAAATACATCAGGTTGAGCCAAAATTCAAGGAGGGGTTGAAGAAATGGGGATGTGTGGAACTGAGTTCCGGGAATCAAAGGACGATGAAGGGCAGAAAAGATTTTTTCCCTTCGAGAAGCTTGGCCAGGGCCAGGAACCGGCCTTCCTGGGCGAAAAGACGGTAGGCTTCGGCGCATTCTGCGGTCGGGACGGCGGGCGGCTCTCCGGGGAAGATCCTGAGGACGAACTCTGCCGGGAGGGGTCTCCCTTTCTGAAGGAGGAGGCGCCCCTGTTCAGAGAGTATGGCCTTGGGGGCTTCCGGGAGCAGAGACTCCAAGGGGAGTAAGAAACCTGCATGGTTTCCCTCACGGGCCAGGCTGGCGATCCTGTCCAGGGATAGGGCCTCGCTGATCCCATACCCCCCAATGGCCAGGCGCCGGAGAGCCGTGAGATGGGCGCCGCAGCCGAGGGCCTGGCCGAGGTCATGGACCAGCGAGCGGACATAAGTCCCCGAGGCGCAATGGACATCGAAAGCCACATGGGGAGGTGAATAGCCCTTCAAGGCGAATTCGTAGATAACGACGGGACTGGCCTTCAGCAGGACGTTCTTTTTTGCCCGGGCCCATTTGTAAAGGGGCTTCCCCTCGACCTTCTTAGCCGAATAGGGAGGAGGGACCTGCTCCTGAGGTCCGCTGAATTTCTTCATGGCTTCAACAAGGGTATCCCGGTCGGGGAAGAGACCGCTCGCCTCCGAGGTGGGCTTTCCCTCAGTGTCATACGTGTCCGTTGAAAACCCCAGTCGCATTTCGCCGCTGTAGAGCTTGTCATGCCGGGAATAACAGGGGAAGAGACGGGTGGCGCTGCCGACCGCCACCAGCAGCAATCCGGTGGCCAGGGGGTCCAGCGTTCCGAAATGCCCGACTCGCTGCAGGCAGAGAATCCTGCGGATGCGGGCGACCACGTCATGGGAAGTCGCGCCCCGGGGCTTGTCGACGAGGATCAGCCCGTGCATCGATCCGCCGGGACAGAACAGGCACCTCTTTTCCGCTTGGGGACGGCCTTTTTCTGGAGGAGAGACTCGATTTTCCTGGGGATATCTCTGATGAGGTCCTCGTACCGGCCGATGGCCGTAAAGCCCGCCGCGTGGATATGCCCGCCCCCATCGAATCGCTCAGCAATGGCTGCGGCGTTGACCTTCCCTTTGGACCGGAGGCTCACGCGGAACTTGTTTCTTCCCATTTCCTTAAAAAAGAGGACCACTTCCACGTCCTTGATCGACCGAGCGAGAGTGGTGATGTCCTCAGTGTCGATCTCTCTCAGCTGGAGGGCCCGGAGATGCCTTTTGAACATCGTAATGGTGGCGATGTTGCCCCGGGGATTGATCTGGAGGGTTGACAAAACCTGTCCGAGAAGCTTGATCTTCTGGGGAGAGTTGGTGTTGAACAGGAACTCATTCGTTTGGATCGGCTGAGCCCCGGCCCGGACCAGTTTGTGACAGACTTCGAAGGCCCGCGCCGAAGTGTTGGAGAATTGGAAACAACCGGTGTCCGAGACCATGGCGCAGTAGAGGTGACCGGCGATCTCCGAGGTGAGGGGGATGCCCATCCGCTCCGCCAGGAGAAAGGTCATCTCTCCCACCGCCGCGGCGGAGGGGTCGATCCAATTGATATCGGCATAGTTATCGTTGGAATAGTGGTGGTCGATGCTGATCTTGAAGTAATGGTCCAGGTGCTTCATCCCGGAGCGCTCGACACTGGCGCACTCGAGGAGGATAACCAGGTCGAAACCGCTGGCCGGGACCTGACCGATAGTGATCCGCTTGACCTCGGGCAGCTGGCTGAAGGGCAGGGGAGTGGGGTCGTGATTGATGATGCGGACCCGCTTTCCCAGCCGCTCGATCATTTTGGCCAGGGCCAGGCTCGTGCAGAGGGAATCGCCGTCAGGCCTCAGATGACTGGTGATGACGATCCGCCGGGAGGACATGATCTTCTCGCTGATAAGGCGGACCGGGTCATTTCTCGTCATCTTTAAGGCGCTCGATGAGCTGGTCGATCCGGCTCTGGTATTCGGGGGTCGGATCGCGGTGAAAAACAAGCGTCGGATTATACCTCAACTTGACCTCCGAGGCAATAGACCTCCGGAGATAGCCTTTGCTTCTCTCCAGGCGTTCCCAGAGCGCCTGCTCCTGGGGCTCGCCGAAGACGCTCAGGTAGACGTGGGCGGTCTGGAGATCGGCGCTCATCTCCACCCGGGTCACAGTGATCAACCCGGAGTCTCCCTGGAACTCCTGGAGGAAGACCCGGCTGAGCGCCTCCTGGATCAAATGGGCGACCCGTTTTGGCCGTCGGCTGACGTCCATCTCCTCTTCCTCCGTCGGGCTTTCAGAAATAGTGGAGCTCGGTCCGGACGATCTCTCCTTCGAGGTTCTCCTCCACGTCGCGGCAGATCTTCTGGAGGACCTCATCGACGAACCCCTTCTGGCTGTTCAGGGTAACGATGCCGATCGTGGAGCGTTGCCATTTGTCCTGGAAATCGAGCTCCGCGAAAGCTGCGTTGAAGCGGCTGCGGACCCTGTCCCGGAGCGTGTTCAGGACCTTTCTCTTGTCCTTGAGGGAATGAGAATAAGGCAGGAAGATCTCAAAGGCGAGAAGGCCGATGACCACGAACGCACCTTCCGACTAAGCTGCCTTGGCTTTTTCTATGACATAGGCGACGATGATGTCGCCCTCCTGGATATCCTTGGATTTGTCCAGGCCGATGCCGCACTCCAGGCCTTTAACCACCTCCGTGACATTTTCCTTGATCCTCTTGAGGGAGGTGATCCGGCCTTCCTGGACGGTCTGCTGGCCGCGCATCACCCGGACCAGAGCATTGCGCGTAATCTTGCCGTCCAGGACATAGCTGCCGGCGATCAACCCCACCTTGGGAATCTGGAAAATCCGCCGGACCTCGGCCCGTCCGAGATAAACCTCTTTGGCCACGGGCTCGAGCATGCCGGCCAGGGCCTTGCTGATGTCCTCCGTCAGGCGGTAGATGATGTCGTAGCTCCGGATCTCCACGTTCTCCCGCTTGGCCATCTCCAGGATCTTGGGGCCCGGTTTGACGTTGTATCCGATGATCACGGCGTTCGAAGCGGAAGCTAGCAAGACGTCCAACTCGGTGATGTTCCCCGTGCCGGCATGGATGATGCGGATCTTGATCTCTTCCGAGCTCAGCGGGGGGAGTATATCCTTGAGCACCTCCACCGATCCCTGGACATCGGCCCGCAGGATGATCGACAGCTCCCGGGCCTCTCCCTGTTCGATCTTCTTGAAGAGCTCGTCCAGGGTGATGCGCTCGGGCCGCACCGGCTCTTCCTTTTTTACCTTGGAGAGGCGGTAGGCGATGATCTTCTTGGCCGTCTCGCTATCGGGGACCGCCTGGAAAAAGTCGCCGGCAGTGGGCACATCGGTGAACCCGAGGACCTCGACGGGCATGCCCGGCTCGGCCCGCTTGATGGGTTTGCCTTTTTCGTCGAACAGCGCGCGGACCTTGCCGTGAACGATGCCGGAGATGAAGGCATCCCCGCCTTTGAGCACTCCGTGCTGAACAATGATGGTGGCGATAGGGCCCTTCTTGGGGTCGAGGCGGGCTTCAAGGACGACCCCTTGGGCTTCAACGGTGGGATTGGCTTTGACCTCAATGACATCGGCCAGAAGGACGATCATCTCCAACAGTTCGGCCAGGTTCTTCTTCTCCTTGGCCGAAACCTCGACGCTGATCGTCTGACCGCCCCAATCCTCGACCAGGAGTCCTTCCTTAGAGAGCTGCTGCTTGACACGGTCGATGTTCGCCTCCGGCTTATCGATCTTGTTTATGGCGACGATGATCGGCACGTTGGCGGCCCTAGCGTGGCTGATGGCTTCCTTGGTTTGAGGCATGACGCCGTCGTCGGCGGCGATCACGAGGATAACGATGTCGGTGACCTTAGCGCCGCGCGCCCGGAGCTGCGTGAAGGCCTCATGACCCGGGGTGTCCACGAAAGTAATGGCCCGATTGTTGAATAGGACCCGGTAGGCTCCGATGTGCTGGGTGATGCCCCCCGACTCTTTGCCGACGAGGTTGGAGGAGCGGATAGCATCAAGGAGGGTCGTTTTGCCGTGGTCGACATGCCCCATGATGGTGACGACAGGAGGACGAGCCAGCAGGTTGGCCGCCTTGGCTTCCGCCCGGCGCCGCAGGTCCTGCTCGTATCCCAGGAACTCGACATCGGCTTCCAGGGCCCGCCCGAGCGCCGCGACCATCCCCTCGTCCAGGAGGTCGTTCAGCTCCTGCGGGACGCCCTTGGCCGACAGCTTCTCGATCAAGTCCTTCGGCTTGAGGCCGATGATTTCGGCGGCATTTCGGATCGTCATCCCCTCGCGGAGGAAATACCTGGGACGGACCTTGGGAGCCTCTTCGGCCTTCGGCTTCTTCTTGACGGGCGGTTTGGGTTTGATCGTCTCTTTTTTCATGGTCACACTTGCTTGATTTCGATCTTCCAGCCGACCAGGCGCGAGGCCAGCTTGACGTTGATACCCCTTTTTCCGATGGCCAGGGACAGTTGATCCTTGGATACGATCGCCTGCATGGCCTTATCCATTTGGTTAAGAAGGAGGATCTTGTCGATGCGGGCCGGGCTGAGGGCGGCCTTGGCGTAGGCCGGCGGATGGGCCGACCAGGCGACGATATCGATCTTCTCGCCTTGAAGCTCCTTGCTGATACTGAGTATCCGGTTGCCCTTGACCCCGATGCAGGCGCCGATCGGGTCGATGTCCCTCTCTTTGGAAAGGACGGCAACCTTGGCCCTTTCGCCGGGCTGGCGGACGAGGTCCTTGATCTCGATGTTCCCGTTGGCGATCTCAGGAATCTCGAGCTCGAGCAGCTTGGCCAGGAACCTGGGATGGGTCCTGGAGACAGATATCTGCGGGCCCTTGGTGCTTTTCTGGACCTGGGTGATCAGGGCGCGGACCGTGTCCCCGCGGGCGAACTCCTCGTTCGGCAGCATTTCCCTCGCCATGAAAAGGGCCTCGGTCTTGTTGACATCCAGGATGATATTGCCGTTTTCGAAGCGACGGACTGTCCCGGCGACGATCTCACCGATGCGAGGGGCGAAATCGTCGTAGATTTTCTCCTGTTCGGCATCCCTGACCTTCTGGAAAATGACTTGTTTGGCTGCCTGGGCAGAGATGCGCCCCAAGGTATCTGCCGGGAGCTCGACCTCGATCTTATCCCCATTGACGGCCGCAGGCCGCATTTTCTTGGCTTCTTCCAAGGAGATCTCGGAAGCCAAGTCCTGGGGCTTTTCGACCACGCGCTTGACGGCAAAAACTCGCAGCTCGCTTTTCTCCGGCCGGAATAAGACGGTGATCTTCTCGTTGTGGCTGAAATAATTGGTAGAGGCGACGCGGAGGGATTCCTCGATCGCACGGATGATGACTGACGGCTCGACCCCGCGCTCCTTGCTGAGCTGGAGGATAGTATTCCACACGTTGATCTTCATCGTCTTGGCCTCAACCCGGGTGAGGACAGATTAAGAGGACGTGATTATATCTGAAACCCGGGAGAATATCAATTTCATTCCGCCTTCTGGGCGGGGGCGCAGACGTCCTCTTCCACCTGGTGGAATTCCTTGAGGCCGGAACGTTTGGAATACCAGATAGCGACGATGCAGGCGGCCAGGGAAGCGGCCACGAAGAGCACCACTCCCAGGGACATCTTCCGATACTGGATGATGATCGGGGCGGCGAGCAGTGAAACGAGGTTGATGACTTTGATCATCGGGTTGAGGGCCGGACCGGACGTGTCCTTGAGCGGATCGCCCACTGTGTCGCCGACCACTGCCGCCTTATGAGCGTCGGAGCCCTTGCCTCCATACAGGCCGTCCTCGATCGTCTTCTTAGCGTTGTCCCAGGCTCCCCCCGCATTGGCCATGAAAACGGCCAGGAGCTGCCCGGAGAGGATGACCCCCGCCAGGAACCCGCCCAGTGCTTCGACCTGGAGCGTCAGGCCCACGATCAGGGGCATGAGCACGGCCAGCAGGGCCAGCCCGACCAACTCCTTCTGCGCGGCCACGGTGCAGATGCCAACGGCTTGCCTGTAATCCGGCTTGACCTTTCCTTCCATGAGCCCGGGGATCTTGAACTGCCGGCGAACCTCCATGACGATGAGTGATGCGGCGCGGGAAACGGCGTTGATAGTCAAGGAGGAGAAGAGCCAAGGGACGGCGCCGCCGATCAGCATCCCGATGAGGACCATGGGCACGGACACCCGGATGCCGGTCGCAAGCAGGTGGTCGATCGCGGGAATACCCATTTGAGCCTGGACCTTGGTCACGTCGGTCATGAAGGAACCGAAAAGAGAAACCGCTGCGATTACCGCCGACCCGATAGCCACGCCTTTGGTGATGGCCTTAGTCGTGTTCCCGACGGCATCAAGGTCGGCCATGATCCGGCGGGCGTCCTTCTCCAGGCCGGCCATTTCGCCGATGCCGTTCGCATTGTCGCAGATGGGGCCGAATGAATCCATGGCCACGTTGTTTCCGGTCAGCGTCAGCATACCGATACCGGTCATGGCGACCCCGTAGAGGACAAAGGCGACCGGCTGGCCCCAGTAGATGAGAACTGCCGAAAGGATCGTCGCGGCGATGACCATGATGGCCCAGACGGTGGATTCCATCCCCACCGAAAGTCCCGACAGGATCACGGTGGCCGGGCCGGTGCGAGAGGAACGGGCGATCTCCTTGACCGGAGTGTAATGGGTATGGGTGAAATACTTGGTCAGCTCGTCAATGGCGATGGCCAGGATGATGCCCACCCCGACCGAAAGGAAAGCCCGCCACTCATCCATGTAGAAGTGGGCCAGGAACGCGAAGGCGATAAAGCAGAGGGCCGCCGAAGTGTAAAAGCCCCGGTTGATGCCGGCCATGGCATTGCCCTTTTTCTCGCCTTTCTTTCCGCGCACCTGGTAAGTTCCGATGATTGATGACAAAACGCCGATGCCGCGAACCAGGAGGGGAAAGATGATCCACTTGATCTGGCCGGTGATCGAGACGAGGGCCAAACCCAGGATCAGCCCAGAGACTATGGTCACTTCGTAGCTTTCGAAGATATCTGCGGCCATCCCGGCGCAGTCGCCGACATTGTCGCCGACGAGGTCGGCCACGACGGCAGCGTTGCGCGGGTCATCTTCGGGGATGCCGGCCTCGACCTTGCCCACCAGGTCGGCTCCGACGTCGGCCGCCTTTGTATAGATCCCTCCTCCGACCCTCATGAAGAGGGCGAGGAGCGTCCCGCCGAACCCGAATCCAAGGAGGGCGTCTGGCGCCGCTTTCTGGAAGACCATGAAGATAATCGTCCCCCCCAGGAGTCCGAGGCCGTCGGTCAACATGCCGGTGATCGTGCCGGCCCGGTAGGCGATCTTGAGGGCCTTGTCGAAGCTCGTCCGGGACGCTGCAGCCACCCGGACATTGCCTTGGACGGCCATGCGCATCCCGAATTGGCCGACCATGAGCGAGAAAAGAGCTCCCAGGATAAACGCTGCCGCCCGGCCAAGCCCGATGATGAGCTTGACGCGGTCCGGGGCAAGGCTCGGAAACCGCTCCAGGGCTTCCGCCGACGGCGGGACGATGTATACGCTGAAGAACAGCGCGATGGTCAGGACCACAATGAGCGGCAGGATGGTCTTAAGCTGCCGCCCGAGGTAGGTGTCCGCACCTTGCCTGATCGCTTCCCAAACCTCGATCATCTTGGGGCTGCCCTTATCTTCGGCCATGATTTGGCGCCGGAGAAACAGGGCATAGGCCAGGCCGAGGAAGGCGATTCCCAGGACCGTCCAAAGCGCATAGGTCTCAAAAGGCGTCGCTCCTAACATCTCCAAATCTCCTTAGAGGGCACGTTCTGCGCTGCGGGTTTCCCCCTTTCCGGGGGTTTTGGGAAAGATTGTATAGCACAAATGCCCCAAAAAATAAAAGACACCAGCGCTCGGTTCAGGAGGTCTTTTTGCCGCTGAGGCTGAAGGGTCCAAAGCCGGTGACCCGGACTTCGACAAAACGGCCGATTTGGTCTTCGTCCGAGCTGAAGTTGACCACTTGGCTGCCCTCATTCCGGCCGGCAAATAGGTGGGGAGTTTTTTGACCGCGTCCCAAGCAGAGGACTTTGATCGTTTTCCCGACGAGATGGCCGTGGTCCTCCAGTTGGATCGTCTTCTGCAGACGCTGGATTTCTTCGAGCCGCCGCTGTTTCTCCACTTTGGGGACAGAGTCCTTCAACCTTGAAGCCGCCGTCGAGGGCCGGGGCGAGTAGCGGAAGGAAAAGAGGCTGGTGAAGCGGACCTCGCTGAGGACTTCCACTGTCTCCTCGAAGTCCTTCTCGGTCTCGCCGGGGAAGCCGACAATGATATCTGTGCTCAGGCTGAGCCCCGGCATCAGGCTGCGGAGCCGGGAGACAATGCCCAGGTACTCCTCCTTGGTATAGCCCCTCCTCATTCTTTTCAGGACGGCGCTGGATCCGGACTGAAGGGGGAGGTGGAGATGGCGGCAGACTTTGTTGATCCCGGCCATGGCCTCGGCGATCTCCGGTCCAAAATTCTTGGGATGGGATGTCAGGAAACGGATCCACCCGAGCCCGTCGACGGCCGCCACCTCGCTTAGCAGGTCAGGGAAGGCTTTCCCGGATTCAGGGTCGCGGTAGGAATTGACATTCTGCCCCAGCAGCTGAACTTCCAGGTAACCATGCCGGGCCAAGTCCCGGACCTCTGCGAGGATCGATTTCAACGATCGGTACTTCTCCCGGCCTCGGGTGTAAGGGACGATGCAGTAGGCGCAGAAGTTGTCGCACCCCTCCATCACGGTCACATAGCCGCTGACCGGACTGTCCCGCTGGATGAGCCCGGGTGAGGTCTCAGTCCACTTTTCCGACCACGATGTCGAGACAAATTTTTCGCCGGTGTCCCCCTTGACCAGGGAGGGAAGCTCAGCGGAGTTATCCGGACCCAGGACGAAATCGACGGTGCCTTTTTTCTCCAGGAGCTCCCAGCTCCTCAGCTGGGCGACGCAGCCCACGACGGCGATCCGGACGGACCTGCTTTTCTTTAGCTCAGCCAGCCGGCCGAGGTAAGAAAAAAGCTTTTCCTCCGACTTTTCCCGGACGGCGCAGGTGTTGACGATGATCACATCGGCATCCTCGGGACGATCGGCCTTGACGGCACCCGCCTGATTGAGCAGCCCGGCGATCCGTTCGGAATCGCTCTCGTTCATCTGGCAACCGAACGTGCGGATGAAAAAGCGGCGTCTCTTATCAGGCATTGCAGGGGGACCTTCCTATGGGGCCGGGAAGCCTACAAGATCTGCTCCAGGATCTCGACGGCGTCAGCGACGAACCTGGGGCAAAGGTTCTCGAAAACGCCGCGTTCTTCACCCTGTTTATGCCCTTGCGGTGAGCTCAGGTCGACGCCGATGAGCTCCCGACACACGATGGAGCTGTGGCGGTCCTGGAATCGCCGGATGAACTCGTGGACAAGGCTGTAGGTTTTTTCCTTGGCTTCCTCATCCTCCGGTCTGGTCCTCCCGTACTTGAGTCCGATGGCCAGCATGGCTCCGGTGACGGCCCCGCAGGTCAGACCCATCCGGGCCATCCCGCCCCCGAAGGGCTGCGAGATCCTAAAGGCCCTCTCTTTGTCCAGCCCGAGCGTCTCGCTGACGGCCGCCAGCACGGCCTGCGAACAGCTGAACCCTTCTTTGAAATGCCGGGCGGCGTCCTGGGCTTTGCTCATGTCTCCCTCCTTGTTTTTTTCCCTTCCTCGAGGTTAAGATGGAGCATCTCTCTGGCGTTCTGCAAGGATGTCGCCGTCATCCGGCTTCCGGAGAGGAGACGGGAGATCTCCTCGACCCTCTCTTCAAACGCCAGTTTCTGCACTGTCGTGTAGGTCCGGTCGCGGGCCACCGCCTTGGCGATCCGGTAGTGGTGCGGCGCGAAGGAGGCGATCTGGGGGAGATGGGTGATGCAGATGACTTGGTGGCGTCGGGCCAGGTCGCGGAGCTTCGAGGCGATGCACTCGGCCGTCTTTCCCCCTATTCCCGAATCGATCTCGTCGAAGATGAGCGTTTTCATGCGGTCCTTTTCCTTGCCGATGGTTTTCAGAGCCAGCATGATGCGCGACAACTCCCCTCCCGAGGCTATCTTGCGCAGGGGCCGCAGTTCTTCTCCGGGGTTGGGGCTGATGAGGAATTCCACCTCATCGAGGCCCAGCTCTCGGGCCGTTTCCGGGGCCAGCGTTGCTACCAGGGCCGTCTGCAGGCTTACCTCGAAGCGAGCCTTGCGCATTCCCAGGAGGGCGATTTCCTTCTCCATCTGGCTCTGGAGTTTGGGCGCCCCCTGATGGCGCAGGCGGGAGAGCTTCTCCGCCCGGACCTTATACCCGTCAAGAGCCCGGCCGAGATCCACTTCGAGGTCGGCCAGCGTCTCCTCGCTCCGGGCCAGATCTTCGGCTTCCAGCCTGGCTTTGGCAAGATGACGGAGGATATCCTCAGTCGTCTCGCCGTACTTGCGCCGGAGCTTCTCGATGGCACTTAGCCTGGCCTCCAGCTCTTCGAGCCGTTCCGGGCCGACACTCTGCCGCTCTTTGAACTTGATCAGGGCGTCAGCCAGCTCGCGGACGGCGATGGAAGACTGGGCAAGCGAGTCCTGATACGGTTCAAAAGCCCCATCGTAACGTGCCAGCTCGCGGACGAGATCCTGGAGCTTGGAAAGACCGGCCGAGACCGAGCCCTCCTCGCTGTAGGCGCAGCCCAATCCGGCTTCGATGAGTTGGGCGACCTTTTCCGAGTTCTTGAGGATATTCCGCTCCCCCAGGAGTTCCTCCCATTCCCCGGGACGGAGCCCGGCGGCCTCGATCTCTTTGATTTGAAAACCCAGGAAATCCAAACGCTGCTCCCGCTCTCGCTTTCGGGTCTCGAGTTCCTGCTTTTGCCGATTGAGCCGGCGCAGGTTCTGGGCAAAACCGGAAACTTCCTCCCGGAGCCCTTCCAACCCGAGGAAATCATCGAGGTAGCGGAGATGGCTCTCTGTCTGCAGAAGGAAGATATGGTCATTCTGGCCATAGATGTCGACCAGGAAAGGGCTGACCTCCTTGAGTTTCTTTGCGGGAACGAGGACTCCGTTGAGATAGGCTTTTCCGGTCCCTTCTTGGCTGATGTGCCTCTGGATAAAAACTTCGCCCTCCTCGTCCATGGAGAGCTCGGCCGGGACGCCCCTGGGCCGGCTCAGCCGGAAGACGGCCTCGACCGTGGCCCCGGTCATCCCCGTCCGGATCAGGTCGGGCGAAGCCTTGTCTCCCAAAGCCAGCCTGATCCCGTCGATAATGATCGATTTGCCGGCGCCTGTCTCTCCGGTGAGGATGGAGAAACCTTCCTGAAAATGGATCTCCAGGTCTTCTATGGTGGCCAGGTTCCTGATATGAAGAGAGCCGAGCATGCCCGGTTACTTCGAGAGCTTGATCGGCACGAGCGCCTTCTCCATGTTGATGCGTCCGTAGCCGATATAGTCATCCTTTCCCGAATAGTCCCCTGAATTCACGTCGTCCGAGGAGAAGCGGATGACGTCCATGATCTGATTGGCCGTGAGCCACGGCTTGAGCCCTTTGATCAGCGCGGCTAAACCGGCGACGTGCGGCGCCGAGGCCGAGGTGCCGTCGCCCCAAGCGTAGGGAAGGTATTCGGTCAGATCGACCATATAGGTTGGGAATGTGCCGAGGACCGATTCTCCGGGAGCCGCCACGTCCACTTGAGGGCCAAAACAAGACCAGTCTGTCCGGAGGTCATTATAGTCGGTCGCCGCCACGGCAAGACAATAGGCATCGTAAGCCGCAGGATAAAATACGGAGGTGCCGTCGTTTCCAGCCGCGGCGGCGATCACCACGCCCTTTTCATTAGCGTACCTCAGAGCATCACGAAGGGAATCGTCGCTGTCTGGTCCCCCCAAACTGATGTTAATGATGTCGGCGCCGTTGTCCGCCGCCCAGAGGATCCCGTCGATGAGGTCGTCGTACCCGGCGTAACCCTCCGCATCGACGACCTTGACGGGGAGGATGCGGCAGTTCCAGGCGACCCC